>Ga0334898_1000108_pt1 | contig 160366 bp, 179 predicted proteins | sample GraSluR3_MG_10_FD_207228 | JGI IMG/M metagenome (GOLD analysis project Ga0334898, IMG submission 207228) | Sludge microbial communities from methane-producing bioreactor in Wageningen University, Netherlands - Granular Sludge_3_08-R3 | ecosystem: Engineered > Bioreactor > Anaerobic >...
TATGCACTCGTATCAAGCTGTTCAGCTAGGACCGTATTCTTTGAGACTTTAGTTCCTTCTTTTTGCGTTTGAACAATATCATGACCAAAGTAAAGCACTGCCTCATTTTTAATAAATAAGGCCGGCACATCTTGGGATACAATAAAAGTTTGAGACTCGAGGAGTATGGTTTTTTCCTTATTTAAAGCAACAATTGCTATTCCGATTAAAAACACCAGAAAAAGAATCGATATTTTAATAGCATTTCGTCTGCGAATTCTTTTGATATATTTTCCTTTTTTATTTGCCAAAACATATGCCTCGTTGTAGTATCGTATTTATTATTAAAATTATTTGATTTCTTCTGTTAGGCGGATAAGTAACTCTTCACGTCCGATAGCAGTCATAATTTTACTTAAATCAGCTCCATGAACTTGTCCTGTTACGGCTATGCGGATAGGCATATATAAGTTTTTACCTTTTATCTTATATTCGTTTTGTATGCTTTTTATTATTTGATTGATTTCTTCGCTGTTCAAATTAGCCGTATTTTCAATACTTTCTTTTAATGCTTTTAACACAATTATGCTACTTGGCTCATTTAATATGCTGCGCGCTTCTTTATCAATATTCCCTTTATCAAATATCACTTCAGAAAGAATATTAATATCACTGAGCAAAACTATTTTATCTCTTACAGCTTCAACAATCAATATCAATTTATCTATACTGCAAGGCTTCGTTAAAAAAGGCTGACAAAGCATTGCTAAGAAATCGCTATCATATTCTTTGATATACTGTGCATTCATCCAATTGAGTTTATCAATATCAAAAATTGCGCCGGATTTATTGATTCTCTTGGCATCAAAGCTTTCTATTAACTCATCCATGTTCATAATTTCTTCTTCGTTTGAACTGCTCCATCCCAAAAGCGTCACAAAATTAGTTAATGCCTGCGGTAAATATCCTTTCGCTCTAAAATCTTCAACTGCCGCATCATCATTCCTCTTCGACAGTTTTTTTCTGTTCGTATTTAAAACTGTGGGTAAATGAATATATTTCGGCTGTCCAAATCCTAAAACCTGATTTAAATATACATGCTTTGGCGTTGAAGATATCCATTCCTCACCTCTGATGACGTGTGTAATTTTCATAAGAAAATCGTCAATTACTACTGCAAAATGATAGGTTGGAAATCCATCGGATTTTATGAGCACTTGATCATCCATGTCATTTGTATTAAAACTGATATGTCCGAAAACTTCGTCATCAAATTCTATCATTCTATCTTGAGGAAGATTAAGCCTGATAACATACTTCTCCCCCGCCTGTACTTTTTTATTTATTTCTTCTTGTGAAAGGGACAGACATTTTTTGTCATATTTAGGCGTAAGATTATTTTCTGTTTGCATGGCTCGCAGATCGTCAACGCGCTCTTTTGAACAAAAGCAATAATATGCATGTCCCTCTTTAATAAGCTTTGAAATATATTTTTGATAAATATCCAGCCTTTGCGACTGTATATACGGTCCATATTGTCCTTTTTGTATTATTTCTCCTTCAGTATTTAAATACACACCTTCATCGTATTGAATGCCACACCAGGCAAGCGCTTCAATTAAATTCTCAATAGCACTTTCAACATATCGTGTTCTGTCTGTATCTTCGATACGAAGTATCATTTCTCCGTCGTTTTTTTTGGCCAGCAAATAATTGTATAACGCCGTACGAAATCCACCTATATGCAGATATCCTGTTGGGGATGGTGCAAATCTAACTCTCATTTTTTTCTCCATTATTGTCCTCTCTTATCAGACTAGATTCAAATATATTCTTTTTTACTGCTTACATTTTTTATCAGGCCATTTTAATTTATTAAAAATAAAACGGCAATTTGCCTTATCACATACAATCACGTAAAGATGATAACAACCTGTCCGGTTTTGTTCTGACGTGCATCAATTTAGCCTGCACATAAATCTCAGTTTTCTTTAAGCGAATTTATTATAGCAATGCCTGGAGCATCATGCACTCTGTAAGACTATTATTTTATTATATCATAAAATAATAGTCTTATATTTACCTTATTGGCATATTGCAAAAAATATATTCTTCATTACCATATTGCAAATATAATGTAACAGTATCGGCTTTTGAATCAAAAGGCCAAAACTTTATAAATAAAACATTTTTATACCCCAGAGGATCATCCGGCGGATACGGGCTTTCTTTATAATACATGGGAAAATACTTGTTGCCCAAATTATCTATAACATAACTACTCTGATAATTCGTAAGATTCAATGGATTTTTATTGATATCTTCAACATTTAAAGTAATTGCGTTATAAGTTAAATTCCCGCTCATCCAAGAATATGTGATAAAATATAATTCTGTCGTGATTTTTTCAACATCTATCCTAATATCATTGATTGTTTGCTCATACTCGGAACGGCCGTATTTATTTTTCATATCCTCTTCATTACTAATATAAGAAGCCGATAAATATTCTGCCGTTCCGAGTAAGCTAATTTTACTTAAAAGCATAAAATAAGATATTGTTACAAATAAAAATAAAATGATAAATATAATTAATAAACTTCTTTTAAACTTTTTAATATTATTCATATTTAATCTATATTATTAGAATTTTATCATTATACTTTTATACTTATATTTGACTCAGTATTTTTACCATATCCAATTCACCTTTACCTTGCGAATTTTTGTCTTCTCCTAAAGAATACGTGTTTTTCATTAATATATCCTTGATCCGCTGCGGAGTCAGATCTGATTTTTTTTGAAGCATTAAGGCGGCAATCCCTGCAGCCATCGGAGTAGACATTGAAGTTCCGCTCATTTTGATATATTGCTTTTGCTGGTTTTTTAAAGAAATGATGTCCACACCAGGCGCTACGACATCAGGTTTTACAGTTTTACGTGCAGGCCCTCTCGAGGAAAATTCAGCAACAACATCGTCTGCGCGCTGGATCGTCCGTAAATCATCAACACATCCTACAGTTATTAATTTAGGTGATATGCCCGGTACATTAATTGTTTTTCTCTCTGGTCCATTATTCCCTGCCGCTACAAACACTGCAATACCGTGATCCCATAATCGTTCTGCTTCTTTTAGTAATGCATCATTGCGCCCTAATCTACCATCTACTCCCAAAGACATAGATACTATACGAATATTATATTGCTCCTTATGCTCAATAATCCACTCTATACCTGCCGCAATATCGGATATCATCCCGCCGCCATTTTTATCCATTACCTTAATGACCACCAAATCAGCCCCAGGAGCTATACCCATATATTTTCCGTTTGAGCTTAAGCCATTAGACGCGATGATTCCACATACATGTGTGCCATGGCCATTATCATCATACAGCCTGCTTTTTGCTCCAATAAAATCAACAAATGCTTTTACTTTCCCGTTTTTCCTTGACATGATGTCATTATGAGGATAGAGACCTGTGTCCAGCACGGCAATACAAATTCCTCTGCCGTCGTAGCCTAACCCGTGTGCATATTCTGCGCCTATTGATGCCCTCGCAACATTGAGGCACATATCGACTTTTGTGTCATTCTCTATATATTTTACATCTTTAAGTCTTGCTACCTTATTTATATTAATGGCAGGTATTTCAACCGCTATGGCATTAATTCCTTTTAATTTATATTTGACCGAAACATTATATTTCGATAAGACCTGCACCATTTTTTCATCATCTTCATGGTTTGTATATAAAATGAGTGATATGGTCTCTTTTTCACTTTTACCTCTTATACTTTCCAAGATTGTTCTGTCAATCCGTTTATTCATATTTCCATCTCACATATCTTGCTTTTTTGAGGCATTTATTGGTTAAATATTTTTTAGATGAATAAACTACTACATATGTTGTCTATTCATCTTCGTGGATACTATTATTTTCAATTTTTCCGCGTGATCTATTATGTTTTAATTTCTTCCTTTCTAACTTTTGCTTTTTATAATTTTTTCTCAATTCATTTCGTTTCATAATCTTGTTTCTTTTTTCTTCTCTTTTTTTTCGTAATGCTTCGCTGTCTTTTTTTAAAAACGAACCTAAAATAGACATATATCTCTCCTATTTATTTTTTTTAACATATGAATTAAGAGAATCGATAATCTGATCAAATTTTGCTCTTTGCTCTCTATTCATACTATCCTTAAGCTGCACTATCAGCTCGGCCTTTTCCTTTGCTGTCATTTCATTTTTCATTGCCTCAATTCTTTTTATTTCTTTTCCGTATTTTTTATCAATATCCTTTACTTTTTCCATAATGTTTTTATCCGCTGCGATCTTTTGAACGCTATCATAATCTAAATCATTTCTATCGTTAATTTGCTTGACAATATCAATTGCTTTATTAATTTCATTATTATCCATTTAACCACCTGCCTCTCTCTATTTATTACTATATGCTTTTTATTATTTTTAGTGTATTTTATTGCCGTTACTATACTAAAGTTTTTCATGAAATCCCCTTACAGCTCATTAAAAAACATGCACATATACTTATAAAATACGTATTATGATATAGACAGAAAAGCAGCGAGAAATATACGTTTCTTCTGCTTGTCTGTGATAAATGATTATGACAATTGCTGAAATAAATTTCAATAATAGTCGTAAAAATGACACGGAGGGTAATATGGGATGTATATTTAAAGATTGTGACTGTGAAACCTTATTAATGTTTTTCCTGCTTTTAGTAGTATTATTTGACAATATGGGATTCTGTAGCAACGAAGATGACAGCATACTCTTGTTCTTCTTCTTACTTTTAATAATACTCTTTAATGATGGATGCTAAACAAAGCAATTATTGAAATATAAAACTTGCAACAAAGAACACGGAGGGCGGTATGACGAGTATATTTAGCAATTGCAGCTCTGACAATTTATTAATGTTTTTCTTACTGCTGATAGTACTGTTTGACAGTATAGGATTCGTTAACAGTGAAGATAACAGCATACTCTTATTCTTCTTCTTGCTTTTAATAATATTCTTTAACGAATAATACGGTCCAAACGGATGCGGTTACAAAACCGTATCCGTTAATTAAAAAATTAAGGGGGGATCTATATTGAATAACATATTGGGGAAATTTTGCAATGATGATAATTCCTGGTTAATCATAATTATAGTAATCATACTACTTTTGGGCGTTTTTGATGATGATTGCGGGTGCGGCGGTGGTCTTTTCGGAGGATTTGGCTCATTATTTAAAGAAAATAACATACTTTTATTAATAATTGTTGTGCTGCTTTTATCAGGAGACGGATTGTTTTAAATGTCGGGCTGTATCACAAAAATATTTTTAGATGCAGCCCATACTTAGGAGGCGAATGTAATGACTTCACAAATAATACTTATTTTGCTTGGTCTATTCTATTTAAATAATACTTCTACATACAGCTATTTAAAAGAATCTGACGAACTAACCGATGCGTTTTTTGCCGGAGAGATAAATAATACGCCTAAGCTACTGCAACCCAAAATGAATACTGTCACAGTTGATAATGTCAAACAAATTTTACAAGTATCTTATCAATTAAAAAACACAATAGAAACCATGGGCCAGATGAAATTAGGTGAAGGAAACAATTATCCCAACCGTTCAGATTTTGAAGATATCCTTTACGGCATACACCCATATATGAATAATAACGAGAAAGAAAGATACTCAAAAATTAACACGATAATATCAAATGTCGATAAAGCAACAAAAAGCATATCACGAATCAATAATATGAATGCCGAGTTTTCAAATGCACAAAATATTACAGAAAGAGCAAATTTGCTTTATGAGACCTTAGCACCATTAATTGACTCGCAGCAATTAAAAAAAGCAAAAAATATAGCTGATATGCTACGTTTAATAAATAATAAAAATATGGAATTTACAAATAACGCCGACGAAAATAATCAATCAGACGAAGATGACCAAAAGCAACAAATTATTGACATCATTGAATCATTTGAAAAAAACAAACAATAAAAAAAAAGACTGATTTATAATTTATAAAGCAGTCTTTTTACTATTCTAATTATTCACAAACCTATAGTGCGGCAGCCTTGTTTAATGCATCTACTAAAGCGTCTACATCAATACCATGTGCAGAAGCTCCTTCTTCCAAACTTTCATACATTGCGGCAAAGCATCCAATGCAAGGCAATGAAAATTGAGTAAAAACTTCTCTCGTAATAGGATATTTTTGAATGATCTCGGTTATATTATCTTCTTTTTTTATTTTCATACAATACCTCCAAATGAATAAAACAATATTACTCCTATTATGTAAAAAAATCAAATATAAATTTACATTTTTATTTTTTTGTGTATAATATATATATCATGTAATCTATTACACAGAAAGGATACAAATATGGTACAGCAAAAGACATGCGTTAAAGTAGAGGGTGGACTACATGGAAAAGTGGCGTCAGCCTTAGTTGAGTTAGCCAGTAAATGTAAAAGTGATATTCATATTCAAAAGGAAAATGCTACAGTAAACGCCAAAAGTATTATTGGAGTTATGATCTTAAACGTAAAAGAAAACGATGAAGTTTTAGTTCAAATAGATGGTATTGATGAAGCCAAAGCAATGAATAGCATTGTCTCATTACTTGAAGGTAAGTCTGTCTAATTTAAACTTTATACTTATGAATAAATAACCGCACCAAAAAATACATTTATGAATAATGTATTATTTTGGTTTATTTACGTTGAAGATTAATTATATTTTTTCTTGTTACCCTAACCCTTTTTCTTTTGTATCATTATACTCAATGTATATAAATCTTGACAGTACGTTGCAAAGAGTTTAAAATTGATTTGTTAGCATTTGGATGGATTTTTATTAAGATTGTGTTAAGTGATAATTAAATACCTTTTATAAGTAATTTATATTTATTAGTGATTTTTGAAAATTGAATAGGAGGAAAGCATGCTTTTAAAAATATTATCAGCATTGTTGTTTTTACTGTTAGGCACAGCAGCCGGCTTTCTACTTCGCAAGTATTTAGGCGAAAGTAAAATTAACAATGCTACGAAAACAGCAAACTGTATGGTTGAGGAAGCTATAAAAGAAAGCGAAAGAATTAAAAAAGAAAAATTAATTGAAGCCAAAGAAGAAATTCATACTCTCAGAACAGAACTTGATAAAGAGAACAGAGAAAGAAGAAATGAATTACAAAAACTCGAAAAACGAGTTATGAATAAAGAAGAAAATTTAGATAAAAAAATTGAAAATATAGAAAAAAAAGAAGAATCATTAATTGAAAGAAATAAGAAGCTTGAATTAAAAGAAGCTGAATTAGAAATATTAAAACAAAAACAACTTATAGAGCTAGAAAAAATATCACAATTAACATTTGAAGAAGCAAGAGAGTTACTTCTTGCAAGTGTTGAAAATAGAATTACCAGAGAAATGGCTATTCTGGTAAAAAATAAAGAAATTGAAGCTAAAAATGAAGCTGATAAAAAAGCTAGAGAAATCATAACATATGCTATACAAAAATGCGCTGCTGATCATGTGGCTGAGACAACAGTGTCCGTTGTTAGTCTGCCTAGTGATGAAATGAAGGGACGCATCATCGGTAGAGAAGGGCGAAATATCAGAGCTTTAGAAACATTAACAGGGATAGATTTAATTATTGACGATACACCGGAAGCAGTTATTTTATCCGGTTTTGATCCGATAAAACGTGAAGTTGCACGAAATGCTCTCTAAAAACTTATAAGCGACGGTAGAATCCATCCGGCAAGAATTGAAGAAATGGTTAATAATTCTAAAAAAGAAATTGACGAAAAAATAAAAGAAATGGGTGAACAAGCCATCTTTGACGTTGGTTTACACAAAATACATCCTGAACTTGTAAAATTGATAGGACGACTTCACTATAGAACAAGCTATGGTCAAAATATATTAAAACATTCTCTAGAAGTTGCCTATTTAGCAGGTATTATGGCAGATGAGTTAGGTGCAAACCCAAGAATTGCAAGGCGAGCAGGCCTGTTGCATGATATCGGAAAAGCAGTAGATCATGAAATAGAGGGTCCTCATGTCGCAATAGGCGTCGATATTTTAAAACGATATAAAGAAAGCAATGAAGTTATCCATGCTGTAGAAGCACATCATGACGATGTTGAACCTAAAACAATAGAAGCCGTATTGATTCAAGCAGCTGATGCGATTTCAGCCGCGAGACCGGGAGCAAGGCGTGAGACCCTTGAAAGCTATATTAAAAGACTTCAAAAACTTGAAGAAATCGCTACATCTTTCCCCGGGGTTGACAAATCATTTGCAATCCAAGCCGGCAGAGAGGTGCGTATCCTTGTCAAATCGGAAGAAATTGATGATATAGGCATGGTTCTTACAGCTAAAGAAATAGCACAACGAATAGAAAATGAATTAGATTATCCAGGTCAGATCAAAGTAAATCTAATTCGAGAGACCAGAGTGACTGAATATGCAAAATAATGATAAATAGAGGGCGTATGCTCTCTATTTTTTTAAAATTTTATATTATACATTATATTAGGAGAACATATGAAAATACTTTTTATAGGCGACGTTATGGGAAGAAGCGGACGCAATGTAATAAAAAATTATCTGCCTGAAATCAAAAAAGAATATCAGATAGATTTTACTATTATCAACGGAGAAAACGCTTCTGGCTACGCCGGCCTTGTAAGATCAAGTTATGATGAACTTATTGCATCTGGTGCAGATTTTATAACTACAGGTAACCATGTATGGGCTAAAAAAGAAATATTCGATTTTATAGAAAAATTTGATAATATTATACGTCCGGCAAATTATCCATCTCCTTGTCCCGGCAGAGGATATAACATTATTCGAATGAATAAACGGCGTATAGGTATCATTAATCTTTCAGGTACAGTTTATATGGATAATTTAGAAAATCCTTTTTTATGCTTCGACAAAATATATGAAATTATTAAATCATCCTGCGATATAATTTTTGTAGATTTTCATGCTGAAGCTACCAGTGAGAAAATAGCATTTAGCTATTATGCAACCGGAAAAGCTGATGTAGTAGTCGGAACACATACACACGTACAAACTGCTGATGAACGAATTATCGATAATAAAACCGCATCTATTACGGATGTAGGTATGACAGGCCCTTATGAGGGGGTGATCGGCATTGATAAAAATATTATTATAAAATCATTTAAAACAAAACGGCCTGTGAAATTTGAATTAGCTGAAGGACGTCGCCAATTAAATGCAGTATGTGTTACGTTTGATGAAAATAATGTTTGTGTAAAAATAGAAAGAATTTATAAAATATTTGATTAATATATTTTTGCTGAAAACATATAAATTAATATCACAATTTTGAAAGGATGTTATAACCTCCGTCTTAAAATAAGCAATCATTCTTTCCATCGGAGGTGACAAGGTTAAATGCAATGGAAGTATTAAAAGTTTCTTCAAATTCGAATCCTAATTCCGTAGCCGGAGCTTTAGCCGGTGTTATTAGAGAAAGTGGTGTTGCCGAAATCCAGGCAATTGGTGCAGGGGCGCTTAATCAAGCTGTTAAATCAATAGCCATAGCAAGAGGTTATGTTGCGCCGGGGGGATATGATTTAGTGTGTATACCTGCATTTACCGATATTGATATTAATGGTGCAGAAAGAACCGGAATAAAACTTATCATACATACAAGATGATAAGATAAAATTAAAAAAGAACGGATGAATTCCGTCCTTTTTATTTATATTTAACAATTAACGTGTTGCTTTATTGATAATTCCTTGTTAATATTAATTAAAATATTACTATAAAGGTCGTCTAAGTGAATAATAGCAAACATGTTTTTCCCAGGCATAAAATAATCGCATCTATCTTGCGTGGTCCTGTGTATCTTTTTTTTAAATTATTTTTCGGTTATTCCGTAAATAAATATAACCTTAAAAATAATAAGCCCTATCTAATTTTATCAAATCATATTGGTGCTTATGATCCTATACTTATTTCCTTGTCTTTTAATGTACCTATATATTATGTTGCAAGCGATCATTTGTTTAGATTAAATTTCATAAGTAAATTATTAAATTTTTGCTTCGCTCCGATCCCTATCGCTAAAACCTCAATGGACATTAAATCAATAAAATCAATAAAACGTGTTACTGCCCAAAAAGGCTGTATTGGCCTGTTTCCCTCCGGTAACGGATCTTTTAACGGAAAAGAAGCCTACATCACGGATTCAATAGGCAAGCTGGCAAAACTGCTGAATATACCAATCATACTATATAATCTAGATGGCCTTTATTTCTCGACTCCAAGATGGGGCAAAAAACGCCGCAGAGGATTTTCAACCGGACAAATTGTAAAAGAACTTAGCATAGAAGAAGTCAATCAATTACCATCAGATGATCTCTCTAAAATTATTATAGAATCCCTAAAAACTGATGCATATGAATTTCAAAATGAAAACATGTATTCATATAAAGGTTCACAAAATGCTATGTATCTGGAACGTGTGTTGTATATTTGTCCGAAATGTAAAACATATATAAGTATGCACAGCAAAAAAAATATTTTTTATTGCGACCATTGTAAGAATACTGTTACATTCACAGATTTCGGCTATTTCAAAGCATTTGACGAAACAACCATCTGCTTTGCGACAATTACACATTGGGATGAATGGCAAAAACAATATATTTTGGAAAGATATAAAAATGATACTTTATTTACCGATGATACTCCTTTGTATACAGACCTTAATATTGATCTGTTTTCCTGTCAATACTCGAAAAAAAATACATTTTTAGCTAATGGGATAATAAGCCTATTTTCAGACAGAATTGAATTCCAACCCACATCCAGCAAAAAAACAACCTTTTTTATAGAAGATATAATGGAAATACAAGCAATTTTAGGACAAACTTTGCAATTCACCATGCGTGACGGAATGCTTTATGAAACAAAATCAAATCAGATTTATTGTGCAACTAAATACGTTCATATAATAAATCTAATAAAGTCAGGAGGCGGTGTAAATGGACTTTTCAGCATCTAATACAGTTTTATGGAATTCATTGATACAATTTGGCATCTTAGGCGGCGGTATCTTACTGGCTAATACTTTAAGAAGAAAAATTCCATTTATGAGGCAACTTTTAATGCCTACTGCTATGATTGCCGGATTTGTGTTACTACTGCTGCGTCATACAGGCATCATTAATATCGATCGATCCTTTATGGAGATGATTACTTATCATAGTATTGCAATTGGTTTTATCGCGCTTACTCTTCGTACCCCAGATAGAAAAGACAAAGTATTAAAGAAAAATGAGAATTTAGACATTATAAAAAGCGGTATGTTGGTTATCAGTACATATCTTCTGCAAGCTATCGCTGGGACGATAGTTATCCTTATCATAGCCTATACATTCCATCCGGATATGTTCAAATCAGCCGGGCTATTGCTTCCACTAGGCTTTGGTCAAGGTCCGGGGCAAGCAACCAATATTGGCAATGTATATGAAAGCACCTTTGGCTTTGCAGGCGGAAAATCATTCGGCATACTTGTAGCCACAATCGGTCTGTTGTGGGCTTGTATCGGCGGAGTTACTTATTTAAATATAGTTGTGCGCAAAAAGAATATTCCTCATTTAAAAGATCAATTTATGCACGAAGAAATACATGAACCTGTCGCTGATGAGGGTGAAATTCCACTGATTGAAGCAATAGACAAATTTACTATCCAGGTTTCCTTTGTTCTTATGCTCTATTTAGCTACATACTTATTGTCTTTATTGCTGAGTAAAATTTTAACCCCTTTAAGCATTGGCAATATTTTGGTTCCTTTAATCTGGGGATTTAATTTTTTATTTGGTGTCGTTATTGCACTTATATTTAAAGCTGTTCTACGGACACTTAGAAAAACAAAACTTATGACCAGGCAATATACGAACAATTATATGCTTAATAGAATTGCCGGATTAGCTTTCGACTTCATGATTGCTTCCAGTATTACAATTATAGATTTTGTGGATATGAAATCTCTATGGATTCCTCTATTGATTCTAACAACAGTCGGTGGCATACTGACAATGTTCTATTTAAATTTTGCTTCGAAGCGACTTTATCCGAATTATAAAAATGAAGGCTTGCTTTCTATGTATGGAATGCTTACCGGAACTGTCAGCAATGGCATTATGCTACTGCGTGAAATTGATCCGAGATTTAAAACACAGGCAGCTAATAATCTGGTCATGAGTCAGCCTATATCAATTATTTTGGGCTTCCCTTTACTGCTTTTAATTGGCCTTGCCCCCAAATCGGATAAAATGCTATATATCGTTTTAATAATTTGTATCATATATTTTATTATTTTAAATATATTATTGTTTCGACGCAAAAAAAAATCATCATGAATATTTTTAAAATACAAAATGCCGTTTCTATTACAGAAACGGCTATTTTAAAATTAAATTAAAATACCTTTAACTACATTGTTGCATTTAATTTTTTTTGCATATTACTCTTTTTTCTATTCGCTGTATTTTTATGAATAACACCTTTGGTCACAGCTGTATCAAAACATTTTACAGCTTCTGTAAATATTTGTGATGATAAAGCTTTATCATCGCCTTCTAATGCAGCATTAAATTTTTTTTCTATTGACTTTAGTCCTGTTTTAACGCTTTTATTTTTTACTCTGTTTCTTTCACCAATTTCAGCTCTCTTAGCAGATGATTTTATATTTGCCATTTCCTTCACCCCCTTGATCGTTTAATTCTTTCGTAAAATTAATGCACAAGTATATTAACAGACAATGAAATAAATTGCAAGAGAAATTTTGGCATTATCTATAGAGTCATGATAGTTTTTGGCGGCTCATATATATTAATATTAATATTAATATCGAGGTATTGCTGTTTGTCATGAATAAAAAAAATATTATTATCACTGTGATCTTTTTATTTGCTTTTTTATTGATTCAAACTATCTTTGTACAAGGTTTTAAAAGCGCAAGCAATGATGAAAAAAATTCTCTTATGCAAAGTTATTTGATAAGAATTATAAATAAGTGTGCCGCTTCCACTTTAAATGAAAGCGAAAATGAAGAATATTATGCTAAAATATCCCAAGTATTTACTGCAAATACCATATCATTTTCAATTGCAAATAATAGTGACGATGCCAAAAGCACTTCGTCTGTTTATACTCCAGTTACTTCTAAACCACTGAATACCAAAATTGAAGATATAGATATGCCTGATGACCCCATTGTTTTAATTTACCATACACACACAACTGAAAGCTATACAGCAACTGAAAATACTCCCATTGTGTATTCCTCAAATGCACGTTCAAAAGATAAAACAACAAACATGGCGGCAATTGGAGATATTGTATGTCAAATATTGGAAAAAGATTATGGAATAAAAACAGTACACGACACAGCGCTTCATGATTATCCGAGTTATAGTGATTCGTATAATAATTCTTTAAAAAATATTAATGATTATATGTCAAAATATCCTTCTATTGAATATGTTTTTGACATCCATAGAGATGGTCTCAACAATACGGAATCAGCCCAAAAAAAATATAAAATGACAATAAATGGCACCGCATGCACCAAAATTATGATAGTTGTAGGCCTTAACCATGAAAACAGTAATAAAAATGTAAATTTTGCAAAGACTTTTAAAAGTACAATGGATAAATTATATCCCGGCATCATGCTGAATATTGTCTACCGGGAAACCAGTAGATTTAATCAGTTCACATGTCCCAATGCACTTTTATTTGAAGTAGGAAGTAATCTATCTACTTTTGAAGAGGCCAGAATAAGTGCAGAATATTTAGCACGAGCAATGGCAGAAGTGATTTATCAAGATATAAAAAAGAAAAATTGATTTAAAAATATGAAAAAAAAATTTTTTATAATAATAAGTATTTTAATAATATTAATACTTTCTGTATGTGCTTTGAATACTATATCACGTGCTAATACTAAATTTTTAGGTTCTGCATATGATAATTTTTTCGGTATTCATATAGAAGAAGATAAAATCAGTATCTACTTCGCAGATAAAGAGGTGCATTTTAAAAATATATTCTCTCAACAAGATCTATCAGAATAATAAAATAATAAACTATACCACTCTTTTGTTGATTGTAATGCAAATTATCAAACGTTATAGTATAATATATATAACGCTGCAATTAATTATCATGGCTCACTCTATAAACTGAGTGATAGTTTCAACTTTAAAAAATGCAGTTTATATGCAATAAGGAGGTATATTTTGCACGAACCGTCAGAATGGCTATTTATATGGATTTCCATCATTATAATAATGGGCGTTATTGAGGCTCTTACAACAGGCATTGTAACAATTTGGTTTATGGCGGGGGCTTTGCTTGCTTTGATTTGTCAATTATTGCATTTATCAATTTGGATACAAATTGTAGTCTTTATAATAAGCTCCCTTCTTTTATTGATCTTTACACGTCCTTTGGTGAAAAAATATGTAGATACAAAAAAAACATCTACAAATGCAGATAGCTTAATTAATCAAACCGCCTTAGTCACAAAAACTATTGCTCCATTTAATGCAGGCCAGGTAAAAATCAAAGGACAAATATGGACAGCCATGAACATCAATGCACAAGAAAACATAGATACTGGTGAAGAAGTATTTATCATAAAAATCGAAGGAGTAAAACTTATTGTTCGAAAAATAAATAAGGAGGAAACCTCATGCTAGCAACAATCATTATTGCCATTATTATATTTATATTAATAATCCCAAATATCAGAATTGTTCCGCAGGCAAATGCTTATGTCATTGAAAGACTGGGAGCTTATATTACAACATGGAACGTAGGTCTTCATGTTAAAGTTCCCTTTATTGACAGAGTAGCCAGTAAAGTATCCTTAAAAGAAAAAGTTATTGACTACCCTCCTCAGCCTGTCATTACAAAAGACAATGTAACGATGCAAATTGATACGGTTGTGTATTATCAAATAACCGATCCGCGCCTATATACCTATGGTGTTGAACGACCCATGAGCGCAATAGAAAATCTCACTGCCACAACACTTCGAAATATTATCGGTGATATGGAATTAGATGAAACACTTACTAGCAGAGATAATATCAATGCTAAAATGCGCTCTATATTAGATGAAGCTACCGATCCCTGGGGTATCAGGGTCATTCGAGTTGAGGTTAAAAATATAATGCCTCCTCCCGATATTCAAAATGCTATGGAAAAACAAATGCGTGCAGAACGCGAAAGAAGAGAAAGCATTTTAAGAGCCGAAGGTGAAAAACGTTCAGCAATCCTTATGGCCGAAGGTGAAAAACAATCAACAATTCTAAAAGCAGAAGCAAAAAAAGAATCTCAAATTCGAGAAGCAGAAGGGGAAGCGGAAGCTATTTTAAAAGTACAGACTGCAATTGCAGAAGGCTTGAAGCGTATTAAAGATGTGAATGCTACCAAAGAAGTTTTAACCATTAAAAGTATAGAAGCGATGAAAGATATTGCAAACGGAAATGCCACTAAAATTATCATCCCTTCCGAAATGCAATCCATTGCGGGGCTTGCAAGCACACTTACTGAAATTATGAAGGACAAATAATTATAAAAATAGTATTGTTTTTTATAAAAAGATTGCTCACAAGGCAATCTTTTTATATACATAAAATGATATTTTTTTTATTTTTATATTGATATGATTTTTAGCGAGGTGACTACATTTGAAAAAAATATATAGAACTAAAAAAAATATTATTTTTGCTTTACTTATTTTTCTTATTTTATTTATACTATTTATATTATTACATATCTCAAATAGTGGAATGTATATAAATAAAAAACATGGTTTTACGGTTGCACTTACAAATAACTGGATTTGTTTAACAAAATATCAAATGAGCCGTTATTATCAGAATGATATACATTATAATTCAACATCTTCAAATGATTTTCATATCATTTTTACCGCATTTAAATATAAAGAAAATTATGCCAAAAAAAATAATCTTCCCAATCCAAATGTTGTTATCCTTTATAGTAATACTTTATTAGAGCCGAATGAATTAGTAGATTCAACATCAAAAGAACTAGTCGATACTGGCAATTTTACATATGACGGCGGAACTGAGTTATCTCCTATCGGCTCATTGAATTGGCAAAGCCGCTATATTTCAGCTGAGATAAACTCTCTTATCGTATTCCAAGATTATTATGCAGTCAATTATAATGACAAAACTTATCTTATTATTGCAACTTCTTTTAATAATGAAAATTTATATGAAATATATGATTTACTTACAACAATTAATTTTTATAAATAACTTATTGATTATAATAAGGTGTGTATTCAATTGCTTTTAAAATTGCTGCTTGCATATTCATACTGCTTGCCCTATCTTTCGCAGCAATTTCCATGGCTGTGCCGTGATCTACAGATGTTCGTAAAAACGGCAATTTATTGGTAAGGGCAACTGTATGTTCAAAATTCAATGTTTTCGCAGCAATACGGCCCTGATCGTGATATAAAGAAAGCACTGCATCATATTTACCGCAATAGGCTAAGTGAAAAACTGCATCAGATGGTATCGGCCCGAAAACATTGTAGCCTTCTGCTTTTAATATCCCCACTGCCGGGATGATGCATCTTAATTCTTCATCTCCGAATAGTCCATTTTCACCACTATGCGGATTTAATCCTGCTATTGCCAAAGCCGGATTTTCACAACCAAATTTTTGAAGTGCCGGCATACATTCTTTTACACGTGATACAATAGCTCTAACACTAATAGCATCAATCGCCTGCTTTATTGACATGTGGCTTGACAAAAAAAATATTCTAAGTCCATCTGTGTCAAACATCGTTAAAGGATTACTGACATTAGTCAGCGCCCCAAATATCTCTGTTTGACCTATATAATGAATCCCACTTTTATTTAAAGCTTCTTTGTTAACGGGCGCTGTAGCTATACTATCTATCTGTCCACTCAAGGCTAAATCGACCGATCTTTTGATATATTCAAATGCCGCTGCTCCACAAAGAGGATCCACTTTTCCAAAAGCAAAATCATCCGGAATATTCTCTAAATTAATTAAATTTAGAACATGCTTTTTATATTCTCCTTCGGAAGGCTGCCCGATACAATTGATTTCCATATTTAAATGATATAAATCTATGATGCATTGCAGCACTGTTTTATCTCCGATAACAACAATATCAGCTAAGCTGTCTATATCACTTCCCAACAATGCTTTTAATACTATTTCAGGGCCTATACCGGCAGGATCACCAATTGTTACCCCCACAACCGGACGTTTATCAATATACATCCTCTAATATCCTTTTATTTAAATAGTCAATACATTTTAATATGCTATCTTCCTCACCGTTATGCCCATTTTTGATAACAAAATGCATCTTATCAAATTTACCGCCTATAAGCTTACTATGAGCCGTGTCAGGTATTATTTCATCAAAAGTGGCCATTCCCAGTGTATTAAATTTTTTTAACAGTGCCGCCGCTGTTTCTTCTCCCGTTGAAAAAATACCTTTAAAAGATTGATTATATGATAAAAGTATATACGCAATTTCTGCTATCGATGAATTGATCAGTGCCAAAACATCTTCTTTAACTTTACTGTTTTTAGGAAATTTAATTCTTTTTTCTTTGATAACTCCGTCTGTGATTAAAGCATATGTAGTGTATTCTGCATATTTTTTATTATTTGCTATTGTTTGTATGCTTTGAACACAGCGTTTGATCTCTTCTTTTCGCATTTGTTTATTAATAATAAGTTTTTTTGTATTAATATATAGACAACAAACATCTCTTCTTTGAAATAGCTTATTTGTTTGTTCGTAAGTTAAATCGGTAACACTTCCAATAACAGCTAACATTTTTGATTTTGATGTCATATTTAATTTATGAATCATACACGCTGTCAATTCTCCGCTATCCAAACAAATAAATTTAATTTTTGTATTTATTACTGCTTGTGCTATGACTTCTATATCTTGTTTACTTTGTGCATCAAATACAATAATGTTGGCCCCGTTTTCAATGACTTGTTTAATATTTTTTTCTAATTCCTCTGTGCCTTTTCTAACACTATTTATATATATATTTTCAGAGGCGAGCACATCTGATTTAAAATATTCGGAAATATAAACTCCACCGGTTTCATTTTTATCTGATGTATTTTGGATGTCTTTGCCATGCTTAAACATCTGCCCGCCAACCACGGTAATATGGTTTTTCGGACTGGCAGCGATAACAATTCCAACACACTCCTCCCCCATTGCATCTAAGACAGCTTCACATTCAATAGCTATATTACCTTCTAATGCATAATCTATACGCTTTGATATTGGCACTATATTATTATTAAGCAACCCAATCGTTTTATTATAGATTGTATTATAGGCTTCTGCATCATCTTGTGCTCTGCTATTTGTGGCACACACAAGCATATCAAAATTATCTAAAGTCTCATCTGTTAATTGGGTTCCCGAAAACACGATACAACTATTGATTCCTTTTTGTTCGATCAAAGAAGCATTAATGCATGCGCCTTGAAGGTTATCAGTTATGGATGCATATTTTGGCATATATAAATCCCCTTAAAAATGTTTATCACATTATACATTTTACTACACCACGTATGTAATTTCAAAGAACAAATTATAAAATATGCTTAATATATATAGATTTTTGATAAAAAAATTATATAATAATTGTATTTAGTGCAATTTTGCCGCTAAATTTTATTAATCTATACACAGGGGTTTATATGAATATTATTATTATTGGAGATGGCAAAGTAGGCAGCACGCTTGCAAAGGTCTTATCAAAAGAAGGAAATGCTGTCACAATCATAGACAAAAATGCGAATGTTTTAAATCAAACAAGTGATGATTTAGAAGTCATTTTTGTTGAAGGCAGCGGACTAAATATCAAAACGCTTCATGAAGCCGATGTGATGCATGCCGATTTAGTCATTGCTGTTACTAATCAGGATGAAATTAATATGATCTGCTGTTTATATGCCAAGCGTATGGGGGCCAAATATACCATCGCGCGTATTCGAGATCCCGAGCACTCCAAAGAAGTTAATGCTCTCATGGAAGAACTTGGTCTTGACCAAACTATTAACCCTGAATATGCCGCTGCAATTCACATTTCAAGATTACTGTTATGGCCTAATGTATCCAATATTGAACTTTTTGCCGATAACAGGGTCATCCTTACCAAATATAAAATATATGACAAATCACCATTAATCAATAGATCATTGAATAGAATAACTGATTTTAACAAAGCCAATATTCTTGTAGCCGCTATTGAACGTAGCGGCCACACTCTTATTCCAAAAGGGGATTTCATATTTAAAAAAGATGATAATATTTTTATTATTGGAGAAGCAAATTCAGTAAATGCATTTTTACAACAAAAAAACAAACACTATAACAGGCTTAAAGATGTAATGATTATTGGTGGCGGCAGAATAGGAATATATTTGACGCAAATATTATCCGAAACAAAAATTAAAGTAAAAATTATAGAGCAAAATCCTGACAAATGTGTTCGGTTAAGCCAGCTCTTTCCTGATGTAATGGTTATTAACGGAGATGGTACCGATTATGATTTTTTGGAATTTGAAGATATGCATTCTACTGATGCTTTTATTACTTTAATGGGTCATGATGAAGCCAATATCATTTCTTCTCTCATTGCAAAAAAAGCGGGTGCTGAAAAAACGATTGCAAAAGTAACGCGCATAAAAGGACTAGATATCATAGAAGATATTGGTATTGACAGCATTATCAGTCCCAAGCTTATCACTGCCAATCATATTCTTCGCTATGCAAGAAATTTCAAAATGAAAGAGGATCCTTCTATTAATCAGCTTTATATGATGAATGAAAATAATATGCAAGCGCTGGAATTTGCCGTTGAACATGATTATGATTTTTTAAATATTCCTCTAAAAGATCTAAAAATTAAAAATAATGTTTTAATTGCTGTTATAGCCAGAGATAATAAAATTATCGTTCCTAGAGGAGATGATTATATTCAGTTAAACGACAGTATTATTGTGATCACTTCGCAACCACATATGACAAACTTAACAGAAATATTATAAAACGGAGTCACTTATTAAATGAATATACGAGCAATACGAAAAGTTTTAGGTTTTGTACTGTGTGTTGAAGCTATTTTTATGACCCCCGCTACCATAATAGCTTTTGTAAATAAGCAGACAGATTTTATTCCTTTTTTAATTATATCTTTCGTTATGTTTTTTTTGGGATTGCCTTTTGCCATTCAAGAAACATATGAAAAAAAATTCTACGTTAAAGATGGCTTTATAGCCGTAGCGCTTGCGTGGATTATAATGTGCATTGCAGGTGCATTGCCATTCTACTTCAGCGGTGCAATCCCAACATTTATAAATAGCATTTTTGAATCTGTATCCGGATTCACAACAACAGGAGCTTCTATTCTCACTGATATAGAATCTCTACCTAAAGGTATTCTTTTTTGGCGAAGCATGACACATTGGCTGGGCGGAATGGGCGTTTTAGTACTGGCACTCGCTATTTTGCCATCTATTGGAGGAAGCGGAATATACCTCATGAAAGCTGAAAGCACAGGCCCTTCACCTTCTAAACTTGTTCCAAGTTTGAGAAAAACTGCACTGATACTCTATGCTATTTATACAACACTTACTATTTTGCAAATCATTTGTTTAAAAATTGCAGGTATGAGCTTCTATGATGCCATACTTCATGCAATGAGCACAGCAGGCACCGGTGGTTTTTCAAATAAAAACTTAAGCATCGGCTCTTATGATTCCGTAGCAATAGAGACAATTATTACCGTATTTATGTTTCTTTTTGGCGTGAATTTTACTGTTTATTTCACAGTGCTTACAAAAAATATTTCTCAGGCATTTAAATCGGAAGAATTACGTGTATATATATTAATTATGTTAACTGCCATAATTTTAATTACAATCAATACCCTTAGCTATTATGATAATAACGTACTTACCTCGCTGCGTTATTCATCTTTTCAAGCATCTTCAATTATGACGACAACAGGTTTTTCATCAACAGATTTTAATCTTTGGCCTACTTTCAGCAAATCTATTCTGCTATTGCTCATGCTGATCGGAAGCTGCGCCTCATCTACCGGCGGAGGAATGAAAGTTGTCCGTATTATTATTATGTTTAAGTCCATACGTATATCACTCAAAAAAATTACTCATCCAAATATCGTAAAAAATGTTTCCCTCAATGATCATGTAATAAATAATAATACTGTAATAAATGTTTTAATTTTTCTCCTTCTCTACATCACCATTGCAATTGCGGCTTTTATCATTATATCTTTTGAAAACTTTGATTTTGCAACAACAATATCTTCTGTCATTGCCTCTATAAGTAATATAGGCCCAGGATTTGAACTGGTTGGTCCTTTAGGGAATTATTCCATATTTTCTTCCTTTAGCAAGATGATTCTCGCCTTATGTATGCTCGTAGGCAGACTGGAAATCTTGCCAATCATATTTTTATTTGCTCCTAAAAAAGGAGTTATTACAAAATTGTAGTATAATAGATATGATATTAACTTAATAAAGGAGCATACAATGAATACAGATATTTCAAAACTTCAGCAAATTATTGATGAATCTGATAATATTGTCTTTTTTGGTGGAGCCGGTGTTTCTGTTGAAAGCGGAATTCCCGATTTCCGAAGCAAGCATGGAATTTATAATCAAAAATACGAATACCCGGCAGAAGAAATTTTAAGCCATGAATTTTTTTATACCCATACTGATTATTTTTATCAATTCAACAGAGAAAAAATATATAAGCTTGATGCACTGCCAAATGATGCACATAAAAAACTTGCTCAGCTTGAAAAAGCCGGCAAAGTCAAAGCGATCATCACACAAAATATTGACGGCCTGCATCAGACAGCAGGCAGCAAAAATGTATTTGAACTACATGGTAGCATTCATCGCAATTTTTGTTTAAACTGCCATAAAGAATATCCTGCCCAGTATATATATGAAAGCAAAGGGATACCAAAATGTATATGCGGCGGAATAATAAAGCCGAACATTGTATTATATGGTGAAATGTTGGACTCTTATGTGCTGCAGAAATCTATTGAATATATATCAAACGCAGATGTGCTTATTATCGGAGGCACCAGTCTGTCTGTGTACCCTGCGGCTGGGATGGTTGATTCTTATAAAAAAAGCAAACTTGTTTTAATCAATAAAACACCTACGCAGCGTGATCATATTGCTGATTATATATTCTATGGCAGCATAGGAGAAATTTTTTCAAAAATTACATGTTAGGTAAAATACTCTTTGAAAAACAGCTCGACCAATGCTATAATATTTATTTAATTTTATAAATATTTATCATCCGGAGGAAATATGCATCAGGCAGATAAAGTTAAAAATATCGTTTTATGCGGTTTATTTGCAGCTTTAACAATAGTTGCAACCTATATTCATATTCCCATAGCCCCTTCAAGTGGCGGGCTTATACATCTTGGGAGTGTAATTTTATTTGTCGCCGCATATATTTTGCTTCCGCCCTATGCGGCTATAAGTGTTGCACTCGGCATGACAATATTTGACCTCTTATCCGGTTGGGCAGCATGGGCACCGTTTACTTTTGTTATTCGCTTTGTACAAGTTATCATATTATCATCACTTATCCAAAATAAGAAAAAAAATTATTTTGTAATTGTCGGCGCATACATATTGTGCAGTCTCTGGGAAATGGCAGGCTATTATGCGGCAGAAGCTATTATTGTCGGGAATTGGCTGGTTCCGATTGCTTCTATACCTTCGGAACTTTTACACGATATTATAGGAATAGGATTTGGCTTACCATTGGCCCTCCTGGCACAAAAGGCTATACAGAAAGCGGAAATTTAAATAAACCTTATGAATGATAAAAAGATTATTTTAGCCTCTGCATCTCCTCGAAGAAAACAACTTATGGAAATGCTTGGCCTCGATTTCAAGATCTTAACACCTGCTATAGATGAACAATTTAGTAATCTTCTAAGTATTGATGAAAATATAAAGAACATTACTCAAAAAAAAGTCTTTTCTGTTATTGACAAGCACACACTGCTAGATGCTCTGATTATCGCAGCCGATACGGTTGTTGTTCTTGATGGTACGGTATTGACAAAACCAAAAGATTATGCTGATGCTTTTAATATACTGCAAAAATTATCATCGCAAACGCATCAGGTGCATACCGGTATTTATGTTTTTGATACATTATCATCTGAGGCTATATATAAAAGCGAAAAAACAAAAGTCACATTTAAAAATATAAATGCTGTAGAAATAGATGCTTATATTAAGACAAATGAGCCTTTTGACAAAGCCGGTGCTTACGGCATACAGGGATTAGGAAGCGTTTTTATCAAAAGAATTGAAGGATGTTTTTATAATGTTGTAGGTCTTCCTGTAAGCTTATTATATGACATATTGAAAGAATTTAATATTCATATCCTAAAATGATTTAAAAAAAGCTGTTTAAAGAATTCTTTAAAACAGCTTTTTTATTATGCTTTATTTATTTTATCCCAAAATGTTTTTCCCATATCATGTACTTCTTCCCCTGCAAGTGCTTCATAATTTCTCAAGGCTTTTTTCTGAACACTGTTTAATTTTTTCGGCACTTCCAATTTTACTGTAACAAACATATCGCCTTTTCCAAATCCTCGAAGTGAAGTAACCCCTTTGCCTTTAATTCTGAATTTTTGATTTGGTTGAGTACCTTCAGGAATCTTTAGCTTTACTTTCCCATATAATGTCGGAACCATGAGATCATAGCCAAGTGCTGCTTGGGTGTAAGTAATAGGTACTTCCAAATATATATCTTTACCATCTCTGATATAATATTCATGAGGTTTCACAGTAATATAAATATAAACATCGCCATTCTCAGCTCCATGCTCCCCTGCCTCACCTTCGCCTCTCAACGGCAGCACCGTATCATTGTCAACCCCCGCCGGAATATTGATTGTCAACGCTTTTGTTCTCCTTTCAAAACCTGTACCTTTACATGTCGGACATGGTTTTTCAATAGTACTGCCTGTACCGCCACACATCTCACATGTCTTTACGCTTTGAAAAGCGCCAAACGGCGTTTGCTGAACATTTTTCACTTGTCCGGTTCCGCCACACATACTGCATGTTTTTCTGCTGCTTCCTTTAGCCGCTCCGGTTCCTCCACATTCAGAACATTTTTCATTTCTCGTAATTTTTACTGTTTTTTCACAACCAAAAGCTGCTTCTTCAAAATTGATTCTTAGATTTACTCTTATGTCCCTTCCTCTTTTAGGTCCGCGTCTGCCCCCGGTGTTGAATCCACCGAAGCTTCCAAATATGTCAAATATATCTTCAAATCCGCCAAATCCCGTACCACCGAATCCGCCTCCACCAAAGCCGCCTGCATTTGGATTCACTCCGTCATGACCATATTGATCATAAGCCGATCGCTTTTTTTCATCACTTAATATTTCATATGCTTCGCCGGCTTCTTTAAATTTTTCTTCAGCAGCCTTATCCCCGGGATTTTTATCCGGATGATATTCCAAAGCTTTTTTTCTATATGCTTTTTTTATTTCTTCTGCACTTGCTTTCTTATCTACACCCAAAACCTCGTAATAATCCCTCTTGCTCATCATGCCCTCCTTTGAATGTTTTCAACTGTAACTATGGATAATTCCCAATGAGTTTAATAAAATTGCAAATAGAAAGCCTTTAGAAAGGCTTTCTATTTTGCTTATCACAAGTAGAATTTTTATTTATTATCATCAACAACTTCATAATCAGCATCAACGACATCATCTTCTGCTGATTTGTTATCATTACCGGCTTCATCTGCATTGCCTTGTGCTTCTGCTTGTGCCTGCTCTGTTTGTTGATACATTTTTTGTGCGATTGGATAAAAAGCCTCACTTAGCTCTTCTGTCGCTTTTTTAATTGCTTCAATATCATTTGATTCCATAATGTTTTTCAATGCCGCAACTTTATCTTCAATAGATTTCTTTTCGCTTTCGCTTACTTTATCGGCAAGATCTTTTAATGCTTTTTCTGTTTGATAGATCATGGAATCTGCATTATTTTTTACGTCAATTTCTTCTTGCTTTTTCTTGTCTTCTTCTGCAAATCGTTCTGCTTCTTTTACTGCTTTATCAATTTCGTCTTTATCCATATTTGAACTTGATTGAATAACTACATTTTGACTCTTACCTGTCCCTAAATCTTTTGCTGAAACATTTACGATACCATTTGCATCGATATCAAATGTAACTTCAATTTGTGGTACACCTCTAGGTGCCGGGGGAATACCTGTAAGTTGGAAACGGCCCAGTGTTTTATTGCCGCTTGCCATACTTCTCTCGCCTTGAAGCACATGGATATCAACGGCTGTCTGACTATCTGCCGCAGTTGAGAATACTTGGCTCTTCTTTGTTGGGATTGTTGTATTTCGTTCAATCAACTTAGTGAATACGCCACCCAATGTTTCGATACCCAGTGAAAGCGGTGTTACATCAAGTAATAAAACATCTTTTACATCTCCGGCTAAAACCCCACCTTGAATCGCAGCACCCAATGCTACACATTCATCCGGGTTAATGCCTTTATATGCATCTTTACCTGTAATTCGTTTTACAGCTTCCTGCACTGCAGGTATCCTTGTAGATCCGCCCACTAAGATAATCTTATCGATTTCCGATGTTTTTAATCCTGCATCTTCAATTGCCAGTTTTACAGGCTGAACTGTTTTGTCAACCAAGTCATGTGTTAATTCCTCAAATTTTGCTCGTGAGATTGTCATATCCAAATGTCTCGGGCCTTCTGCAGTTGCTGTAATAAACGGTAAATTTACATTTGCTGTCGTAATAGATGAGAGCTCTATTTTCGCTTTTTCGGCTGCTTCTTTCAATCTTTGAAGTGCCATTTTATCACTTCTTAAGTCCATACCGTTTTCTTTTTTGAACTCTTCAGCCATAAAATTAATTAATCTGTCATCAAAATCATCACCACCTAAACGATTGTTTCCGTTTGTCGCCAAAACTTCAAATACGCCATCGCCGAGCTCTAATATACTGACATCAAATGTGCCGCCGCCTAAGTCGTAAACCATGATTTTTTGATTGCCTTCACGCTCTAAGCCATATGCCAATGCCGCCGCAGTAGGTTCATTGATAATTCGAAGCACTTCAAGTCCTGCGATTTTTCCCGCATCTTTGGTTGCTTGTCTTTGGCTATCGGAAAAATATGCAGGAACCGTAATGACTGCTTTTGTTACTTTTTCTCCAAGATAACCTTCTGCATCCGCTTTTAGTTTTTGTAATATCATAGCGGAAATTTCTTGTGGTGTATAAGATTTATTGTCAATTTTTACAGTATAATCGCTACCCATATGTCTTTTAATTGAAACAATGGTTCTATCAGGGTTTGTCACCGCCTGACGTCTTGCAGTTTGCCCGACTAATCTTTCTGCATTCTTTGTAAACGCAACAACAGACGGAGTAGTTCTCGCTCCTTCAGAATTCGGTATAATTATAGGTTCGCCACCTTCAAGGACTGCTACACATGAATTTGTTGTCCCTAAGTCAATGCCTATTATTTTTTCTTTACTCATATTTTAATCTCCTTTTCTATTTTCTGATCCTATTTATAATTTGTTTACTTTAACCATAGCAGGTCTTATAATTTTATTTTTCAAGATGTACCCATTTTGCAGCACCATGAGAATTGTATTATCTTCTTTTTCTTCATCGCACTCCGTTATGACTGCATGATGGAATTGCGGATCAAAGGCTTGATTTTCTGCTTCCATTACAGTAAGGCCTTCTGAGCTCAGTAATTCCATGAGCTGAGTATACACCATTTTCATTCCATCAACAAATGCGGTAGATTGTTCATTTCCACTTGTCAATGCCCTTTCAAAGTTATCTACAACAGGTAGTAACTTTGAAAAAATTTCTTCCAATGATCTTGTATAAATATCACTTTTCTCTTTTTCTGACCTTTTTTTATAATTGTCAAAATCCGCTCTCAGTCTTAAGTACTTATCATATAATTCTTGTTTTTCTTTTTCAATTTTTAAAATTTTTTCATCTTCTTTTTTTGCCTTGGATTCTTTTTTATGCAATTTTTTCTCCGTTTCTTCATTACAGTCATCTTCATTTAATTGCATATTTTCCTCATACTTATCGCCTTTTTCCATTTAACACATATGCGCTCATTACATAATATTCCTAATAATTTGCGCATTCAACTCCTCTCTTAAAAAGTTTAGTACCGATACTACATAGTCATAATTCATTCTGGTCGGTCCCACAACTCCAAATGTCCCTATCGGTTTTCCATTTATCTTATAGGTTGCAGTAATTAAACTGCAATCTTTAAAAGCTTGAACGGTATTTTCCTCCCCAATTTGAATATTTAAATCCTGTGTATTTTCCTCTAATATATTTGCAAGAATATTTTGCTGATTTAACGTTTCAATAAAACGTTTTGCCCTTTCAATATCAAAAAATTCAGGGAAGTTGAATATTTTGTCCATTCCGTCAGCATATACTTTTTGAATATCTTTTTCGGTCAATGCTTCCCTCAACAGCGGAATTATTTCTTCTAAGAGTTTCATATCTTCCAGTGACAATGAATCCATTTTTTCAATAATGTGATCATTTAATTCGCTAAGTGAAATATCTTTCAAACAAATATTTAAAACATTGTTGATTTTTTCAAGCTGTTCGTCTGTTGTCTGATGTTTCAGCGTTATATTATAGTTCCTGACAATCTTTTCTCTTGTCACTATAATCAAGAGTATTCTCTTCTCATCGATTGGAATAAGCCTCATATATTTGCAATTTAAATACTTTGTTTGCGGCGTCATCCCAAAAGATGTATAGTTTGTAATGCTGGATAATAATTGTGCCGTATATTCAATAACTTTTGAGAATTCGCTAATATATTTGTTATACGCAGACTTTATTTCTTCTTGTAAAATATTTCCTAAATCAATGATTTTCATCAATTGGTCAACATAAAGTCTGTAGGCTTTTTCAGAAGGCACTCTTCCTGCCGATGTATGCGGTTGGAATAAATATCCTAGTTCTTCTAAATCTGACATTTCATTTCTAATGGTTGCAGGACTCATATTCATGGCAGGATTTTTGGACAAAGTACGAGAACCCACAGGCTCTGCTGTTCTAATATACTCTTTTACAATAGCATCTAAAATTTTTAATTTTCTTTCATCTAATGCCATGTACTTCACCCCTTGTAGCGTTGTTAGCACTCTTCTTGCTCGAGTGCTAACACAATTATAACATAACATCAATTACAAATTTTGTCAATAATATTTTTATATTATTTAGAAATAAATTCCATCATTGAAATATTTGCGAAGTTTTTTCCTTCTTCACTCAAAAAAGCATTGTTACGATCAGTTATTAAAAGCCCTGATTCACACAAATATTCTATTTCTTTATTATATTTTATTAAAAAGTCTTCCCCAAACCGTTTTTTGAATTCATCATACTCAACGCCGTCTTTTTTCCGCAATGCCATAATAATAAATTCTTCTTCCTGTGTTATTTTATCAAGCTGCTCAATATCTTCAATTGCGCTGCCGTTTGTATCGATGCTTTGTATATATTCACCTATATCTGATGTATTATAAAATCTGGCATTATCTTTATATGAATGCGCAGCAACTCCAAAGCCGATATATTCTTTTGTATCCCAATAATTCAAATTATGCCTGCATTCATAGCCTTCTTTTGCATAGTTGGATAGCTCATACTGCTTATATCCATACTGCTCTAACATTTGACAGGCAAGCCTGTACATCTCTCTGTCTTCATAATCTGCATCTTCAATATCAATACCCGCCTCCATATACGATTCATAAAGCGGTGTATCTTCCTCTAATTTCAATGAATAACATGACACATGTTCACAGCCCCTTTGAATGACATACCGAACGCTTTCTCTAAATTCATTTATATCTTGGTTATAAAAACCAAAGATTAAATCAATGTTGATATTTGCAAATCCGGCTTCCCTCGCTGCCTGAAAAGCATTTTCAAAATCAAGCAGATGATGCTGTCTTCCTATTTGTTTCAGCATATCATCGCTTGCTGATTGAAGCCCTATACTCAGCCTGTTAATACCCGCTTTCTTATATCTGATAAAATCTTCTCGACTGCTATAACCACACGGATTTACCTCCATACTTATTTCAGCATTTATATCGACATCAAAGGTATCAAAGATGATTTTCATTAATTCTTCAATATAAGTTACTTCAACATAATTAGGCGTACCGCCTCCAATAAATATTGTATCTATCGTATATTCTTCATAAAGAATTGTTTTATATGCTTTAATTTCTTTATAAAGAGCGGAAAAATATGGGGCTATATCTTTCCGGGCGTTCTCAAAAGATACAAAATCACAATAAAGACATTTTTTTTTGCAAAATGGTATATGAATATAAAGAGATATTTTTTTCATTCATCTAATTTAAGAACCGACAAAAAAGCTTCTTGAGGCACTTGAACCTTTCCGATTTGCCGCATTTTCTTTTTTCCTTCTTTTTGTTTTTCTAAAAGTTTTCTTTTTCTGCTGATGTCCCCCCCATAACATTTTGACAGCACATCTTTTCTCATGGCTTTCACTGTCTCGCGCGCTATAATTTTGCCGCCGATCGCGGCTTGAATAGGAATCTCAAACATTTGACGCGGTATTTCATTTTTCAATTTTTCCGCAATTTTCCTGCCTCTCTCATATGCTTTTTCTTTATGCACAATAAATGAGAGAGCATCCACAATTTCACCGTTTAACAATATATCAAGTTTCATAAGTTCGCTGCGTTTATAATGTTTAATCTGATAATCTAAAGATGCATACCCTTTTGTACGGGATTTTAATGCATCAAAAAAATCATATATGATTTCATTGAGAGGCAGCTCATAATCAAGCACAACACGTGTCTCGTCTATATAATGCATCCCCAAATAAATGCCCCTGCGGGATTGACATAGCTCCATAATGGGACCGACATATTCAACCGGCAGCATCATCGTAGCGCTCGCAATCGGCTCTTCCATGTAATCAATCTTAACAGTAGGAGGCATATTTGTGGGATTGTCAACATCAACCATCGTCCCATCCGTTAAGATAACATGATAAACAACACTTGGAACCGTAGCAACAATATCGAGCTTAAATTCCCTTTCAAGCCTTTGCTGTATAATTTCCATATGCAAAAGTCCCAAAAATCCGCATCTGAAGCCAAATCCAAGCACTGCGGATGTCTCCGGCTGGTATAAAAGTGATGCGTCATTCAAATTCAGCTTGCCGAGTGCATCTTTTAAATCATCATAACGGGCGCCATCCAGCGGATAAATCCCGCAATAAACCATTGAATTTACTTTTTTATATCCGGGCAGCGGATGAAGCGCTGCGTTTTTTTCATGCGTGATCGTATCCCCCACAGCAGTATCTCCGATATTTTTAATACTCGCTGTAAGGTAGCCAACCTCTCCCGCGCTGAGTTTATCTGTTGGATGCAGTCCGTTTAAAAACAACCCGACTTCATCAACTTCAAAACACTTTCCTGTTGCCATCATTTTGATTCTGTCTTTGGTTTTTACCTGCCCGTCCATGATTCTGAGCGAAACAATAACGCCTCTGTAACTATCATAGTATGAATCAAAAATAAGCGCCTTCAGGGGACTTGATATCTCCCCTTTTGGAGGGGGAATACGTGTTACGATGGCTTCAAGAACGTCCTGTATATTTTTTCCTTCTTTTGCGCTGACCAATGGTGTGTTTTCTGTATCTAAGCCTATTACATCCTCGATTTCTTTTAATACTCTCTGTGGTTCTGCGCTGGGTAAATCAATTTTATTTAAAACAGGTACAATCTCCAAATTATTTTCAAGCGCCAAATATACATTTGCCATTGTCTGCGCTTCAACGCCTTGCGAGGCATCCACAACAAGTACAGCGCCTTCGCAGGCAGCCAATGAACGGGAAACTTCATAAGTAAAATCTACATGCCCGGGAGTATCGATTAAGTTCAAATAATATTCATACCCATCCTTGGCGTGGTAGATAAGCCGAATGGTCTGAAGCTTTATGGTAATACCTCTTTCCCGCTCTAGCTCCATTGTATCTAAAATTTGGTTCACCATATCACGCTTAGATATAACTCCGGTAGCTTCAATAAGTCTGTCTGCCAGAGTGCTCTTACCATGGTCTATATGTGCAATTATACTAAAATTTCTGATTCTGCTTTGAATGTTAGGCATAAATAACTCCACTTTATATTATAGAAAATATTTGATTTATTATATCAAACTATTTCTGCTTTAACAATTTAAACTGAAAAATTCTTATAGTATAGTTTTCCGTCATTATTATTGAATTTAAATATAATTAATTTTCTTTACTTATAAATTGCCATAACCCATTTACTTTGAAATATTGCTAAATTTTTGTATATTGTAAAAATGCAACTTAATGTTATAATATAAAAAACTAAAACCCAATAATATTTAAAAGGATGAATTAAGTGAAAATAAATATATTAAAAAAAGATCTGAATAGAACAATAGAAGACAAGAATAATCAATTGCCGTTAATCAGCATCCGCGGAATTAATTTTCTTCCGGGTACGGAAGCTTATTTTGATATATCTCGCGCAAAATCTATACTTGCTTTAGAAAACGCAATGGAAGGAGACCGCATACTTTTTCTCTCTGCTCAATATGAAAGCGATATTGAAATGCCCGAGGAAAAAGATATTCGCCCATATGGTGTTTATGCAAAAATCAAACAAATGGGTAAGTTGCACGGAAACTTAGTCCGTGTTATGGTTGATATTACGGACAGAGGGCGCATTGAAAAATATGTGCAGACCGAACCTTATTTTATAGTTGAAGCCAGTCCTGTAAATACCGACTATGAAAACACTACCGAGACAGATGTAAGCATGCGGATTGCAAAAAAATTATTTAATGAATATGCGCAAATTAAGGGCAATCTTATATCAAAGGAAATTGTGCTTAAGGTGCAAACTATTAAAAATGCGCATGAGCTTATTGATGTTATCTGCGCAAATATTCCTTTTGAGGATGAAGATGCCCAATATTTGCTCGGCGAAGAGGATGTCAATAAACGCTTAGATGCTTTAAATGAAAAAATATCCAAAGAAATTAATTTGCTTAACCTTGAACTAAAAATCATGCGCAAGGTGAAAACAAACTTGGACGACATGCAAAAATCTGCTTTTATCAGCGAACAGATTAGAGTATTGCAAGAAGAATTAGGCGAGAGAAACCCGGATAATATAGCAGAAGAATACAGGCAAAAATTGCAGCAATTTAATTTAAGTCAGGAGATTAATGAAAAAATTGAGAAAGAAATAAAACGTCTTGAGATGATACCGATTGGTTCTTCTGAAGCCGGTGTGGTACAAACATATATTGAAACCATTCTTGAGCTGCCATGGAGCACATCCACTCCCGAGATGACAAATATTGAAGAGGCAAAGCAAATTTTGCAGTCAGATCATTATGCAATGGACAAAGTAAAAGAAAGAGTTTTGGAATACTTATCAGTCATTACGCTTGCCAAATCACTGAAAAGCCCGATTTTATGCCTGATAGGCCCTCCCGGAGTCGGCAAAACATCGATTGCAAAATCCATTGCACATGCAACAGGAAGAAAATATATACGGATGAGTCTGGGCGGTCTTCGGGACGAAGCAGAAATAAGAGGCCACAGACGTACATATATAGGTTCTATGCCGGGAAGAATTATTACGGGAATCAAACAAGCCGGAACCAATAATCCATTATTTTTACTAGATGAAATTGATAAACTATCAAAAGATTTTCGAGGAGATCCTGCATCCGCTTTGCTTGAAGCATTAGACCCTGAGCAAAATTCAACTTTTACGGATAATTATTTAGAGGTGCCTTTTGATTTATCAAACGTCATGTTTGTAACAACTGCAAATTCGCTTTCTACAATTCCAGAACCTTTGCTTGATAGAATGGAAACTATTGAAGTTGATGGCTATATTGCAGAAGAGAAATACCATATAGCTAAACAATTTTTGATTCCTAAACAAATAAAGCAACATGGTCTTAAAGAAGAACAACTAACAATTCAAAATGATGCTATTATGGACATTATAAATAACTACACTTCCGAATCAGGTGTTCGTGAACTCGACAGAAAAATAGCTAAAATATGCAGAAAAACTGCTAAAGAAATATTAGAAGATAAGACAGAAACAATCACTGTAACAAGAGAGAATCTTGAATCTTATCTGTCTAAGCCTCAAAACCGCTATGACATCATGACAGATAAGAAAAATATAGGCGTTGTAAACGGGCTTGCGTGGACCAAAAACGGCGGAGATACTTTAAAAGTGGAAGCTCTTGTCATGAGAGGAAAAGGCAACCTCGTGCTAACGGGTCAACTTGGTGATGTTATGAAAGAGTCCGCACAGGCTTCACACAGCCTGATTCGGGCTAATACAGAATTACTGAATATTGATTACGATATAATTTTAAAACATGATGTTCATTTACATTTTCCTGAAGGAGCTATACCAAAAGATGGTCCTTCTGCCGGAATCGCCATTAGTACTGCTATGCTGTCAGCCTTTACAAAAAAAGGTGTCAGTGAACGCATTGCAATGACGGGAGAAGTCACTTTAAGCGGACATGTACTGCCAATAGGCGGGCTTAGAGAAAAACTTCTCGCTGCTTTTCGGGCCGGAGTTACAGATGTGTTGATTCCAAAAGAAAACAAACGAGATCTGGAAGATGTACCTGAAAGTATACTGGATAAACTAACAATACATCTGGTTGAAGATATACAAGAAGTATTTAGAATAGTGTTTGGATAAGTATTTATGAAAATAAAAAAAGCTGCCTATATAAAAAGCGCTGCCTTGCAAGATCAGTTTTTAAGAGATGAGAAAGACCAGATTGTTTTACTCGGTCGTTCTAATGTAGGAAAATCATCCTTCATTAACTCTTTGGTGAATATGAAAAAACTCGCTTATGCTTCTTCATCACCGGGCAAAACACAGACTGCAAATTATTATTTAATTAATGAACTGTTTTATATTGTTGATATGCCGGGGTATGGTTATGCTAAGACAAGCAAAACCAAGAAAGCCCAATTTGGCAACCTTATAGAGTATTATTTATTAAATTTTAATCCGAAAGCAGTTATACTGCTTGTCGATATCAGACATGCCCCGACACAAAACGACTGCTTGATGTATGATTGGCTGGTTTATCATAGTTACAAGCCATATATTGTTTTGACAAAAGCTGATAAAATCAGCAATAATGAAAAAATTACAAACCTGCGAAGAACCAAACAAACTTTTCCTGCATTACATCATGAACCAATCATTTATTCTTCACAAAGTAATTTAGGAAGAGATAAAATATTAAAACTCATGCAAGAAATGTTAAAAACAGAATAAAAAAAACGTGTATATACACGTTTTTTTTATTGAAAATATATTCTGTCAACGTTCCTCTCTAAAGTAGGGAATCGTTAAATCCGCCGGTGGCATATCTTCTTTTTTGTTTTTTCTTGTACTAATAATTACAATAATGATTGTCGCCACATACGGGAGCATATCAATAATATATTGCGAAAAATGAATTCCAATACTTTGAAGCCTGAACCCTAAAATATTGAGTCCTCCAAAAAGATACGAACCGAGTAATGCTTTTATAGGATTCCACGATGCAAAAATAACTAATGCCACCGCTATCCATCCTCTCCCAGCGACTACATTTTCCTGCCAGACAGGAATAATGACGAGTGATAAATAAGCACCGCCGAGCCCGCATAAAGCCCCGCCCAAAATGATGTGAATATATTTATATAAATTAACATTAATACCTGATGCATCGGCTGCCGCAGCATTTTCCCCTACTGCACGTAAATTCAGACCTTTTCTTGTTTTAAATAAATATATTGATGCAAGCATAACCACAACATATCCAAAATAAACAAGAATATCCTGCTTAAAAAAAATCGTACCTATGATAGGTATATTAGAAAGCCCGGGTATAGATATTGTTTGGAAAAAATTTTTGATTGTTTGCGGAAGCACAGCCCCCATAACGCTTGTGCCTAAAAAAGATGCTAACCCTTGACCAAATATTGTAAGTGTAAGCCCGGTCACTACTTGGTTAACTCTCAGTGATACGGTCAGAAATGCAAAGATTGCCGAGCCTAGCCCTCCTGCAAGTATTGACCCTAAAATCGCAAGCATCGGGCTCCCTGTTTTATAGCCAACAATAAAACCTATCACAGCGCCCATCATCATAAGCCCTTCAACTCCAAGATTCAAATTACCTGACTTTTCAGTAATCAACTCTCCGATAGTGGCAAATAACAATGGTGTTCCTGCAATAAGCGCTGCAGCTAAAAAAGCTTCCATTATGCCACCTCCTTTGTTTTTCTAAAGCTGACTTTATATTGTATAAAAAATTCGCTGCTTAGTACAAAAAACAACAGAATACCTTGTATCATATCTGCAACAGCCGCCGGAATCTGCATAGAAATTTGAATATATGCACCGCCTTGCAGTAAAATTGCAAAAGCAATACATACAAACAAAGCGGCAATAGCATTAAGTCTGCTAAGCCAAGCAGTGATAATAGCTGTAAATCCAAATCCGGCAGATACTGAAGATGTTAATGTTTTTTCAATGGCCGATGCCTGAATCATTCCGGTCAAGCCGCAAAGACCTCCCGAGATAAGCATAGCATATATGATAACCGATTTTACATTGATTCCCGCATAGCGAGCGGTATCAACGCTTTCCCCAACCACTTCAATTTCATATCCCTTTTTTGTATGATTCATAAAAATATAAACAATAATAACAAGCACAAGCGCTATAATCCAGCCAATATGCAGCCCTAAAAACTCAGGTAAAACTGCACTTTGAGAAAAATCTGCAACTTTAGGAAATCCCTGAGATGCAGGATCTTTCCAAGGTCCATATTGCAGATAGGTTACAAATTTAATCGCTATGTAATTGAGCATTAAGGTAAAAATCGTCTCATTTGTACCCATTTTAGCTTTAAAAAAAGCCGGAATAAACGCCCAAAACCCACCGGCCAGCATAGCCGCAATCGCCATACATAAAAGCATAAGTATTTTTGGCATATCCGGAAAATAAAGCGCAACAAAAGCTGCGGCCATTGCCCCCATCATAATTTGTCCTTCGCCACCAATATTCCAGAATTTCATTTTAAAAGCTACAATAATGCCGAGCGAAGTAATGATGAGTGGAATCGCTTTAAGCACTGTCTGCTGAAGTCGCAGTGCGCTTCCCACTGCGCCTTGAATCATTTCAGAGAAAGTAATAACCGGATTAAAGCCCAAAATTAATATTATAATTCCTGCAAAAAGAATAGATAATATTACAGCCAGTATCCTGATAAATACTGCTTTATTTGAAGGCAGATCTTCTCTTTTTTTAATATTAATTAATTTTCTCATTTATCTGCCCCCTCATTTAAAGTTGCTCCGGCCATCATTAACCCAATTCTTTCTTTTGTGACAGTATCCGGATTTACGGTCCCTTTTAGTTCGCCTCCGCAAAAAACCATAATGCGGTCAGATAAATCCATTAAAACGTCCAAATCTTCACCGATAAATAATATCCCGACTCCATTTTGTTTTTGTTTGTTTAATAGTTCATATATTTTAAGAGATGCCCCGATATCCAGCCCCCTTACAGGATACGCTGTTATAAGCACTTTAGGATTTGCATCCAGCTCTCTTCCTAACAGCACTTTTTGAATATTCCCACCTGATAGTTTTTTTACCGAATAATAAATTGAAGGGGTTTGAATATCTAAGTCCTCTACAATTTTCTTTGCTTTTTGTATATATTTTGATCTTCTGATAAATATTCCCGGCTTATTTTGATATTCTTTTAAAATAATATTATCAATAATATCCATACTTCCAACAAGCCCCATACCAAGCCTGTCTTCCGGAATAAATCCCATCCTGATTCCCAGTTTGATAATTTCTTTAGGTGTTTTTCCTAATATATTATCTCCTTCAAAGAAGATCCTGCCCTTTTGTGCGCAAGAAAGCCCGGCGATCGTTTCGCATAGTTCTTTTTGTCCGCTGCCTGCCACTCCAGCAACACCGAGAATTTCTCCACTGTATAATGAAAAAGAAATGTCACTTAAAACATTTTTCTTATCTTTATTGGCTACATATAAGCCGTCAACTTTTAAAAGACATTGCTGGTTTGTCACCTTTTCTTTTGTAATGGCCAAATCAACTTTAGCGCCTACCATCATTTCCACAAGGGCCTGAATTTCTATATCAGACGTATTAACTGTTCCGATAGACTGGCCTTTTCGCAGCACTGTAATTCTATCACTTATTTCCATAACCTCATTTAACTTATGTGTAATAATGACCACAGCACAACCTTGCTGCTTCATGGTACGCATAATTTCAAAAAGCCGCTTGATTTCTTGAGGAGTAAGTACCGCGGTTGGTTCATCCATTATAAGGATCTTTGCGCCTCGATATAATACTTTTATAATTTCTAAAGATTGTTTTTCTCCGACAGACATTTCATAGACTTTTTTGTTTGGATTTACGTCAAGGCCAAATTTATCAGATAATTGCTGAATTTCTTTGCTTAACCGCTTACTCTTTGAAAAGAATCCGCCTCGCCCGCCAAGCAAAATATTTTCTTTTGCTGTAAGTACATCAACTAATTTAAAATGCTGATGTATCATACCTATACCTTTTTCAATAGAATCTTTAGGTGATGAAAAATAAATATCTTGATCATATATTGAAATGAAACCGCTGTCGGGAGTATATATCCCCGACAGCATGTTCATTAGCGTACTTTTTCCTGCACCGTTTTCTCCAAGCAGTGCATGTATCTCACCTTCATATATAGTCAGATTAATATTATCATTTGCCTTGACAGACCCGAAAGCTTTACAAATGTCTCTCATTTCTATTGCTTTTACAGGTTCGTTCATATTCATTATTGATCTGTTGCCGTTACGCCTTCTACTAAATATTCCATTTGCCAGATAGCAGCCCTGTCAAGTGTTTCGCCTTCTTGGACAACGACATTGCCTGCATTGTCTTTAATTGGTCCTACAAAGATCGGGAATTCTCCCGCTACTATTTTAGCTTGTACTTCTTCTACTTTTGCTTTGACATCATCAGGCACCAAGTCGGTAAGAGGCGCAAGCCCTACATATCCGTCTGCCATTGTGCCATAATAACTTTCAGGTGTATAAGTGCCGTCGATTATCTTCTGAATGGTCGGTACTAAATATACATCATGATGCCAAATCGGTGCTGTTAAGAAAGATTCAGGTGCTACTTGAGTATTATCTAAATTATACCCTATAGCATATTTACCTGCCTCTTCAGCTGCAAGCTGAGGGCCTGCCGAATCACAGTGTTGAGCAATAATATCACAATCTGAAGCAAGTAATGATTCAGCTGCTGCTTTTTCGTTTACCGGATCACTCCAGCTGTTGATATAAACAACCTTTACCTCAACATCAGGATTTACTGATTGAGCTCCTAATGTAAATGCATTGATCCCGATTTTAACTTCGGTATACGGATATGCCGCAACATAGCCTAACTTATTTGTTTCTGTCATCATTCCGGCAATGATACCTGAAAGATATCTTGGCTCTTCCATTGCTCCAAAATAATTGCCAAAATTGGTATCGTTCATTTTATATCCTGAAAAATGAAGGAATGTGACATCGGGATATTCTGTTGCCAATTCATCTAAAGCATCCATGAATCCAAAGCTTGTACCAATTACAATACTTGCACCTTGATCGATCATATTCACTGCAGTATTTTTAACTGTTTGCTTATCTTCGGCTACATTTTCTGCAATGATTGTTTTGATGCTGTCTCCAAATGCTTCTTCAACTGCTACTGTTCCATTATGTTGTGCTTGTGTATACCCACCGTCGGTTGTGCTTCCAATATAAATGAAACCAATCGTTGTCACTTCGTCTGAATTAGAACTGCTTGAACCGCAACCGGTGAGTACCGCTGCCATAACAAAAGCAATTACAAGTAACACAGACAATAATTTCTTTGTTTTTTTCATCGTATTCTCCTCTTATTTTTTGTTAATTATTTAATAATAATAATTTTTATATTATTATTTTAAAAACAAATTTTTTTTATACCAACACTTTATTAAACCGTTATTCGAACAAAATTTGTCCGTCTTTTATTTCCCTTATTACCGCCAAAGATTCCAGCCTTAAACCTTGGTCCCGCAGCTTTTTCCCACCTCCCTGAAATTGTTTTTCGATAACAATAGCAACACCTACTACATTCGCCTTTGCTTGCCTTACTATTTCTGCGAGCCCTGTTGCCGCTTCCCCGTGTGCCAGAAAATCATCTAAAATCAAAACATTATCATTTGACTGAATAAAATTTTTAGCAACTCTAATGGTGGATACAGTTCCTTTTGTAAAAGACCTTACCTTTGCACAGTAAAAATCTCCCTCCATATTGCTGGCAAATGTTTTTTTCGCAAATATAACCGGGATATTATTAAAATACATAGAGGTAATACATGCTATTGCTATGCCCGAAGCTTCTATTGTTAAAATTTTTGTTATATTATCATTTTTAAATCTTCTGGCAAATTCTTTGCCTATTTCATTAATTAATTTTATATCTATTTGATGATTTAGAAAAGAATCTACTTTTACAATTTCTGTACCTATTTTCGTTCCGTCTTGACGTATTCTATTTTTTAATAATTCCATATCCAATTAACCTAAACGATGCATTTTAATAAAATTAATAGTATTATTATAAGCTTGACATAATAAACTGTAAATACTCAACAGAAAATTATTTATTTTTCATCTCGCTGCCTAAAGGAACTGAAAATAAAATACTTTGCTGCTGGATGTTAAACTCTGTACCGTTTGTTAAATACATCTCACCGTCGACACATATATTGAATGAATTCACAGGAATAAATTTTACAGATTTACATCTTCTGTAATATAATATTCTATCGGCAAGTGCCGTTTCTAAAAGCGTTCCCTTTTTATATTTTCCTACCATTGCCAAAAATTCCCTTCTCTTAAGCGGCTTAACCATGATCATATCAATATATCCATCATTGACAACAGCCTTAGAGAGTGCATTAAATCCACCACCGCAATAGGAACCATTTGCAATGGCTGAGAGCAAAAATTTCCCATTTATTTTTTCTTCATTGTCTATAATCATTTCTAAATCAAATAATGGCATATCTTTTAACACGACCGCAACGCCGATAAGATATGCCATTGATCCCGTTATCAACGGAATTTTTTTTGTTTGTTCTGTTTTTTCAACTACAGCGCTGTCAAACCCAATATTGACCATATTCACTGCAAGTCTGTTATCAAAGCTAATTGTATCAATTGGTATACTTTTGCCTTTAATTTGTCTCTCTATATCTAAAAAATATTTATAATTAGTAAAACTTTTTATAAAATCATTGCCTGTACCAAGAGGAATTACTGCAATCTCGGCATTTCTATATCCTTTTGCTGCATTTGCCACTTCATTTAAAGTTCCATCGCCGCCACAAGCATAAAAACGAACAAGGACATTTCTTTGTAGTGCTTCTCTTATGTAGCAATCAACATCTTTTTTTTGTTTTGTATAATAAATTTCTTTTTGTATATTTTCTTCATTACAAGCCAATAAAATATTTTCTTCCAGTTTTTTTTGATTTGTTTTATTTAAAGCATTTGTATTTAATATAAAGATATGCTCTATTTTTTTATACAAAACAAAAATCCTACTCAGACTAAGCTGCCTTTCATATCGCCTTATTACACTATCTTCATTGTACATGATACGAGATAAAAAATCAATATTTGTCAACTTATGTCATTTTAAATATATGATTGCGCCTAGTTTTCTAGTCGTTTCTTTTTTAGCAGTAATAAACCAATTGATTTGTTTTGTTTAAAATTGAATGCTGTAAGTGTCTTCCAAAGCGTGCTGCAGCAACGTTATTGTATCATTTACCGGAGTGGATACCCCTAGTCTTTTTCCAAGTCGGCTTACCGCACCGTTCAAAAAATCAATTTCTGTAGCTTTCTTTTTCATGATATCTTGTGTAGCCGAAGGATAATGGTCACGAATTGCAGGTAGATTTTCTATGCTATAATAATGCCATCCTTCTTCAAACGATAAATCAACGCCTAGTGCATTGGCTACTTCTATAAGTTCTTTAATAATATTTCTCTGCAGTTCTTCGCCGCCGCTTGCATCAAAGAGCTGCCCCATCGTAACTCGTACAAGCCCGCATGGTATATTTACCGCACAATTTACAATCATTTTTTTCCATATAAATTTATCTGCGTCATTGGAGTAAAACGCCCGCATTCCGCCTTTGTTAAATATTTTTTCAAGTTCATCCAATATTTTTGGTTTTACATTCGGGCTTGCTCCTCTAAATAAAATATCATAATGATCTGTAAGCATTCCGCTGACATGTCCAGGCGCTATCATTCTGCTCGCAATGTGCATAACTCCATAGCCTACCTTATCTTTATCAAACATTTCAAATAATATGTCCGCATTACCAACCCCGTTTTGCAGCGTGATTACAAATGTATTTTTATCAAATAATTCATTATATTCTTTTATAGATTCTCGAGTCTGTTGTCCTTTCACCAATATAATTACTATATCACATATGCCGACTTCTCCGCCGCTGCTGGATGCTTTAGCTTTGAGCACTTCTTTTTTATCTTTTACTTCCACAATTAACCCGCTTTTATTAATTGTATCGACATGCTCTTGATATTTATCAACGAACCATACATCTGCTCCGCCTTTTAAAAGAGCACTGCCTACGAAAGAGCCTATAGCTCCCGATCCCAATATTGCTACTTTCATTTTTTTTCTTCCTTTCTGATTGAATTAGCTGTAGATACACCAATTTCAAATGCTTTTTTATTTATAGCCCGAAATTGCTCTTTCTTACCTAATTTATCAGTCAATACTTTTTCTGCTACCTCAATGGATACATCTTTTGTATAGGCCAGAACAAGTCCGTACATGATAATATTGCTCGCTTTTTCATTTCCGGCTTCTTTTGAAGTATCCATTAAATTAATCTTGATAATATTTACTCCATCAATTTTCGGACTATCAACAAGAGCAGAATTTACAAATAAATTACCGCCTTTTTTCACTCTGTTACTAAATTTATCATAAGATGGTTTATTTAGCACAATGACATTGTCATAATATTTTTCTTCAGGGGATCCTATTTCTTCGTCTGCCATTTTTATTGTGCAATTTGATGTTCCTCCCCGCATTTCGCCGCCATAAGCAGGCAAAAAGGTCGTAAAATGGCCTTCTTCATTAGATGCATGTGCTGTGAGTATGCCTAGTGTCTGTACCCCTTGACCTCCAGATCCGGCAAACAAATAAGTTTTTTCCATGTTTATCCTCCTTAACCTTTCAAATCTCCAAGCGGAAAATAAGGTATTACATTTTTTTCAACATATTCTTTTATCTTCCTCGGCTCAATACCATAATTTGTAGGACACGCACAAAGTAATTCAACAAATGAGTATGCTCCTTCATTTATCTGAAGCTCCAAGGCTTTTTTAATTGCCGCTTTTGCCTGTAATATATGTTTCGGCGTATGTAATGATTGACGAGTAACATACCTTGGTGCATCGAGACTTGCAATTTGCTCCGCCATTCTTATCGGGTAACCGCATGCTTCCACACTGCGCCCGGATGGCGTTGTTGTCGTTTTTTGCCCTTCTAGGGTAGTTGGTGCCATTTGTCCGCCTGTCATACCATAAACCTGATTATTTGCCATAATCACTGTAAGGCTCTCTCCTCTTGCAGCTGCATGAATGGATTCAGCTGTTCCAATCGCTGCACAATCTCCGTCTCCCTGATATACAATAACAGGTCTTGAAGGGTTGCAACGTTTAAAACCAGTAGCGTTCGCAGGAGCTCGCCCATGTGCAGACATAAACGTACTGAACTTATGAAAGGGTGCAGAAAATGTGGTACATCCGATAGGAGTTGCAAAAACCAATTTATCTACAATATTCAGCTCCTCACTGAGTTCTGCAATCAACTTAAATGCGACTCCATGTGAACATCCTGGACAAAATGTAGTCGGAACATCACTGAGCGCATCGCTTCTCTTATAGATGACTTCCATTTTTTTCTCCTCCTATCATTTTTATGATATCTTCTTCAATTTCATCAACTTGCGAGAGGTATCCTCCGCAATGAAGATTCGTATGAATTGGTATATTGTTATCTATTTGTGCTTTCACATCATAATAAAACAACGGTGGTATTGCCATTTCTACAACCAATACACCTTTAATTTTCTTTGGATCAAGCGCATTAAGCGGCTCGTCCGGGAACGGAAACAAACTAATAGGCCGTATCATTCCCACTTTTATACCTTTTTTTCGCAAATTACGAATTGCTGACTTCGCAATACGAGCTGCAATGCCCCAGCCTACAATGACATACTCCGCATCATCCATCATATAATTTTCATAAGAAACTTCTGTCTTTTTCCATTCTTCATACATTTCATTATATTTTCTATAATTATGATCTAGATTCTCAGCAAAAGTGGTATAGGGACCTGCATAAGGAGTATCTTGTATTACTTTTTTTTCAGATTGCTCTCTGCCGATGACATAAGGCAAATCAAATCTTGCTTCATCCAATTGCTTAAAGGGCTTGATATCTACAGGTTCCATCATTTGCCCGAGACTTGCGTCAGATAAAATGAAGACCGGTGTGCGATATTTTTCTGCTTTGTCCCACGCCTCATAGATAATATCGCATAATTCTTCAACTGTTGACGGCCCGTATACAAGCCCTTTGAGTCCTCCGTGCCCGAGTGATTTTGTCACCATGTTATAATCGCTTTGGGCACCCTGTAAATTACCTGTCGCGGCGCCTCCTCTCTGCACATCCACTATAACCGCGGGCAGTCTTCCGCTTGCCAGACAGCTTAATGATTCCGTCATTAAAGATAATCCGGGTCCCGCTGTTGCTGTAAGAGCTCTCACTCCTGCAATTGATGCTCCGAGGAGCATAGTTGCTGCCGAAAGTTCACTTTCAGCCTGTATGAAAACGCCTTCCACTTCAGGCAGCCTCCAAGATAGATATTCTGTTATCGGCGTTTGCGGCGTAATCGGATACCCAGAAAAAAACCTGCATCCCGCACGCAAAGCCGTCTCACTCATAGCTTCATTTCCTTTCCATAGTTCTTTTACTGCCATTTGAATAACCTCCTTATTCTTAATAAATTCTAATTGATTTGTTACTTATAAACCGTAATGGCTGCATCCGGGCAAACAATCGCACAAAGTTTACATGCCGTGCATTTTTCTTCTTCTGTTTGAACTGCATAATAATATCCCTTAGCATTGACTTGGCTGCCGGCTCTCAAAAGATTCTTGGGACACACGTCAAAACATAATCCACACCCTTTGCAGAAATTAGGATCTACAACAATTTTGGCCATGACTTTAACCTCCGTTTATTCATACTAATTAAATGTTAAACTTTTACATTCGGATTTGTCTAAAAAAAATTGTTATGACAAGCATGCCTTATATTTATTTTTAAAAAAAATCAAAGCAATGCTAAATGCAGAAAATTGTGTTTTAAAAAAGACATTTAAAAAAACTTTATTCTCTGATAAAATAATATTGTTATAAAAATATTTAAAATGGGAAATAAAATGGATAAAAAAATTTTTGAAAAATATGTAAAAAAATATCCGCTTTCAACATTAAATTCAATACTTTTTGAAATGTTATATGACGAAATAGTTTCCTGCAAGCTTCCTCCCGGCACAAAATTAAACACTGCACAGATCGCGGAAAAACTAAATATAAGCCGCACCCCGATAATGGATGCATATGAAAAATTAAAAGATTTACGATTTATAGAAAATGTGCCCAATAAAAGCGGATATTATGTGTCAAAGCTTTATGTTGATGATTTTAAAAATATGATGCTCGTTCGAGGGGCTCTAGAAAAAACAGCGGCTTCTACGGTTGCTTCCATTCACAATATGGAACATTTAGAGGAGTTATATTCCCTTGCAAAAGCGCTGCAAGAACTTATGTTTAATGATGAATATGTATATCAAAGAGAGACCGAACACAAATTTCACTCATTAATTGTGGAATCTACAAAAAATCCTTACTTGATTTCGGCCTACCAAATAATTTCCAAAGTTTTATACAGACATTATTATTATATGGATTGTTTGACTTCGGATTCGCCGAATTTATTTGTTTCAAAAGAGGCCGCATTTGATCATATTGCCATATGCAAGGCGCTTGAAAGCGGCATCTCTGATCTTGCGGAAAAAGCAATGGAAAAACACATGAATACAGCAATGATTATTTATCTCATTCATGCAAATAAATGGTATAAGTAATTAATACTCTATAAAAAATAATTAAAATGATTTCCGGTTTTCTTATGGCTCCCCTTATTCATCATGCGTAATGGGTTCTTTATAAAATGCAGATGCAACTAAATACCAAAATAATATCATCGTTAAATATCTTAATATCCTAAGAATATTAAAAGCAATTAGCGGCGTAAATGGCATGCGTAATAACAGCAATAACAGCGCCGAAAAAATATATAGATAGTTTATTTTCAGTTTCCCTTTTTTTCGCCATGATTTAATATGATCAATAGAAAAAAATAAACTCACTATAAACGCTTCGATTTCTGTTAGAATAATCAAAGCAAAATAAGATGGAAACTCGATAATGCGAATGTAATACTCAATAGCATAGCATATCAAAAGTATTAAGAATATAAATAAAATTTTTTTAATACCTGCTCTAATACTCATTTTAGTTTCTCCTTATATAAAACTAATATATTATAAATAAACCAAATAATTATTTTAATTTGGATTAATCAATATCTCAGCGATTTACATATCGCCTTTAATATTTATGGATATAACTGTGATGCTTAGATTATTTGCTTATAAATTTGTATATATTTTACTACTTAGAATACAGTTGGTTAGTCAAATTTAAAAATTATACTATTAAATAATAATTGGAAGCGACATCGCTGGTCTTCGAAAAAAGCAATAAAAAAACCACATGAATCCAGCAATGATTATTTATCTCATTCATGCAAATAAGCGATATAAATAATAACAACATTTTTACTCTTCCACTGTTACCTGATTTCCGTATTTCGCAACAATAACATCTGTCACAATAACCAATCCCTCATTCACTATTTCGTTTACGATCGGCATAGCCATTTTTATGTTTTCCGGTGTATCAACTATTTCAATAATAATCGGAAGTTTTAATGATATATCCAAAATACGTGTACTGTGAAGCCTTTTTTCATGACCAAACCCTTCAATGCCCCGCGTTACAGTCACGCCCGCCATTCCTATCTCAGCCATTTTTTCCACAAGAACATGATAGAGATTATGGCCTTTATATTTTGCATCCTCACAAATATATACTTTTAATATTTTACATTCTCTCTGCAAATTCATTTTTTCTCCACCTTTCTATGCAATTAAAATCCATTTATATATTTCTACGCCGATTATATAACCTATAACACCTAAAACAAAAGAAAATGTTATATATATACCCGCATTTAATCTTTCATTATTTTGAAATAAAGTAAACCCTTCATACATAAAAGTTGAAAAGGTCGTATACGCTCCTAAAAATCCATCCCCAAGTAATGCATACTTATATGTATCAAAATTAATAGAAGACACTATCCCAAGTAAAATCGCTCCCGATATATTAATTATAAATGTCGCTATCGGAAAACCGCTCATTTTTCTTTCCGCTATTTTTTTGCCTATTGTGTATCTTGAAAAACTCCCCAGTGCGCCACCGAATGCAATGAACAAATATTCCATGATTGTATTTTCCTTTTCCTCGTATAATTGTTATAAGTTAATTATGCGTTAATTTTACAATAACTTTTTTTGCTAAAATATACCCGACATATGCGGCAGCAAATCCTAAAACACATGATAAAACAATATATAAAATAGCCGAAGAATAATCCCCGTTAAACATTAACATGGCTGTTTCTTTACAAAGTGTTGAAAATGTTGTAAATGCACCTAAAAATCCTGTTGAAAAACCAATTCTGATATCGGGATCAAAATTCGATATTTCAAAAGAGACGGTTAAGAAAAAAGCAAGAATCAGCGCTCCTGTAAAATTCACAACAAGTGTGCTGTAGGGGAGACCACTTGTACACTGAAACAGTTCCATATTACGTACGAGAACTCTCAGCACGGCTCCTGCTGCCCCGCCTAACATGATATAAATATTTTTTCGCACTTTTAAAATCCCCCAAATAAAAAAGCTCCTACAATTTATAATTATATTTATGTAGGAGTCATCAGCTCTAAAGCATTTCTGGCGAACTCCATCGCCTAACTTTCATTATTTTATCATTTAAATAAATTTATTACAATATAATTTTAATTTAAATTATTTATTGCAATTATGTTAATCTGCTATTTGTTAACCCATAAACCATGCCGACTGCAATAAAAATAGAATTTTCCATCATACATCTTCGGCAAACGGACTTGTGCTCCCTGTTGAGGATATAATTTTATTAAAAGTACTCTGTCATACGTAACATATGCCACAAAACTTATATAATGATCTTTATTCATTTCATGTGAAAAAGTAGCATAATAGTCATCTTCTATTTCCTCTATCTGTAATTTGTGCTGGCTGTCTGTAGTTCTGGCAACAGCCGGCACTAATTTTCTCCCGCAACATGATAAAGCAAGTTTCGTAGTAGAAATAATTGTATTATTACAGTTTGGACATACATAAAAATTAATTTTTTTTATATTGCCTGTATCTATATTGTCTTTTAAATCTCCTTTTAAAAGCTCTTCTATGTTCACATCTAATATTTCACCCAGCTTACCGAGCAAAGATATATCAGGGCATCCAAATCCACGTTCCCATTTTGAGATTGTTTTATCGCTGATATTCATTACATCGGCAAGTTGCATTTGTGTCATGCCTTTTTCTTTACGTAATTTTAATATAAGTTTTCCTATTCTGCTACAATCCATAAATTTCACCTCATAGCTAAGCATACGCTCGGCTGATTTATTTTGCAATAAACGCTTCGTAGAATTTATAAAAAAACATAGATATAATGCATTCTGTGCTAGTAAAGAAAAGCTATTATTTTAAAATGATTTATCTATTCATAGCAGCTATTCCAGCTTTGTAAGACATAACCTTCGAATTTTATTACTCATATCTTCGTACGTATATTCAGAAGAGAGTACCACAAGATAGTCCCCAGGAGCTATTTTCGTATCTCCTTGAGGAATAATATCTTTATCTCCTCTATGAATACCGACAACTAAAATCCCTTTGGGCCAATCCACTTCACGCAAAGTTTTACCTGCAACAACGCTTCCGAGTTCAACCGGAATTTCAACTAATCCTCCAAGTTTTTCATTCTTAATGTTTTTGTTATTACTTTCCATGATTCTATCTAATAGTGCTTCATAAATAGGTGTTACTTTAAAGATATCTGATAAAAACAATGCGATAAAAGAACATGCCGCAACCGGAAGCAGATGCATGAGCGAGCCTGTCATTTCTGCCGTTAATAAGATACTTGTAATTGGTGCTTTTACCGAGCTTGACAGTGCGCCAGCCATAGCACAGACAGCGAAATCAGGTATATATTCGGCCGGCAGACCAAAATGCGTTGCCGCTAATGCAAAAATACTGCCTGAAAGAGCACCAACAGAAAGAATGGGCATAAATATTCCGCCTGGTACACCACTGCCAAAACTTGTAACTGTAAATAATAATTTTACAATAATAAAAATGAGGAGAATATTCATTTCATTACCGAGACTCTCGGCAATTTCTACTAAATTTTGTCCTCCTCCTAATACTTGTGGCAGAAATAGCCCGCATGGCAATGCAATCAATAACGCAATTACAGGCCGAATACGCAGAGGAACTTTATTGTAAAGTGTTTGAAATGCAAGCAAAGATTTATTTAAAATAATTCCGACCAGTCCTGAAAAAATCCCTAGTGGAATCAACCATAAATATAAATTTTCCGGAAGTTGTGGGATGGTGGTGAAGTGCAATACAGGCTTTAATCCGAAAAAATATTTTGATACCACGTCTGCCGTAAGCGAGGCAGTTGTTGCAGCGATCAAAATCAAAGGCGAAAAACTTCGATGAACTTCTTCCAAAGCAAAAACAATGCCGGATAAAGGGGCACAAAAAGCCGCAGAAAGGCCAGCCGCTGCCCCTCCTGTTATTAAATAGTTTTCTTCAAGTTTATTTTTACTTATTTTTTTCGCAACAGCCTGACTGCCGCAGGCGCCTATTTGAATCGACGGTCCCTCGCGACCAAGAGAGAGTCCGAAAAATGATGAAATAATACCACTTATAAAACGAACAAATAATATGGAATACCACTTCATTTTAAGACCATATAATACTTGCCCTTCCACTTGGGGTATTCCGCTTCCAGTAGCCATCGGCTCTAATTTTATAAGCCAGGCAAGAACCAACCCGATACTGATCGCCACGACAATCCAAGGCAAAATCATTAATGGATGTATTTTTAAATATGCAAATATTTTTACAGCAATATTATTGCCATGTTGTATTCCCAAACGATAAAACACAACAAGAAATCCTGCTAAAAGCCCTGTAAGTATACCTTTTAATGCTACACTCCATTTTAATTCATTCAAATTGGATAGAATTTTATAGACTTTGGATTTAGGCAAAATAAGCCTCCATAGAAAATTACTGTATAATATATTATTTCATAAATTTAAAAAACAAAAACCTGCCTCAGCAGGTATTTTTATGAATTCCTTCTATACGTACGTTCAAAATCCTAACTAAATAAACAGCGAACAAACAAAACAATAGGACTAACTATTATAGTATTGTTTGCATGATATTGAGCCATTAATCAGCTTAACCTCCATAGTAAACGCGCAATCATTACTGAAAATATGGGTCTTGAAATTACTTTTGACTTTACTCTGCTAAGGTTTTTTATCCAAATATTAGAATGGTGCGCCCTGAGGGACTCGAACCCCCGGCACTGTGGTTCGAAGCCACATGCTCTATCCAACTGAGCTAAGGGCGCAACATATTTTAAAAAAACAACCATAGTAACACTATGGTCACGATAGGCTGCCGTCATGCTTATGGAGCGAAAGACGAGATTCGAACTCGCGACCCTCGCCTTGGCAAGGCGATGCTCTACCACTGAGCCACTTTCGCTTAAAAATTGGTGCGGATGAAGGGAGTCGAACCCCCACGCCGTAGGCGCTAGATCCTAAGTCTAGTGCGTCTGCCAATTCCGCCACATCCGCATTCAAATAACGCCTATTTATCCTAACAAAGTATTTTGAATTTGTCAAGTTTTTTACATTAAAAGCTCCACATTCTTTTATCTAATTGTACAATAGAACCGCACATTTTAAATCCAAATATTAAGATCGCAATACAAATAATATGCACTATGATAGACTGCCAATTTTTTACAATAATTAAAAGCGGAATATCTGCAAATGCAAAAAATACAGCCCAACCAAATGCCCATCTTCTATGTTTAAAAGCATACGCTATCAAAAGCACTAATAGTGCCAGTGTAAGAGCAAACGCAATTATTAACGTAACCCCAATACTTATCTCACCATTTTTGATTGCATTAAACCCATAATTAAACAATATATCCGGAATAATAATGCGAATTGCCTGAACATCATAAGGAATCCTGAAAATAGTGGCAATTGCATTATACAAAATCATGGCTACTATTCCGACTAAAGAATAAGAAGCCATAATGATCCTTCTGTTAAATTTTTGCTTCAAGATCTGATAATCATTATTATTCATTTTACGCCCTCTTCTTATGCTTTTTTTCCGTTTTGCATGAATTTTTCAATGTCATCAGCTGTTTTTATTATATTTTGTGTAAGTACTATACAGCCTGCATCTGTAATTAACACATCATCTTCTATTCTTACCGCTACGTTTAATTCTTTAATATATAAACCGGGCTCTACGGTAATTACCATTCCAGCTTTAAACGGAATCAGTCTGTCACACGGATCATGTGCATCCAACCCCAGACTATGCCCAATCGTATGATAATAATATTTATTGATATCTTTTGCTTGTTTTAAAACACCAATATCATAAAGCCCTTTTGTTAAAATTGCTTTTGCCAAAGCTTCAATTTCTCTGAAAGTAACTCCATCTTTAATATATTTTATAACTTCCTCATTCGCTTCCAAAACAATATCATAGACTTTTCTCTGCATTTCAGTAAATTTGCCACCGATAGGAAAAGTGCGCGTTACATCTGCGCAATAATTTTTATATGACGCACCTACATCAAGCAATATCAAGCTATCTTGTTCAATGACTTCATTGCTTTCCTCATAATGTAATGTCAATCCATTTTGCCCGCCTGCTATAATAGGCAAAAAAGAATTTTTCATTCCTGCTTTTACAATCTCATACTCAAAATTAGCTTTTAATTCTATTTCGTTCATATCTGGACGAGCGGATTTCATTACCCTTAAAATTCCTTTATTGGTAACCGAAATGGCTTTTTGAATCATTTCAATTTCGTAATCTTCTTTTACGAGTCTTAAAGGTACTGTTATTTCGGAAGCATTTTTAATATGAATATAAGGGTATTTTTTTAGAATAGACTCTGCTAATTGTTCATGAGGTGTGCTGTAGGATTTCCATGCAGAAATTATTTGAGTATTGATATAAATGGTTTTATAAAACGTCTTTGCCATGACAGATGCAAAAACATTCAAAAATTTATCAATACTAATTATATTTTTTATTCCAGATAATTCAGATAATTCTTTTTCCGATAATCTGTAGCCAGTCCACTTTTCTTGTGCAGTATCTTTTCTGTATACAAACAAGGTTTCGCTTATTATATCAGCATTTTTTTCTACCATATAAATAAAATCCGGCTTCTCTATACCCGTTAAATAATAAAAATCTCTATCAACTTCAAAAGGAAAATTCATATCCGCACTTGATGTATAGAGCGTATTCGAATGTATTAGTGCAATACTGTTTACGTCCATTAATTCTTTAAATTTTTTTCGATTATTAACAACATGCTCACTTTTCATTTTTTACTCCCAATAATTAAAATGAACTATTTTCCCCTGCAGTATATCATCTATTTCAATTCTTTTAATGATCTGACCAAAATCATCTTTATAATCAACGATAATAATACTTGCATTGTTTATTATCTTTCCGCTGAATTCTTTTAATTCCTGATCTAAAAGCGCTGTTGTGAGCGCCCATATGGCTCCTCCGTGCGAAGTACAGAGGCATACTCCGTCATCACTTCGCAGCTTGTGAATATGGTTTTTTCGATTTTCATAAAAATCTGTCCAACTGTCTCCGTTTGGATACCTGAAACTTAGTAAGTTTTTTCGATATTCTTCAATATCAATATTCCTGTCTACAAAATCTGAAAATGCCAACCCCTCCATCTCTCCAAAATTTATTTCCCGCAGCCACTCAACAATATTTAATTCTGCATTCAACTTATTTGCAACATTTTGACCGATATATTTAGCGCGCCGAATCGGACTTGAATAAATTTTATCATAAGTAGCCGTGCTTAAAAAATCTATTAATGCTTGTGCCTGTTTTTCTCCTTCGTTCGTATATGGTGAATCACTGACACCTGTCAGCCTATTTTCAAAATTAGATACGGTTTGAGGATGTCTTACAAAAATAAAACGCATAACAATCTCCTAAATATTTTTTATATTATAACATTTAATTTAAATTTTTAAAAGAAATGTTATAATATTTAATACGAATCTGGAGGATTTTATGAATTATAATACAGCTCTAGAATATATACATTCTCAAAATAAATTTGGAATTAAGTTAGGTCTTGAAAATATTACTATTCTTTTAAATAGCTTGGGATCGCCCCAAAATAAATTAAAATTTATTCATATAGCCGGAACGAACGGAAAAGGTTCCACTGCTACTATGCTATCTTATGCGCTTGTTTCAGCCGGTTACAAAACAGGGCTTTTCACTTCGCCTTATATGATTTGTTTTAATGAAAGAATTCAAATTAATAACGAGTACATTCCAAACGACAGATTAGTTGAAATAACTGCAAAAATAAAGCAACAAATTGACATAAATACTCAGCATGGCCTTATCCCTCCGACAGAGTTTGAACTGGTTACTGCTATTGCTATTCAATACTTTTTTGAAGAACAGGTAGATATTATCATTTGGGAAGTTGGAATGGGCGGCAGGCTTGATGCTACAAATGTTATTAATACCAACGAACTTTGTATTATAACTTCTATTAGTTATGATCATAAAGAACATCTGGGAGATAGCCTGGAAATGATTGCTTATGAAAAAGCCTGCATTATGAAAGAAAATCGGCCTTGTATTCTTATGCAGCAATCTCAAGTAGTTACTGATGTTATTAAAGCCAAAGCTAAAAGCCTGCATTGTGATATTGACATTGCCTCTATTGACGATTTTAATTTAATATGCTCCTCTTATGACGGTCAGGAAATTTTATATAAAAATAAATATAAAATTGATCTTCCTTTAGCGGGAAGTTATCAATTAAAAAATCTTTCATGTGTAATGAAAACAATCGAAATATTGACCGCTTTTGGAATGCCTGTACAAACAAGTAATGCAGTGTCAGGAATAGAAAAAACAATATTTCCCGGAAGGTTTGAAATAGTAAATTCATCTCCACTCATCATTCTTGATGCTGCGCATAACGAAGAAGGAATACGCATGTTGAATAAAAATCTAGATACTTTTTTCCCGAATAAAAAAATTGTTTTATTTGTAGGAAAATTAAAAGATAAGGACTTTTCTACATCCTTTTCTGCATTGCTTTCAAACAAACAGCACATTTATACTCTAACACCTCATAATGAAAGAGCGATGACGTCCGTAGAATTATCTGATTACATTAAAAACACATATGGCATAGCTGCCACACATATTGAAATCAATAAAATATTAAATTATATTAATACTAATCAAACAGATACAATTTATATTTTTGCCGGCTCGATTTATTTGATCAGTGCAGTAAGAGATATCTTGTTAACCAATGATTTGTAAAATAAATGAGCATATTTTATAATTAGTATAGATTAGATAGAGATAGGATTTTTTTTGAACAAGTTATTTAAACATAATAAAATCAAACAATTGAATAACAAACAAAAAGGAATACTTTTTATTATTATATTTTTTGCCGTTGAATTAATCATTTTTCTTCCTTTCGTCTATGATAAAATTCAATATAGAAAAATCAATTTCGATGATATTAAAAGTATTGAGTATGTTAAATATGAAGGAGAGTTATTTCAAAGCATTATCTTATCGAGAAGATACACGGAAAATGATATGCTTATTTACGAATTCCAACAGGCATTAAATGGTGGTATTATAAAACCATATTATAACTTTGAAGAATGCAATGAAGTCTTAATTATTACAACATATTCGAATGAAAACATATATATTTATTTGAATTCAGATATTTTAGGATTAAATTACGGTAATGTATTTTTACAAGTTAGTAATATCAATGATATTATCTCAAAATTTCCAATTAAAGAATTGGTTATCAAACAGAATTAAATTGTTTTAAGTATTAAGCTATGATATAATTATGAAGTTAATGCGAAAAAAGGAGATTAAAATATGGCTTTTAAAGTAGAAAAAATTGAAAATTGCACAGCTACAATCAAAATCGACGTAAGTCCTGAAGATTTTGAAAAATCAATTGCTAAAGCTTATGCAAAAAATAAAGACAAATTTAAAATAGACGGTTTCAGAAAAGGCAAGGTGCCTCGTCAAATGATCGAAGCCAGATATGGCAAGGGTGTCTTTTATGAAGATGCAATAGATGAAGCTTTTCCGGATGAATATTTAAATATTATAGAAAGCGGAGAACTCGTCATCGCTTCACGTCCTTACATGAAAAGTATTGAAGAAGTAAGCAGCGAAAAAGGATTATCTTTCACCATTGAAGTTGCAGTTGAGCCTACTGTAGAGTTAGGAGATTATGACTCCATAACGGTAAAATCACTTAAGTATACAGCAAAAGAAAAAGATGTAAAAGAAGAACTTGTAAAAGTACAAAATCAAAATGCAAGATTAATATCATCGCAAACTTCGTCAAAAAAAGGTGATACAGTCATGATAGACTTTGAAGGATTTATTGACGGTGTTGCTTTTGAAGGCGGAAAAGCAGAAGGGTATTCCTTAGAATTAGGAAGTAATTCATTTATTGATTCTTTTGAAACCCAGCTCATCGATAAAAATGCCGGCGATAATGTTGAAGTCACAGTCACTTTCCCACAAGGTTATCAAGCGCCACAACTCGCAGGCAAAGAAGCCGTATTTAAAGTTTTTATCCACGATGTTAAAACAAAAGAACTCCCGGAAATTAATGACGAATTTGCTCAGGAAGTAAGCGAATTCGATACTTTAGACGAATTCAAAAAAGATATCAAGGCATCAATAAAAGCTAAAAAAGAAACGGAATTAAAAAATGCTGCACAAAATAAGGTAATAGAAACTGCGATCGAAAATTCTACTGTTGTAATATCGGAATATATGATTAACGAACGTGCAGAAATGTATAAAAAAGATTTTGAAAATCGTTTAAAATCAAGCGGAATAGATCCGCAGCAATATTTAAGCGGTGAAAGCGAAGAAGTAAAAGCTATATTCGATAAAATACAACAAGATGCACAAGATCGAATCAAAGGGGAAATGGTTGTTTCTAAAATGCTGGAAAAAGAAAATATAACTATTTCTGAAGAAGATTATGAAAATGAAATCAAAAAATATGCAGATATGTATAAAATTGAACCTGAAGAATTTAAAAAACGAATGAATCCGGAACGTCTTGAAGCAATTAGAGACGAAGCGAGAACGAATAAATTATTAGAGAAAATCATGGATTATGTCAAGGTAGAAAAAACGACTAAATCTAAAAAAACAACTGCTTCAAGCCCTCAAAAGAAAGAAAAAGAATCTACAGATAAAAATACAACAGACAAAGAAACACAAGACAATAAATAATTATATAGTATAATATAATAGGGCATATAAATTACTTTTTTAAAGGCGGTGCATGTAGATGAATATGAATTTAGTACCTATGGTAGTAGAACAAACCGGCAGAGGCGAGCGTTCTTATGATATTTTTTCAAGATTGTTAAAGGAACGTATCATTTTTTTAACCGGAGATGTGAACGACACAAGTGCTAGCCTAATTATTGCGCAGATGCTTTTCTTGGAAGCAGAAGATTCCACTAAAGATATTAATCTCTATATCAATAGTCCGGGTGGCTCCATTTCATCGGGTTTTGCAATATACGATACTATGAATTATGTGAAATGTGATGTATCAACAATCTGTATAGGCATGGCTGCATCAATGGGCGCTTTCTTGCTTAGCGCAGGTGCAAAAGGCAAAAGATTGGCTCTTCCCAATGCTGAAGTTATGATACATCAACCATTAGGCGGTGCTCAAGGACAAAGTACTGACGTGCAAATTTATGCACACAGATTACTTAGAATGAGAAACAAATTAAACGAATTACTGAGCCAATTAACAGGCCAAAATATTGATATTATAGCTAAAGATACTGAACGCGATAACTTTATGACAGCGCAACAAGCAAAAGATTATGGCTTAATTGATAGAATAGTAACTCACAGATAAATTGTTAATTTGGCAGAAAGGAAATTAAATGAAAAAAGTTTGCAGTTTTTGCGGCAACAATCAGACGGACGATATTGACATCATCGTAAGCGGCGATGTTTGCATATGCTCTGAATGTATATTAAGATGTGCTGATATATTAATTTATGAAAAAAATGAAGACTTTATTAAAGGCATCAATAATATAAAACAAAAAAGGGGTATAGGCAAAATAGGTGAAAAAGAATTCGACTATGAATTTGCTCCGGCTGCCAAAAGCAATTTATCTAAAGAAACTATACCTAAACCAATAGAAATAAAACAATATTTAGACGAGTATGTTGTTGGACAGGAAGAAGCAAAGCGAACGCTTTCTGTTGCTGTCTATAACCACTATAAGCGTATTTTCTATGATAGCGAAGATAACGATGTAGAAATCCAGAAAAGCAACGTACTTTTACTCGGACCAACAGGCTGTGGAAAAACATTGCTTGCAGAAACGCTGGCAAAAATGCTAAATGTCCCCTTTGCCGTTACAGATGCCACATCCCTTACCGAAGCAGGCTATGTAGGTGAAGACGTTGAAAACATTCTTCTTAAATTAATTCAAGCAGCAAATGGTGATATTCCAACCGCAGAACGCGGTATTATCTACATTGATGAAATAGATAAAATTTCACGAAAGAGTGAAAATGCATCTATTACCAGAGATGTTAGCGGAGAAGGCGTGCAGCAAGCACTTCTCAAGATTTTGGAGGGTACTACAGCGAATGTTCCTCCACAAGGCGGAAGAAAACACCCGTATCAGGAATTTCTGCAGATAAATACAAAAAATATTTTATTTATTTGCGGCGGAGCTTTTGATGGTCTTGAAAAAATAGTCCAGAAGCGAATCGGGAAAAAAGGCATGGGTTTTGAATCAGACATTAAAGATAACCAACATATAAAAAAAGGGGAAATTTTAATGCAGGTTATGCCAACTGATATTATAAAATATGGCATGATCCCCGAATTAATGGGAAGAATCCCTATTATTACCGCACTTGATGAATTGGATTTGAATACGCTTATTAAAATTTTAAAAGAACCAAAAAATTCACTCACAAAACAATATACAGCATTATTTAAAATTGATGGTGTGACGCTTGCTTTTGAAGATGATGCATTAAAGCAAGTAGCAAAACTTACGTTAAACAGGGGATTAGGTGCCAGAGGACTGAGAGGAATCATGGAAAATGTAATGCTCCCTGTAATGTATACCATCCCTTCTTCCGATGAAATTAAAGAATTCGTAGTTGATAAAAAACTTGTTGAAGAAAATGTGCATGACACTATCGATCATCAGAATGTAAGTTAGATTTCATTTTTAAAGGCTGTTATATAACAGCCTTTTTTATTTAAAATTATAAATATAAATTATTATTTTTCTTCTCTTGCTGTTTTATATTTATTTGATATAATAATAAAGCATATTTAAAAGGTAGGATTTTATGTCGAATGAACGAAAAAAAATGATTTTAGCAGATCTTGCAATTATTCTTATGGCTTTTATTTGGGGCAGCGGATTCGCCGGTAATAAAATAGTATTAAATGAAGGTCTGCATCCGATGCAGCTTGTTGCAATCCGTTTTGTTATTGCATCCATTTTTTTGTGTATCGTATTTAGAAAAAAATTAACAAAAGATAAGCAAACATTAAAAGCAGGATTCATTATTGGCTTTGTATTATTTCTTAGTTACATGTTTCAGACAGTAGGATTAGACTATACCACTGCAAGTAACAATGCGTTTTTAACAAGCATATATGTCATTATTGTGCCTTTGCTTGCATTTTTTATTACAAAGCGAGCACCGGATAAGTATAATCTTGCAGCTACCTTTTTGGTACTCATCGGCATATTCTTGCTTACGGTTGATTTTACGGATTTTTCAATAGGCAAAACAGCAACTTTTAAAGGAGATATGCTTACTTTAATCAGCGCTGTTTGTTACGCATTTCAAGTTATTTTTATTGCGCGCTACACAAAAAAGCACGATCCTATTGTGCTGGCTATCTTACAGATTTGTGTTGTGGCAATTTTAAGCACGATATCTGCTCTCATATTTGAAGGTACTACTTTCAATGTCTCTTCCAGAGGCGTTGGAATATTACTATATCTAAGCTTAGCTGCAACCGCTTTATGCTTGATACTTCAGAATGTGGCTCAGAAATATACGACCCCAACCCATGCCGGTGTGCTTATGAGCCTGGAAAGTGTTTTTGGAACATTACTCGGTGTACTGATATTAAAAGAACATATCAATGTACAGATGTATATGGGATTTTTAGTTATTTTGATTGCTCTGATTATTGCTGAAACAAAATTATCTTTTATAAAAATATTTTATAAACATAAAAAATTATCACCATATAAACAAAACAAATAATAAAGAGATTATTGTTTTATACATAACCTCTTTACTGCATCTTTAAATTATAATACTGATTCCATACCTTTATATAATGCTTTGATATTGATATCGGCAAATTGCGCTTTTACGTTGTCTCTTATTACTTTTTCCCAGTCGATATGTTCTAAATACATTGCTTTTATAAGGGAACCAAGCAAAACCATATTCATAACTTTTTCGTTTCCAAGTTCTTTTGCAATTTCACTGGCATTGTAAATAATACAATCTTCTACATTTTCTTTTATATATTCTTTTACTCCAACGGGATATTCAAATGCTCCTACTAAAATAGGTATTGACATAATCTGATAATCATTTATTACCACTTTGCCTCCTATTTTTAAGTATTCTATCCATCTGTTGGCTTCCATTTCTTCAAAAGCAACCAAAATATCTGCTTCTCCTTTGTCTATAACAGGAGCATATACCTCGCCCTTACTGTACACAATATGAGACGTGACGCTCCCGCCTCTTTGGCTCATTCCGTGTATTTCAGACATCTTTACATTATATCCGGCATCTAACAGCCCATTTGAAAGTATTTTTGCCGCAAGTATTGTGCCTTGTCCTCCGACTCCAGCTAATAATATTTTATTTATTGTCATCTTATACACCTGCCCTTTCAATAGCATTCGCCGGACAAATCTGCATACAGATTCCACAACCTACACACGCAGAATTAACCTGAACTTTTTTCTTTTCTTTATCAAACTCAAGCCCCGGACATCCGATTAATTTTAAACAAACTTTGCAGCCTATACATTTTTCGTTATTGATTTTAACTTTATTTGGTTTGTAAAAATCTTTTGATTCCTTATCAGTTAATCTTTTCATAACACATGGATATCTGAAAATGATAACATGCAATTCATCTGATTCTACTGCTTTTATAAGCGCATCTTCGCTCTCTTTTAAATTTGTAGGATTAACTATTGTAATATTTTTTATTCCGAAAGAAGCGCATACATCCTCAATTACAAAAGGCTCAACTTCTTCTCCCGCAAGCAGTCTGCCTGAACCTGGGTTTTCCTGATGTCCTGTCATTGCAGTTGTTTTGTTATCTAAAATACATACAACAGGTGTTCCTTTGTTATAAGCCGTATTCATCAGGCTGTTTATCCCAGTGTGATAAAATGTTGAATCACCGATTACCGCTATTGAACGCTTATTGATGCCACGTCTGTTAAATGATGTCTGTGAGCCATGAGCCATACTTATGCTTGCTCCCATGCATACTACATTATCAACCGCCATAAATGGAGGAATTGCCCCGAGACCATAGCATCCAATATCCCCATGCACAATCGTGTCATATTTTTTTCTTATTTGGGACAATGCATAAAAACTTCCTCTATGCGGACAACCCGCACACAAAGCCGGCGGGCGCGGCACGACAAATTCACGTTTAGCCGCAATATAACTCACATTTTCTCCAAAAAATGTCTTTTTTAACATTGGTACACTGTATTCTCCGGAATAAGGATTCAATCCCGCTTCTACGAACGCATCTTTTCCTACACATTCAATACCTGCATTTTTTAAATAATCTTCTATGTAAGGTGCTAACTCTTCAATTACTATTACTTTTTTAACGTTATTTGTAAATTCCTTTATCTTTTCCACTGGCATTGGATAAGAAAAACCGATTTTAAAGTATGAGGCTTTATCGCCAAATACTTCTTTTGCGTAATAATAAGGAACTCCTGAAGAAATGATTCCGATATCTTTATTGTTGTATTCTATAAAGTTGTATTTACTGTTATTAGACCATTCTGTTAAATCTTTAGTACGTTTGTTAACTCTTGCAAACATGCCAACCATCGCAGCCGGAAGCGGAACTTTCGGTTCCTTACTTATTTTTTCCGGATCTTTTTCACTTCTGTCGGAAAATAGCACCGGAGATTTACTGTGACATATCCTTCCAGTCATTCTAAGTGTTACGAGCGTCTTATGTTTTTCACTTATTTCATAAGCATCTTTTATCATGTCAACAACCTCCTGACTGTCAGACGGTTCAAACATCGGCATATTTGAAAATTCCGCAAAAATTCTGTTGTCTTGTTCATCCTGAGACGAGTAATATCCCGGCTCATCGCATACAACTAAGATTAATCCTCCATCAATCCCAGGTAGCGATATCGACATAAACGGATCAGCCGCTACATTTAATCCAACTACTTTCATTGCTGCCATTGAACGCATTCCGGCTTGAGCAGAGCCTATTGCCGCTTCAAGTGATACTTTTTCATTGGTTGCCCATTCAGAATAAATCTCCCTATATTCTCCTATTTCTTTTAGAATTTCCGAACTCGGCGTACCAGGATAGGCCGAAGCAAATGTAGCCCCCGCCTCATAAACACCTCGAGCCACCGCTTCATTACCTGTTAAAAATTTTTTCATATATTACTCCTTAATAATAGTTTTTGTTATATTGTTATTTTATTTACAAAAAGATATTTAAAATAACAATATTTATTTTACTATTTTACATTGTATTATTGTTTGCTTGTAATACATATTATCTATTCTAATATAATAATACTGTTCTTGTCAACAATAAAAAAAGAGCGATAAAATCGCTCTTTTACTTTTATTCCAATACTCCGCCTTTATCTGCTGATTTAGCTAATTTAGAATAAATCGATAGGTATCCGGTTAAATCTTTTGGCTTATATTGCCACTGAGCTTTACGTGCCGCAAGCTCTTCATCACTGACATGCAGTGTTAACTTTTTATTAATAACATCAATCGTTATCTTATCTCCATCCTTTATGAGCGCAATAGGACCGCCTGCTGCTGCTTCAGGAGAAATATGCCCTACAAAACATCCGTTATTTGTACCTGAAAAACGTCCGTCTGTAATAAGAGCAGCACTTTTAGCGAGTCCTTGTCCATGCATCATCTTCATTGTCACTGCCATTTCTCTCATGCCAGGTCCCCCTTTCGGTCCCTCATAACGAATAACAACTACATGTCCGGGTTTAATTTTTTTCTCCTGCAATGCAGCAATGCTCTCCTCTTCGCTATCGAAGCAGATAGCCTCTCCCGTAAACTGTCTTACTTCCTGTGCAATTGCTGCTGGTTTTGCTACTCCTGTATCAGGCGCTAAATTCCCTCTCATAATCGCAAGCCCGCCAAGTGCGCTGTGAGGGTTATCAAGCGTTCTAATCATATCGTCATTCGGGGGATAACAATAAGTATATTCTTCAATATTCTCTCCCACCGTTCTTCCTGTAACAGTCATAGCATCCAAATCTAACTCAGACTTTAGCTTTTGTAAAACTTTTGGGACAGCGCCTGCTTTGAAGTAGTCCTCCATATCCCAGTCATTGCTTGCCGGATTAATTTTTGCAATATGTGGAATCAGCTCACTCTGCTTATCAAATTCTTTCATAATTTCATCTGTATCCATACCTGCAAGATACCCGATCGCACATAAATGAATAACCGCATTGGTGCTTCCACCCGAGGCCATTACGTATCTTATTGCATTTCGAATGCTTTTTTGTGTAATGATATCACTTGGTTTGATTCCTTTTACTACCAATTCAACAATTTTTTCCCCCGAGCTTTGAGCCGCTCTAAAACGTTCGGAATAAACTGCGGGAATTGCGGCAGCGCCCGGTAATACCATCCCCAGCGCTTCAGCCGTGCAACACATCGTATTTGCTGTGCCATAAAACTGGCAAGAACCACAAGTAGGCGTGCATACTCTTGTTAAATTTTCTAAATCCTGCCATGTTATTTTCCCAACTTGCTGCATTCCGGCAGCTTCTGCAACGGTTGATAGATCTGCTTTTGATTTTTCGCCAAAAGCAGGGCCTGAAAGCATAGGTCCACCAGGCAAAAATATTGCTGGTATATTAGCTCTGATTGCTCCCATCAACATACCCGGCACAATTTTATCACATGAAGCCAATAGGACAATACCGTCCAGCTTATGTGCTTTTGCCATTATCTCAATCGTATAAGCTATAACATCGCGCGACGGCAGTGTATAAAAATTACCCACATGTCCGTTGGCAACTCCATCGCAACATGCAATTGTGCCAAATTCAACAGCAGTACCGCCTGCTCTATAAATACCTTTTTTAACAAAGTCTGCTACTTGCCGTAAGTTTGAATGACCAGGGACCAATTCATTAAATGAATTGGCGATTCCGATTATTGGTCTGTCTGTATCCTCATCCGAAAAGCCATTTGCTTTGTAAAACACGGTATTAAGTACATTATCTTTTGAATTAAAATTTGTTTTATATTCCTTCATACCTTTTCCTTTAGAGTAAATCATATTGGATTATTTTAGAAGCTGTTTATAGTCAAGAACACCGCCTTTATCGGCCGAGCGAGCCAATGCTGCATATCTTGCTAAATATCCTTCTAATTCTTTAGCTTGATATTTCCACTCTTTTTTACGTTTTTCTAGATCTTCATCACTAACGTGAAGTGTTAATTCTTTTTTAATAACATCGATTGTTATTTTATCTCCATCTTTAACCAAAGCAAGCGGTCCGCCTACTGCTGCTTCAGGAGAAATATGTCCTACAAAACAGCCATTATTTGTGCCCGAAAATCTTCCGTCTGTTACTAAAGCTGTAGATTTTGCTAAACCTTGTCCATATAATAATTTCATTGGCTTGTACATCTCTCTCATCCCAGGTCCGCCTTTTGGTCCTTCATAGCGAATAACAACTACATGTCCGGGTTTAATTTTTAATTCTTCTAGTGCTTTCGTACAAGCGTCTTCACTGTCGAAACAAATTGCCTCGCCTGTAAATTGTCTTACTTCTTCTGCAATAGCTGCAGGTTTTGCAACTCCGGTATCCGGCGCAAGATTTCCTCTCATAATAGCAATTCCTCCAAGCGTGCTGTGAGGATTATCGAGCGTTCTGATCATATCATCATTCGGCGAATAAGTATAAACATATTCTTCTAAATTCTCGCCCATCGTTTTACCGGTAGATGTCATAACATTAAGATTGATTTTATCTTTTATGTTTGTCATTACTTTAGGTATACCGCCCGCTTTATAAAAATCTTCCATATCATAAATAAACGAAGCGGGATTTACGCTTGCAATATGCGGTACCTGCATGCTTTGTTTATCAAATTCTTCCATAATAATATCTGTGTCAATTCCCAGTTCATATGCATATGCGGGTAAATGGAGAACTGCGTTCGTGCTTCCACCGGTAGCCATACACACAGCTATCGCATTTTTTATTGAATCTAATGTAATTACATCTCTGGCTTTAATCCCGTTTACTACAAGATCTACAATTTTCTCACCTGATTGTTGTGCACATCTAAAACGTTCAGAATAGACTGCCGGAATAAGTGCTGCTCCGGTCAATGTTAATCCAAGCGCTTCCGCTAGACAACACATCGTATTGGCAGTTCCATAGAATGCACATGAACCGCATGTTGGATTACATACATTCATCAAATTATAGACATCCTGCTGGGTTATTTTCCCGGCCTGCATCATTCCCACGGCTTCTGTTATCGCGGTACCGTCTGCTTTTTTCTTCGCTCCAAAAGCAGGTCCTCCGAGCATAGGACCGCCAGGTACAAAAATTGTTGGAACATTCGCTCTAATTGCTCCCATAATCATCCCCGGTACTATTTTATCGCATGAACCTAGTAAAACCAGTCCATCCAGTCTATGCGCTTTGACCATAGTTTCAATACTATCAGCAATTACTTCTCTTGATGGCAGTATATAGTACATTCCTTCATTTGCATTTGCCACACCATCACAGCATGCTATGGTACCAAATTCCAATGCGGTTCCACCTGCTCTGTAAATACCTTTTTTAACAAAATCGGCAACTTGTCTCAAGTTAAAATGACCAGGCACAATATCCGTAAACGAATTTGCGATACCTATTATCGGTCTTGAAAAATCATCGTCGCCCATGCCATTAGCCCTAAATAGCATTGTAGATTCTATAGTGTTCTTTGGTTGAAAATCTTTAAACATTTTATTCCTCCTGGTTTATTATTGTTTATTCTAAAACACCGCCTTTATCGGCAGATTTTGCTAATTTAGCATATCGTGCCAAATAACCTTTTGTTTTCTTCGGCTGGTATTTCCAATCTGCTTTACGTTTTGCAAGTTCTTCATCACTTACATGAAGAGTAATATTTTTGTTGACAACATCAATCGTTATTTTATCTCCGTCGTGCACTAATGCAATAGGGCCGCCTACCGCTGCTTCAGGAGAAATATGCCCTACGAAACATCCGTTATTTGTGCCCGAAAAACGACCATCTGTAATAAGCGCAGTACAAGTTGCAAGCCCTTGACCATTTAAAAATTTCATTGGCTGATACATTTCCCTCATGCCAGGCCCGCCTTTCGGTCCTTCATAACGAATTACAACTACATGTCCGGGTTTTACTTTGAGCTCTTTTAATGCAGCAGAACATTCTTCCTCACTGTTAAAGCAAATTGCTTCTCCTGTGAATTGCCTTACTTCTTCTTTGATTGCCGCAGGCTTTGCAACACCGGTATCGGGAGCTAAGTTTCCACGTATAATGGCAAGCCCGCCTAATGTGCTGTGAGGGTTATCTATAGTTCTCACTAAATCATTGTCTGCCGGATACGCAGAAATATATTCTTCTAAATTTTCACCCATTGTTTTCCCTGTTACAGTGAGTGCTTCTGTTTGAATTAAGGATTTAATGTTCTTCATGACCTTAGGGACTCCGCCTGCTTTATACCAGTCCTCCATATCCCATACGTTGCTTGCCGGATTCACTGTAACAATAACCGGAACTTTTTGACTTTGTTTGTCAAATTCTTTTAATACCAAATCTGAATCAATCCCAAGCTCATATGCTAAAGCGCAAAGGTGAATCACTGCATTTGTGCTTCCTCCGGAAGCCATACAAAGACTGATTGCATTTTGAATTGCTTGAAATGTTAATATATCATGTGATGTTATCCCTTTTCTTACAAGTTCGACAATTGCTTCCCCAGATTTTTGCGCTGCTCTTAAACGTTCCGAATAAACTGCCGGTATTAATGCCGAACCTGTAAGCGACAAACCGAGTGCTTCTGCCACTGCTGTCATCGTATTCGCTGTGCCATACATAGAACAAGAACCACATGTTGGCATAGTAAGCGTTGCGAGATTACGTACTTCTTGCTCTGTCGCTTTACCCACCTGCATCATTCCCATTGCTTCAGTATAGGCTGTTCCGTCTGTTTTTTTCTTTTTGCCAAATGCCGGTCCGCCAAGCATTGGCCCACTGGCTACAAGTATTGTAGGGATATCCACTCTCGCCGCGGCCATTAACATACCAGGTACGATTTTATCGCATGATCCAAGTAATACTAGCCCATCAAAATGATGTATTTTGACCATAGTTTCAATACTATCAGCTATTACTTCTCTTGATGGTAAAATATAAAAATTCCCTTCATGCCCTGTTGCCACTCCATCACAACCGGCAATCGTTCCAAATTCAACAGCTGTGCCGCCTGCTCTATAAATACCTTTTTTAACAAAATCTGCTACTTGCCGTAAATTCATATGTCCGGGCACTATTTCATTAAATGAATCGGCAATTCCTATAATCGGCCTTTTTAAATCGTCATCTGAACACCCGAATGCTTTGTAAAACATTAGATTATTTAAATCTTCAAGTTTTTCTGATGAAAAATTCGGCTTATACTCTTTCATACCAACCTCCTAAAAAAATTAAATTTAAAAATAAACTATAAATATAGTATAATAATTTTATTATTTAATATTATACTATAAATTAAAACGATTAAAAGTAAATTCAATAAATAAAGTTACTTTTAATATACTAATTGCCTAAATGAATTTAAATTTAGTTAAATTTATTAAATTTTTTTAAATAATATAAAAATATTAAATTGTAGGAGTAGCAAACAAATGAAAAAAAAATTATATAAAGATAGAAGTACAGGAATCCTTTCCGGTGTATGTTCAGGAATAGCACAATATTTAAATATTGATGTTACAATTGTAAGAATATTATACATAGTCTTATCTATATTTAGCGCCGCATTTCCAGGCATTATTGTGTATATTATATTAATATTCATTCTACCTGATAAATCCGAAATAGGTTTTACCGATTATCGTATTGATGATGAGAAATAAAAAATTTCCAATTATTTTACTGATTTTGTAGAATAGTTTTGTGAGTTTTTAAGATAATAATTTACGAGCATATTATAAGGAGTGAGTTATTATGGATAGAGAAACTTATACAAAGATAGCACAAAATTGTTCTGAATTCAGACCAGTTGCAGATATGTTTAAAAATGCTGTTGACGCCGGAGCTCCCACCTGTCTAAATTGCAAACATCTCAAACATGGTATTTGCAATTTGGATTTAATCGATCCCATCAAACAAAATTTACAAAATTAAAAGCGGCATAATACCGCTTTTAATTTTGTAAATTCAATTGCGATCTTAATATATTGACTATTTTTATTAAGTTTGTTAGAATACTAAATTAGATTAAGGAAGATGCGAGGATTTAATTTTGGAAGGATACTTAAAATGGGCAAAAGCTTTACGGATTATATTTTATGTCGGTATTGCCATAGACATCGCTTTTTTAATTTTTATCATTTATAGCAAAGATTTTTCAAATCTTTTACCTTTGGGAATATTGGTGGTGCTGACAATTTGGTCAAAATCATTAAGTAAAAAAATGAAAGAGATTTATTATGAAAATCCAGATGCTGAATTAATAGACATATATGCATTAAAATACAAATCAGATAAAGAAGAAAAAAGACAAAAAGAAGAATATAAAAAACAAAAAAAGAATATAGAAAAGACATGAATAAGTAGATTAATAAACGAGCAAATTAAAAATTTGCTCGTTTATTCTATTAGCGAATACTGATACTTCTATTATTATCAAATTCTAAAGAAAAAGTACATTTTAAAACACTGTATTCTGTATTGACTGTTTTAGAATTTTCTTCTGTAGTACTTCTTATTTCAGAATAATAAATGGTATTAGCATTATCAAGTATTATTTTTCTATTGGCCAGCTTAACATCGGAAATCAGCCTTATATTATTGAGTCCATTTTTAATAACTAAACCAACATTAAAACTCGTCGCCTCTTCTTTTGTTCTTTCAATATAGATGATCTTATCTCCCTGATCATTAAAGAATACATTTTCTATCAATGTACCGCTTTTTTCTAATTGTCTGGTATCACTTGAAATATCATATAAATAAATTTGATTATTATCAGTTATTTTCGATATATAGACGACAGAATAGCTCTCTTCATTCGCATCAAAATCTTCTACATTAATATCAATCACTCGAATATCCCCACTAGCTGTATCAATCATATACAGAGGATTTTGTTCGTTATCTGTGTTTTCGGCTTGCACAATACATATTTGTGATCCTATAAAATATCTTACTTTTTTTATTATATACTTATCATCCAACTTATAAAGTAATTTTTTGTATCCGTCAATGTTTGATAATTTTATTTTGCCATCGGACGTTCCATAGACTACATAGCTACCTGCCCTGACAATGCCGGTTGAAATATTTTCATCTTCACTTGCAATAGTAATGGTTTTTGTATTATCAATGGTTGTATACATTAATTTTCGATGCTGATTTGCATCACTGCTTATATAATACGCTCCTGCCATAACGCTGTCAAAACATGTACTGACATGATCTGTTAAATCAAAATTAAAAATACTTATCTGAGATGTATTTTCATCAAATAGATTTGTACTCATGTATTCTTTACCTGTCTCTATGCCAGTCTGTAAGTCACTTTGCATTGGAATCGTTACTAAATATTTAGCATCGTCTTCATTAATGTCATATAATATTCCTTTACATACTTCGCTATAGGAAACTATATTTGCTTGGATCATATTTTCCGAGACATTATTATCATCTTCTACTAGTATCGGCACATCACGTTTTATTACTGATTTTGAATACAATATACCAACGCATATCAATACAGCTATAATCCCAGCTATCGCCATGAAAACTTTCTTCATTTTTTATCCTCTTGATTTAAATTCTGAACATTCTTTGTGGGAAGTGTTATACTGATTAGTGTGCCTTCTCCTTCTTGACTACTTAATATAACTTCTCCCCCATGGCTATTGATGATTTGTTTAACGATAGATAGCCCTAACCCAATGCCTCCTCTCTGCCTGCTTCTCTCTTCATCTACCCTATAAAATGCTTCAAAAACATTATCCATCATATCTTGAGGCACGCCAAGTCCATAATCTCTTATATCAACCTGAATAGAGTGTTCATTATTCAATGTAGCTGTAACATTAATTTTCCCACCCTCATAAGAATATTTTATTGCATTATCCAAGACATTAATAAAAACTTGTTTGATTCTGTCATAATCTCCCAAGATTTTAGGCAAACTTGTAGCTTTATATGAAATATCAATTCCATATTTTAAGCTTTTCATTCGCATTGCTTCAATAACATCATTTAGCACATCATCTATATCCATGTCTGAAAATATCATATCAAAATCCAGTTTATCATATTTATTCATCAGAAGCACATCATCTACTAACCTTAATAACCGTTGACTTTCTTTATTGATAGTATCTAATGCTTTCGTTGTTACTTCCTTATTTTCTGTACCTCTTCTGTTAAGCATATCTGCATATCCAATAATTGTTGTGAGCGGTGTCCGTAACTCATGAGATATACTACTTAAAAATTTATTTTGTTCTTTCTTTAATAATTTATCTTTTGTTATATCTTGTACAACTACTAAAATGTCGATATATGTTGTGCTTTCTCCGGCATATTTTGCAATAATTCGAAGATTTTTATCTTTATAGACTATTTCACTGATAAGCACCTCATTCGTTTGTCGCAAAGCAGTTACCAAATCTTGAATATCTCCAAGCATTCCAAGCTTAATATCTTTATCAGAAATGTTCTCATAATCAAACATTCTTTTTGCGCTTTTATTCAGCGTAATTACTTTATTATTCTCATCTATAGCAATAACTCCGCTTTCTATACTGCTCAACATTAACGATAATTCGTATTGTTTTTCTTGATAAGCATTTATCTTGCTTTCTATTTCATCCGCCATTTTATTAAAATTATCTTTAAGCAGATTAATTTCATCTCTAGATTTATAAATTACAAATCTTTTTGACAAATCTCCCTCTGTCATGTCTTTGCTCATTTGTGTGATATCACTGATAGGCTCCATGAGACTTTTATAAGAGACAAACATAATCCCAGAGATAACCAATATGGCTAAAAATATGGTCCATATAAAAAGCATAGACGTGAAACGAATCATTTCATCCATCGCTTGCATTGAATAAACAGTCCTTACCACCCCTATAACTGTATCATTGATAACAATCGGCGTGGCATACATGATATAATTCTCATCATTTAATTTTGTGTACATATAGGCTTCGTCATGTGAATTTAAAGCAGCATAAACTTCAGCATAATATTGCTGTTCCTTGCCTTCTACCAAAATTTCCGAATCATCAATACTGCTGCTATCAGCTAAAATAGATCCTTGTGCATCAAAAATCTGAATTCTGGATCCTGTGGTAAGTTGAAATTTTTCTGCAAAATATTTTGCATTTTCATTAAATATAATATCATTGTTACCGGCACTGCTTGCAGCTGTTTGTACAACCAATTGCTGCGCAGATGCATTTAATTCATCTGATTCCTGTGATAGTTTTTCTATTGCATCATTAACAGAATATCTTTCCATTGTATTAATGATAAAGATTTCTGAAAGAACCATACATATAATTAAAATAATAATATTATATAAAAACATTCTTAAACGAAAACTAATGTGCATTCTAATATTTCCTCATTTTATACCCGATTCCAAAAACTGTTTCTATATATTTTACTGATGTATTTTCCTCAATTTTTTTTCTTAGCCGTTGAATATGCATATCAACAGTTCTGCTTTCCCCAGTATTTTCATAATCTTTCCATATAATATTAAACAAATCTTCTCTCGTATACACTTTTTCAAGCGAGCGTATGAAAAGCTCCAATAAATCAAATTCTTTTGGAGTAAGATGAATTTCATTATCTGCTACCTTTGCACTCCTGCTTATAAGATTTATTTCAATTTCTCCGTTTTTTAATATATATGTTTCATCCTTTTTCATTTTATTGTATGAATTTGAACGGCGAAGAAGAACTTTTATACGAGCCAATAACTCTCTCATATCGAATGGTTTTGTAATATAATCATCCGCGCCAAGTTCCAGACCCAAAACTTTATCAATAATATCCGTTTTCGCCGTAAGCATCAAAACCGGTATATCATTTTTTGCTGTTATCTGTTTACATATATCAAACCCACTGACCGAAGGGAGCATTATATCTAAAAGTACCAAATCTACCTCTTGTGAATCGAATACCTCTAACGCTTCTGCCCCATCCGTACATGTAATGACATCATACCCTTCAAACTCAAGCTCCATTTTTAACAAATCACAAATATTGATTTCATCATCTACAACAAGAATTTTTTTGTTCATAAATTAACCTCTAGGTTTGTAAATATACTCATTATACACTAATCAGCCCAATTATAAAAGATACTCTTCTAATATACTTTTCATAAAAAAAGCAGGAGAATCCTGCTTTTAAATTGATTATTATATAAATTTATTTATCTTTTTCATATAATTTTTCACCCATCAAGACTCCCATAATGGATGCCATCATCAGACCTCTTGTCCACCCGCTCGAATCGCCCAGACAATATAAATTTTTTATGTTTGTATTTAAATCATTATCCATAATGATTCTATTGGAATAAAATTTAATTTCAGGCGCATAAAGCAGTGTTTCATTGCTGGCAAACCCCGTAACTACTTTATCCATGGACTGAATAAAGCTTAAAATATTAATCAACGTTCTATACGGCAAAGCTGCACTGATATCACCCGCAACCGCATCTTTTAAAGTCGGTCTGACGTTGGAATATTCCAATTCTTTTGCCCATGTTCTTTTCCCATCTAAAATGTCACCATAACGCTGAACCAATATATGCCCGTCTGCAAGCATATTTACAAGTGTTCCTACCATTTGAGCATAAGCGATCGGCTCTTCAAATGGAATAGAAAAATTATGGCTGCAAAGAATTGCTACATTGGTATTTTCAGATTTTAAATCTTTAAATGAATGTCCGTTTACTAGAGCTAAGTTATTATCATAATTCTCTTGGCTTACAAATCCTCCCGGATTTTGACAGAAGGTTCTCACTTTATTTTTAAATGGTTTCGGATAGCCAATTAGCTTAGGCTCGTATAAAAGATCATTCACTTCTTCCATGATCTCATTTCTTACCTCAACACGTACTCCGATGTCAACTGTGCCCGGCTTATGCCCGATACCGTGCATTCTACACATTTGATCTAACCAGTCCGCTCCTTTACGTCCTGTCGCAACGACAATGTGCTTTGCTTTAATTGTCTGTGTGGTATCCTGTTCATTTGAATCGGCTACCACTACCCCTGTACATATTCCATGATTGATAATTAAATCTTTGCATACGGTATTAAACATAATGTCAACACCATTTTCTGTTAGATACTGTTGCAAGCCAAAATAAATTTGTTGAGTTTTTTCAGTTCCTAAATGACGAATAGGACAATCAACAAGCTTCAAGCCTGATTGAATAGCTCGTCGCCTGATATCTTTTATTTTTTCTATATTTTCGATACCTTCAACTTTGGTATCTGCTCCGAATTCTAAATAGATTCCATCTGTATAATTTATCATTTCTTGGGCTAAATCAGCGCCAATTAAACTCGGCAGATCCCCCCCCACTTCATAACTGAGTGACAACTTGCCATCAGAAAATGCTCCCGCTCCCGAGAATCCAGTCGTAATATGACAATAAGGCTTACATTTGATACATTCTTTCGTTTTTGATTTTGGACATTGTCTTTGGTCAACTGCAACACCTTTTTCGATCATTAATATTTTTTGGTTAGAGTTTTGTCGAATTAATTCTAATGCAGTAAATATCCCGGCAGGGCCTGTGCCAACAATAAGAACATCATAGTTCATTTTGTTACCTCACGTTCTGATAATTATTGTAAACCATTTACTTATATACATAAAAAATATCGCAAGCTGTATAGTTTGCGATATTTTATAAAAATTCAACTATTTAACTTCTACGCTACCGCCAACTTCTTCAATTTTAGCTTTCATGTTAGCTGCTTCTTCTTTGTTTGCTCCTTCTTTGATTGTTGAAGGTGCACCATCAACTAAATCCTTTGCTTCTTTTAAAGCAAGACCTGTAAGCTCTCTCACTGCTTTAACAACTTTTAGTTTTTCACTGCCTGCATCTTTTAATACAACATCAAATTCTGTCTTTTCTTCTTCAGCCGGTGCTGCTGCCGCTGCCGGTGCTGCTGCCGCCGCTGCTGCTACAGGCGCTGCCGCGCTCACACCAAATTCTTCTTCTAATGCTTTTACTAATTCTGCAAGTTCTAAAACTGTTATCCCTTTAATTTCTTCTATTAATTTTTGAATTTTTTCACTCATTGTAATATTCTCCTATTTTAAATTAATTTATTAATATTTACTTTCAAGCACATTCTTTCTGCTCTTTAATTGCATTAAGGGCAACTGCCAATCCTCTGATATTGCCGTTTAATACATTTACAAATCCGCTTAGCGGCGCATTCAAGCTGCCCAGCATTTTAGCGATGAGTTCTTCTTTACTTGGTAGAGATGCAAGGCTTTCTACTTCTTTTTCATTCAATACTTTACCGTCTACATAGCCCGCTTTAATACTTAATATTTTATTTTCTTTAATAAAACCGGATAAAAGCTTTGCAGGTGCTACCGGATCTTCATCACTTGTTGCAATGGCTATTGAACCGATCAAATAGTCTGCAAGCCCTTCGCAGCCACTGTCTTTAGCCGCGAGTCTTGCCAGTGTATTTTTATATACTTTATACTCTACATTCGCTTGCCTTGCTTTATCTCTTAAAAGAGTCGCTTTTTCAACACTGATACCTTTATAATCAATCAAAACAATTGATTTAGCATTAACAAATTTTTCAGTTATTTCGCGCACTATCTCTTTTTTAGCCTCAATATTTGCTGACATTCTTTCCCTCCTTTATTGAAAATAAAAACTCTTCTCGCAGACAATGCAAAAAGAGTTTAAACTCACGTACCTCTTCACACCTAGGCAGGATTTACTTTGTACCTGCTGTCTGCGGTATAACAAGATTATTATATATAAAAAATATTTTCTTGTCAATAAATTTTAAATTAAAATTAGAATTTTGCAGTATTAATTTTAATACCAGGTCCCATGGTGCTGGTAATTGTTACGCTTTTAAAATACTGACCTTTAGCTGTGGCAGGTTTTGCTTTTTTTACTGCATCCATAAGCGCATCTATATTTTCTTTAATTTTTTCATTATCAAAACTTGCTTTACCTATAGGTACATGAATAATATTTGTTTTATCAAGCCTATATTCTACTTTGCCGGCTTTAATATCATTAACAGCTTTTGCAATATCCATTGTAACTGTTCCGCTTTTTGGATTAGGCATGAGCCCCTTCGGCCCTAGGATACGTCCGATTTTCCCTACAATACCCATCATATCAGGTGTTGCAACAGCAACATCAAAATCAAACCAATTTTCTTTTTGAATTTTTTCAACTAATTCTTCCGCTCCCGCATAATCCGCACCTGCATTCAATGCTTCTTTTGCTCTGTCTGCCTTAGCAAAAACTAAAACTCTGACAACTTTTCCCGTTCCATTCGGAAGAACAACCGCTCCGCGCACTTGTTGGTCTGCATGACGAGAATCTACTCCAAGCTTAATATGCAATTCGACTGTTTCGTCGAATTTAGCAGTCGCATTTGATTTAGCAAGTGCAATAGCATCCACTAAATCATATTGCTTCTGTCTGTCAACTGTCTTTGCTTTTTCTAAATAATTCTTTCCTCTTTTCATTTTTTCCTCCTTGTGGTACAAATTCGGCTTTACAGCCTCCCACATATTCTTTAAAATGCCTTTACTTATACTGTCAGTATATATATCATATATATCCTATTCTTCTATTGTAACACCCATGCTTCTTGCTGTCCCGGCTACCATACTCATTGCTGCTTCCAGAGATGCTGCATTCAAATCAGGCATTTTAACTTTGGCAATTTCTTCTAACTTTGCTTTACTGAGCACTGCCACTTTTTGTTTGTTTGGCACTGCAGAACCGCTTTGAATACCTAATTCTTTTTTAATCAATACAGCGGCAGGGGGTGTTTTTGTAACAAATGTAAATGATTTATCTTGATATACTGAAATAACAACAGGTATCGTGATTCCATCCATTTCAGATGTTCTCGCATTGAATTGCTTACAAAAATCCATAATATTAACGCTGTGCTGCCCAAGAGCCGGCCCAACCGGCGGCGCAGGGGTTGCTTTTCCTGCTGGTATTTGCAATTTTATTAATCCGACAACTTTTTTTGCCATTTTCTATCACCTCTATGAAATTCATTGTTTTATAATCTTGATATTTGAAGATATTCCAGCTCAACCGGTGTTTCTCTACCGAACATCGATATATTTGCTTTGATCTTTCTTTTTTCAGCATTGACTTCTTCTACTACACCTGTAAACCCTTCAAAAGGACCTGCCAATACTTTTACTGTGTCACCGACTTTAACATCAATCGTCGGAATTTTATCTTTAATTCCCAGGGAACGCAGCTCATTTTGTGAAAGCGGGACAGGTTTTGAACCGGGGCCAACAAACCCGGTAACGCCTCTTGTATTTCTTACTACATACCAGCTTTCATCAGTCATAAACATTTTTACAAGCACATACCCCGGAAAAACTTTTTTCATAACCAACTTTCGTTGTCCGCCTTTAGTTTCTTCCACTTCATACATAGGCACAACTACTTCTTCAATAAGATGATGCATATTCCTGCTTTCTACTGCAGCTTCAATACCATCTTTTACCTTATTTTCATACCCTGAATAAGTATGCGCTACATACCATTTGGCTTCACTATCCATCGCTTATAACTCCAATCTTACAAAAATAATGATGTCGCAGCACCCAAGATAGTATCTGCTATCCAAAATATCAGAGTCATTATTGCCACTAATCCCAACACAACTCCAGTATGCTGAATTAATTCTTTTCGTGTCAACCAAGTAATTTTTTTAACTTCGCTCCACATACCTATAAAATATTTAATAATTCTTTTTGGAATATCGCTAATTTTCCCTTTAAATCTTCCTTGTTTTTTTACTGCGTTTTTGCTCATTTTACAACCTTACCTAGTTTCTTTATGTGTGGTATGTTTTTTACAAAATTTACAGAATTTTTGAAGCTCAAGTCTATCAGGATCGTTCTTTTTATTTTTCCTTGTTGTATAATTTCTTTGCTTACATTCTGTGCATGCTAAAGTAACATTCACTCTCATAATTATAACCTCCATTGTCAGTAACAACAATTCATAGCCAAAATTTGTGCACTAAAAAAAGGCCTGTTGCCTTTTCCTCAAATTCGTAAAACTAGTATATCAAATAACTTTAAAAAATACAACAAAAATTTAAAAAATATTATAAAAATTTCCGTTTAACCATATACTTTTCTGCCTTCAATATATGTTGCAACAACTTTGCTGCGTACATCGAAAGGATCTTTATTAAAAATTACAAAATCTGCATCTTTATCCATTTCAATACTTCCGACAAGATTATCTATACCTAAAATTTGCGCCGGATACAGAGTAATTGATTTTAGTGCTTCTGCTTGACTCATGCCTTCCCTTATTGCAAGCGCCGCACATACAATAAGGTGCTGTATGGGCGTTACAGGATGATCCATTGTGAGCGCTGTTTTGACACCTTTTTTATTTAAAATAACTGCCGTTTTGAAGGATCTGTTTGCGAGTTCTACTTTTGAACGGCTGGTAAGGGAGGGTCCAATAATGACAGGAAAATCTTCACGATACAGAATATCTGCAATCAATTCGCCTTCTGTACAGTGATCAATGGTGATATTGATATCAAATTCTTTAGCTATGCGTATTGCCGTTAAGATATCGTCCGCTCTGTGTGCATGTACTTTGAGAGGAATTTGTTTTTCTAAAACTTGTATCAATGCCTCTGCTTTTGGGTTAGGCGCCAGTGTTGCCGATGCACGTGCAAGCGTCTTTTTTTTCGCATAATCCTGTGCATCACATAAAGCTTGTCTAAGTAACGCCGCCGTACCCATACGTGTACTTGGAAGCTTATGTTCTTTGCCATAAACACGTTTCGGATTTTCTCCAAATGCACATTTCATAGCCACAGGTTCTTTTATAATCATTTCATCAACACATCTGCCAAATGTTTTGATGGCAGCAAATGTGCCTCCAATTACATTTGCGCTTCCCGGCCCCGCTGCTACTACAGTAACGCCTCCTGCCAATGCCTCCGCGAATCCTTCTTCCAACGGGTTGATTGCGTCAAGCGCCCTAAGATGCGGAGTAAGAGGATCAGTATCTTCATTTGTATCATCACCGACAGCGCCGATGCATTCCTCATGCATCCCTAAATGTGAATGCGCATCGATAAACCCGGGCAGCAAGTTGCATCCGCCTAAATCTATCTGCTCTGTTCCTTCAGGGGCAATAATATCTTTTCCTACAGCTTTTATTTTGCCTCTTGCAACAAATATTTTTCCATTTTCAATAATCGGACCCGATGCTGTATAGATATTGCAGTTATAAAAAAGTCTAAACAACCTATCCTCCATACTGCTATGCATGCGCATAACTAAAAATAGAAATTATAGTTTTTGTAAAAAATTTTTGAAATAAGTCTATTCAAGTATATATTATATATGAAAATAATATTCTACTTGGTAAAATATAGCATATATAAATACTAAAATCAACGCATATTTTCTGTTAAAATTAACATTTTCAATTGTCTCAAAATTATTTTATAATTTATAAAATAAAAAAGCAGTATAGATATACCTTTATAATCCTTACAATTATTAATTGGATATATCTACGACTGCTTTTTTATAAATAATTCGCAATTTTTATGCTAATCTATTAAAACTACAGGTTTTATCAAGTCTTTTGGTTTGTCTTTCATAAGCATCAAAGCAGGCTCTATGTTTTCAAATCCTACAAATTTATGTGTTATCATCTTACTTAAATCTATTTTCCCTGTCGCTACAAGGCTTGCAAGTCTTTCCATTCTCAATCTTCCACCCGGAGTTAGACCGGCATGAATATTTTTATGTCCCATACCTACACCCCATTCTACACGTGGGATTTTAATATAATCCCCACTTCCAAGATAGTTAACACTGCCTATCAAACCGCCGCAATGAAGCATTTTAACTGCTTGCTCAAAAGTATCGACATTTCCTCCCGCTATAATAACCTTATCAACACCTTTTCCATGTGTCTTATCCAATATTTGCTCATCAATAGAGCCTTCTTTATAACTGATAATATCTGTTGCCCCATAAAATTTTGCAACTTCAACGCATTTTGGACGTGTACCAACTGCAAATATTTGCCCAGCTCCCATTTTATTCGCTCCTGCAACAGCCATTAATCCCACAGGTCCTATACCAACTACACATACTGTATCTCCAAGTTTTACTTCCGCAAGTTCAGCACCATGAAAACCCGTTGTCATCATATCAGTAATCATAGTTGCTTCGCCCGGATCCATACCTTCCGGTAATAACGCCAAATTTGCATCAGCTTCGTTGACATGGAAAAATTCGGCGAAAACACCATCTTTAATATTTGAATATTTCCATCCTCCGAGCATACAGGTTGAATGTTGTGCATAGCCTGCCTGGCTTGCAATGTCCCCCCAATCCGGAGTGATAGCAGGAACAATTACTTTATCTCCCGGCTTAAAATCTTTAACGAGATTTCCTACATCAACAACTTCTCCTACAACTTCATGCCCTAGAATTAAATCTGTACGTTCCCCTATAGCTCCTTCCCATACTGTGTGAACATCAGAAGTGCAAGGCGCTACGGCTATTGGGCGACAAATCGCATCAAGCGGCCCACATTTCGGTATATCTTTTTCAATCCATCCCGTTTTGCCTAAGCCTATCATTGCATAACCTTTCATATTTTTCCTCCTTTATTTTTTAATAATTCCTATTAAAAAATTATTCTTAAAGTTATGTTTAATTGACAAAAATCTGTCAATTTGACTATGTTATTCATGATAAACTATAAAACGGTTTTAATGTCAATAGAAATTTCTATTTTATTATTCTTCTATTTTCAATTCCGTACGAATCGGTATCCATAAATCATAATAAGCTGTATATTCTTCCTCTTTTTTATGATTTTTATTTACTGTAAGCCATCTTCCAATAATATCATCTATTGGCTGCAATCCTTGTGAAGAAATAAATCGAAGTGCTGGATCAATATCTTTTCTTGTGATATCAATAACGGAGCTCGCTTTTAAGATAAAATGAACACACGGAACCGACGGATAATACGTAATATATTCATTTTCCTCAATATGAAACAATCTGGCATCTTCTTCTAGTATGCATTGACCATAAGTAAAGGATACTTCTGCATCTGCATCTAAATAAAATTTTATACTCGGGAAGATAAAAGGAGTCATCATGCACCATTCTTTTAATTGTTTCATGGCATAATCATCTTGAATTAATTCATATTCTTTTTGTATTTCCAACCGATACATTGCAGGACGCGTTGTGAGTGTGTATTGCCCAATACTTTGCACCATTGTTTGAGTTATATTATGAAATTGCTTAATTTTATTAAGAAGCTGCTTATTTTTTTCCAGTTCTTTTAATAACTCTTTTTCTCTTATGTCTAGCTGTTCTATCAGACTTTCATACGATTCATCATGAATGATATCTATGATATCTTTCAGAGCAAAACCATATTCTCTGTATGCACGCACTCTATATAGCAGTAAAAAATCCCATACATCATAATATCTATATCCGTTTACATCTGATTTTTTAGGGCTAATTAATCCTTTTCGTTCATAATGTCGGATTGTTTCAGGTGTTATGCTTAAAATGGATGCTAATTCATTAATTTTATACAATTTATACATAAGTTTCACCTTTTCACTTCTCTATCTATACAAGATTTTTAATAAAGCTATATTATAATATTTTTTTGATAAAATTTTAACAATTACTCTATTATAATAAACTATAAAATAATTTTAAAGTCAATAATAATGTTAATATTCTATCATTTTTTACTTTTTAAAAATATTCATGTATAATCATTTTATACTTTTATATGATATATATTATATTTTAAAAATCGTTAAAGACAAATACTTGTTTTTACTAATTATTCTTGACTTTAAAATTGCTTTAAAGTATATAATTTTAAACAGTGATTAAATTTTGTCGAAATATATAAATAAGGAGTGACACTTTTAATGTACAAAATATTAATGAAGAAAGATTTAAACGACACGACTTGTATGATGGACATTGAAGCCCCGCGAGTTGCGGCCAAAGCGCAAATAGGGCAATTTGTTATTCTTCGAGTTAATGAAGAGGGAGAACGTATTCCTCTTACAATAGCGGGCTGGGATAAAAAAACAGGCGCAGTAAAAGTTATTTTCCAAAAAGTCGGAAAAACAACAATGCTGTTAGGCGAAAAAGAAGAAGGCGAATACATCAGTGATTTCGCAGGTCCTTTGGGCAAACCAACCGATTTTGAAGGCATAAAAAAAGCGATTGTCGTAGGCGGAGGCTTAGGCTGTGCAATCGCTTATCCAACTTCTAAAGCGCTCTTTGACATAGGTGTTGAAGTTGATTTGATTGCAGGATTCAAAACCAAAGACATCGTTATTCTTGAAGATGAAATGAAAGCGGCAAGCACAAGACTGCATCTTATGACAGATGACGGCTCCTATGGTAAAAAAGGATTCACTACTACAGAGCTAGAAGATATTTTATCAAAAGATTCCAATTATGATGTCGTCTATACGTTTGGACCACCGATTATGATGAAATTCGTATCTCAGGTAACCAAAAAATACGGCGTTAAGACCGTTGTAAGCATGAACCCCATTATGATAGACGGAACGGGAATGTGCGGTGGATGCAGGCTGACAGTGGGCGGAGAAACAAAATTCGCCTGTGTAGATGGCCCTGATTTCGACGGTCACCAAGTTGACTGGGATGAAATGATGAGGCGTTCGGCTATGTATAAAGAGCAAGAAACAAAAGCCGTAGAAGAACACAAATGCAGATTGGAGGGCATGCACTAATGAGTAAACCGAATATGTCTTTAGAAAAAACACCCATACCGGAACAAGCCCCGAATATAAGAAACAAAAATTTTGATGAAGTAGCCTTGGGTTATACGGAAGAAATGGCTCTAAACGAAGCCGCACGATGTTTGGACTGCAAAACCAAACCTTGTATGGCAGGCTGTCCCGTTAATGTACAAATTCCAGATTTTATAAAACTAATCACTCAAAAAGATTTTGCAGGTGCATATAAAAAAATCAAAGAAACCAATTCTCTCCCCGCCGTTTGCGGAAGAGTTTGCCCTCAGGAAAATCAGTGTGAGGCCAAATGTGTGCGCGGTGTCAAAGGCGACAGCGTAGGCATCGGAAGGCTGGAACGTTTTACGGCAGACTGGTATATGAAAAATGTTGACGAAAAACAAGAAGCACCGAAGAAAAACGGCCACAGAGTTGCAATCATAGGTTCAGGTCCTGCAGGACTTACCTGCGCGGGAGACTTATCTCAGATGGGCTATGAAGTAACAATCTTTGAAGCCTTCCACAAAGGCGGCGGCGTTTTGGTATATGGTATTCCGGAATTTCGTCTTCCGAAAGCCATTGTGCAGGCAGAAATCGATAAGCTTATTGAAGCCGGCGTAAAACTCGAAACAAATGTTTTAGGCGGCAAAGTCATAACCGTTGAAGAATTATTTGAAGAAGGCTTTGAAGCCGTGTTTATCGGCACAGGCGCAGGGCTTCCGATGTTTATGCATATTCCGGGTGAAAACTACAACGGCGTATTCTCCGCCAATGAATTCTTGACTCGAATAAACTTAATGAAAGCATACAGAGATGATTATGATACCCCAATCATGAAATTTACGAACGTTGCCGTTGTAGGCGGCGGCAATGTTGCGATGGACTCTGCCAGATGCGCGCAACGCCTTGGTGCAGAAAAAGTCTATATCGTATATAGAAGAAGCATGGTAGAGTTACCCGCGCGAAAAGAAGAAGTGCATCATGCAATAGAAGAAGGCATTGATTTTAAACTTCTTACCAATCCTACACAAATCCTTGGAGATGAAAAAGGATACGTTAAAGGTATTGAATGCGTTGAAATGGAACTTGGCGAGCCTGATGCTTCAGGCAGAAGAAGACCTGTTGAAAAAAAAGGCAGCGAATTTATTTTGGATGTTGACGCTGTTATTATGGCAATCGGTACTTCTCCAAACCCGATCATGAAAGACAATACAGAAGGGCTGGCAGTCAACAAAAAAGGCGGCATTATCGCAGAAGAAGAAACAGGTGCCACCTCCATACCCGGTGTTTACGCAGGCGGAGATGCTGTCACAGGCGCGGCTACCGTTATTCTTGCAATGGGTGCCGGCAAACAGGCAGCAACTTCAATTGATGAATATATCAAATCCAAAAAATAATATACTTAGTATTCAAACAGACATATCTTTGGTATGTCTGTTTTTTTTATTTAAAATATGGTACGATAAAAGACAATATCACGAAGAAACATTTAACTATGAGGTATTTTATGCAGACTTTTGACACACAAATTCAAGACTTTGTCATTCGCTATACGACGAAAGAAGATATCGGCCTGATCTTTTATTTCATAAAGCAGCTTGCCGAATACGAACATCTTTCAGACGCAGTCGTAGCAACCGAAGACGGACTCCTCGAATCCATTTTTGTGCAGAAAAGAGCCCAGGTCTTAATTGCGGAATACAAAAAGAAACCCGTGGGCTTCGCATTATTTTTTTATAACTATTCCACATTTTTAGGCAGAGCCAATATTTATTTGGAAGATTTATTTATTGAAGAAAAATACCGCGGCAACGGTTTTGGCAAAGCCATCTTTTCCGTGCTTGCTCAAATATGTGTAAAGCAAAACTGCGGCAGGCTCGACTGGTCGGTGCTCAACTGGAACAAACCGTCTATCGCGTTTTATGAAAGTCTGGGCGCCAAACCGATATTAGACTGGACAGTATACCGCCTTGAAGGGGAAAAGTTATCCGCTTTAGCCAATAAATAAAGCCCTTTTAAGGGCTCTGTTTATTATATAGGATATATTTTTATTAGCAATCTGCTTTACTCGTCTGATGCTTCATTCTCTAATTTCTGAATTAACTGTCTTGTTTTTTCTCTATATGTTTTTGCTGTTGTTGTATCATTTAATATATCAGCATAATCAGCAATGATTGCTAGAATAGCTATTTTATGCATGTCATATATATCTTCATCATTACAATAATTTTTTTCCAAAATTTTTACTCTTTCATACATAGCTACTACAAGTGCATTGTCAGGTTCTTCATCATCTTTGTAAAATGATGTATAAGATATGGTAAAAGAAATAATTAAATTTTTATCTGTTAAAAAAGAAATATATTTATCATAAAATTCTAAACTTTTTTCTCTATAGCCATTTAAATATAGACGACTTATTAAAGTCCCCGCCATGCCTTCTTCATATTCCGATTTTTCCTTTCTAAAATCTTGATCCGTCCAGATGGTTTCAAAAAACTGATAGTAATATTGTATTATAAGTTCATCACTATTTTCAATATAGTCACCGTACGAAACAGCCATACATATTCTAAATAAATCTTCATTATCATGCGTTTGGTTATATCTATTTACCATTTCATCAAGTGCTTCTTGATATGAATCATAGTTTTCCCCAAATAAACCACACAGATATTTTAAATCATAGCTTTCCGGTTCTTGTGTAACTTTAATTTTAGAAAATTGCTGATTGTTCTCTGTGTTGTTTTTTGCTTCTTGGCAAGCAGATAATAGCCCTACTATAATAATTAATATTAAGCAGAGTGATAATATCTTTTTCATGATATCCTCTTATTACAATTTTAAATATATACCAACTATAAAATAAAAAACTTTTTATGGCAAGGCTTAAATAAAAAAAGGAAGGTTTTCCTTCCTTTTTTTTATTGATTATTAAAGTGTCTCTTTTAATCTTATATATTCGTCATAATCAATTTCACCTTTGGCATAACGCTGTCGTAAGATACTGATTGCCTCATCATCTTTTATTTTTGTTGCGGTTTTATTTGTAGTCGCATTTTGTTTTTTTACTTTTACAATCAGGTAAATAACCGCTGCAACAAGAGCAGTAAAAAAGAGTATCGCAAAAATATGCATCCCTATAAAATATCCTTCATGCATATTAATACCATTTATATAAAATTTATGTAACATATTTTCTATCTCCTTGTTAAAATAAAACAAATATTTTTGTTTTTATTTATAATGCCACTTAATTATGTCAATTTTATGTTTTTATTTATATTGATATTTTTTGTATTATATTTTTTATATGAAAATTATATTCCATCCTCTTTGCCATATCTATTGCTATCTCGTTTCCTAAAAGCTATTGATTCAACGGTCTCACCCGATTTATAAAAATAATCATATTTATATGATCTTATTATATGTCAAAAAGATTTATCTGTAATAAAAAAAAAGACGTTCTTCGCAGATTATTTCTTTTGAAAAACATCCTTTTGTACTTTTGAATTATTATTAGTTTATATAAAACTAATTTTTGAAATTAACGTTTTGAGAATTGCGGTGCTCTTCTTGCTTTTTTGAGACCGTATTTCTTTCTCTCTGTCATTCTTGAATCTCTTGTTAAATAACCGGCTTTTTTAAGTTCGGGTTTTAATGTTTCATCTGCAAGCACGAGCGCACGTGAAATGCCATGTTTGATTGCTCCCGCCTGACCTGTAAATCCGCCGCCTTTAACATTTACGAAAACATCGTATTTATTTTGAGTATCTGTCAAAGCGAGTGGTTGCTTTGCCACAACTTTTAATGTTTCCATTCCGAAATACACATCGATATCTCGTTTATTGATGGTGAAATTACCTGTGCCCGGACGCAGAATCACTCTTGCAACTGATTTTTTTCTTCGTCCTGTAGCCATTACTTGATCTGCCATTTCTATCTTCCTCCCCTTAAGCCTTTATTTCCAGTTTTTCAGGTTTCTGTGCTGCATGAGGATGTTCGCTTCCCGCATACACTTTCAGTTTTTTATACATTTGTCTGCCGAGTTTATTTTTAGGAAGCATACCTTTAATAGCTTTTTCAACTACAAACGCAGGTTTTTTCTCCATTAAATGTCTATACTGTGTCGCCTTAAAACCGCCGGGATATCCAGAATGCTTGTAGTACATTTTTTGTTCTAATTTTTTACCTGTCAGTACAACTTTATCTGCATTAATAACAATTACAAAATCCCCCGTATCGACAAACGGCGTGTAATAAGGTTTATTTTTTCCTCTTAGAACAGTAGCAATTTGAGTTGCCATTCTGCCTAAAGTCAAACCCTGAGCATCTACCACATACCATTTTCGTTCGATATTTTCAGGCTTAGCAATTGATGTTGTTTTGGTTAACATTGAGTTTCCTCCATTTATTTGGTATTTATGACATTCCCGGGGCTTTGGGAACATATAATGCCAACGATTATTTTATAAAATATTATGTTTATTGTCAATATTTTTTTATTAATATACTATTTCTTTTAAATATAATCCGCACGCCGGAAGCGTAGCTCCCGCAAGTTTTCTGTCTTTGCTCTGAATAATGGTTTTAATATCAGACGGCTTCATTTTTCCTATCGCCGCATATAAAAGCGTACCTGATAAAATGCGTACCATGTTATATAAAAATCCGTTGCCCGTTACTTCAATTGATATTAGATCTTTTTTTTTATAAATATTGATCTCATGAATAGTTCGTACAAAAGTTTTGCTTTGAGAGCCCGAAGCCATGAATGCCATAAAGTCGTGCTCACCAATAATATATTTTGATCCTTCTATCATTTTTTCCAAATTTACATCATAAAAACAATGATACGCATAGTTTTTTAAAAACGGTGAAGATATCCTTCTTGTAAAAATCTGATAAATATATGTTTTCTGCTTTGCATGATATCTGCTGTGAAAATTATCATCTCTTTCCATTGCTTTAATGACTGCAATATCGTCAGATAATTTAGAATTTATTGCAAAAGCAAATTTTTCTATAGGTATTTTACTGTTTGTATAAAAATTCGCACTTTGCCCCAAGGCATGCACACCCGCGTCTGTTCTGCTTGCTCCTATTAGAGAACTTTTTTCTTTTGTTATGGACACAACCGCTTCTTCCAATTTCTGCTGAACGGAAATGCCATTCTCTTGTCTCTGCCATCCGCAGTAATTGCTGCCATCATATTCTATGATTATTTGTATATTGCGCATACTGCATCTCTCCTGAATGAAATAATTAATATTTTTATTTTTTTATTTTATCGGAATATGCATCAGCGGCAAGAATCTGCTGCCTATAATTAATATTGTCATCAATGCTGTTATGAAATAGGCAACCGTATCGTTTTTAGAATAAACCAGTTCATTAAGACGTGTTCTGTCTGTTCCGCCTCTGTAGCATCTTGCTTCCATAGCCATTGCAAGCTCATCTGCTCTTTTAAAAGATCCTATAAACAAAGGTACTAATATAGGCACAATGCTTTTTGCTTTTTTAAATATATTGCCTGTCTCAAAATCCGCGCCTCTTGCTTTCTGAGCCTTCATAATTTTATCAGCTTCTTCCATTAAAGTAGGAATAAATCTGAGAGCAATCGTCATCATCATAGCCAGTTCATGTGCATAAGAGTGCAGACCGGGAATAACCCTCATACAATGCTCCATACCGTCAGTAAGTGATATTGGAGATGTAGTAAGCGTCATAATGGAAGTACCAATAATAAGCATAGTGAGTCTGACCGCCATAAATAATGCATTGATTAGTCCTGCATCGGTTACTTTCAAAGGTCCAATTCTAAGAAGGACGTTACCGTCTGTAACAAACACATTTAAAATAACCGTAATTAAAATAATAAATATAATCGCTTTTACACTTTTGAACACAAATTTTAACGGTATATTTGATAGGTAAATCAACCATGCCAAAAAGACAAAGGCAACCGCATACCCCACCACATTATTAGCAAAAAATAATATGATAATATAGATAAACGAATAAACAATTTTTGTGCGGGGATCTAAATCATGAATTAACGATTTAACGGGATAATATTGTCCTATTGTTATATCTTTAAACATGCATATCCCCCTTTTGCAAAAGCTTTATTAATTCTTTTTTTGCTGCTTCCACAGTGAATATCTTTTGATCTACATCACAGCCTTTTTCTTTAAGTGCTTTCATTAAATAGGTAATGTCCGGTGCACGTAAGCCTATCTCACTTAATTTTTCTACCTGCGAAAACACTTCCGGCGGAGTTGCATCCATTAATACTTGGGCTTGGCTCATCACAATAATACGATCTGCCAACTGTGCAACCTCTTCCATATTATGACTGATGAGGACCACTGTTATATTTTGATTTCTATATAACTCATAAATGCTTTTTAAAATTTCAGATTTTCCAAGTGGATCCAAGCCGGCTGTTGGCTCGTCTAAAATCAAAATATCAGGCTTCATGGATAACACACCGGCAATAGCCACTCGCCTCATTTGTCCGCCTGAAATATCAAAAGGAGAGCGATCTTTATATTCTTCATAATCCAGCCCGGTAAATTCCATCGCTTCTTTAACACGCTCGCATATCTCTTCTTCACTAAGGCCTAAATTTTTAGGTCCGAAAGCAATATCCTTATAAATAGTTTCTTCAAAGAGCTGATGCTCGGCATATTGGAAGACAAGCCCGACTTTGCGCCTTATACCGATTTTATTCGTCTTATTTTCTGCAATATCAATATCATCAACAAAAACCGAACCGCTTGTAGGCAATAATAATCCGTTCATATGCTGAACAAGCGTCGATTTTCCTGAACCTGTGTGCCCGATGATTGCTATAAACTCTGTTTTTTCTATATTTATATTGATATCTTTTAACGCAGCATATTCAAATGGAGTATCGGGCGCATAAACATGGGATACATTTATTAATTTTACTGACATACGCACTTCACCATCTCTTCTACTGTAAGTATGCCGTCAGGAATATTATATCCGTCTTTTTTCAGTAAATATGCCAGCTTTGTGATATTGGGCACATCTAACTGTAAATTTTGCAATTCTTCAACTCTAGAAAATATCTCTTTGGGCGCGCCCTGCATTGCGATTTCACCTTTATTGAGCACTATAATTCTATCCGCATCCACAATTTCTTCCATATAATGTGTGATATATATAATCGTTGTTTTATTTTCTCTATTCAATTCCTTTACACAAGTAAGAACTTCCTGTCTGCCTACCGGATCCAGCATAGCAGTCGCTTCGTCAAAGATAATGCAGTTTGGCTTCATAGCAAGAATTCCCGCTATTGCTATACGCTGTTTTTGACCGCCTGATAATTGATGAGGCTTTCTGTCTTTATATTGCAGCATTTTTACAGTTTCTAATGCACTATCTACACGCCTGCGTATTTCTTTTTGCTCGATACCCAAATTTTCAGGACCGAAGGCAACATCTTCTTCCACGATCGTTGCTACGATCTGATTATCCGGGTTTTGAAAAACAATACCGGCTTTTTGCCTGATATCCCATATTTTCTTATCATCCTTCGTGTTCATACCATAAACAGAAATATCACCGTCTGAAGGCTTAATAATACCGTTCAATAACTTTGCCAACGTGCTCTTTCCACTACCGTTATGCCCGATAACTGCTAAAAATTCCCCTTCATATATATCAAAAGACATATCATATATTGCTGTTAATTCTTCTTCATCTCTTAAATATTTGTATGTGAGATCTTTTATTTCAATAGCTTTTAGCATCATTTATCTCCACGTTTTGTAAAGGGAGCAGCCACAGCTACTCCCCTTTTTTTGCAATCGCACTATTTTCTGTTAATTTGAGGATTGCCATTTCGGCTCCGTCTCCTCTTCTTGTTCCCAACTTATAAATTTGGACATAGCCACCTTGTCTGTTTATATTAGCCGGTGCAATTTCATTAAATAATCTTGTTACTACTTTTCTGTCTGTTATATAGCTAAGCGCCTGGCGTTTTGTATGAAGTGTATTACGTTTTCCGAGTGTAATCATTTTTTCTGCTATCTTGCCTGTTTCTTTTGCCCTGTCAAGAGTAGTGGTTATTTCACCATATCTAAAGAAATCCGTTACCAAATTTCTAAGCATTGCTCTCCTTTGATCTGAAGGGCGACCTAATTTCTTATATCCTGCCAATGTACTTCCCCCCTTTATTCATCGCTTTTTTTAAATTTAAGACCCATTTCATCTAATTTTTGTTTAATTTCATTAAGTGACTTTCTGCCTAAATTTCTAATCTTCATCATTTCTTCATCTGTTTTTTCAGTTAATTCTGATACATAGTTAATATTTGCGCGTTTCAGACAATTATTTGATCGAACTGATAATTCTAATTCTTCAATAGACATTTCAAGCATTTTTTCTTTTTTATTTTCATCTTTTTCTATTAGAATTTCAATATCATTTAATTGGCTTTCTAAATTAATAAACATTTTTAAATGATCATTTAAAACTTTGGCAGCCAGTGATATTGCTGCTTTTGGAGCTATAGTGCCATCTGTCCAAATATTGATTCTAAGGCTGTCTAAATCAGTAATATTTCCTACACGTGTGTCTTTGACAATAAAATTTACCTTTTTCACAGGTGTAAAAATTGAGTCAACAGGCAGCATACCAATAGGGTCGCGATAATCTTTATTCTTTTCAGCCGGTGTGTATCCTCTGCCTTTAGAAATAACTATCTCCATATTTAGCTCTCCATCTTCTGTAAGAGTTGCTATATGCAGATCATTGTTGATAATTTCTACATCTGAACTTATTTCAATATCGCCAGCCGTTACATTACATTCGCCTTTTGCTCTAATATAAGCGATAGCTGTATCTTCTTCGCCTAAAAGTTTAACAGCTAACTTTTTTAAATTAAGAATAATTTGTACAACATCCTCTTTAACTCCGGGTATCACTGAAAATTCATGCAAAATCCCGTCAATTTTTACTTTTGTTACAGCAGCACCCGGAAGTGAGGAGAGCATTATTCTTCTAAGGGAATTGCCCAGCGTTATGCCGTATCCTCTCTCTAGAGGTTCTACAACAAATTCACCGTATGTGCCCTCTTCATTTAACTGTTCAATCTCAATTCTTGGTTTTTCAAATTGTATCATATTACCCCTCCGTAGTTAATTTATATTTGATGGGGTCTATACTACTTAGAGTAGTACTCTACTATTAAGTTATCTTTGATCTCTAAATCAATATCATCGCGTGCAGGCATTAATACAATCTTACCTGTCATTTTTTCTGCATCAACATCCAGCCATTTTGGTACAGTTTTTCCATTTGCAGCCTCTGCCAATGTTTTGAACTTCGCACTTTTTTTGCTGCTTTCTTTAACACTGATCACCATAGACTCTTTTGTTAGAAATGACGGGATATTCACTTTTTTCCCATCTACTAAAAAATGCCCATGTAGTACCAATTGCCTTGCTTCTTTTCGTGATGACGCAAATCCCATGCGATATACTACGTTATCTAATCTGCTTTCAAGTATTCTTAAAAGATTTTCCCCAGTAACCCCCTGTTGTTTTTCAGCAAGTGTAAAATATTTGCTGAATTGCTTTTCAAGTACACCATAGATTCTTTTTGCTTTTTGTTTTTCTCTAAGCTGCAATCCATATTCACTTGATTTTGTTCTTTTTGTTCCATGTTGTCCAGGAGCAGTTCCTCTCCTATCCATAGCGCACTTTGGAGAATAGCAGCGATCACCTTTAAGAAAAAGCTTCATTTTTTCTTTTCTGCATAATCTGCACGAAGCATCTGTATATCTTGCCATATTCTTATATCCTCCTTCTATACTCTTCTACGTTTAGGCGGTCTGCACCCATTATGTGGTATTGGTGTTACATCTTTTATTGACGTTATATCAAGCCCTGCCGCCTGAAGGCTTCTTATAGCACTTTCTCTTCCCGATCCGGGACCTTTAACAAACACGTCTACAGTTTTGAGACCATGTTCCATTGCTCTTTTAGCAGCTTCTTCCGCTACTGCTGATGCAGCATACGGCGTACTTTTTCGCGAACCTTTGAATCCCAGTTCACCAGAACTTGACCATGATATCGCATTGCCGGCAACATCAGATATCGTCACGATTGTATTGTTAAAACTTGACTTGATATGTGCTTGCCCGCGCTCAATATTCTTTTTAACCTTTTTTCTTCTGGTTTTACTTGCTTTTTTCACTGCCATTATAGTCGCCTCCTTCTACTTTTTCTTTCTTCCTACAGTTTTCTTAGGACCTTTTCTAGTTCTTGCATTTGTCTTTGTCTTTTGTCCTCTTACAGGAAGCCCTTTTCTATGCCTTAGACCTCTATAACAGCCTATTTCCATAAGACGCTTGACGTTTAGTTGCACTTCACGTCGTAAATCGCCTTCAACTACAAGTTGTTGATCTATGATTACTCTAAGTTTGTTGACTTCATCCTCTGTCAGGTCTTTTATTCTTGTATCTGGGTTGATACCGGTTTGAGCAAGTATGTTTTGTGATGTTTTTTTGCCTATACCATATATATAAGTAAGGCCAATTTCTACTCTTTTATCTCTTGGTAAGTCTACTCCGGCTATTCTCGCCATTAGCAGTTGCACCTCCGTTTATTATTTATAAATAGTTATTTTTGTATATATTAAAACAAGATTAGTAATAAATACTCAGCCGCACCTTGTTTTATTTTCATAATTATGGTGTGTTTTATCCTTGTCTTTGCTTATGTTTTGGATTTTCACAAATAACCATAACTTTACCTTTTCGCTTTATGATTTTACATTTTTCACATATTGGTTTTACCGATGGTCTGACTTTCATTTTGGCTCCCTCCTTTTATCTGCTTTTACCGCGCCAGGTAATTCTGCCTTTTGTTAGATCATATGGTGATAATTCTACGATTACTTTATCTCCGGGCAATATTCGAATATAATTCATCCTGAGTTTACCGGAAATATGAGCAGTAATTTCATGGTTGTTTTCAAGTTTTACTTTGAATATTGTATTGGGCAGGGCTTCAGTAACAATACCTTCAAGTTCTATGACATCTTGTTTACTCATTTGTCAGCCTTCCTCCCTTTTTTTGTGTTACAGTAATCAGCAATTTTTTTCCTAATTTCTATATCTGTTATATATCCTTGCATGATTTTATCTTGTAGCTCATTAAATACTATATTTGTTTTTTTTATATGTTTTATTTTTTTCTTTTTTAAATTATTGATTTTTCTTAGTTTTCCGTCACATAACAGCATATAATTCTCATCTAAAACTTTCATAACAATCATCCATTTGCCACAATCTCTGCCCGCAGCTGATTGCACCAATTGTCCGGGTACTAACATGTAACATAACCCCTCTAATTTTCAATTGTTAAAATTTCACAAGTATTTTGTTTTATAAGTAATGTATGCTCATAATGCGCCGAATAAGATCCATCTCGTGTCACAGCCGTCCAATTATCTTCCAGTACTCGGACTTCATAGCCTCCCATATTTACCATTGGCTCTACGGCTAAAGTCATATTCTCCCGAAGGGTAACCCCTCTGCCGGCTTTTCCATAATTCGGTATTGACGGACTTTCATGCATTGCGGAGCCTATGCCATGTCCCACATAATCTCGGACAATCGAAAAACCATTTTTTTCTACATAATATTGCACTGCATGAGAAATATCTCCAAGTCTGGCTCCTTCTTTAGCATAGCCCATAGCCTCGTGCAAACTTTGTTGAGTAACGTCAATTAGCTTACGGGCCTGATTAGAAATTTCACCAACCGGATATGTATTCGCCGCATCTCCATAATATCCTTTATATGCCGCTCCAATATCTACACTTGCAATATCCCCCTGCATAAGTTTGCGCTTTGAGGGTATGCCGTGTACTACTTCATCATTTACAGAAACACAAATCGATGCGGGATAACCCATATAATTTAAAAATGCGGGAGTGCAGCCATTACTTCTTATCACATCTTCGGCAATTTTGTCAAGCTCCAGAGTGGTTATACCGGGCCTTATATATTTTTTTACTGCATTATGTGCCATAGCAGTAACTCTACCGGCATAACGCATCAATTCAATTTCTGAATCTGTTTTTATTGTTATCATAATTATTTTTTTAGTACTGCTTCAATATCTTTTGTTACAAATTTAATATCTTGCTGTCCATTGATATCGATCAGCACTCCTCGTTTTTTATAAAAATCAATTAGAGGCATTGTTTTTTCTTTGTATTCGTCCAAACGTTTTTTAACCGTTTCTTCTTTATCATCATCACGCTGGTAAAGTTCCCCCGAACAAATATCGCAAACGCCTTCCTTTTTTGGTGGATTATATTTGACATGCATTGTCGCTCCACACTGTCTGCATACTCTTCTGCCTGTAATTCTCTCTATGAGAACAGAGAAATCCACTTCTATATTAATGACTGCATCTATTTTTTTATTTAATTTTTTAAGCGAAACTTCAAGTGCCTCTGCTTGAGCAATGGTTCTTGGAAATCCATCCAATAAAAATCCATCTTGTGCATCTTGCCAGTTTAGTCTGTCTTCAACTAACTCGACAACCACACTATCCGGAACTAAAAGTCCGTTATCCATATACTCTTTTGCTTTTTTGCCTAATGATGTGCCTTCTTTGAGATTTTTTCTAAAAATATCTCCTGTTGATATATGCGGCACTTTCATTAACTCTGAAATAAATACTGCTTGAGTTCCTTTCCCTGCTCCAGGCGGTCCCAAAAGAATTATATTCATGACTTAAGCCTCCTTATTTCAAAAATCCAGAATAATTTCTCATCATGAGCTGCTGTTCTAATTGTTTTACAGTATCAAGTGCAACCCCAACAATAATAAGCAAGCTTGTTCCCGAAAATTGCAGGCTAATACCCATTGCGTTTCCTAAAAAGATTGGAAGCGTTGCGACGATCGCAAGGAAAATACCGCCTGCCATTGTTAATTTATTCATGGATTTTTTAATATACTCTGCAGTTGGCGCTCCCGGTCTGATGCCCGGTATAAAGCCGCCATACTTTTTTAGATTATTTGCAACATCATAAGGATTAAATATCGCGCTCGTATAGAAAAATGTAAACAGTATAATGAACACAATATAAGTAATCGTTGCCGTTACTCCTCCCCATGCAAAAGCCTCAGCCATCCATATAAAGGCTTTTGAATTTGGAAAGAAACTTGCCAGAATGCTTGGAAACATCGTCAACGAACTTGCAAAAATAATCGGAATAACGCCTGCCTGGTTCATTCTTAAAGGAATCGATGTACTTCTTCCGCCATACATTTTTCTTCCTACAACACGTTTTGCATACTGCACAGGGACTCTTCTTTGCCCTTCTGTAACTGCTACAATCGCAATAATTGCCAAAACAACTAAAATAATTCCAATGATCAATATGAATACTGAGAATGTACCGTTTGCGATATATTCATAAGTAGTCTTAATCCCCGAAGGTATTCTTGACACGATACTTGCAAAAATGATAAGTGATATACCATTGCCTATACCTTTTTCAGTTATTTCTTCACCAATCCACATCAGCAGCGCAGTACCGGCTGTAATAGTAATCGCTATAATGACTTTTGATAGCACTGAATCGGTGGTCAGAATACTTTGATACCCAAAAATTAAACCCACTGCCTGAATTAATGCCAATACCATTGTCATATATCTTACATATTGAGTAATTTTTCGTTGTCCATCTTCTCCTGATTTCTGAAGTCTTTGAAGCGATGGAATTACCATTGTTAAAAGATTCATGATAATGGATGAATTAATATATGGAATGATACTCATAGCAAAAATCGTAAAATTACTAAAATTACCGCCCGCTACGATATCCATTAACCCAAACATTCCATTCCCTTGCACCACTGTTTGCAGTTGAGCTGTATCAACATACGGCACAGGTATAAAGCTTCCTATTCTATAAATAAGAAGCATAACGATCGTAAATATAATACGTTTTCTCGTTTCGGGAATTTTCCAGGTATTTTTTAGGGTTGAGAGCATTTACACCACCTCAGCCTTTCCACCGGCCGCTTCAATTTTCTCTACTGCAGTTTTACTTATCTTGTTCGCTACGACAGTTAGAGGGACATTTATCTCTCCTCTGCCAAGTACTTTAATGCCATCATACTTATTTTTAACCATGCCTGCTTCAACTAAAACAGCTTCGTTAACTTCAGTACCTTTTTCAAACTTATTTAACTGTTCAATATTTACAATAGCATACTGCGTTTTAAATTTCTTGTTTGTAAACCCTCTTTTAGGAATTCTTCGTGCCAGCGGCATTTGTCCGCCTTCAAATCCCACACGAACTTTTCCCCCAGAACGTGATTTTTGTCCGTCTTGCCCTCTGCCGGCTGTTTTTCCAAGACCTGCAGCTGTGCCTCGGCCTTTTCTTACCTTCGGTGATTTTGAGCCTTCAGCAGGTTTTAATTCATGTAATTTCAACAGACTCACCTCCTATATTTCTTCTACATCGAGCATAAATCTTACTTTGTCTATCATTCCTCTGATTTGAGGAGTATCTTGTTTCATAACTGTTTTGCCCACTTTCGTTAGGCCTAGTGCTTTAAGGTTAGCGAGCTGGTTTTCAGTTCTGCCTATTTTACTCTTTTTAAGTGTAATCTTTAATTGTTTATCCATTTCGCCGCCTCCTTATCCTACAATTTCTTCCGGTGATTTACCTCTTTTTCGGGCAACCTCTTCTACCGTGACAAGTTCTCTAAGGCCATTCATTGTTGCTCGAACCATATTGTTTGCATTATTAGACCCAAGAGACTTAGCTCTAATATCTTTAATTCCGGCCAATTCCAACACTGCACGAACCGCTCCGCCAGCAATAACTCCGGTACCTTTTCCAGCCGGCATCATAAGCACTCTGCCTGAACCAAACCTACCTTTGATTTCGTGAGGAATCGTTGTACCAACTATTGGAACCTTAATCATATTTTTCTTTGCATCGTCAATCCCTTTTCTGATTGCTTCCGGTATTTCAACAGCCTTACCCGACCCAATACCCACATGACCATTTTCGTCTCCCACAACTACTAAGCAGCTGAAACGAAAATTTCTTCCGCCTTTAACTACTTTAGTAACTCTGTTTATTTGAACAACTTTTTCTTTTATGTCCAATACTGTTGCATCTATTTTTTCGCTCATAAATTTCCTCCCTTTAGAAGTTCAAGCCGGCTTCTCTTGCGCCGTCTGCGAGTTCTTTGACTCTGCCATGATACACATAACCGCTTCTGTCAAATACTACTGTATCAATACCTCTATCAAGTGCTTTTTTAGCAATAGCTTTGCCAACAACCTTGGCTGCTTCTTTTTTGGTAACTTCAGTTACCTGAGCTGCAATCTCTTTTTCTTTTGTTGACGCAGCAGCAAGTGTTACGCTATTAACATCATCTATAATCTGAGCATAGATATGACTATTACTTCTAAAAACATTCAATCTTGGTCTTGCGGGAGTGCCGTTGATCTTGTTTCTTACTCTGTAGTGTCTTTTTTGTCTTTCCTTGTTTTTTACAGGTTTATTAATCATACTTTACACTCCTTTATTTCTTACCTGTTTTACCTTCTTTGCGTCTTACCTTCTCACCAACATATCTGATACCTTTACCTTTATAGGGTTCCGGCGGACGCTTTTCTCTTATAACAGCCGCATAAGCACCGACTTTTTGTTTATCTATACCAGCGACTATGACTTTATTGTTGCCTTCCATACTTGTTGTAATACCATCCGGATCTTCCATCTCAACCGGATGCGAATATCCAAGATTGAGTACAAGTTTACTTCCTTGTTTCGAACCTCTGTACCCCACACCAATAATCTCCAGTTCTTTCTTAAAGCCTTCACTGACTCCCGTTATCATATTTTGAACAAGTACTCGTGTTAATCCATGAAGTTCCCTAAGTTTTTTCTCGTCATTTTTCCTTGTAACTGTTACTATATTATCATTTTCTTCAAAATAAATTCCCGGGAAAAACGTTTGCTGAAGTTCTCCTTTAGGACCTTTTACTGAGATCGTATTGCCATCCTTTTTGAATACTACACCGGCGGGAATTGTAATGGGCATCTTACCTATTCTTGACATCTTACAAACCTCCTTACTTTCCTACCATACATAGCAAATGACTTCGCCGCCTATACCGTTTTTACGGGCAACTTTATCAGTCACTATGCCATTTGATGTAGAGATAATTGCTATTCCTAAACCATTGAGAACTTTTGGCAACTCATCTTTGTTTGCATATATTCTCAATCCCGGCTTTGAAATTCTTTTTATTCCTCTAATAACTTTTTCTTTATTATCAAGATATTTCAAATTTACTGTTAAAATTCCTTGTTTCCCATCATCTTTAACATCATATGCTTTTATATAACCTTCTTGTAATAAAATATCAGCTATTGACTTTTTGATATTTGATGATGGTATTTCCACACTTAAATGTCCTGCGTTATTTGCATTTCTGATTCTTGTCAGCATATCTGCAATTGGGTCAGTCATAACCATTTTCGCTTGCCTCCTTCTTAGGATTTTCTTACCAACTGGCTTTTTTTACGCCTGGAATTTCACCTTTATATGCCAGTTCTCTAAAACATATTCTGCATATGCCGTATTTTCTTAAATATGCGTGAGGTCTTCCACATATTCTACATCTGGTATATGCTCTTGTAGAATATTTAGGTTCTCTTTGTTGTTTTAATTTCATAGCTTTTTTTGCCATATCCCACACACTCCTATTCTTTTTACTTAGCAAACGGCATTCCGAGTAATTTCAACAAGCCAAAAGACTCTTTATCGGTCTTTGCCGTTGTAACAAATACTATATCCATGCCTCTTAATTTTTCAATTTTATCATAATTTATTTCAGGAAATATTAATTGCTCTTTTATACCAAGTGTATAATTGCCTCTTCCGTCAAATGCATTACTGCTAACCCCTCTAAAGTCTCTTACTCTCGGTAAGGCAATATTAAATAATTTATCAACAAATTCGTACATTTTATCACTTCTTAAAGTGACTTTCGCACCTATATTCATGCCTTGTCTTAATTTAAAATTTGATACTGATTTTTTTGCCTTTACCACGATTGGTCTTTGCCCGGTAATGAGCGCCAGCTCTTCTACAGCTGATTCCATTTGTTTCGGGTTATCTTTACAATCACCAAATCTCATATTAATAACTACTTTTTCAAGTTCGGGAACCTGCATAATATTTTTATATGCGAACTCTGATATTAAAGCAGGAACGACTTCATCTTTATATTTGTCTCTCAGTCTGGCCATATCTTTTCCTCCCTCCTACTATTTATCGAAAGTTTCTCCACACTTACTGCATATTCTTACTTTTGTATTGTCTGCCAATACTTTTTTAGATGTCCTTACACCTGTTTTACATTTTGGACAATAAAGCAATACATTTGAAGCATGGATAGTTCCTTCTTGCTTGTATATTCCGCTTTGTTGATTTTCTCTTGTTTGTTTTACATGTTTTGTTATTGTATTTATACCTTCCACAATAACACGGTCTTTTTTCGGCAACGTTTGAACTACTTTGCCTGTTTTGCCTTTATCTTTACCTGAGATTACTATTACAGTATCGTCTTTTTTAACATGAAGTTTCTTTTGCATTTCTTTTTCCTCCTTATAATACTTCAGGAGCAAGAGATACTATCTTCATGAATTTCTTTTCTCTCAACTCTCTAGCTACAGGTCCAAAAATACGCGTACCTCTTGGTTGTAAATCGTCTTTTATAATAACTGCAGCATTTTGATCGAATTTTATATGGCTCCCGTCGGCTCGTCTTACACCTCTAGTTGTTCGTACTATAACAGCTCTTACAACTTCGCCTTTTTTTACGATGCCACCCGGTGTTGCATTTTTTACGGTTGCGATGATTATATCACCGACATTTGCATATTTTGTCTTAGAACCGCCTAGCACTCTGATACATAATATTTCTTTAGCTCCTGTGTTATCGGCGATTTTTAATCTGCTTTCCTGCTGAATCATATCAAATCCTCCTTACGTAGAAATTTATTTAGCTTTTTCTACGATTTCTACTAATCGCCATCTTTTTTCTTTGCTTAAAGGCCTTGTTTCCATAATTTTAACAGTATCGCCAAGCCTGCATTCATTCAACTCATCGTGTGCTTTGAATTTGTTTGTTCTTTTAACTTGTTTTTTATAAACAGGATGTTTTACAGTCATTACTACGGCAACAACAATTGTTTTATCCATCTTATCGGAAACAACTTTACCGACCCGAACTTTTCTATAACCTCTGTCCATGTCCATATCAATTCCTCCCATCCTTTAAGCTTCCAAATTTTCTAATTCTCTTTGTCGGAGAATTGTTTTTACTCTGGCGTAATCTTTTTTAATTTCTTTGATCCTCATAGGATTTTCTAATTGTCCTGTGGCTTGTTGAAATCTTAAATTAAATAATTCTTCTTTTATGCTCACCAATTGTTCTGCAAGTTCTTGCTGTGTCATTTCTCTGATTTCTTTAGCTTTCATTATTCTTCACCACCTGCTTCCATTTCTTCTCTGGTAATGAATTTTGTTTTAATAGGTAGTTTGTGTCTTGCAAGTCTCATTGCTTCTCTTGCAACTTCTACATCCACACCTGCAAGTTCAAACATCACTCTGCCCGGTTTTACTACCGCTACCCAATATTCAGGTGACCCTTTACCGGAACCCATACGAGTTTCGGCAGGTTTTTTTGTAACGGATTTATCCGGAAATATTTTTATCCAAACCTGTCCGCCTCTTTTAATATATCTCGTCATGGCAATACGTGCTGATTCTATTTGATTTGATGTTATCCAACCCGGCTCCAAAGCCACGATCGCATAATCTCCATATGTTATTTTATTGCCACGTGTCGCTTTTCCTGTCATTCTGCCTCTGTGTACTTTTCTGTACTTGACTCTTTTAGGCATTAACATTTCGGTATCCTCCTATCTTTACTGCTGACGCTGCTTTAATCTTATTTATTTTTTTGACCGAGGATTTCACCTCTGTTGATCCATACTTTGACACCGATTTTGCCGTATGTTGTATCTGCTTCAGCAAAACCATAATCAATATCAGCTCGAAGCGTCTGCAATGGAACATTGCCTTCGCTGTAACGTTCACCTCTTGCTATATCAGCGCCGTTTAATCTGCCAGAAACATTTGTTTTGATGCCTTCGGCTCCGCTTTTCATAGCTCTTCCGATAGCTTGTTTCATAGCTCTTCTATAAGAAATCCTTTTTTCAATTTGCTGTGCAATGCTTTCGGCAACCAACTGAGCATCACAATCGATATTTTTAACTTCCATAATATTCATGATAATATCTTTTCCTGTCATGTTATGAAGTTCTTTTTTTAATTTTTCGATTGATTCTCCGCTTTTACCGATGATCATTCCGGGTTTTGCTGTATGAATAAATATTCTTACTCTGTTTGCAAATCGTTCAATTTCAATTCTGGAGATTCCCGCTTTAAACTGTGATGTTTTTATATAATCTCTTATTTTATTATCTTCGATTAACAGATCTGCAAAATCTCTGTCTTTAGCGTACCATCTTGCATTCCAGTCTTTTATTACTCCGACTCTTAAACCATGGGGATTAACCTTTTGTCCCATTCATCAGACCTCCCTATTCTCTTTCTTTCAAAACGACTGTGATATGTGTAGTCCTGTGTATGATCGGGTTGGCTCTTCCCATCGATCCTGCTTTGAATCTTCTCATCATTTTTCCTTGATCAGCAGATACTTTGTACACATACAAATTGTCTACATTCATTTTATGATTATTTTCGGCATTCGCAGCTGCCGAGTTCACAACTTTTGATACGAAACGGGAAGCCTTATTATTGCATGTGAATTCAAGTATACTTTTTGCTTCCTGCAAATTTTTTCCTCTGATTAAATCTACAACTCTCTTTACTTTGAGAGGCGAAATTCTTAAATATTTTGCGGTAGCTTTTGCTTCCATATCTTTTTTATGCTCCTCTCATTATTTCATCTTTGTTTTCTTTTCGCCGGCATGGCCTCTAAATGTTCTTGTCGGTGAAAATTCACCAAGTTTATGCCCCACCATGTCTTCTGTAATATATACGGGAACATGTCTTCTGCCATCATGGACAGCAAGGGTATGCCCCACCATCTGCGGGAAAATTGTAGAGCTTCTAGACCATGTTTTCAGCACTTGTTTTTTACCGCTGTCATTTAATTCTTCGACTCTTTTTAAAAGTTTCGCATCTACATATGGTCCTTTTTTCATGCTTCTGCTCATTTTATACCTCCTTTGCTCCCTTCTTACTTAGCATTTCTTCTTCTTGTTATATATTTATCTGAAGATTTGTTCTTTTTTCTTGTTTTATAGCCAAGTGTCGGCTGACCCCAAGGAGTTACGGGCGCCGGTCTTCCGATCGGTGCTCTTCCTTCGCCACCACCATGCGGATGATCCACAGGATTCATAACAACACCACGAACTGTCGGGCGAACACCCATATGTCTTTTTCTGCCGGCTTTGCCGATTGAAATATTTTCATGATCCAAATTTCCGACCTGGCCGATTGTGGCTCTGCATTCTTTTCTCACAACTCTTACTTCGCCGCTTGGCATTCTGAGTGTTGCATATTTACCTTCTTTAGCCATCAGTTGAACAAAAACGCCAGCCGAACGAGCCATTTGTGCGCCTTTGCCCACCTTGAGCTCTATATTGTGAATAACTGTGCCAACAGGTATATTTTCCAACGGAAGGCAATTGCCTACTTTAATATCGGCATTTTCTCCGTTTTCTACGACATCGCCAACTTTAATGCCGTTTGGAGCTAAAATATATCTTTTTTCTCCGTCTGCATAATACAACAATGCAATATTTGCACTTCTGTTCGGATCGTATTCTATTGCATTGACGGTTGCTTTAATGCCATCTTTTTCTCTTTTAAAATCAATAATTCTATATTTTCTTTTTTCACCGCCGCCTTGGTGACGAACTGTAATGCGTCCGTATGTGTTTCTGCCGCCATTGTTTGAAAGACTCGTCACGAGTGATTTTTCGGGCGTGGTTTTTGTGATTTCTTCAAACGTAGAAACTGTCATGCTTCTTCTGCCCGGCGACGTCGGTTTATATTTTTTGATACCCATATTCATCTACCTCCATCAATTTTCTGTCTAAACCCAAGGCTTATAAGTTTTCAAAAAGTTTGATTTCTTTGCTTTCAGGCTTCAATTTTATGATTGCTTTTTTCCAACTGGCCCTTCTGCCTTCGTTTCTGCCCATTCTTTTTAATTTACCTTGTATATTCATAATACTAACTTTTTCTACCTTCACATCAAATATTTCTTCAATAGCATCTTTTATTTGATATTTGTTGGCATTTTTATCTACTTTAAAAGTATATTTTTTTTCTTCCGTTTGCATCATGCTTCTTTCAGTTACAATCGGATTTAAAATAATGTTATGAGGATTATTCATTAACAATACACCTCCTCAATTTTTTTAAGTGAATCAACCGTCAGTATTAATTGATCATATTTGAGCATATCATACGTATTCATGGTATTGACTAAAGACGTCTGCACTTTTTGTATATTGCTCGCACTTCTTACGACATTCTCATCTTTTTTATCAAGTACAATCAACGCTTTCGGAGCGTTTAAAGCTTTTAGTATCGCTACCATTTCTTTTGTTTTAGGCTCCTGCATTTCTAATTTGTCTAAAACAATCAGTTCTTGAGCATTGTATTTTGAAGCAAAGACACTCTTCATAGCAAGTCTTCTCATTTTTTTATTCACTTGCTGTGTGTAATCTCTGGGTTTCGGCGCGAAAATCATTCCTCCGCCCGTGAATAACGGATTACGCAGCGAGCCTGTTCTTGCACGCCCGGTACCCTTTTGTCTCCAAGGTTTCCTTCCGCCTCCGCGAACTTCGCTTCTTGTTTTTGCTGATTGAGTTCCCTGACGTTTATTTGCAAGCTGTGCAACTACTACCTGGTGAACAACCGCTTCGTTAGGCTCAATACCAAATATTTCATCACTAAGTGTAATTTCGTCTACTTTTTCACCTTTTATGTTTAAAACATCAATTTTCGGCATCTTTTTATCTCCTTCCTGAATCCTATTTTTAGAGAGCGTTACTTAACAGTTTCTTTAATCGTTACAACGCTGCCTCTTATACCAGGAACTGCCCCCTTTACCAATAATACATTTTTATCCGTATCTACTCTGATAACTTCAAGATTCAATACTGTTGAGCGAACATTGCCCATTTGTCCCGGAAGCTTTTTGCCTTTAAGCACTCTCGACGGAGTAGCTGCCGCACCCATTGATCCTGCTTTTCTGTGATATTTAGAACCATGCGCCATGGGACCTCTTGAAAATCCATGTCTTTTGATACCGCCCTGGTATCCTTTCCCTTTACTTGTCCCAGTAATATCTACTCTGTCACCGGCTTGAAAGATATCCACTTTCACTTCATCTGCCAGATTATATTCCTGCGCATTGTCAAATTTCATTTCTTTTAATACTTTCTTCGGCGCAACACCGGATTTTGCGTAATGCCCTTTTTGGCATTTATTTGTTCTGTTTTCTTTTTTATCATCAAATCCCAATTGCACTGCACCGTAACCGTCATTTTCGTCAGTTTTTACTTGCACTACCGCGCAAGGCCCAGCTTTGATAACTGTTACAGGCACCATTGTGCCTTCATCTGTAAAAACCTGTGTCATACCCATTTTTGTGCCTATAATTGCTTTTTTCATTCCTACACTACCTCCTGATTAGCGGATTATTTTTGCAAATAATCATAATTACAGCTTGACCTCAATATCCACACCCGCCGGCAAATCTAATTTCATTAATGCGTCTACTGTTTTTTGCGAGGGGTTCAGTATATCAATAAGTCTTTTATGTGTGCGAATTTCGAATTGCTCTCTCGAATCTTTATACTTGTGGACCGCTCTTAAAATTGTGACGACTTCCTTTTCCGTAGGCAACGGAATCGGGCCGGATATTTCTGCATTTGTGCGTTTTGCTGTTTCTACAATTTTTTTTGCTGATTGGTCGATCAACATATGATCGTATGCTTTCAACCTTATTCTTATTTTTTGTGCTGCCATATTTTCCTCCTTAAAACTATAATTAATACAAGTTTTTCAGAGCGATTTCTCCTACACTCCCCCGGGTGTTCACTTTCTTTTTTTTAAATGGAGTATATGAGAAATATTCTCGCCCGATTACTTTTGCGGACATACTCTGCGGAAATTACCCGCCTATGCGGCAACCTCCCGCTTCTTCGCATAAAATTACAGCTTAATAAGATTACACTATTTTTTCTATAAATGCAAGTGTTTTTTTATATTTTTTATATTTTTATTGTCTTATTTATATATTAACGAATAAAAACAACCTTGTTTCAATATTATTTTAAATTTTACAAGCAATATATCATGTTGTGGTTATTACATAATTAACACAAAATTTACTTTATTATCCTGCATTCCAAATAAAATCTTTTATCGATGGCATGCCCAATCGAAAAACTTTTTTTCGGGAAAGTACCGCTGCTCATGATAGATGTGAACAGCTCTGATTTCTGCATCTTGGGAAGCATGATCCCCGTGCAGGATGATCGGCCCGCCATTTCCATTGCGCTTTTATCATCGTGGATATAATCTATTTTCCCGCCGTTTGACGCCATGTAGTTTTGACAAAATTCATCCGCAAGGCCGATCACTTCTCCGATCGAAAGACCTCTTACGGCAAATTCTTTCATTTCTTTCGAAGTAACGAATTTGATTGTGTGCGCACTGTTAGAATCTTTGCTTTTTGCAGAGAAAAACTTTTCCGCTTCAGAAATAAATCCGGCGGCATCTGTATCAAAAAGAACTCTGTGGATCGGCTCAAACATAATGGAAGGATCATGAATATTGACAAGCTCTATCAAACTAAATCTTGCGGGATGTGTTCTTTTTTGCTCTTTTGATAAGGTGGATTTTATATTCTCCCAGCAAACCTTGGCTGTAGCAAGACTGTGATTGCCGTCTCCCACCGCAAAAATAACGGGAGACTTTATTTCTTTTCCGTACTTATTTATAAGAACATTTTGATTTGAAAGACGATTGATCGCTTTTTGTATCTGTGAGGCTTTATCGGTTGCATCCCACCCCTTAATATGCCCTCCGCCTCCTATTAAATCAAAATCATATAATTTATTATCCGTATCATTACAGGTTTTCGCAAGCGGTTCTATTACCGTGTAATCGGGATCATCGATAAAAACAACCACATGCGGCATCTCTATCGGCGCATCTTTACGAACTTCAACTCTTGGCGGCAGACGATCTTCGATCGTTTTTTCCGTTGCGCGTATGGGCGTTACTGCTCCTTCATGATAATCATAACATTCAAGATCCAATACGCCTATCAAGCCTTTTCTTACATCGCCGTCTGCGAGGGTTCGCTCTACGTAAATGCAAGAATCCTTTAATACTTCAAAGATGCGTTCATCAAGATATTTTCGCATTGTTTCGTTTGCTTTTTTTGCCTCTTCTTTTATGTCTTTGATCCCAAGGTAAGCCTCTGGAAATATCAGTCTTAAAGCGGATGGAGCCTCGGCGATTTTTTCATCAAGCCTATCCCAATATTGTTTTTGTGACGAATATTGATCGCATGCAATAACGCTCCATAAATGCATATCCACATTGCGCGGAATACATATATCTGCAGGTGAAAATACTTTATTTATCAAATCCTTCTTCTCCTTATTTTGGGGATACCAATATTTCTTTTTGGTGTTACCTCTCATAATAATAAGGTCCCATATTTTTTTAAATGGCTATATTCAAATAACTGCCGCTCCGTCTTCGCCGATTTTTATCCCTTCGAAGAAAGCCAGGATTTCAGCAGCCGTATCGGCAACAGCATTTGCGGGCAGTTTTTCTAGGATTTCTTTATCTCTAAATCCCCAGCTTACCAAAATGCAGTCCATCTGCGCATTTTGCGCCGTCTGGCTATCTACTTCGGAGTCCCCTATGTAGACAGCCTTTTCTTTTAAGCTGCCCAGTTGCTTCAGTGCCTGTAACACCATGTCGGGATAAGGCTTTCTGCGCACTTTCTCCTGCTGGCCGATAGCAACTTTGATATAATCCTGAAAATATTTCTGAGTCAGCTCTTCCACTGCCGCCTGATTTTTATTTGAAACAATGGCCATTTTATACCCCAGGATTTTTAAATCACTCAATAATTGCAACACGCCGGCATACGGCTTTGTTGTATGATCACAATGCTTTGTGTAATACTCTCCGAAATCTTTAAAAATGCTCTGTAATTCATTCTTATCCAAACGTTTGGCAATGGAACGCTGAAGTAATTTCATCATGCCGTTGCCAACATTGCGTCTCACATCCTGAAGGCTTTGAAGCGGATAGCCATACTTGTTCATGATATAATTAATGCTGTTCGCCAAGTCTTCCAGTGTATACAACAATGTACCGTCTAAATCAAAAATGATCGTATCATATTTTTTCATTTTTTTATCTTGCTTTCTCTATTTCTATATTATGACTGTATTTTTATATTTTAAATTTTGTATTGAGGTTTATTATTTTATCATATTTTTTATGAATACAAAAACAATATCGCAAATAAAAAGACCGGCAATGCATTTGCCGATCTTATAACTGTTTTTTTTTTTTAATCCGCCGGAGGAGTAAATATGATTAGATTCATATTCCTGTTGACTGCATCAGCCGAATTAATATTTGTTGCAGCCGTGACGATCACTCGAACCTCATATGTTGATGTCGTTGTAGATACCGCTGTGTCGACATATGTGCCGGCTACAGGTATGCCAAGCGTGCCCCCACTTGAATTCATTGTCATAACAGTCTTCGTATTGATCAAGGTGGTGTCCCTGTAGAGTCTTATTTCAGCAATGAAGCTGTTATTGGCCGTTACTATCGGCTGCAATTCTAATGAATAGTCTATTTTTACATCATCGCCGATTGTTACCGCAGAGGTCACTGTTGCTACCGTTGTTTCCATAGATAGTGGCGGAAATACATCAATAGATCCGCTATTATTATAGTATGCCAATGTTCCTCCGCCTTCACCCGCCGGGCCTGTTGGGCCTGTTGGACCTGTGGCTCCATCGGCTCCGGTTGCCCCTGTCGGACCTGTGGCCCCATCAGCTCCGGTTGCTCCTGTAGCGCCCGCCGCACCCACTTCACCTTGTATACCTTGCGTGCCTGTGGCTCCTGTCGGACCTGTCTCACCCGTCGGACCTGTCGGACCTGTAGCACCTGCTGCACCCACTTCACCCTGTATGCCTTGCGTGCCTGTGGCTCCTGTCGGACCTGTTTCACCCGTCGGACCCGTTGCACCCGCCGGCCCTGTTGCACCGGCTATTCCAGTCGGACCTGTAGGACCTGTTGCTCCATCGGTGCCTGCTGTCCCGGCAGCTCCTTTAGCGCCTTGCGCGCCTGCCGATCCCGCCGCGCCTGTAGCCCCTGTCTGCCCCGTTGCTCCCGTCGGGCCTGTCGGCCCCGTGGCTCCGATCACTGTTGTCTGATCAGAGGTCGTTGATGACGAAGAAGACGGCGTACATGCGCATGCCAGCAAGGCAAGTATTGTTATTACAATAAATAATGCCAGAAATCTTTTCTTTTTCAAAATGCTTTCACCTCTTTTTGTATTACTTATCGTTTTTATTGCAAATTTATATTACAAGCATAACAAAGGATGCTCTCAAAAGCAATATTTGTTGAGCATTATCCAAAAAATTTTTTAAATGTATATATATTTGATACAATATTGAATATTGCAAAAATATATAGTACTATTAATTAAAATCTTATTAATTATATTATCTTGTTAAAATTTATTATTTTAAAAAATTGACGATAGGCGATAAAGGAGTGCTGTGATTGGTTACTACATATCCTGATACTAAAAGAAAATATTTTAAATGGCTGTTTCTTGCATATTGTTGCGCTGTAGGGATTCGTTATTTGATTGCTATTCTCGCAAGTCAAAATCCGTTTATTATGCCTGACGAAGCCCTGTATGCAAATATCGCGCGTTCACTCATAGCAGGTGATGCAATTTCGCTGAGAAATCAACCGCTTACTTATACAAATATACTTTACTCGCTGTTGATATCACCCATATATTCTATTTTTGAAGCAGGCACACAATTCCGAATGATACAGCTTTTCAACTGCATTGTTATGAATTTAGCCGTCTTCCCTGCTTATGGTATCGCCAACAACCTTACCAAAAATCAAAAAGTAGCTTTTGGCATTGCGCTCTTGGCATTACTTTTGCCGGATATGCTGCTTACCACGCGCATTATGACCGAGGCTATTGTATATCCGCTTTTTTTATGGGTCGTTTATTTGATGTTTAGCAAATTTTCAACAACAAAATCAAATCTTGGAAAAGCTTTTTTAGCGGGGCTGCTTGCATTTTTGCTCACAAACGCCAAATCCGGTTCAATTGCGCTGGTCGGTATCTTTTTTATCATATTGATTATAGATTTTATGCGTTCCCGCAGCCGCAGCAGCTTAGATCATGCTTTGGTATTTGCAATTACTTATGCAGCCTTATATGTACTGACACGTTTTGTGCTTTCATCACAAGGGATGGATTTTGCTGTTCAATCGATCTATCAAACACAAACACAGCTTCCTACACTGACCCATCTGAAACAAACGTTGCCCGGCTTGTTGCTGTATGCTTTCTTTATTCCCATAGCTTTTGGAATTTACCCTCTGTTGCTTCCGGCATCTAATTTATGCCGCTATGATGATGTTGAGAAAAAACAAGCAGCGCTAACTCTAATCACATTGGCACTGTATGCCATTGGCGCATGCTATCTCTTTTTTGATACCGAGACGATCGGCAACTTTTTCCAGGGAAGAATACATATCCGCTACGTATTTATGTTTTTACCGCTGCTGCTGGGATTTGTATTTTCTCCCAAACTTGAAGGTGTCAAACCAAACAGCAAACTCATTGCATTTTCAGGCTTTCTGCTTGCAATGATGATGAGCGTATCTTTTGATGCATTATTATCGGGACGCCAATATCCTGTCGATGCCATTTCTCTCTCCTACATCATCCATGATGATTCTGTTTTAAACTGGAGACTTTTATCGCAAATCGCCGCTATCACCTTTGCGGTTGGCATACTTGCGTTGATAGCCTATAAAGGCTGGAACAAACAAGTGAAAAGAATATTCACAATTTGCCTGGTTTTAGGGCTTGTCACGGCAAACTGGCTAGGGTATGATTTAAATGAATATAACAACAGCGAAGCTTTATCGTCAGATGCACAGCAATGCGCCTTGCAGCTTTCGGATCAGACAACATTAATTGTGCCGGATAGTGATACTTATTTCGACAACACTCTCTCCGTGCTGGATATCGCAATGACTGATGCCCCTTATTTTATAAAATATGATGATTTATGCACTTCTATCGGCGACTATGGAACGGTCATTCCTCAATTGCCGCCTAAATATTGGACAGAAGATCCGATCAATGAGATCCCTGTTCCCGATAAAGTTGTATTCAGCTACACCGTTTTTTCAAAAATGGTTTTAGCGGATGATGCCCAGGTGCAATTTTCAGACAACGGTTACTATGGCATTGTAAGCCTTGATGAAAATCAAAGACTTTTCCACAGCGCACTCGCCGGATTGTCTTCAAGCGGCGAGCCGCAAAGTAATACGGTGCTTTATATTTATGACGAAACATTATTATCGCAAAGCAGCATACGTGTTTATTTCCAGACATCCTGCTCTTCTGACGCCACCCTCAGCCTTTCATGCGGAGATATGCAATTTACATATGAATTAGATGAAGACAGCAATTGGATATACGGAGATTTCGCTGTCCTTGAAGGCGCTACCGTATTAAAGATTGCGGTTCAAACCATGTCAGGCGAACCGATCATTACTACATATATGCTTAAACATTTATAACATTGAATCAAATAAAAGTAAGGATAACGAATATCGTCATCCTTACTTTATTTTATATAGTATAAAATGATAAATAATGATAGCCACACTACTCATAAAACAGTCGCGCGATTACGCCCGTTATCTTTTGATTTATAAAGAGCTTTGTCAGCCAAACGCATCAAGCTGTCTAAGGTTTGTGTAGAGTAACTTTTTTTCACGACTCCAATACTGACCGTCACATGAAACTTCTTGTTCAAATAAATATGTTGATACTGTTCAACATTTCTCAATACCAAATCTACTTTTTGTTTGATCTCCATATCGCCGCCCCCTGTTAATAAAACACCAAATTCTTCTCCTCCGAGACGCGCAATCAGGCTTTTTGAATCAAAACTCTCTTTTAATATATTAGCAAAATTTTGGATAACCTGATCCCCTACCAGATGACCATATTGGTCATTCACCCTCTTAAAATAGTCCAGATCCATCATTAACAAATATACTGATATGCCATTCTTATCAGCTTCTTCCAGTAATTTTTTGCCGTTTTGCATAAATGCCCTTCTATTACTGAGCCCGCTGAGTTCATCTATCATTGCCTGTCGTTTTAAGCTTTCATTTAAATCGTATGTTTCTGTAATATCGCGAATCGTTTTTATCCATCCATGAGATGCATTGCTATTATCGATACTCTTTGTGCTTATCTCATAATATCGTTCTTTCTCATTAATATTCAGCTTTATTACAGTTGTTTTTATATCATATAAATTTTTTATCAAATCAGGTGCACGCTTAAATAATGCGTCTATATATCCGTCAGATATATTTATGTTTATTTTCCCAAATAATTGCTTTGCGCTTTTGTTATAATCAATTATTTTATTTTGCCTGTTAATGAGCAAAATCGCATCTCTGCTGGCTTCAAAAGCCTTGTTTCTGGCCATTGATTTTGTTGCAAGAAAATCGTAGCGTATGATAGTCACAATAACCATAAGACATGCCGCTGGAAGACATAAAGCCATATAATCAATGATAAATCCGAACGGCTTTATTATTAAAAGAATTAAGCCTGCAACTGCAAAAAAAGATGCCGCTACCATAAGGCTTATCTTGCCTATCCTCTTTTCTTTGTTTTTTATAAAATCATGAATAAGCAGTCCTAATGTTACAAAAATCATAAACATAGAATGAACCAGTTGAACATACATCCATGGTCCGATTTTTTTTACTAATAGTACTTTTCCATATTCACTGATAAAACTCACGGAGGCGAAATAAAGATAATGATACTCATTTGTGAATCGCAATATCATAGAAATAAACGGTACAACATATATGAGTGCAAATAAAAGCTTTTTATAACGATAAAAATGCCCTGTATACATGAGTACGACCGATAGCCATAAAGCAGAAACAAAAGGAATCCCCACATACTCCACAGTATTCCAAAACATTATCTGAGGTATACTGCTTGAATTTAATTCTATAGTATAGCCAAACATGTAAAAGCATACCGCAATGCATAAAAGTGCAGCGGTACGTGCATATGCCGATCCATTTAAAGACCTGATATAGGCAGCGCAATACACGACTGCAATAATCATAACAAAAAAATATATACTTACTATATTATAAAGCAGCATAGAAGCATAACCTCTTTAGTCCCAGTTGTTTGGGCAGCTATAAAACTCTTAAATTTTAATACTTTTCGTCTTTGAAGACATTGTATTCTCAGCTGTCAAATTTAGCAAGCCGATGCAGAGATAAACATAAGCCGCTGGATTATATTCCGTGCGGCTCTATTACGTAAACTGGCGGAAAGGGAGGGATTCGAACCCTCGGTGGGGTATCAGCCCACACACGATTTCCAATCGTGCGCCTTAAGCCAACTCAGCCACCTTTCCGCGCATTTCATATTATACTGACTCAGTGGCATTCTGTCAATGAACCTGTAAAATAAAAAAACATATGCAAAAACTGCATATGTTTTTACCGTTTGAATATTTTATTTAATATATTGTGTAGGATCGATCGATTTATCGTTTTGCCAAACTTCAAAATGCAGATGCGACGGATCATCAATTTCAAATGCAGCCGTATCGCCTACTTTTGCTATAACGTTGCCTTGCTTTACGGTTTGCCCGGCTTTCACGCTGACAGATTCATCGAGATTCGCATAAACTGTTTTAATATTGCTTCCGTGTTTTAAAACAATACATTGTCCCAGCTTCCCATCTGTATAAACTTTTTCAACTGTTCCGTCTAAAGCGGCTTTTACATCTTCTCCGGTTTTTGCAGCAATATCAATACCCATATGATCAGACCTGTACTCATTTAATGTAACACTGAAAACCGGATCCGTGTTATAGCTGTATGCCATTGTTATTTTTGTTTGCGATACCGGATTTTGAATATCTTTAAGGCTTACTGTTACTTCTTTGGTCGCAGTAGTTTGCGTAGTATTTGAAACAGATTCCTCGTTCGTTTTCTCATCTTCCTCCGTATTTATATCCGTTTGTGCGCTTGCCGGCTCATCAGCTATGTTTTCTATTTCTCTCCCAATATCAATTTCGTCTTCGTAAGCAGAATTTTCCAGTTCACTTAACTTATTTTTTTCATTTCTATCCTGAATGATCTTTGTTCCTGCTACAGTAACTAATAGCAGCAATACAAGTATTGTAAATATCGAGTATACAGCCGATTTATTATTTTTATTCTCATTCTCATTTTTTTTCTTATTCGTCATAAAATCACCTCTGAAATTTATTTTCTCAATTTCAGAGAATTTTATTCGCTTTTTAAATATTTTTTTAATTTAAATCTTTATAATCTATAATTTCTACCCCTTGATAATAATGCAACAGTATCTCGTCGTACTTGTATCCTTGCTTTGCATATCCGTTTGCTCCATACTGGCTCATCCCAACACCGTGACCGAACCCGTTTGTTATGAAAACAATATTTTTCCCGCTTACATCTATTTCAAAACCGCTTGAACGCAAATCAAACAGCTCTCTCACTTCTCTGCCAGTAAAAGAGAGATTTCCTATTGTAACTTCTTTTACTTTTCCGCCTGTTGTATATGAATTTATTTTAATATTCTGTGCGATTTTATTTCCATCAATTTCAAAATCAGGATATTTTGTTTCTATAACGCTCAGAAAATCTTCGATGCTGATTGTTGTGTGGATGTCGACATAATTATCGCCTTCATATGAGCTTTCAACACTCCTTAAGTAGGGCACTGCGGATACAAAGTAGTCTTCTGAATTTTCTGTTTTCCCTCCGCTTGTGGAATGATACAGCGCGCTGATTAATTCATCATTGTATATGAGCACTTTGCCTTTTGTCTCGCTTACTGCTTTCTCGATTTTTTCCCATCTCAAAACACTGTCAGCTACCGAAAGCCCGGAATCTTGCCAGATTTTTAATCTTTCATCTTCCGATATAAACGCTTGACAACAAGACGGGTCGGTGCAAATATCATATTTCGGATGTGCTTGAATTGTGCCTTGCATTCTTCTTAAAGTGAATGTTCGTGCAGCAACTGCCTGCGCTTTTAATGCCTCAAGCTCAAAAGTCGCCGGCATTTCCGCAGCAACAACACCTTTTAAATATTCTTCCAGCTCCATTTCCAAGACTTCGTTGTTTTGCACATCTAAAATTTTTAAAATTTGTTCATCTTCTTTTTTTGTCTCAACAAAAGGAGACTGACAGCTCTTTACCACCAAAGCCGGCAGTATCACAAAAACAAATAATACGATAAATATATATAAAAATATTTTCTTATTCATATTAAACATTATATGAATAGGAAAATAAAAAAAATCATGAAATAGTTCCTTAAATAAAAAAAACCACTTATTTCAAGTGATTTTAAAAAATTATTTCATTCAAATTTATACATGCTTCTATTATCGAGTGCATAAACCCTTTGAGAAAATTCGCCTTTTTCAACCATCGATAAAGCATTAGATATTTGAAACATCCGTGCATCCATCACATCAAGATAGTAAAGAATTTCTGCCTCAGCAGTCAACGGCATCTTCGGGCTTCCGTAATCAGCAAAATAATGATGTGACAGCAGGCAATGCTTTAACATCAATATAATATCATCAGATATTCTGAGCTCTTTTGCTTTTGTTTCCACAATGCAAATCCCCTGAACAATATGCCCTAATAATTTCCCTTCTTTTGTGTAATCCACAGGAATGCCGTATTCACTGAGCATTATTTCATCCAGTTTGCCGATATCATGCAGGATCACAGCCGCATATAATAAATCTTTATTCAAATGCTCATAAACCTCTGTCAAAGCATTTGCAGCACGCAGCATTGTATGTATATGATGCAGCAAGCCTCCTCTTGAAGCGTGATGCATTTGCTTGGCTCCCGGAAATATTAATAAACGTTCTTTATTCTCTTTTAAAATTTCACAAGTAAGTATTTGTAATTCTTTATTTTTAAGCTTTGATGCTGCTGCATATATTTGTTCAAACATCTCAGCCGGCTTTATCGGCGGAGCGGCGTAAACTTGAGACATCATTGTATCGTCAACTTCTTCAATAATTGTAATAGATTCAACAATCAATTGAGCCCTACCATTATATTCTTCTGTTCTTCCTTTGATTGTAGCAATAATCCCTGCTTTTATGATATTTAAATCAACACCATCCGCTCTCCACATTTTGGCATTCATTGATGCAGAATTATCTTTAAGTAGCATATCCAAATATGAATTTCCGTTATTCGCCGTCTTTTTTATGATGCTTTCAATAAACAGTACTTTATCAAAACTTTGACCATTTTTTAGCTCAGCTAACATCCTTGCTCCTTTATTAATCAGCGTTATCATCATTCTTTTGTTGAACAATAAATATTTTTTCATCTTTATTAATTAATCCCAAATATTTTTTTGCAAGCTGTTCAATATAATCATCTGACTTTGCCTGCTCTACCGTTGCATTGAGTTGATCATAATAAAGTTTTTTATCATTCAATTCAGAAACAAGTTCATCTCTCTCTGATAGCAATTTTTGATAATTCAGTTCCAGAGAAAAAAATTTATAAATAACATAACATGCTAATAGGACTATAAAAATAACAACAGTATTATTGAATCTTTTTCTTTTTCTTTTGCTTTTCATAGGCTTTCCCTTTTTTTATGCTATTTTTAAATTTATTATATAACTTTATTTCAAAAAAAGGAATGCTTAAAAATTTTTTTATTCTGCTTGTTAAAGGAGCCGACGTTCTTTTTACTGCATTGATGCTTATCTTTGCCGCATTCGCCGTCTTTTTTAATCCTAAAGCTGTTTTATCATTTATCTGAAATAAGATTTTTCTTATCAATCTTGAAAATATCAAAGTATAAAGTATCCATCCTGACAATATACCAAATAGAATATAACCTCTGAAAAATAAATCTGTTCTGACAAGCAAGAAATATAATGTCATAATAATACAAACAATCCAAAATATAATATCTTTAAATAAAATTTTTTTGCTTTTACCAAAAAACAAAACAGTAAATAAATCATATACAAGTGCTGCTAACACACCGGCATATAATGCATTCAAAAATATGTAGAATTGATAATTCGCTTCATATATCATAATGATTTACATCTTATTTAAATATTTTTTCAAAAAAACCGCTTCCTTTATGGACAAATCCCTGATCGGAATATTGCAGCGAATCAATATATCCTTTTATTTCTAATCTTTTATTATCCAGACTTAATACGGTTATTCTTAAATCTTTTCCGGTAATGGTCAATATCCCGAGTTGAGTTTCGGCAATTATCGTATCTTCATTAAAACTATGTACATCAATAACACCTCTTAAAGATAATTGCTCTCGACTCACTAAGCTTAACATATTTTCATTTTTAACATTTATATCTTCCATATGCTTCCCCTCACTTCTACCAAAATACCTTTGCAGCAATTGCTTATTATTTAAGCAGCTATATATAATGGGTATGCAAATAGGTGAAGTTGTATTCATTATTTACCTGCTCGATAATGATGTACTTATACTGAGTATCTTGTGATAAAAATTACCATTTCCTGCTTGACAGAATATTTGATGTATTTGTTTTACTAAATAAATATAAAAAATCCCTAACCAATTAAAATAGATTAGGGATTACATGATACTATAAAATTCAGCCTTTTAAACTGTCTATATTTTCTTTTTTGTTACCTTTAAATATATAGGATCCTGCAACTAAGACATTCGCTCCCGCGTTGATAGCAAGTTTAGCAGTACTAGCATTAATGCCGCCATCTACCTGAAGATAAATATTTCTGTCTCCTATGATCTTCCTTGCATCTGAAATGCGTTTTGTAGATTCGTCAATATATTTTTGCCCTCCGAATCCGGGATATACACTCATAATAAGAACCATATCAATATTATCCAGATATTGTTTAATACTTTCTACATCCGTATCAGGCTTGATGGAAATACCCGATTTAACTCCCGATTTTCTTATATCTTTTAAGCATTTTAGAATATCGCCTTTTGATTCATGATGCAATGTAATGATATAAGGATTGCTTTGCATAAATTTCTCAATATATTGATCAGGATTTTCCATCATGAGATGAATATCAAGCGGCAGGGCAGTATACTTTGCAATATTTTTGACTTGGTCAGGCCCAAATGTTATATTGGGCACAAAATGTCCATCCATAATGTCTACATGAATCCAATCCGCACCAGCTGATTGCAACTCCATAAGTTCATTTTTAATAATTCCAAAATCTGCGCTTAAAAGTGAAGGGGCAATTAATAACATTGATTACATTTACTCCAATATATAAATTTTTAAATATTTTCTTCCAAAATTTAATGCTTGCTGATGCTCATCAAAAAATATATCTATTCTGTTTCCCGAGATAGCTCCGCCTCTGTCTTGTACAACAAATACACCTTTATTGGGAGCATTTTTAAAATAAGGAATGTACACTTTTGTTCCAAACGGAATATTTGACGGAGCGGCTATAGTATAATATTGTTTTGCTTTGCTGCCGCTTGCCGTATACCCGCCGGTATATTTTCCGCAGCAGATAGCACACGGGCAGTAGGCTGAAATATTTGCGATATACGATTTGCTGTATAACTTTTCTCCAAGTGTTGTTTGGACTGTATTTGGTCGTTTTTTTGTACCCACTTCAATCACTTCACTGACCGGTGACTGTAAAAGCTGCGTAATTAATTGTTCTTTTTTTACTGCTTTTCCGTCAATATAAGTGGTAATAATGGTGGCAACCGCTTTACCGTCTTCACCTTTTGTGATTACTTTTTTATAATCCGTATACTGATCATCATTTTTAATTACTTCTGTATCATAATCTAAATCTATAACCTGCGTAGTCTCTGCAGTATTCTGAGCTGTAACTTTCACCACATTGGTTTCATAGTCTATACTGACAATATCATCATCGCTCAGATACAGCCCCGCTTGTTTTAATGCATCATCTCCTAAAAGCGGAGTGGAGATGCTGTATACTTCACTGTTATATTCCACGGTCAAGGTCTCTGGTAAATAAATATCTACTCTGCCGTCCTGCCCGATAGGATCGGATAATGATGGATAAACATAATCATTGTATGACAAATAAATATCTGCTTCTTCTAATGCATCAGAAACGGTACCGCCTGACGAAATAAAACAATAGCTGTTTATTTCGCCGTCAATATAAATGTTCACTTTTTGACGCGAATAAGCAGCTGTGATGACAATAATACACATAAGCAAAACAACGCCAAGACCTGTTAACGCCTTTTTGTCAATTTTACTATGCATATTTTTTCTTATCTCTTTTATGTTAAATTTAAAATGTCTTTTGGCTATATGAAAATGATACTTTTTTTTCCAAATATAATTATGCCATTTGTGTTTTACTGTACGAATTGAAAATAAAAATTTCTGTTTCAATAAATTTTTTTTGTGTTTCATAACGAAGTTATTTTAATATGATTTTATGGCTTTGTCAAACCAAACAAAACACATGCATTTTGAGCGGTGACTTTAGCAATTTCTTCTACATCTATTTCTTTCAGTTGCGCGATCTGCATAGCTGTATACTTTATATATTGTGGTTCATTTCTTTTCCCTCTGCATGGTACAGGGCTCAAATACGGACTATCAGTTTCAATCAGCAGTCTATCGAGAGGAATATACTTAGCAACCTTTTTTAAATTGTTTGCGTCCTTATACGTAACAGGGCCTGAGATAGACAGATAAAAACCCATATCAAGCATAATCTTCGCGGTTTCTATGCTCCCCGAAAAACTGTGAATAACACCTGCATTTTCTGCCGGATAATATTTTTTCAGTAAACCCACCGTATCTTTTGTGGCTTCGCGCATATGAACGACAATCGGCATTGTTTTCTTTTTTGCAATGATGAGTTGTTTTTCAAATACCGATCTTTGGATATCATGCGGGGAATAATTTTTAAAATAATCCAATCCGATTTCTCCTAATGCCACACATTTTGAATGATTTAATAATTTTGTTATTTCATTTAATATATCCTCTGTCGCTGCTTTGGCATCATGCGGATGGATTCCGGCCGCAAAATAAATATTATCATATTGCTGCGCAAGTTTTTTTGAAAATAATGAGCTTTCAAGATCTGCCCCTATGTTGACGACTAATGATATCTGATTATCTTTCAGACCGTCAATGACGATATTTCTGTCTTCATTAAACTGCTCATCATCTAAATGCGCATGTGAATCAATAAACATTTTATGCCTCCTCCAGATGTTCTCTTATAATATTTCTAATCTCAACATCATTCAGCTTGCTGACATCTATTTCCGTTTTTAGCACTGCCGGTTTCTTTGATAAAATAAATATACGTTGCGCTAAGATAATAGCTTCTTCAATATCATGGGTAGACATAAGAACAGTATATTTGCCCTTCTTCCATTGAGTGGTAAAGTCTTCGATAATATCTTCTTTTAAAGCAATATCAAGGCCTTTGAACGGTTCATCTAAAATAAGAATATGAGGATCATACACAAAGGCTCTCGCCAAAGATACTCTCTGCCGCATTCCTCCGCTCAGTTCCTTTGGATAATAATGCTCATAGCCTGTTAATCTAACCATATGTATGGCTTCTTCAGCACGTCTTTTTACATCTTTTTCATCTGCAATCACAAAGGCTATATTTTCATATACATTCTTCCATTCCAAAAGCCGGTCTTCCTGAAATACATAGGCTATACGCTTTTTTTCTGTTCCTGTAATCGTTCCGGAATCATAACTATCAATTTTTGTAAGTATATTAAATAAAGTTGTTTTCCCAACACCGGAAGGCCCGAGAATACAACTGATTTCATTATCATTGAACTGTATATTTAATCCGTTAAAAATAATATTGTCATTAAAAGATTTCTTAAGATTATTTATTTTTATTGACATTTATCTGCCTGCCTTTTGATAGTTTATTTAGAAAGTTTTTAATGATATATTCAAATATAAAACTAAGTATTATGACTGCCAAAGTAAGCGCAAACAAGTTTTCTGTTTGAAGGTATATTTTTGCGTTATACATTCCGCCGCCCATGGATATTTCAGGCCTTGCCAAAACTTCGGCAGCAACTGTTGCTTTCCAGCCAATGCCGATGCTTGCTGCAATCGAAGAAAATATGTATCCTCTCACAGATGGAATATATACATCTTTAATAACTCTTATGTATTTTACTTTATATATGCTGCACATTTGGAGCAATTTTTTATCTGTATCTATGATACCTTGTGTAACATTTGTCCAAATAATCGGCACACACATCAAAAAGCATACAAAGATCGGAATAGAATCCGTCTTCATCCAAACAAGTGCTAAGATGATAAATGATACGACTGGTGTAGATTTTATAACAGACATAACAGGATTTAAAAACCTATAGACGGGTGCATAGAGCCCGCTCAGCATCCCAAGCAGAATCCCTAATACGATAGAAAGACCCACGCCTGCAAATACACGAAACAAAGTCAGTCCCACATTTTGATAGAAAGATAATTGTTTCCCCATTGTTATCAATGCCTGTATTGTTTGCTCCACAGAGGGCAAAATAACAGGGATGCTTATAATTTTGGCTGCCAATTCCCAAATCAGCAGCCAAAACAGCATGAATATAAAGTTCTGAATTTTACTATTTTTGATAGTAGAAATCCTCATTCGGTAACGCTCCTCCTACGGAAGACGGATTATAGGAATGCAATAAATTTAAGAAAGCATCTATCTCATTTCTATTCTCATAAGCATCTTTATAAACGATAGCACTATTTGGTATTGCTATTGCTGCAAGCTCTGCGCTGGCCAGTATTCCTTGCTGGGCAATGATTCCAGCAGCAGCTTCGATGTCAGTGTTTACAAATTCAACGCTTTCTTCATATTGCTTTAAGAACTCATTTACAGCAGCCTTGTTTTCTTCTGCAAATGTTTTGTTAACGATCAAGCAACCCATAGGCATTTCCTGATCATCTGTAACTTTTTTCCACTCATCATTTAGATTGATTGCAATTTTAATATTTGTATTTTTTGAGGTAACCGTGCTTACAAATGGTTCAGGCAACAGTGCGATCGATACTTTTCCGCTTGCAATCAAAGTCGCAAGTTCTGAATGCTCGGTCGCATATATTACTTCTACTTTATCTTTTAACCCTGCCTGATCAAGAATATAATCCAGTGCATATTCCGGAGTTGCACCTTGTCCTGAACTGTAGATGGTTTTGTCTTCCAAATCAGAAAGCTGTGTAATATTTTCTCCGTTTGTTAAAATATACAAATTCCCCAGTGTATTCACTGCAGCAATTTGCACATTGCCATTCGTTTTGTTATAAAGTGTTGCCGCCAAATTTGTCGGAACTGCAGCAATATTAACTTCACCGTTGATTACTTTTGCAACTACTTCATCCGGCGCCGAAGAGATGATCATATCACTGGTAATATTCTCATCAATAACATAGCCTTCTTCAAGCATTTTAGCCATGCCCATTCCTGTTGGTCCTTTCAATACTGCGATTGTCATATCCACAGGCTCAATTGCATTGTTTGAGCATGCGGTAAACGAAAACAGTAATGCTACGGCAATTAAGATTACAAGAAATTTCTTCATAGTTTCTAATTTATCTCCTTTTTTGAAAATGAAGTTTTTACATGCACATCCTTAATTCGTCCTAGCTTTCCCGTCAACGCATTGATTTGATCTTGCGTACCAACAACAACCAATGCGATCACAGCTACATCTTCCTGCGTAAAAGGAATCCCCAATCTTCCTTTAATAATCCCTTTAAAACTGCTTACAAGGTTATTAAATTCTTGTTGTGCATCTTGCGCATTATCGAGTACTGCCGAGATTACAGCCAATCTTTTCATATTTTCCTTCACTCTCCATAAAAAAACCCTTTTTGAACTTGATCAAAAAGGGTTTGGATAAATCAGAGTCGTATCTTTATCCCTTTTGAATCAGCTGTGCTTTTTCATTAGGTATGCATGTTAAAGTTATAACTATTATATGATTACCTTTTAAAAAAATCAAGTCTTTTAAGTTACTTTATCTCCTGGATTCACTTCTTTTTCCGGAACAATCATTGCAAAGCTATCTTTATCATGCCCTACGGCAGTGATCATGATTTCGCTTATTTCACCTTTAAATTTTGCCGGTTTTATATTGGCGACAACAACGATTTGTTTGCCTACGAGGTCATCAACATCTTTAAACTCTGCAATACCACTAACGATTTGTTTTGTACACGAACCTAAGTCAACCTGTAAAATCAAAAGCCTGTCTGCATTAGGATGTTTTTGGGCTTTAATTATTTTTGCTACCCGTAAATCAACTTTCGCAAAATCTTCAATCGTGATTTGCTCCTTGAATTCCAAGCTCTGAGATTTTGCGTCCTTAATATTTTCTTCCTTTACACTACTTTTATTCTTTTTATTTTCTTTCTCAATCTTTTTTTCTTTTTTTAATACTTCTTCTTCCGTTATAATTCTCGGAAACAGCGGACCGGAAAGCTCAACTTTATTTTCCGGCGGATAAAGCCCAAAACGCTGAATGCTGTTCCACGACAGCAAGCTTTCGTCAACATTAAGCATTAGTCTCATTTTTACAGAAGTTTCAGGCATCGCCGGGCTAATTAAAACAGTAATAAATCTCAGGCTCTCAAGTAAATTGTACAGCACAGTGGCAAGCCTTGCTTTTTGCTCTTCATTTTTCGCAAGTACCCAGGGCATCGTTTCGTCTATATATTTATTGGTCCTCGCTATAAATTTCCATATCTGTATCAATGCGTTTGACAGCTCATATTTATCCATCAATTCTTTTACAATATGAGGAAGGTCGAGCGCCATTTGAATGATATCCATATCAATATCTTCTATTTCTTTGATATCCGGTATTACTCCGTCAAAATACTTTTCAACCATTGAAATAGTTCTGCTGAGCAAATTGCCTAAATCGTTTGCCAAATCAGCATTATTACGATTTATTAAATTATCCTCACTGTAAATGCCATCACTTCCGAAAGGCATTTCACGAAGGACATAGTAGCGCAATGCATCCGTGCCATATTTGGCGGCAAGCTCTATCGGGTCAATCACATTGCCTTTGGATTTTGACATTTTGCTGCCTTTAAGCAATATCCAGCCATGTCCGTAAACTTGCTTTGGAAGCGGCAAATCAAGTGCCATAAGAATAATGGGCCAGTAAATTGTGTGAAATCGCAGGATATCTTTCCCTATCAAGTGCAGATCTACCGGCCAATATTTATCCATCAAATTTGGTTCATCATTTAAATAGCCAAGTGCTGTAATATAATTACTCAATGCATCGACCCAAACATAAACCACATGTTTTTTATCAAAGTCAACTTTAATACCCCAGTCAAAACTTGTTCTTGAGACGCATAAATCTTCAAGGCCAGGTAGCAGAAAATTATTTAGCATTTCATTTTTAGCTGATTCAGGGCATATAAAATCAGGATGTTCATTGATATGATCAATCAATCTCTGTGCATATTTGCTCATTTTAAAAAAATATGCTTCTTCTTTTGCGGGTTTCAATTCCTTTCCGCAGTCGGGACACTTGCCGTCTTTTGCCTGCGTGCTTGTCCAATAAGCTTCACAAGGCGTGCAATATAATCCTTCATAATAAGATTTGTAAATATCGCCTTTATCATAAAGCTTTTTAAAAATTCTTTTGATTGATTGCTCATGATAAGCATCGGTTGTTCTTATGAATTTATCATAACTAATATTCATCACTTCCCATAAATGCACAATATCTTTAACAATCTCATCTACATATTCTTTGGGCTCTTTACCTGCTTTTTTTGCAGCTTCCTGTATTTTTTGCCCATGTTCATCTGTTCCGGTTAAAAAAAACACATCGTATCCGGTTAATTTTTTAAATCTCGCGATTGTATCTGCGGCTACTGTGGAATATGTGTGCCCAATGTGCAGTTTTGCACTCGGGTAATAAATTGGTGTGCTGATATAAAAACTTTCTTTACTACTCATATATTCTCCTTTATAATTTTTCTTACTTTAATGCAATAAAAAACCGTCCCAATGGGACGGTTTATCCGCGGTACCACCCAAATTAGCTTTGTTTGCTCACTCGTATGTTTAACGTCGTCAACGGCTATCGGCTCGCCTTAGAGCTCACCAATGCAGCTTTGAAGCCCATCTTCAATAAGCTTGCAATACCTCTTCTCAGCTTATGAGGCTCTCTGCAATTGCTACCTTATTTACTCAACTTTTCATAGCTTTTAAAGTATTTTATTGATAGTATTATATAAAATTATAAATAAAATGCAACGCCTTTTTGAAATATTCTATTTAATCTCAAATTTTATATTATCAATGAAAATCCATGTAGGTCCGATATAATATGAATCTATTCCAATAAGCAAATATAAATTACCCTCACTATCTGTCTGTGCTGTAAGCTTAGTTTCAAATGTTTTATATTCAAACGAAGTTGAACTTTTGTAATTATTTTTTTGAATATTGCCGAGTGCTTTGATATATTCCTCGTCAGTCATATAATGTCCTATTTTAAAATTCGGTGCGAGGATATTATCTGTATTGGTTGTGCTTGGTTTTACAGACAGCATTCCTGCTTTTATGATAACGCTTTGAGCCGGGATTTTATCCGTTATATTTGTGCTTGCCTTTGGCATCATTGTTGCCACATCAAAAGTAAGCTGTGCATCATAGGTTTTTGCGGCATCCAATTTTAAAGCCTTTCCAGCATTGATATAAAAATAGACAAACATATTATCGCCCATATTATAAGCAGACATCATAAGACCATTCGAATTTAAATTTGGTATTTCCGCTTGCTTGACAACAATGCTGTAGCCTTTTGCTTCATAATCCTGTGCCACATTGGCTACTCCGTATTCAAATTCTAATGTTGAATCTTCGAAATCATACATTAAAACAGATCGACTGCAACCACTTAGTATAAAACATAATACAAAAATCAATATAACCAGGTATATTTTCTTATACATCATTCATTCTCCCTTTATTATGTTTTAACAAACCATAAGCAAAAAAAATGTTGCTTAATGAAATCGTCTTTTTTAATTATTACTATTTTTTATTAAAAATCATGCATACTTGCATGAACATATATTGTCCTATTTATAATATTGACATAAATATGTAGACATTGTAGAATACACGGGGTGAATCAAATTGCAAATTCCAAAAAATGAAGTGCGTAACAGAATTTTATATGCTGCAAAAAAAGAGTTTCTAATGAAAGGCTTTAGGAATTCATCCATGCGACAAATTGCTCTTACAGCTAAAACAACGCCCGGAAATATATATTCTTATTTTTCTTCTAAGGATGAACTTTTTACAAAAGTGATATCTCCTGTTTTGGCCAGGTTACAAATATTGCTGAACATGCAGTTTCATCAAAAAAACTCCGTTTCAAAATCAGATATAACGTACATTACAAATGAAATATCTGATTTATTTTTATCTTATAAAGATGAATTCTTAATTTTGCTTACGGCAAGTGCAGGCAGCAAATTTGAAAATACAAAAAGCGAATTGATACAACTGGTCGCTAAGCGTTTTGAAGCAGAGCTTCCTTCGTATTTAAAAACCGGCACGAATGACATATTATTATGCGAAACGTTGGCCGCCTCCCTAATCGAAGGAGTTATGGATATATTTAACAAATGTCATGATGATGAGACTCGTCTCGCTGACATTCTAAATCGCTTTTTATCAATTTTTTTTCATATAAATCAGTAAAATAAAAAAGGATATAGAAATCTATATCCTTTTTGCACTTATTTAATCTTCAATTTTCCCCGTAAGTTTCCTATCGTCATAATCTATTATAATAATACTGTTTGGCAATAGATTATGTTTTAAAATCATTTTTCCGACCAAAGTTTCTACATTGCTTTGCAGGTATCTTTTAAGCGGTCTTGCTCCGTAAATTGGATCATATCCGTTTTCTATAACATACTCTTTTGCTTTATTCGTCAGTTTAATTGTTAACTGCTGCTCTTTTAACCTGTCATTTAATCTCTTCGTTAAGAGTTCCAAAATTTGGGTAACCTCAGTTTTTGTGAGCGGTTTATAGAAAATAATTTCATCCAGCCTGTTCAAAAATTCCGGTCTGAAACTTTGCTTTAAAAGCTGTTCTACCTGCTCCTTTGCTTTTGGTGTTATTTCACCTTTTTCATCGATGCCGTCAAGTAAATAAATAGAACCGATGTTAGAAGTCAGGATAATAATCGTATTTTTAAAATCAACTGTTCTTCCTTTTGAATCTGTTACCCGGCCGTCATCCAGTATTTGTAGCAATACATTAAACACATCCGGATGTGCTTTTTCCACTTCATCAAACAGCACAACCGAGTAAGGTTTTCTTCGCACGGCTTCCGTAAGCTGCCCTCCTTCATCATAGCCGATATATCCCGGAGGAGCTCCAACCAGACGCGAGACAGAATGTTTTTCCATATATTCACTCATATCAATTCGAATGATATTTTGCTCATCATCAAATAAATCTTCTGCGAGTGCCTTGGCAAGTTCCGTTTTCCCTACTCCTGTGGGGCCTAAGAATAGGAATGAGCCAATTGGCTTGTTTGGATCACTTATGCCTGCGCGTGAACGAATGATGGCCTGTGTTACTTTTTGCACAGCATCATCTTGACCGATTACTCTTTTATGAAGCCTTTTATCTAATTCTAATATTTTTTGTCTTTCGCTTTCCATGAGTTTCGTTACCGGTATTCCTGTCCATCTGGCTATAATTCTTGCGATTTCTTCTTCTGTCACCTTATCTCTGAGCAATGTATTTTCAGAAGTTTTGACGGCTTTGTTTTCTGCTTCAGCTATTTTCTGCTGCAGCTGCGGAATTTTCCCATATTTCAGTTCTGCAATCTTATCAAGTTCATAACTTTGCTCATAACGTTCAATCTGCGCATTTGCTTCCTTTAATTCTTCTTTTAGTTTCTGCACATAATTGATGCTGTCTTTTTCGTTTTCCCACTGCGCTTTCATCGTATTGAATTTTTCTTTCATTTCCGCAATTTCTTTTTGCAGTTCGCGTAGCCTTTCCTTTGACAAGTCATCTTTTTCTTTTTTTAAGACCGTTTCTTCTATTTCAGCTTGCATAATTTTTCTTGCTATTTGATCTAATTCAAACGGCATAGAGTCGATTTCCGTTCTTATCATGGCGCAAGCTTCATCGACCAAGTCAATTGCTTTATCCGGCAGAAATCTGTCAGAAATATATCTGTGAGAAAGCATTGCCGCAGAAATTAAAGCACTGTCCGTGATGTGCACTCCGTGAAAAACCTCATATCTGTCTTTGAGTCCCCTTAAAATCGAAATAGTATCTTCCACGGTTGGTTCATTGGCATAAACAGGTTGAAAACGTCTCTCAAGTGCCGTATCTTTTTCAATATATTTTCTATATTCATTAATCGTGGTCGCTCCGATACAATGCAGTTCTCCTCTTGCAAGCATTGGTTTTAACAAGTTGCCCGCATCCATCGCCCCTTCCGTTTTTCCCGCGCCTACAATTGTGTGAAGTTCATCAATAAATAATATGATTTGTCCATCACTTTCCTTGATCTCATTTAAAACTGCTTTCAAACGCTCTTCGAATTCCCCTCGGAATTTTGCTCCTGCAATTAATGCCCCCATATCCAAGGCAAAAATCGTTTTATCTTTTAGACCATCCGGGACATCGCCTCTTACAATTCTGATTGCAAGTCCTTCGACGATGGCCGTTTTTCCAACTCCGGGCTCGCCAATCAAGACCGGATTATTTTTTGTTTTCCTTGACAAAATTCGAATGACATTTCGTATCTCGTCATCTCTCCCGATTACGGGATCTAATTTTTGTTCTTTAGCTCTTTTAACCAAGTCATAACCGTATTTATTTAGAACATCATATGTGTTTTCAGGTGTATCCGAAGTCACCCTCGTATGACTTCTCACTTTTTGCAGCGCTTGTAAAAAACTGGTATTGTCTATACCATATTTTTTGAATAAATTATTAATTGCATCCGATGGTTGAGATATAATAGCTATCATAATATGCTCAACGGAAATGTATTCGTCATTCATCTTTTCTGCTTCTTTTTGCGCTTTTACAAAAGTTTTATCTACAACAGAAGATACATAAATTTTCCCTGCCTCTCTTCCGGGCCCTGATACCCTTGGCATTTTTGTAATAATATCATCTATTTCCGATAGCATATCATCAGGCTCAATATTCATTTTAACAAGAAGTTGCGGAATAAGCCCGCTATCTTGATCAAGCAAAGCATAGAGCAAATGCTCCTGTTCAATTTGCATATTATTGTTTTCTAATGCAATTTTTTGTGCATTTTCAATTGCTTCCAATGATTTTTGCGTATATTGTTTCGTATTCATAATTTTTTACCTCCTAATCTTAAAGGTGCATTGTTCATATGCATACATAAAATATCTTTATGTCTATTTTACTCCAATAAAAATAAATTACTATATGTCTTCATTCAGATTATAATCAAACCATTTTCAAGATAATCTAAATATCTGTATTCAATGTCTCTGTCTGTTTCATATACTCCGCTTAAATATCCCTTTAGTATTTCATCAAACATTTGAATATAAAATGCGATAGCATTACTTATATCCTCATTTGAATGCAAAGAGTTGTTTACAGGATACATGAAAGTTCGTCTGAACCGCCCTTGCTCCAGGCTGTAATATATATCTTTTTTTATATCAAATTGATGTATATAATGTTCTTCCAACTTCATCCAAAGGTTTAAAAAATGTGTTATTTCCATCAGCAAAGTACTGCTTTGCGTACGAAATGTCACTTTGAGTTCACCTAAACTTTTTTTATCTGCATGCAATTCAACTAAATATCGTATTGTTGGCCGATACTTATATGTCAGTGCGCTTTTAATGCAAATCACGGAATCTGTTGACATACTTTGTACCTGAAGTGATTGCCCATCGTCTATTAACAAGGCTGCTATATTATCAAAAATATCTTTCATTCGCTTTTGCGGAGTTATTAATGATGCATAATCTGCCAAAATTTGGTTGACTAAATTAGAACGATTTGTATGATTGGCCGATGCTATTTTATCTATGGCGGATACAACTTCATCCATAAGCATTAAGCTATACATATTTTTACCCATAATATCACCTCGTTATTATTTTAAACTATATTTTACAATTTGTAAATATATTTATATAAATTTTAATACAAATTTTAAAATATTTTGTATTAAAAAAACGCTGATTTATTATCAGCGCTTTTCTTACAACCTAAATAATGACTAATTATCTTGCATTTCTTTGTTGCTTCTTATTTCGTCTGCAAGCTGGGCATCTGACAGGATCATTTTCGAAGCCTTTTTCTTTGTAAAAAGCTTGCTCGCCTTCTGTGAAGACAAATTCTGATCCACAATCTTTGCAAATAATTGTTTTGTCAGCCATTTTTTCTCCTCCTTTATTTATTCATCTGCACTCTGTACTCTTTTCTCTTTTTATTTAAAATAAATAAAGGATACTAGATTCAGAACACTAAAACAGCATATAAACACTGTTAATGAATTTTAACATAAATTCTTTAATAATACAATATATTTAGAAAATTATTCTTTCTTTTCTATCGTAAAAGATAAAACAAATTGATTTAAACTAATGGATTTTATTTGTATAAAAACTTATTCATTTTGTTCATCTTCTTTGTTTATTATATCCATATTTTTAAAATTATTTTCACTGTTTTCTTGCAAGTTATCTGTATTTTTATTGATATTTTCTGTGCTAGATGTTTCATTTATGCTACGTTGTTCCATTTCATCCTGTTGCATATAATTTGTGAAGTGTATGTCTTTGACGTTTACAACTTTCGAAGCAAATGTATCAAATATATTCTTTCCCTTGAACTTATCAAAATTAATAAATATAAACGATGTAAAAATATATAGCATATAACTTGCAAAGCTTCTTATAAGGGCAATTAAAATAACGACAATAAACGGAATAATCAACGGGATAGAAAAATTAGAGATATTATCCGGAATAATAGAGAGTACCCACACAAGTATTCCATAAAAAATACCAATTAATAATAAGTTTCCAAAAATTTTACCTCTTTTGCCCTTTGTCAATCTCCTTGAATATCTGAGTGATGCAACTGCCGAAAATTTATATTTCACTCTCGCTAACTGAGCCATTGAATACATGATCGATATGTAAATTGATATACCAAGCATTATTAAAGATAGAATGACGAAAATTATAGTCAGCGTGCTCATATTGCTTAATTGCCATAAGCTGTTGATATCAAATGTATATAACATATATGATGAAAAACCCATGGATACGAAAATAACAGATAACAGAATGCCAAATATAATGAATATCCCTATAGCAATAAGTGATAATAAAACAGCTGTACCCATTGACGGAAATGCTCTTTTAAATGCAAAAGAGAGTATACTGCCAAAATCTCTTTTTACTTTACATGCTACCGAGTCTGCAATCAAATAGATCATTGCATTCTGCGCGCATGCAAAAAACATGATCACAACAATCAATATTATTCCTATCCCGATCATTGCTGGAATTGCAGGCGCTATTTGGGATATAATCGCCTGGCTGTCTATATACTGCCATGCATATATATTCGATAAATATGGATAGGGCAAATATTGAGCAATAATAATACCCCCAATAAGAATAATTCCTACTGTAGCCAATATCATAAACAGCGCAAACAATAACATTGCGCCAAATGTTTGCCAGAAACGTTCCTTGGCCGTGCGCAGCATCAGTAAGCAATATTCTTTGAAAGTTAAAATTCTCTCGTTTATATTTTTTTCCATATATACTCCAACTTTTTATTATAAATTGTGATAATAATATCATATATTGTCGTATAAAGCAAATTTATGTATGATCAACGCAAACAAAAAAGTCACTTTTTTATGTGGAATAACCCTAGATTACTAAAATTGTATATTTACTGTTGTACCTTTATTTAACTCGCTTTCAAGTGTTACTTCCGCATTATGAAAAAGCGCTGCATGCTTTACGATTGAAAGTCCAAGCCCTGTGCCGCTGATTTCTTTAGAATGGCTTTTATCAACTCTATAGAAACGTTCAAATACACGTTCTTGCTCTTTAGGCGCTATCCCGATTCCCGTATCCTTTATGCTGAGCAAAATTCCTCTTTCATTTTTGTCTAAGGCGACGATTACCTTTCCGCCATTTTTGTTATATTTTATAGCGTTATCACATAAATTATAAATCATTTCTTCCAGTATCTGACGCACTCCCTTCACTGGAGCGTGATCAATATTTAACTCAATAGTGATATTTTTCTTCTCTGCTTGAGTTTTCAACCTTTGTACGACTTCATTTACTATATCAAACAGATCCAAATATTCCATTTCATCCTGCATAATATTCTCATCTAATTGAGAAAGCTTGATAATATCTCCTATCAACGCCATTAAACGTTGTGATTCCTCATAGATATTGTTTGCAAAACGCTCGATATCTTCGGGCCTTGCAATTTTATTTTTGATAATTTCCGCAAAACCGGATATTGAGGTGAGCGGCGTTTTAAGCTCATGTGATACATTTGCAGTAAATTCACGGCGCAGTTTCTCTCTCTCTTCTTTCTCAGTTACATCCAAAATGACAATAACGGCTCCTGCAACTACGTCTCCGTCAAAAACAGGATTTGCGATCAATTCATAATATTTCTCATCAAGCTGCATAGGCTGTTCACTATGAGAACCGCTTAATGCTTTATCTACAGCTTTACGAAAGCTTTCACTTCTGTTGAGTGTTAACACACTTTGCTTTTCAGATACTTTACTTGCTCCAAGCAGCTTCATCGCACTTGAATTATACGATATGATATCCGTTTTATTATCAACAACCAACAGCCCTTCACTCATGTTTTCAATAATCGTTATAAATTCCTGCTGTCTTCTTTTAAGCTCAGCTATCTGAGATTGTATTTGTCTTTTTTGATTGACAATGCGGTGCAGCATCGGTGTTAACTCTTCATATGTTTCAGTTTCTTCAGGATGCTCCAAATCTATTTCATTAAGAGACTGCACCAATCTTTTTGCACTACGGCGTGCTAACAACGCCGAAAATATAACAGCGATTACCAATATAAGAATAAGCGGCTTTAGCATTTCAAAAACCAAGCTGAATGCAGAATGCTTTGTACTGGAAATACGAAGAACCGTGCCGTCCGATAACCTCACAGCATAATAAATTGTTTTTTCCGCAATTGTTTTTGAATAGCGGATACTTTCACCTTCACCGCTAGTTAATGCTTCCTGCACTTCTTTACGATCACTATGATTTTCCATGGTCACCGGATCGGCAAAGTTGTCATATAAAACTGTGCCATCTTCATCTATCCATGTAATACGCGTACTGTCATTCAGCTTATTTTCAATATTTTCCAAATAAACAACTCCACTGTCTGTCATGCCTTGAATAATATAGGTGCTTTCATTTTTAAGCTGCATACTATATTGATTGGCATAGTATTCATAAAGTACACCCATAATCAATGCGACACTTGCCAAAAAGATAACTACGGCCACAATAAAAATGGATTTAAAGATACGTTTTGTCATGCTTTACTTCCCCCTATTTTATATCCAACGCCTCTGATTGTCTCAATATAGCTCCCACATTTACCCAGTTTTTGCCGAAGTGTACGAATATGCACATCTACAGTACGACTTTCCCCATCAAAATCGTATCCCCATACTTTATTCAATAATTGATTGCGCGTAAATACTTGCCCCTGATTTTCAAGCAATAAGCACAGCAATTCAAACTCCTTGAGCGTTAGCGCAATCTCTTCATCTCCTATTTTAACGATATGTTTAGACGGGTTGACAGTGAGCGCTCCTATATTATAAACAGTTTGTTGAACAAGATTTTCGGTTCGGCGGAGAAGAGCTTTAATACGTGAAATTAGTTCCATCATGCCAAACGGTTTCGCAACATAATCATCTGCTCCGTAATCGAGCCCCACTACTTTATCATATTCACTTGCTTTTGCAGTCAACATCATAATAGGCAGCTTCTTGGTATGCGCCATAGAGCGAAGCTTTCTTAGAATGCTTAACCCGTCTTCTTGTGGCAACATAATATCAAGAAGAATTAAATTCGGAATTTTATGCTCTAAAGCATTCCAAAAATCCGAGGGCTTCTTGAATCCTATTGTTTCCAGTCCCGTATTATTTAGAGTATATACAACAAGTTCTCTAATATTATTATCGTCTTCCACAAAATAAATCATTTTTAGTATAACTCCATTTCACCTGATTTTTTGTGCATACTTCACATATTGGTTATGCAATTTATAACAGATACTATTAAACATTTATTTTATATTCTTATGCCTTCCTGTCATAGAGTATTCTACCCATTCAGCAATATTGACCGCATGATCACCGATACGTTCCAAATATTTTGCAATCATTAATAAGTCAAGACATAGTTCTCCATTATCATTACTAATTGATATAAGCTCAATGAGCTCCTGTCTAACTTCAGTAAACAATGCGTCAACTATATCATCATATTGCATCACAGATCTTGCAAGCTCTAAATCTTTCTTTACAAAAGATTCGACGCTATCTGTAACCATTTTTATCGTTGCGCCTGCCATATCGTTAATACAGACTTTACTCTTTGTATCATTATGTTTTATAAATTTGGTTATTTCGGCAATGTCACATGCCTGATCACCGATACGCTCCATATCAGAAATCATTTTTAAAGCGGAAGAAATAATACGAAGATCTCTTGCCACAGGTTGCTGCTGCAGCAAAAGTTTTAAACAAAGTGTTTCAACGTCTTTTTCTTTTTGGTCGATATCATTTTCAATAGCACGTGTTTTTTCGATCATTTTATCATCTTCATCTAATAGCGCTTTTATTGATGCCAAAATTGCATCTTCACATAACGCTCCCATTTTAATTAATTCCAAATTTAGTTTCTCAAGCTGCTCATCGAAACGAGTTCTCATTATCCGAACCTCCCTGTAATATAGTCTTCTGTCTTCTTGTCTTTCGGCATAGAAAACAGTATATCTGTATCTTCATATTCCACAACTTCTCCAAGCAGGAAAAAAGCTGTTTTATCTGAAATTCGAGCGGCTTGCTGCATATTATGTGTTACTATAATGATAGTATAATCGTTTTTCAATTGCCCTGCAAGCTCTTCAATTTTGGATGTAGAAATCGGATCAAGCGCACTGGTCGGCTCATCCATAAGCAATACTTCAGGTTGAACTGCCAGAGCTCTTGCAATACAAAGACGCTGTTGCTGCCCTCCGCTCATTCCAAGCGCGTTTTTCTTTAATCGATCTTTTACTTCTTCCCAAATAGCAGCGTCACGTAAAGATTTTTCTACTATGTCATCCAACTTTACTTTAGAGCGAATCCCATGTGTTTTTGGCCCAAAAGCAATATTGTCATATATGCTCATCGGAAACGGATTTGGTTTTTGATAAACCATTCCAACCCTTTTTCTAAGCAAATTAATATCCATATTGCCATATATATCTTCATTATCAAGTAGCACCTGACCTTTAATTTTGCATCCTTCAATTAAATCATTCATACGGTTGAGCGACTTTAAAAGCGTAGACTTACCACAACCGGAAGGTCCGATAAACGCAGTTATTTTATTTTCCGGAATTTTTAAATTGACATTTTTTAAAGCTTGAAAATCGCTGTACCATAGATCTAAATTTTTTATTAAAAATTTATCCATATGTCTTACCTCATCGTTATTTTTTTGGCTAAAAATCCTGACAGTGCATTGATGCCTATTACCATAATTAAAAGCACGACTGCCGTTGCATAAGCTTGGGTGGTGTATAATCCTTCAGACAACAGTGCATACATATGCACAGATAGGGTCCTCCCTGAAGAAAACAGACTATTAGGGATTTCCGCAACCGTACCCGATGTATAAATCAGCGCTGCGGTTTCGCCGACGATTCTGCCTATACTTAATATAATCCCCGATAAAATACCTGGAATCGCTGACGGCAACACAATTTTAAACACTGTTCTCAATCTTCCCGCACCGAGACCAAAGCTTCCTTCGCGATAAGAATCCGGCACTGCTTTAAGTGCTTCCTCTGTGGTACGTAAAATAATGGGCAATACCATAATCGCCAGTGTAAGTGCACCTGCTAGAATAGACATTGTAAATCCACAGGCAATAACAAACAATAAATATCCAAACAGCCCATATACAATTGAAGGAATTCCCGACAGTGTTTCGGCTGTAATTCTAACAGCTCCCACAAATTTATTGCCTCTTTTTGCATATTCAACCAAATAGATGGCAGAAAAAATTCCAAGCGGTACCGCAATTATTAGTGAGAGCAATGTAATAATTACAGTATTGATAATCGCCGGCATCATAGACACATTTTCAGAATTATATTGCCAAGCAAATAAATCCAATGAAAGGTTTGGAATGCCTTTTATTAAGATATATCCAACCAGTATTAACAATATACCGATCGTTAATATAGCTGATAAGTTTACTAAAATGAACAGAGTCAATGAAAGCGGGTTTTTTCTATACGAATCCCATCTTTTTTTAAATCTTCGACTTTTTATTTGTTCCATCAACTTTGCCTCCTTTTTAAAACAGAGAAGCATAAATTAATGATTAAAATAAAAGCAAACAATACCACTGCTGTAGCGATCAATGCTTCACGATGCAAGTCTGCTGCATATCCCATCTCCAATACGATATTTGCCGTCATTGTACGAACGCCTTGCAAAATCCCGCGAGGCATAACCGCTTGATTTCCGGCAACAATGATAACTGCCATCGTTTCCCCGATTGCACGCCCAACCCCAAGAATTATACTTGCTAATATGCCTGACTTTGCAGCAGGCAGCATTGCAAAAAAAACACTTCTCTCATGTGTAGCCCCCAAAGCTAAAGCTCCTTCATAATAGCTTTCCGGTACGGCTCGAATCGCTGATTCCGAAACATTTATAATAGTTGGCAAAATCATGATTCCAAGCAAAATAGAAGCCGTTAAGATACTCTTGCCGCTTCCTCCAAATAGTTGCTGCATTATTGGCACGATGACCACTAATCCAAAAAAACCGTACACAATGGATGGAATTCCTGCCAAAAGCTCCACTGCCGGCTTTAATGATTTATATAATCGTTTCGGACAAAATCTTGCCATAAAAATAGCACAAAATATGCCGATAGGTACCCCCACAACAATTGCTCCGGCCGTTACATAAATACTTCCGAGTATCATTGGGAAAATACCATAAATATCATTTAAGGGCTTCCATGTTTTCCCCAACAAAAAGTTAAATATCCCGATTTTCCCGATGGCGGGAATTCCATTTGCAAATAGAAAAATACAAATTAATGCCACTGCAATAATAGACGTACATGTGGCAATAATAAATATGTATTTCATTGCTCTTTCTTTAAAGTGTTCCATATATTCTCCTATTGCAACAAAGGGCCAGGCAAAGCCAAGCCCTTTGTGTTAATTACATCAATACTGTTTGATTTATTAATCTCTTTCTTATTCTATTTCAGACCAATCAACGATAACGCCGGTATATATATCTTTTACTTGTTGGCTTGTTAGTGCATCTGCTGTATTATTATTGTTTACAACTATTGCGATGCCATCCATTGCTATAACCGTTGCATTTAGTCCGCTTTCTAATTCACTATCTTTGAGTTCGCGAGAGGCCATACCGATATCGCATACGCCTTCAATTGCAGATGTCATACCTGTTGTAGAGTCACTTTGTTGTACTTCAATTTCAGCATTTGGATTTATTGCCAAATATGCTTCTTTTAATTTTTCCATAACCGGTGTTACAGAAGATGAACCTGCTACTTTAATTTCACCACTCGCATTATTACTTTCAAATGCACCTGTGTTTTCCTTGCTGATATATCCGTTATCTTCAACAACTGCTTGACCATTTTCGCTTAAGATAAAATTCATGAAATCTTGGGCAGCTTCACCAACATCACCTTTTGTCGCAATATTAAACGGACGGGCGATTTTATAAGCACCGCTTTTAATATTATCAACCGTTGCTTCTGCTCCGTCGATCTTTAAGGCTTTTACACTGTCATCCAGCGAGCCTAGTGAAATGTACCCAATAGCGTTTTCATTTCCTGCAACTGTTGTCATTACAACTGATGTGCTGTTTACTATTTCAGCAGTATCAATCGTATTATCTACTTTGTTACCATCTGCATCTTTTTCTTCTACGCCGACTAATTCTATAAAAGCGCCTCTTGTGCCTGAACCATCTTCACGGGAAACAACAGTAATTGCAGTATCTTGTGCACTATTGCTGCCACAACCTGTAAAAAGTGATACAACCATTGCCAATGCAACAGTCAATATGATTATTTTTTTCATATTAAATTTTTACTCCTTTAATTAATTCTTATTTTTGAACTTGATATGTCCTTAGTATAAAAAAGCAAAGTAAAAACTATTATCTCGCAAATGTTAAATTTATGTAAAATTATTTGCTATATTTTATTTTATATACATATAATCAAAGTAATAGAAAATAAATATGTTTTAATTGTAAAAATAAACGGATAACTTTTTAAAGGTAGATAAAAAAAGACAGTACAATATTGTACCGTCTTATGATTTATTGTATTTAAGCTATCATAATGCCGGAGGATAAAAGCAGCATTGTAAAGAGTATACCTTGTAAGAAAGCCGCAATAAAAATTTGAATTTTTAACTCTTCCAATATTCTTCCAAATAAAATAACCAGAACAATCCATATTGCTGCAGTAAACAAAGTAATAGCCATTGCAGGTATTCCTAAAAGAAAGAAGATAAGCGCGAATAAAATAAAAGGTAGTATACCACATAAAATGATTTTAATTTTTGAAATCCTATTTGGATATAAAACTGTAAATTCTCTGTCAGCAACAAGAAATGTCAGACTATTAAATATACTGAATAGAATAAACCAAATCCAGCGCTGAGCAAACGGAAACATATAATAAAGTCCAAAGTGACCAAACATTTTTAATATTATAATGAAAATGATGAATACAAAAACTCCGCTGAGCCAATTAGTACGTTCCTCGTCCTTAAACATCCCTGCTCCCGCATCTTTTGCGAAGTTTGAATATACATAGACAAAAATCATCACTGCACCATATGCACCAAATATAAATGTTATGAGTGCGGATTGAATCGGATAATCAATCGGAATTAAAAATGCAAATGCAAAGCCTAATGCTCCTACAGCAAAAGCCGGAACCCAAAACAATAGTTTATATAGATAAAATTTCATAGATAGATTAGTTTTATAGATATCAAAATTACTTTCATAGGATTCAAAGGCTTTCTTACACGCCACTGCAAAAATAAATATAAATGCCAACATCAACAGCAGCATAATATTATATATGATATTTATACTGTTAGCGGTATTATAAGTCCACGCGCTCACCTGACATAAATGCGATACTACATCATCAATTATTTTGCTGCTAAGCGGTGCGTAAGGTTCTATAATAACAGATTCATCTGTCAAAGTTGTGCTGTTATTTGCGCCCAATATTTCTTCAAGCTGACTACCTATTTTTTTTTCTGCTGCTGTATTGATAATATGAACATCAATACCACTGATATTATTTGTAAGATTTTCTATCCAAGCAAGCTTTGTATCATCAGCCAAAATTGGCAGACGCTCAAAAATGGTTGATGAAAAGTTAATTTCAGGATTTATTAATGTAATGCTGACAGGTTTTATATAATCTACGGCACATGCCTGAAGTACTGCACGCGCGCCAAATCCATGTCCTATATAATGAATATTTGCAGGTGGCAGACTACATAACTGAGAAAATGCCAGCATTGCAGAATAAACCTGCATAGCCGCACTGTTATCTTCATAAAATGACGTTGTATACGCTCCCTGACTTCTTCCTTGTCCCGGAAGATCATATATCATGACCGAATAACCCTGTTTGTTTAAAGCTTGTGCCATATTGAGATAATAAGACATATCTTGTCCCTTATCGGCAACTAAAATGGCCCCTTCCCCTTTTGTCCCTTCTATATAGCTGCCTGTCATTCGATTACCGTTTAAATCATAAAAATATATCTCCTGCATCTCGGCATAGACAGGATTTATTATATACATAAAGACGCACATACACAAAAATACTGCTAGGAGCAGCAGGGGTATGAACAATTTCTTTTTATTATAACTACTCAAATTTAATTTCATTTTTTCTAACCTAATAAGCATCTAAAAATTTTATTTATTATAACATATAAACAATAAATAAATTTAAAAAATTTCAAATTAATATTCGTAAAGCTCTCGTTTCAATTAGCTTAAATTAATGATATAATGTTTTAATTAAAAAAGGAGTACTTCTCTATGCGAATCATAAATACAAACATAATCAAAGAATGTGTTAAAGATCTCTTATTAAAGGCCAACATTTCCATTGATGAAAAATATATACAATACATGAAAAAAACAATCGAGGCTGAAACAAATCAAACCGCCAAAAAAATCCTTGATATTCTTATTGAAAACAATGACTATGCCCTGCAAAAACAGGTACCTCTCTGTCAGGATACAGGTATGGCAGTCATTATGTTAAAAATCGGGCAACAAGTTTGCCTTCAGGGTGCGTATCTGCATGATGCTGTAAACGAGGGTGTAAAGGAAGCTTATGAAGAAGGATATTTAAGAAAATCTGTCGTTGGTTGCCCTCTTCGCAGAGAAAATACAAAAACCAATACACCTGCTGTTATCTATACAGAGATTACGAATGGACAAGAGGTAACGATCACAGTGATGCCAAAAGGTTTCGGTAGCGAAAACTCGGGAGGCGTAGGCATGCTTACGCCTGCATCAGGCGAGGAAGGTGTTATCGATTTTGTTTATAATATAGTTTTGAAAGCAGGTTCAAACCCATGCCCTCCGATCGTTGTAGGAGTTGGAATCGGCGGCACCATGGATAAAGCAGCTTTGATTTCTAAACAAGCTCTTTTACGCCCACCTTTTACCCCCAATCAAGATCCGTATATTGCATCTCTCGAACAAAAACTTTTTAAAAAAATAAATAAAAGCAATATCGGCCCTGCAGGTCTTGGTGGAAAAACAACTGCTCTTGCCGTATATGTTGAGACATATCCTACTCATATTGCAGGATTACCTGTAGCTGTTTCTATCTCATGTCACGCCATCAGACACCTGGAAAGGACTATATAATAATGAAAAAAATTCAACTACCCTTAAGTGATGAAGTTATAAAAACACTGTGTGTTGGACAAAAAATACTCATCAGCGGTGAAGTTTTAACTGCAAGGGATGCCGCTCACAAACGCTTTCATGAAGCAATTCAAAACAATCTTGCTCTTCCGGTAAATTTAAAGGGAGCTGTTATATACTATACCGGCCCAACCCCCACAAAACCCGGTTTTGTAAGCGGTGTTGCAGGTCCTACTACTTCGTACCGCATGGATAAGTATACCCCCATGCTTTTAGACAGAGGGCTTAAAGGAATCATAGGAAAAGGCAAACGCAGTCAAGAAGTGATAGATTCTATCGTGAAAAACCATGCCGTTTATTTTGCGGCTGTAGGCGGCGCAGCGGCACTTACTTTAAAATGTATAACGAAAAGCGAAATAATCGCTTATGATGATTTAGGCACTGAGGCAATTAGAAAAATGATATTTAAAGATTTTCCGGTTTTCGTAGCCGTAGACTGTCATGGAAATAGTATTTATGCGTGATATACGATAAACAAAAAAAAGCGATATTATAATCGCTTTTATTTTTTTAACATGGTGGGCGCAATAGGGCTCGAACCTATGACCCCCTGCTTGTAAGGCAGGTGCTCTCCCAGCTGAGCTATGCGCCCCTAAGAATGGTGACCCCTAGGGGAATCGAACCCCTGTTACCGCCGTGAAAGGGCGGTGTCTTAACCGCTTGACCAAGGGGCCTAAAAAAATGGTAGCGGAGGAGGGAATCGAACCCGCGACGCCACGGGTATGAACCGTGTGCTCTAGCCATCTGAGCTACTCCGCCATGGTTGCGGGGACAGGATTCGAACCTGCGACCTCCGGGTTATGAGCCCGACGAGCTACCAACTGCTCCACCCCGCGACAAATACCGAAAAAAATCGGTACTGTTTATTATATTCAAATAGCTATCTTATGTCAACCTATTTTTTTATATATTCATTTAATGCTGTTTTAAGTAACCAAGCAGCGCGTTTGAGGTCTTCTGCTTTCAATACATAAGATATCCTCACCATATTTTTACTTAACTCCTCATTGAAATAAAAATCCGCTCCCGGTGTTATGAGCACTGTTTCGCCATTTACATTAAATTCATTTAACAAAAATTGAATAAAGTCTTCTGCATCTTTGATCGGAAGTTTTACTAGAATATGAAAGGCGCCTTTCGGTTTCTGAAGTACTACACCTTCAATTTGATTCAGTTCGTCACATATTGTGTTACGTCTGATTTCATATTCATCCAATTGATTCTTAAGATAATCTTTATCCAGTTTAAATAATTCAACCGCACCAACCTGATCTATGTACGACACACTAAGACGCGTCTGTGCCATTTTCAATAAGCCTTCATAGACGTCTTTATTTTTTGTTGCTAAAAAGCCAAGTCTCGCACCGCATGCACTGAACCGTTTTGACGTACTTTCAATTAGAATTACTTTATCCGCTACATCTTCTCTTGCAGCAAAGCTTAAAAATTCTTCATCATCATAAATAAAATCTCTGTAAACTTCATCACTGATAATAAACAAATTATGCTTATTGGCGAGATAAGCGATATCATCCATTTCATGTTTCGTATATACTCTTCCGGTAGGATTACCGGGCGTATTTAATATAAAAGCTTTTGTCTTTGGTGTAATTAATTTTTCAATTGCATCTCTATGCGGCAATTCAAAACCAGTTTCCGCATATGTTTCCATAGGTACCAGTTTTATATTGGTCGCCTTCGCCACTTCTTTATAAATACTGTAAACAGGATCAGTACATATAATCTCATCATCCGCATCACACAATGTCAGGAAAGTGTACCAAATCGCTTCACTTCCTCCCACTGTCACTAAAATATCGTTTTTGTCAAAATGAATGTCATAATGCTTAAAATACTCAACAATGCTTTCTCGCAAAGGAATAATGCCTTTTGGATCAACATACATTAGCACATCCTCATCAATACCACGTACCGCTTCCATAAAAGCCGGCGGAGTTGGAATATCGGGCTGCCCTAAATTTAAAAAGAATATTTTTTTGCCTGTTTTTTCAATTTCTTTTATCAAACCATTGTATTTAACTATAGCGGGCTGGATCATATTTTGGCTTCGTTTAGATACTCTCATAATTTCACCTACTAAAAAATTTTATTTTAAAATATATAATATATTGAATATATACGATTTGCAAACCTTTTTTTAGAAAATATGTACATTAGATGGTTCATTTTTTTGAGCTATATCGATTAAAACGTCTTCACCCATACTGATATTATTTATTTTTAGATAATAAGAAATGCTGTTATAGACTGTCTGATAATCATTGTTCACTGCACTGATATGCCCCAAAATAATATTCTTCGCGCCGTCACGAACCAATTTTACTGCTGTTCTCCCTGCAATATCATTTGATAAATGCCCTTTATTGGATTGAATTCTTTGTTTTAAATAATACGGATAAGGGCCCTTTTTTAGCATTTCAATATCATGATTAGATTCCAGTAATACTGCTGTACTCCCTTTAATAACCTGATAGATTTCTTGAGTAACACAGCCGGTATCTGTAAGAATAGAAAATTTTGTTTTTGAATTATCAATAAAATATCCCACAGGACTTACAGCATCATGATGCACGTCAAAACTTTTAATAACAAGATCTTTTATAGAAAAACTATTTTGATAATTATATATCAAATCATTTTTTTTAATATAATTTTTTTTAGCGATATATTGAGCTGTGGGTACATTTGCATAGATAGGTATATTATATGCTCTGCTGAGCACATCTATACCTTTGATATGATCATTATGCTCGTGTGTAATGCACACTGCATCAATATCCTCGATTAAGATATCAAACTTCTTCAGCGAATTTTTGATACATCTTGTGCTGATGCCTGCATCTATTAATATCTTTGTTTCATCACTTTCAAGATAGTAACAATTTCCGCTGCTTGAACTTGCCAAACTGATAAATTTCATTTATTATGTCCTTTACTTATTCGTCTATTGTTACTCTTGTAATATCTGCACCTAAAGAACAAAGATTACACTCCATATTTTCATAACCTCTGTCAATATGATTCAGCCCAGTAATTTCAGTAATGCCTTCGGCAGCAAGCCCCGCCAGTACCATTGCCGCTCCCGCCCGCAAATCAGTTGCTTTTAGCGGGCAACCGGATAACTTTCCGTTTCCTATAATTAAAGAAGTCCTTCCGTTTACGCTAACTTCTACGCCCATTTTCCTAAGCTCATCCAAATACTTGAATCTGCTTTCGAAAACATTTTCATTGATCGTGCTGACTCCCTTTGCCAAACACATAAGCACTGCCATAGGCTGCTGTAGATCTGTTGGAAACCCCGGATAGGGTGCTGTTTTGATATTTGCGGGTTTCGGTTCACTCACACCTATAACTCTGACGGCATCGTCATATTCTTCTATATTTATTCCCATTTCAATAAGTTTGGCAGTAATAGACTCCATATGTTTAGGAATAATATTTTTTACCAGAATATCTCCCTTTGTCACCGCCGCCGCCAGCATGTATGTACCGGCAACAATCTGATCGGGTATGACCATATAATCACAGCTACCTAAAACATCTACACCTGTAATTCGTATCACTTCCGTACCAGCGCCTTTAATTTGCGCCCCCATGAGATTTAAAAAATTCGCAACATCAACAACATGCGGTTCTTTCGCAGCATTCTCAATTGTCGTTATTCCTTTTGCTTTTACAGCCGCCAATATAATATTGATTGTCGCTCCGACACTTACCACATCTAAAAAGATTGTGGCTCCCGTCAGTTCTTTTGCTTTTGCTTTTACTTTTCCGTTTTCAATATTGACATCGGCACCTAGCGCTTTAAACCCTTTTAAATGCTGATCTATTGGCCTTGTACCAATATCACATCCTCCCGGAAGAGGAATTTCAACTTCCTTACATTTTCCCAGTAAAGCGCCTATCAAATAATAGGATGCACGCATTTTTCGTATGTTTTCATGTGCATCTGATGTAATTTCCTGACACTTTATTTTTTTTGAATTAATTTCTATACATCTTTCTGATGTTACGGTAATTTCTGCACCTAAATAATGCAATATATGAATATAATTATTCACATCTTTAATATTTGGCAGATTTTCTATTTTGCAAATTCCATCGGATAATATACATGCAGGTAAAATGCCTAAAGCCGCATTTTTTGCCCCTGCAATAGTAACTTCTCCTCTTAACTGCTTTTTCCCTTTTATAATAAGTTTTTCCATTAACAGTATCCCTTAGTTCTTTATATGTTTATTACTGGCTTTGTTGTGTTTCGTCTCCGCTTTGCACTAAATCTTCTAATTTAATATAAGTATTGGTATCATTAATTTTTATAACAATTTCTTTATTTTCTATATCTTCCGTCGGCACTTCATATACTTCTGCATCATTGCGAACTGTATCGGTTTCGAGTGCAGCGGTCATAATAGAATAGTCTACTTGTTCAATGAGTGCATATACATTAGAGGCCTCATAGTTAACAGTATAGGATGAACCGTTGCTCGTTTGAAGATCAATAACCGGCAAAGATTCGTACTCTAAAGTTTTATCACTAATATTTTTGTAATTAAATTTTATCGAAATAAAAACATAGCCGTCTTGCGGGGTGATATATTCAATACTATCCAATAATTCAGCTTTGTCAATAGTTATTTCGCAATTTTCGAGTACTATAACATCTCCGATATTTTTATATTCAGGCGTTATACTGCACGAAAAAAAAGACAATGATATAAGTATCATAAATATTATTAACAATTTTTGGAATTTCATTTTATTCATAAAATTAATATTATCCTTTCATCCTTATTGCATTTATACCATTCATATATTCTATCAAAACATCGGGTATTTTTATGCTGCCATCTTTTTGCTGATAATTTTCGATGACTGCTGCCAAGGTTCGGCCTACAGCAAGAGACGATCCGTTTAAGGTATGAACATATTTTACTTTTCCGTCTTTATCTCTATATCTCAGATTTGCCCTTCTCGCCTGAAAATCTTCAAAATTAGAACAAGAGCTTATTTCTACATATCTATTATAACTTGGCATGAACACTTCTAAATCATATGTTTTTGCAGCACTGAATCCGATATCTCCTGTACACAATTCAACTACTCTATAGGGGAGTTTGAGTTTTTGCAAAATACGTTCAGCATCATTGGTTAGTTTTTCGAGTTCGCTGTAAGAATCCTCAGGTTTTACAAATTTCACCAATTCAACTTTATCAAATTGATGATTTCGAATTAATCCTCTTGTATCCCTGCCGGCACTGCCTGCCTCTGCTCTAAAACAAGGGGTATATGCTGTATGATATATCGGCAGCATTTCCTCAGTTAAAATCTCATCTGCATACATATTTGTAAGCGGAACTTCAGCTGTAGGGATTAAATAATAATCAGTATCTTTTATGCCAAACATATCTAATTCAAACTTAGGAAGTTGTCCTGTTCCTATCATTGCTTTTCTGTTTACCATAAACGGAGGGCTGATTTCAATATAGCCGCCATTCTTTGTGTTTGTTTGCAGCATAAAATTTATAATTGCTCTCTCAAGTTTTGCCCCCATGCCTTTAAACATGGAAAATCTGCTTCCTGTTATCTTCACTGCGCGCTCAAAATCCAAAATATTAAGATCTGCTCCAAGATCCCAATGCGCTTTTGGTTCAAAATCAAATACTGCAGGAGCGGAATACTTTCTTATCTCTTTATTATCTTTATCATCTTTGCCTATCGGTATATCTTTATTCGGCAAGTTAGGTATATCTAATAGCAGTTCACTGATTCGTTCATCAATCTCTCTTATTTTTAAATCCAGTTCTTTTACATTATTTGATATCCGTTTCATTTCTTCAAATAATGCGGTAGTGTCACTGCCTTCTTTTTTTAACATCGGTATTTGTCTTGACTCTTTATTTTGCTGCGCTTTTAATGCTTCAGCTTTTGCAAGCAATTCTCTTCTTTGTATGTCTATATTGAGCAATTCATCAAGTTTAATTTCAGCATTACGCCTGGAAAGTAGCTCTCTTATTTTTTCAGGTTCTTTTCGTATCAGCTTGATATCTAACATCGTTTTATATTCTCCTTAATAAGCACACCAATATAGTATGAACTTATAAAAATCCTAACTTTCATTATATTGCAAATTATAAATCAATGTCAATACTATGTTTATTTTACAATATTTTATTGAATTGTTGTTTAGGATATAATAATAATTAATTGACTGCATATAATTTATAGTGTATACTTAGTTTGATTTTTTGTATATATTGAATTAAAATTATATATATTTTAAATATTGATAGTTAGTGTAAACAAAATTATATTTTCTATTTAGCAATATTCCAATTAATAAAAAACAATCTTTTCTAAATTTATTATAAATATTTTTAAATTTATATTTACTTCTTAATGAGAGTATTTATTCTGTTTCAAATAAATGCAAGAATACAATCTTCGGAGGAATCTATTTTAATGAAAAACGAAAATTCACCCTCTTCCAGTACGGATACACTGGATTCTTTGCGTAAAAAAGCAAAAACTTTAGGAATCAAAAACATAACTAAATTTAAAAAAACTGAACTTTTGGGAGCGATCGAAGAAGCCGAAAAACGTTACTCAAGGTTAAAAGACCGTATTCATGAATCGTTTGATGAGAAAGGCATTCTTCAAGTTTTGCCTGAAGGTTTTGGCTTTTTAAAAAATGACAAGATGACATCATCTGACGATTATGTATATGTCTCTGCATCCCAAATACAGCGTTTTAAGCTTAACACGGGAGATGTTATTTCCGGCAAGGTACGTCCACCTAAAGACGAAGAAAAATATTATGCTATGTTATTTTTGGAAAATGTAAATGGAATCTCAACATCGGATATTTTAAAAGAAGAAGAACGAAAAATGAAAAATCCAAATGCCAGAGATATGAAAAGATACGACTGTATTCATTCCGGTATCCTTGACATTATGCCAGACGGATTTGGATTTTTGAGAAAAAATAATTATTTACCCGGAGAAGATGATATTTACGTATCTCCTCACCAAATCAAAAGATACCGCTTACGGCGCGGCGATGAAATTACGGGGAAAATACGCATTCCCAATGAAAGTGAACGTTTTGACGCATTGCTGTATGTTGATTTGGTAAACGGAAAGCCGGTAGCGGAAATGCAAAACAGAGCAAATTTTGAACGCCTGACTCCTGTATTTCCTGATGAAAAAATTATTTTAGAGACCACAAAAAATGTATATTCTGCAAGAATTATGGATATATTCTGCCCTGTCGGCAAAGGTCAAAGAGGAATGATCGTTGCAGCTCCTAAAGTAGGTAAAACTATATTGCTCAAAGAAATCGCTAATGCAATATCAAAAAACTATCCGGATATCCAGCTGATTGTATTGTTAGTCGACGAACGTCCTGAAGAAGTAACAGATATTGTTCGCTCTGTCAAGGCCGATGTTGTTTACTCCACATTTGATCAACCCCCGGCAAATCACATAAAGGCTGCGGAAATGGTTTTAGAACGTTCAAAACGTTTAGTCGAAATCGGTAAAGATGTTGTTGTTTTAATGGACAGCATGACACGATTTGCCAGAGCTAATAATCTTGTTATCCCACCTTCGGGAAGAACGCTTTCCGGCGGTCTTGATCCTGAAGCATTATACCTTCCGAAAAAATTCTTTGGCGCAGCAAGAAATATTTCTAACGGCGGAAGCCTGACAATTTTGGCTACTGCTTTAGTAGATACCGGAAGTCGCATGGATGATATTATATTTGAAGAATTCAAAGGCACGGGTAATATGGAGATACACCTCGAGAGAGAATTGGCCGAAAAACGTATTTTCCCGGCAATCGATATGTATCGTTCCGGTACAAGACGAGAAGACTTATTATTAAATGAAAACGAAACATCTGCATCTTATATCTTAAGAAAATTATATTCTGCAGCTCCTAATAAATTTGAATTAACCGAAAAAATCATTAATATCATAGGAACAACAGATAATAATAAAGAATTTATTAATTTAATCATAAAAAAATACTCTAATATCTAAAAAAAGATTTGCTAAACTTTAAAACTGCTGTTATAATTATAGGGCTAATTATTTAGGATTATTGTCCGAAGGGAGTGAATATAGATGAAAGAAGGCATACATCCAGAATATCAGACCGTAACTGTTAAATGTGCCTGCGGAAACACATTCGAAACAGGATCAACAAACAAAAACGGTATTAAGGTAGAAATTTGTTCTAAATGCCATCCGTTCTTTACGGGAAAACAAAAACTTGTTGATACAGGCGGCAGAGTAGACAGATTTAAAAAGAGATATAAAATTGACTAACTTTTTAACTTTTTAATAAAAAAGCACATATGAATATGTGCTTTTTTATTATATCTTCTTTAAAATAAAATAAAATTCACTGCCTTTGCCCACTTCACTACTCACACCGTACTTCGCCTTATGTGCATTTAATATCCCTTTCACAATAGATAGGCCCAGTCCTGTACCTATCAGTGCTCTCTTATGAGACTTTTCAATTTTATAATATCGATCAAAAATATCATTTATCTCTTCTTCTGCAATACCTTCTCCGCTATCAACTACAGCTATACGAACATATTCATCATTTTCACTTTGATTTACAGTAACTTTCTTATCCGGCCCTGTGTAAGTAATTGCATTATTAATTAAATTATAAATAACTTGAGATATTTTTAATTCATCCGCACATACATGAATATGTTTTTCATAATTAAATTCGATAATATATTCGTCTTGCTCAATGAGTTTTTTATATCTGCTGATGATATCGAGTATACTCTGCGTTAGATCAAATTCACATTCTTTTAATTCTTGCACACCGGCTTTTAGTTTGGACAAATCCATTACATCATTTACAAGACTTGTAAGCCTTTGTGCTTCGTCAATAATAATTTGCATATTTTCAGAAGTATTTTCTCCCGGCAAATCTCTGATAACTTCAGCATATCCTATAATCATAGTGAGAGGAGTTCGTAAATCATGCGAAATATTTGCAATAAGTTCTTTTTGCAAATCTTCGGTTTTCTTAAGTTCTTTTGACGCATAATTAAGCGTCTCTCCGAGTTCCGCTATTTCTTTATAATCATTATCTGCAAAGCTAATATCATAATTACCTTTTGCAAGTTCTTTACTTGATTGGTTAATAGAAATAATTGGCTTAGATATTTTTTTAGACATAATCCACGCTAATAAAAGTGCAATAAGCAGCATAATAAAAGTTATAATAATGATTTGTGTACGCAGGGTGCCAATTGTTGCATCTACCGGCGTTATAGTTGCATTGATCATTAAAACATACTGTTTATTTTGTGAAGTTGTAAGAATCTTAGTTAAAACAATACTTTCTGTTTTGCTCATGAACTTTTGGCTCAGCCAGTTTTCATCGCTATTTGTATAAAAATATCTTTTTATATTTTCCCCATTATTTTTCTGTGCGGAAAATATTAAATCCTGTAATTGAGTATAAGTCATGCTGTGTATTGTGCAAAACGGTATTGTATCAACTGAATAAATAATATTCCCGTCAACATCAACTACATAAGAACAAACATCATTTTGTTTACATATTTGATATAAATAATTTTCGAAATTGTCATCATTCAAATATTTTTCAATCGTCTGAGCGCTGTTTTTAATATTCCGCGTTCTGATCGCTTTATAAAAATTATCTAAAAAAACCACTTGAAACAGCCATAAAACAACTATCATAATAGCTGTAAAAATCATTAAATAGTAAAAAATGATGTTGCGGATACCTACTTTATTCTGCTTCAAAGCGATACCCCATTCCACGCAGCGTTGTAATTAATCTCGCATATTCTCCCAAATTTTTACGTAATAATTTAATATGTGTATCGAGTGTACGTTCATCTCCATAGTAATCATATCCCCAAACATTATTGATGATCATTTCTCTGCTTAAGGCTATTCCTCTATTTTGAACCAAATAGACCAGCAAATCATACTCTTTTGGAGACATATAAATCGGATTTTTATCAATGTATACCAAATGTGCCTTAAAATTTATTGATAATGTTTCATAATTAAAACCTTTTTTATCATCCAGCTTTGAAGAACTGCGGCGTATGATTGCATCAATTCTGAGCATCAACTCTTTCGGTGAAAAAGGCTTAACTACATAATCATCGATTCCGAGCTCAAATCCATGGATTTTATCATATTCTTCTCCTCTTGCGGAAAGCATCAAAACGGGCGTATTAGACGTTTTTCTTATTTCCCTGCATGCAGAAAAACCATCCAGCTCAGGCATCATGACATCAAGTATTATAATATCAAACGTCTGATTTCGGCATATCATCACCGCCTCAAGGCCATCTTTCGCTTCTGTTATGGTGTGTCCTTCAAATTCAGCATATTTTTTTATCAGAGTACGAATATTTTCCTCATCATCCGCTATAAGAATTTTATACATTACATACCTCAATTAATTGTTTTATCCTATTATATAATAAATATTAATTACAAAAAACACAATAATAGTCAACACTTTAAAAATATAAGAAAGAGTTTATATATACATATATAAACTCTGTATATAAAAACGTTAGTATGCAAAGCAACAAATGGAAAAATATGCAATATTATTATTACTTTTCACCTAACGTTACTTGAATAGTGATAATACTATTTTCTCTTAGAATTGTGAACTCCACTTTATCGCCAACTTCATAACCGTTGATACTTTGTTTAAAATCAGAAAAGCTATCGATTTCTTTTCCATCGACTCCGATTATCAAGTCCCCTTCTTTAAGCCCCGCTTTATCAGCACTTGTATTTTCTTGCACTTCTGCTATATATACACCTGTTTTATTTAAATTATATTGCGCTGCTATGCTGCTATCTGAAATGTCTATAGCCGAAATTCCAACATAGACTCTTCCGCTTACGCTTCCATTACTGATTAGTTGTTCAATAACAGTTTTTATATCATCAATCGGAATTGCAAAACCCAGGCCCTCCACTTCAGTGCTGATGCTTTTCGCAACGATGATTCCCACTAACTCAGCATTATCATTAAAGAGTCCTCCGCCTGAATTTCCGGGATTAATAGCTGCATCTGTTTGCAATAAATTCATCGTTTCTCCATCAACTGTTATTTCTCTGTCTAATGCGCTGATAATGCCTTCTGTAATAGTTCCGCCTAACTCTCCCAGCGGGTTGCCAATTGTTATTGCCTTATCACCAACACTCAGTGATGATGAAGTGCCCATAACAGCTTGTTTTAAGTTAGTTGCATTTATCTTCAATACTGCTATATCAGTTGTGTCATCCGTTCCAATGACTGTAGCTTCATATTCTTTTTCATCCGTTGTAATGGCTGTGATCTTATTTGCCCCATCTATAACATGATTATTCGTTACAATATATCCGTCAGTCGTCAAAATAACACCGCTGCCTGCACCTTCAACAACAGCTTGTCCTGTAATTCTACTATATGTGGCTGTTTCTGTTCTGATTTCCACAACACTGTTTGATACTTCTTTGACAACATCCGCTGTACCCAGCCCTAGAGAAGTGCTCTCTTCATCTGTTGTTGTTCTTGAAACAGTTTGATATAACACCCCTGCCGCGTTTATGCCATCATTATCCATAATACTACTGGCTACCATTCCCCCACCAAAACCAAAAAGAAGAGAAGCAATACAAGTTACTGCCATAATATTTCTCATATATTTTCTTGTTATATGCTGATTTTTATCTTTCTTTTTATTTTCATTGTTTGCAGCATCTGCTCTAATGTTTTCTTCTTTTACTTCAACAAAGTCTCCGTCAATAATATCTTTATTTTTTTCATCATTATTTTCGTTCAACTTTATCACTCCTTTTTCTTTCATTATTTTTTAATATAGTTTTTTAATGTGATAAAATTATGAATAATGATTGAAAAAGTACTGAAAAACGCGGTCAAATAACTATTTTTTTGCTTTTATCAACTATTACGCAATAATTTACTAAACTATATCAATTAGGCACAAAATGTTAATAAATTGTTGAAAACTATGCATATTTTTTTTAGTTATCCACATTATTGAAGCCCATACTAAAATATTTTAGTATGGGCTTTGTTTCTTTAGTTTAAATATTATTCTTTTATCATCTTATCAAGAGTGTCTTTTAATTGATCCATGTAGTCACCATATTTAGCCCAATCTCCATCTTGTAGAGCATCCTGAGCTTTGCTGTATAATTCATTTGCTTGATTCGCATAATAGTTTATATCTCCATTGTCTGTTATTCCTCCGGTTTCATTTTGTGATGAAGCGCTTTTGCCGAATATTTGATTCAGACCGTCTTTTAATGAATCAGCCATAACAATGCTGTCTTCATATGCGACAATAACTTTTTTCAATTCCGGAATATTTTGCTCCCCGCTGCTCGAAGCCTGAAGATATATTGGCTCTATATAGATGAGATTATTTTCTATAGGTATACACATCAAATTGCCTCTTATAAGCCCTGATCCCTGCTGACTCAAAAGCGTAAGCTGAGGCGCAATAATCGTATCCTGATCAATACGTTTTTCCATTTGCATTGGCCCGTATATAAGCGATTGCTTAGAGAATGTATACACAATCAAATTGCCGTATTCCTCACCATCGCTTACGCCTGCCATCCAAGCTATCATGTTGTCTTTACCTCTGGGTGTAAATGGCACCATCAAAAGAAACTCTTCATCTCTTCCGGGCAATTTCATAATGGTATAAGCGGATTCAACAGGAACTACCTCACTGCCTATACTATATATTTGATTAGCAACTTCCCACTGATCTTCTTTATTATAAAATACTTGTGTATTCGTCATATGATACGTTCTGTATATTTCGGCTTGTATATCAAAGTAAGTTTGCGGATATTTTAAATGCGCACGGATTTCTTCATCCATCGTATCGATTGACTTAAATATTCCGTTATATATTTTATTATAGGTATTCGCTATGGGATCATTCTCATCTATAAGGTAAAAATTCACTTCTCCCGTATATGCATCTACAACAGCTTTGACAGAATTCCTTATATAATTGCATGATGTATCATCACTATACGGCTCTGAATAAGGATATCTGTCAGTGACTGTATAAGCTTCTACAATCCAATATAATTTTCCGTTGGCAATAACAATATATGGATCATCATCATAATTTAGAAATGGTGCCAACAATTTTACACGATTCATGATATCTCTTCTAATGAGTATCTTGCTGTCGCTGGTAATATCACTCGACAGCAATATTTTTGCTGTACCTTCATTGATTGCAAAAGCAATACGATTATATCCTTTTAAAGATACCCCCGCATCCGCCTCGTACTGGTTTTCCGCATTGTCACTGCCTTGCGGATAGTCAAACTCATTTGTCTCAGTGTTTACAATGGCATATGTTTCTACTTGTTCACCAAAATATATGCGTGGCTCATCCACAGTTAATTCATCTATACTAGTCGTAGGCGGAATATCTTTTAATGCCAATGCCGGCTGCCCTACACTTGTAACCTCATTGACCGGTGATACCGCCAATCCAAAACCATGTGTATATTTTAAATGTTGATTGATCCATGTTTTTGCGTTATCTGCCAGGTTTTCATTATTCATTTCCCTTGCTCCGACAAAAACTTGCCTGTATTGTCCGTCAAAATAATATCTGTCTACATCTATATCAACAAATTCATAATACTGCCTTATTCCCTGCAGAGAATTATACATATCAAGTGTTGGTGATGTGTCATTAATAGGAATATTATTGATTGTCACAGAATTATTTTGAATTGTAGATGCTGTTAATTCCTGTGAAGCATCAAATTCCTTCACCTCTATATTATCGACATTATATGCTTTCCTTGTAAATTCAATATTATACTCCATATAAGCAAGTTCTTTTTGATATTGATTTGGAGATACAATATAATTGTCAATCACTAATGCTGCCACATTTCCAAGAATTCCTATAACAATTAATAAAACAGGGATTGCAACAGCATTACGGATATTCCCTTTCGTTACAAAATAGACAATTCCTCCTGCTCCTAAAAGGCTTAAAATACTGAGAATCCAGTAAAGCGGCAATATAACTTTTACATCTGTATAACTGGCTCCATACCCCACTCCGCGCTGAGAATAAAGCAAATCAAAACGCTTTAAATAAAACGATACTGCTATTAAAACAAATAAAATGCAAATATATACAAGCAAATATTTGGATGTCATATCCCAAACTTTTTTCCCGATATTTTTAATTTCAAAGATATTTACTTCACTTGCTGAAAATGTTTCAGCATTAGAATTTTTCGCATATAAATAAAATAAATAACCTATAGATATAACAGCTACTATAAATAAGAGAAAATATGAAATATTTAATATCTCATTATAAAACGGAAGTTTAAATACATAAAACGAAACTTCTTTATTAAATATAGGATCAACAATTCCAAAATCGGTTGCTGAAATGAATTCTAAAAGTTTGTACCAAATTCTATTAGCAATATAAATAGAGCTTACTGCTGAAATTACAATTGAAATTAATAATCTGATGATATTCTTTTTTCTTATCTCACGTGTTGTTTGCGCGATTTTCAGAGCTCCTTTAGGCGTACTTTTTTCAATGCGCATTAAAAGAAAATAAATTCCGGCACCTAATATAATAAACATCGGCACTATTAATTTTATTTTCGTTAATAATTCTTTTAAAAATACTTGAAGAAATCCTAAATTTTTATACCATATAAAATCAATATAAAATCCATTTAATCCAAAAACAAACACAATTAATGCCACAGCAGCAATAATAATAATACTTATCTTTTTTTTCCGTTTACGGTTCATGCAAACCTCCAATACAATAACAAATATAATTATATTATATATGAAAAGGAAAATTTTAACACTATTATTATGAAATAAACCTTTTTATCTATTTTTCATATACAATTTTACTATTCTTTTTCTTTTAAATATCCATTTTTATATGCAAATACCAGCATTTCCAAATACCTTATTTTTGTTAAAAATTCTTTGCCTGTATCTGTGTCTGCCACCATTTTACGTTTTGAAACTTCTTCAACCAAACGATTTGTAGATTGAACAGTCGCACCTTCATTGATTACTTTCTCAACAGTATCAAACGGCTTATGGCTTACAAGTAAAAGCCCGTACGAATTATAAATCAGAGTAAACCCGGCTATTCCGGTAGTATCTTGATATGCTTTAGCAAACCCTCCGTCAATTTGCAGCACTTTGCCGCCTGCTTTTATAGGGCTTACTCCTGATTTTACTTTAACCGGAATATGACCGTTGATGATATGGCTTCCGCTTACAGATAGCTCAAACTCTTCTAAAACCATTCCCGCTGTTTTAGGATTATCCACACAAGAAAAATAAGGATCCGAATTTTCTTTATGTGTTGTTTTGTCATCAATAAAATAACGCTCAAAAGTCGTCATCTGATCTTTACCGAAGAGCGGAGAATCTTTATGACACCATAAATACCACAAAAAATCTGAGCTATACTCATCCACATTAAAATATGCGGCTCTCGCTTTTTGATCCATTTTATCCATAAGTTCTTTGCCCGAGAGAATTTTTTCATCTAATAAGACTTCCCTGAAATGGCCTTTTTTTGTCATTGGGATACAAGCATGAAAAAGCAAATTGTCATTATATCTTAAATACATACCGCCTTTAGCATATAAAAATCGAATGTGTTTTTGAAGCTTTTCACTTCCTTCAAATGCTTTTTGCAATAAATCTATCACTTTCTGTTCATCCTCAATAAGTGTATAAGGATCCTCAGGGTTTATTGTCGGAAAATGCTTATCATTTAATTGATAAACAGTCCCTCCTAAATTCAACGTATAATTATCATAATCAATTTTATCTAACAGCATTCTGTTTTTCATATGATACGCAGGATTCCTTTTAATGATTTGACCTTCTAATTTAAATTGAATGATCGCAATCGCTTTATGCATTTTCGTCATCAGCTCTTCATCAATATCAGGTATTTCCGTTGTCACCTTTGGTGAGAATTGTCTGCATGGATCATCGGAATAATATGTGATAGCAAGCGATGCCAAAGGAAGCAAATTAATGCCATAACAATCCTCTAATATCGATGTATTGGCATAACGCAAACAAATTCTAACCGCGCAGGCAATGGATGCTTTATTGCCTGCTGCGGCTCCCATCCATAAGATGTCATGATTGCCCCACTGAATATCAAGCGAATGATGTTCCATAAGACGGTCCATCACAAAATGCGGTCCCGAACCTCTATCATAAATATCTCCTAAAATATGTAAATGATCAACTGTAAAACGCTGAATAAGCATACAGAGTTCTTCTATCAATTCGTCTGCCAGATCAAGATCAATAATACTGTCAATGATCTGTTCGTAGTATGCTTTTCTGTTTGAATTAAATCCGTCATCCTGATATAACAATTCATTAATAATATAAGAAAAATCTTTAGGAAGCGCTCTGTTCACTTTTGACCGGCTATATTTACTGCTGGCTACAACACAGATTCGCAGTAACCGCCTGATCATTACTTCGTAAAACTGAACCAAATTCACGCCTTCAGATTCAACCTTTTGCAGCATTAATCTGGGATAACATATCAAAGTAGCCAGATTTTTTGTATCTTCTTCGCTTAAGCTTTTCCCGAATGTATCTTCTATTTTTCTATGTATCACTCCGGAACCATTGCGCATAATATAATCAAATGCCAGATATTCACCATGTATATCAGATAGAAAGTGTTCTGTTCCTTTCGGAAGATTCATAATCGCTTTAAGATTCATCAGCTCAGTTGTCGTTTTTGCAATATTTTTAAAACTGTTTGAGAGCAATAATAATAATTCCATATTATCATTGATTTCGTCCATGGAAAATTGATTCATATACGACCTCCATTCTTTCAAAGCTTATATTAATTACTTATAATATATTCTTCATACCAATCACTTCCAAGCATATCCGTTGTGATGTAGGGAATACCTAATTTCCGCTCTTTGATAAATTCACCGTGATAATCGGAGCCCCCTGAAATATAAATATTTTTTTCTTTTGCATAAGCAAGATAATACTTCTCTTCTTGTTTTGACTGGTTATATATATTATAACATTCAATTCCGGCAATTCCGCATTTTAATAAATCATTCAATAAATTTATTGACATATATTTTGTATTTTTTCCTTTTGAATAGGCCGGATGCGCTAAAAAAGGTGCTCCGCCGGCATCTTTTATTGCTTTTAATACTTCTCCCAGCGAAGCAAATGTTTTGTCCATTACAAAATCAGAATACATATTAAAATACTGCTGCATATTTTCCACAATACCCTTATCGATCATATAATTCAGTGAGCGCCAGCCACCTCGCGCATTATCATAAGTATATTTTTCAAATTCTTTTAAATTGCTGCGCCAATCATTTTTGCTTGCCCACTGCACTCTTTCAACATCTATACCCGTCCATATACTTTGATTATATTCCAGCAGTTCTTTGATATATTTACTGTTAAAATCACAGCCATATGCCAAAATGTGAAACACTTTATTTTTATAAAATGAACTGATTTCAGCCGCGGGCATAAATCTTAAAGAATTTTCCAGAGATAATAATGAGGCCTCCTCAATACTATCAATGCTGTCATGATCGGCAATTGCAAATATTTCAATATTATTTTCTTTTACTTCATAAATCAGTTCTCCGGGAGATAATGTCCCATCGGATGCTGATGTATGTATATGAAAATCTATTCTGCTCATAAAAAATAATACCTCATAAATTATAGTTACTCATACTATTATATGGTTCATTTCGTCATTAGTATATAATAATAAGTCTATTTTATTTTTTCAAGCCATTCCAGCAATTTTGATCGCACCTGAATATCATCGATATCTTCCAACTCCATTGCTTGTCCTTCTATTTCTTCATACTCAACATCTACAAAACATAAAGGCGGGAAAAGCACACACCACCAATTTTTCCCTTCACCATTGCCAAGTATTACCCGAAGCGCTTCATATTTGCCTGCGGGTACCACAGTGCCGTAATATTCTTTTTCGGGAAAATCATAGACTCCTATCGAAAATGTGCCTTTATAGTTCATGCTGTATTCTTTTAAAGTATTGTTTATAACTTCAAGCAGTGCGTCTTTATTTTGAATAAGTAAATTTTTAAACTCTTGTATGTTTTCTACATCTTTCTCTTTTTCTTCAAAATAGGCTATAACAGCATTGCGAACTTTCAGTTTCACGTTCTGATCTTCGGCAGAATCACTGTTGGCGATGACGTGAAGCCTGAATAAATTTTTATTTACTATATCGGCATTGTTGCTTTCTGTGCAGCTTATGAATGAAAAAACAATAAGTATTAAAAGCAAAATCGGAAATAATTTTTTCATTGTGTTCTCCTCAGTAAGAATTTTTTAGTATTATTTCCGTATTTTCCATTTTTATCCATTTTTATAAATATTTAATTTTTTATTATTATGTCAAAACTAATAAACATTTTTTTATACCGTTTTATATCTTACATACCGTAATAATTTTTATAGTAATAAAAAATCCTTTTTACAGGGATACTTAGACAATAAAAAAATCCGCAGCAACTTACTCTCCTAGACTATATTGTTTTACATATTAATATTTTATATTTCAGCAAGCGTTTATGCTTTTTCATCAGGTATATATTCCGCTATATCTTCCAGACGACAGTTTAATATTTTACATAACTTATCAAGCGTGTGGGTTGATACTGGCATATTTTTTTGTAATCTTTGTACTGTTGCATGGCTCATATTATGCTTCACTCTTAACGTGTATGTTGTAAATTTTTTATTTGACATTGTTTCCCATAATGGATTATAGATAATCATCATTTATTACCCCCTTTACAGATACTATTATGGCTAAATAATGGTCATATTAGTATGGCCATTATTTAGCCATATATCATGAAAAGGTGTGTTTTTATATGCTGAAAAAATTAGATAAATGCGGAAGAGTTGTTCTCCCAAAAGAGTACAGAAAAGCGCTTCGTATTAAAAATAATAGCGAATTAGAAATTGTATTAAAAGCGGATGAGATAAGCATTAAGAATCCTGTTATCAACTGCGTCTTTTGCAATGCGACAGCAAATCTTGTCAAAAATGGAAATTTATTCGTTTGCCGTCCCTGTATTGAACGGCTAAATAACACAAAAAATAGTGATATACTTTTTCCTACGAAAATAGATTAAAAAAGGAATGCTATCAATAATTTTTTAAAACGTAATTTTTTTACTTTCTTATTGAATGGTTACATTATAAGGTTTAAACAATAAAAAAATCCCTTCTACAGGGATATTTTATGCAATAAAAAAACCCGCAACGACTTACTCTCCCGGGCAGTCACCCGCCAAGTACCATCAGCGCGAAAGGGCTTAACTTCTGTGTTCGGTATGGGAACAGGTGTATCACCTTTGCTATAGTCACGGATTCTTT
>Ga0334898_1000113_pt1 | contig 154824 bp, 131 predicted proteins | sample GraSluR3_MG_10_FD_207228 | JGI IMG/M metagenome (GOLD analysis project Ga0334898, IMG submission 207228) | Sludge microbial communities from methane-producing bioreactor in Wageningen University, Netherlands - Granular Sludge_3_08-R3 | ecosystem: Engineered > Bioreactor > Anaerobic >...
GAGTTTGGTTACTAAACAATACAGGGACGGCCCTTCCTTATGCAATCATCTTCAAATCCTCTGAAGTTCTCGATTCTCTATACTTTGACAGCTTTGGCCAATCCCACAGGAAAAGTGATTGACCCTTCTTTTTTATGGTATGGGTCTTGATCACCCCATCGGTTCATCCTGTGTGGTTTTTCATCCTGGGGTTCTTTACCAACTTTTTTGTAGCCTTGGTAAGCTTGCTCGTCTTCAGGCTCGTTGCCCAGGTCATGCCTGACGATGAATCAGTTGCCTTCAACTCGATGGTGAACTTCGTCATAGCCATTGTGGCATTCTGTGTAGGAATTATCAGCGGTCTTCTTGCTGATTTTGGCAATGTAGCGAGAACGCTGTTTGTGGTAGGCAACCAGACTGTTGGCAATGGCTATACATTCGTGTTCCTCTTTGCCATTGTACTGACCAGCATTGAGATCCTTGTTGCGACGAGGTTGAAGGAGATTGGTGCCTATTCCTCACAAGCAGCGGCCCAGGTCATTTTCTCGATGCATGGGTTGAGGGCTGTGTCGATGATTGAAAAGCTGGAAAGGACCACAGACCCGGCAAAACGCAGATTTTTGATGCTCTCTCTTGGGGGTAACTTCAACAACTTTGCAACCAGTGAATTGAGGCAAATGCTCGCCAGTCCGTTTTCCTCTGACAAACTTGAAGCTGTCAGGACCCTTGGGGACCGCCCAAGAAAAACATTGCTCGATGATTTGATAAAAGTTGCCAAGGATGATGATTCTTATGTGCAGCTGGATGCAATCGCAGCTTTGGGTTCATACCGCAAGGAAGAGAGAGCGAGAGAGGCCTTGGTTCATTTGATGATGCATGGTCGCTGGGCCTCTGTACGATCGATGGCCAGCAAGAGTCTATCCAGAATCACAGAGAGTGCTGAATACCTGCCTCTGGTCAATGAACTGAGCCATGCAGCAAAACACATCGACGAGATTATTGACTATCTGATCGCCAAACGATTCATGGACAAGCAAGGGAGCTTTTATCAGGAATTCTTCATCTCCATCGAACAAGGACGCAGTGCAACCTTCCGACAGACACGATATGCTGTCCTGGCATCCTTTTTGAAGTTTGGTTCGCCAAGGCTTTCGCAGTTGTATGAACAAATGAATCTTGGTGTCCCGAAAGACTTCCTCTCTCCTTTCTTGACAGAGGCGAGAGATCTGAATCAGGTTGACCAATACTATTCAGAAATCATTTCCTGTTTTGCCCAACAGAGGTGGGATATTCTGCGTAGCATCTGTATTGAAATATTGGAAAGCTGTGACGTTTCCCATGACAAGTGCTTTGAAAACCTAAAGATTGGATTGCTCCGTGCCAAGGAAATGGATATAAAAAGGTTCGATATCCAGGATGCCGTTGCAATGCTGTATTTCAGCTATTCACTTGGAAAGAACGCAAAAAGCTGAAGCAATTATGTGCATGACATCTCTTAGGATGTATGTTGATTCTCATATTGCTTTCATTGGTTTTAGCTACAAGCTGCAGTTGTGACCTCCCTTCTGATGAGCATACGTTTCGAGTGGTCTCCTATAATGTACAGAATCTCTTTGATGCCAACATCGATGGTGATGAATATCCAGAGTACAAGGATCCAAAACTTTGGAACCTGAGTTCCTACCGGCAACGACTACGTACACTCTCCTCCGTAGTGCTCGATCCTGCTCTGTCCTATCCTGATGTATTGGTGTTCCAGGAAGTGGAAGGTGCGAACGTCATAGAAGACTTGCTTACCTTCCATCTGAAAAGAAGAGGATACCGTTGGTATGCGTGCAGCAAGGATGAGGGGTCTGCCATTGCCGTGGCGGTAGTAAGCAGGCATCCAATAACAAATTGTGTAGTGCATGGAGGGCAGCAATTCCGTAGTGTATTGGAAGTGGAAATCGAAACGATCCGCTCATCCATAATCATCTTTGCCTTGCATGCAAAGAGTCAAAAAGGTGATTTTTTCGAAACGGAAGCTCAACGTCTTTTGCAGATCAAAGCCCTGCGAGAACCCTTGCAACATCAAAATGATGCATTGCTGCTCCTTTGCGGTGACTTCAATGAAAATCCTGATACCATATGGCATAGTGGGGGAGTTCCTACTGCGTTGGTTGACTATACCCACCCTCGCGCCCCGGCGTTGATCGAAAATGGTTCGCTGGGGATAACAGGCAACAAGCACCTGCTTGGGCCACGGCTTTGGTATGCTCCTTACCTCGATCAGGAGCTGACCTTTGATCATGAAGGTTCTTGCAACTGGGATGGAAAGTGGCATAGGTATGACCAGATATTGGGCAATGACAAGATTTATGACCGCAGGGGATGGGAGTTTGATGCGTTCTGCATTTGTGCTCCCTCTCGTACGCTCGCAAGCGACGGAAGACCGGATGCATGGAATCTGGCCTTAAAAAGTGGGGTCAGCGACCACCTTCCGGTGATGCTGACCCTTAAGTGCAGATGACGTCAACTCTTTGGGAATTTTAGTTCATAAAAAATCTGTTCCAACTCCAGCGCAATGTTGATGTTGTGAACTACGGGTGTACGCCCGTCCTCAAGCGTCTGGGCTTTGAGGGTGATCGGGCTGAAATTCAGGATGCCCATGACCCCTGCCTTGATGAGACGGTCAAAACTGTCGGCAGCGGCCTGCTCAGGGACAGTGATGATTCCAGCAGTAACATCAAGCGCCTCAACAACCTCATCTATTCTGCTGATAGGGTAGATGGGCACTGGATGAGAGGCATCACTATATACCAAGGGGTCGCTGTCAAATCCTGCGACGATACGAATTCCATCCGGTTCGAATCCATTGTAATGCATCAAGGCTTTCCCGATTCTGCCGCAACCGACGATGATGCAGTTCTGGCTATCTCCTTTGCCTAAGATGCTTCCAAGAGAATCGAGCAAGTCATGGATCTCATAGCCACCTCTTTTTTGGCCGTGAATGCCTAATTGTGAGAAATCCTTACGCACAATAGCAGCTGAAACACCAGCAGCATCAGCAAGATTGTGTGCAAACACTTTCTCAAGTCCGATAGTTTTGAGCCGATTAAGTGATCTGAAGTAACGGGTGATTCGTATTAGTTGGTCATTGTTCATGGCTAACTCTCCTAGTTATGTGAAATAATGTACATTAAAATACAATACAGGTCAATATATTGTGAAAAAAAATTGAGTCTTGCTACCGCGATTGCTATTAAAAGAGGAAATGTTATGTACAAACCACTGTAAAAAGTGATAGGATAGTCGCAACGTTTATTTGGGTACTGGAGGTTACATGTCGGAAACTAACGGAATTACGTTCTCACCCGAACTGGTAGCATTCATCAAGGAATGGAAGACCAAGCAGGGTAATCTCATCATGGTACTGCACAGGGTACAACAAGAGCACGGCTATATCAGCCGTGAAGCAGCCGATAAGGTGGCTGAGCTTCTTGATGTACCGCTAGCTACCATCTGGGGAGTCGTGTCATTTTACCACTTCTTCAAGCTGACCAAGCCCGGAAAGCACAACATTCAAGTGTGCATGGGTACAGCCTGTTATCTTAAAGGTGGTCAGGCACTCATCGATGAGCTGTGCAAGCAGTTGAAGCTGGAAGTTGGAGGTGTTACCGATGACGGCACATTCTCCTTGGAAGCTGTTCGATGTGTAGGTTGTTGCGGACTTGCTCCGGTAATGACTGTCGGTGGAGAAGTTTTCGGTAAGGTCACCAAAGACCAGGTCGCCGGAATCATTGCAAAGTTCAAATAGGACCGTAAGGCGTTTTCATGCATATCTGCGTAGGTGATTTCCTTTTGGATATCGTACAAAACTCGTTTGAAGCTGAGAGTTCTCAGGTTGAACTGGTTGTACAGGAAACATCTAACATTCTCTATTGTTCAGTTCAAGACAATGGCAAAGGAATGGATGCAGAAACTCAGAGACGTGTGCTTGATCCCTTTTATACCGATGGAATAAAGCACAAAAAAAGAAAGGTTGGCTTGGGTTTACCCTTTCTCTATCAAGCAACAGATGCTTGTGAGGGAACCTTCAACCTGGAATCGGAAGTTGGCAAAGGTACCCGGGTTGTTTTTTCATTCAACTTGGAACACCTCGATGCTCCCCCTATAGGGGATTTGACATCAGTTTTCGTGGCGCTTCTATCCCACCCCCTGTCCAGATCATTGGTGATACAGAGGAGTGTTGAGAGTGAAAAAGGAAGTGGCATGTATACGCTGGATAAGGATGAGCTTCAGGATATCTTGGGGCCGATGGACACCAGCGGAACGTTGAGCTTGCTCAGACAATACATCGCCAGCCAAGAAGAGGATGTCCTGCAACTACGATCAGTAATTGCTCTGCATATGCAAATAGATTCGCCGCAGTCCAAACAACAGGAGATGTGAACATGGCAAAAATGACACTAGAGGAGCTGAGAAGGCTCAGAGACAAAAAGCAGAACGAACTGCAAAAACGTGATATCGAGGGCAAGGACTCTCGCATCATTATTGGCATGGGAACCTGCGGTATCGCCGCTGGAGCAAAGCCTGTGCTGGATGCCTTTCTTGAAGTTCTTGAAGAAAAGCATATTGATAATGTTTCGGTCACCCAGACCGGATGCATGGGCCTGTGTTATGTGGAACCAACCATCGAGGTTATCGTTCCAGGCATGCCTGATGTGATATATGGAAAAGTGGATGCTGCAACCGCTCGCAAGATTGTTGAGCAGCACATCATTGGCAAGCAGTTGGTGACCGACCATATGTTCGATCGTCCTGCAGCTGACATCATCAAGAAGGATGGGGGTAAATAATGGCGTTCAGAAACTATATTTTGGTCTGTGGAGGAACTGCTTGTGAATCCAGCCGTGCAGACCAGATTTACCAGAACCTGATAGAGGAATGTAAGGCACAGGGAGTTGCTGATGAAGTACAAATAGTCAAGACAGGTTGTTTTGGCTTCTGTGAGCAAGGCCCCATTGTCAAGATTCTTCCTGAGGACTCCTTCTATGTAAAGGTAAAGCCTGAGGATGCAAAAGAGCTTGTCAGTGAACATGTCATCAAAGGCCGTGAAGTTGCTCGATTGCTGTATGACAAGGAATCGAGTCGTAAACACGCCAAGGTGGAAGACATCAAGTTCTACCAGAAGCAGTTCAGAATTGTACTGCGCAACTGTGGATTCATCGATCCGGAGAACATTGACGAGTACATTGCTCGAGAAGGATATCAGGCACTGGAGAAGGCTCTTTTTGAGATGACCGGTGAGGATATCATTGAAGAGCTGAAGACTGCCGGACTGCGCGGTCGTGGCGGTGCAGGCTTCCCCACCTGGATGAAATGGAACTTCTCTCGACAGGCAGCGAACGATACCAAGTATGTCGTCTGTAATGCTGACGAAGGCGACCCGGGTGCTTACATGGACCGCTCCACTCTTGAAGGAGATCCGCATTCAGTACTTGAGGCCATGACCATCTGTGGTAAAACCATCGGGGCAAATAAAGGCTTCATCTATATCAGAGCAGAGTATCCTTTGGCCATTCACCGTCTTGAGATTGCAATGAAGCAGGCTCGAGAGTATGGTTTGCTCGGCAGCAACATTCTTGGAAGTGGATTTGATTTTGATATCGAGATCCGTCTCGGAGCCGGTGCTTTTGTATGTGGTGAGGAAACAGCCTTATTGCACTCAATCGAAGGTCATAGAGGTATGCCTACTCCCCGTCCCCCCTTCCCAGCTGTAAAAGGACTTTGGGGCAAGCCGACTGTCATCAACAACGTTGAGACCTGGGCGAATATCCCTGTAATCATCACCAAGGGTGGCAACTGGTTCAACAAGATTGGTACTGCAGACAGTAAGGGTACCAAGGTTTTTGCACTCACCGGCAAAATCCGCAACTCCGGTTTGGTTGAAGTTCCAATGGGGACCACCTTGCGCGAAATCATCTACGATATCGGTGGTGGTATTGCCAACAACAAGAAATTCAAGGCAGTTCAGACTGGCGGCCCCTCTGGCGGCGTTATCACAGAAGATGACTTGGACACACCCATCGATTTTGGCTCCCTTGTACGCATCGGCTCGATGATGGGTAGTGGCGGTATGATTGTCATGGACGAGGATGACTGTATCGTCGACGTGGCAAAGTTCTATCTGAATTTCACTGTCGATGAATCTTGTGGAAAATGTGCTCCTTGTAGAATTGGTGGAAAATCACTTTGCAATATCTTGGAGAAGATTACCATAGGAAATGGCACAATGAAGGACTTCGAGACACTTGAGACCATCGGCGAAGCCATGAAGAAAGGTTCTCTCTGTGCGTTGGGGCAGACAGCCCCCAATCCGGTCCTCTCTACGATCAAGCACTTCAAGGACGAGTATCTTGCCCACATTGTTGACAAGAGCTGCCCAAGCGGCACTTGTAAGAAATTGGTCAAGTACACAATCAATGCAGAGAAGTGTATCGGATGTACCGCCTGTGCACGTAAGTGCCCGGTCGCTGCAATCACTGGTGAACGAAAGCAAGTCCACATCATTGACCAGTCTGTCTGTATCAAGTGTGGTGTCTGTATGGAGACTTGTAAGTTCGGCGCCGTCGAAATCCACTAGGATCGTACAGGAGGAAACAATTGAGTATCGTACATGTTAAAATAAACGGAATCCCTGTCGAGGTTGAAGAGGGAACAACCGTATTGAATGCAGCAAAGAAGGCTGGAGTGAAGATCCCAACCCTTTGCTACCACGATGACCTCAAGCCCTTTGGCTCCTGTGGTCTGTGTATCGTGAAGCAGGAGGGAAGTGCGAAGATCATCCGTGCTTGTGCTGCCCCGGTAAGTGAGAACTTGAGTGTCATTACGCATGATGCCGAGTTGTTCGAAGTTAGAAAAACAATCCTTGAATTGATTCTCTCTAATCACCCCTCCAGTTGCTTGACCTGTATCCGCAATGGAGAATGTGAATTGCAGGATCTTGCTGTTGAGTTTGGTATCAGGGAACAGCCGTTTGAATCCCGCATCAGTGATCGACCGAAGGATACCTCTTCAGCTTCCATCGTTCTCGATCCTGAGAAGTGTATCAAGTGCGGTCGTTGCGTACAGGTCTGTCAGGATATGCAGGGTGTATTCGCCCTTGAGTTCATCGGCCGAGGCGACGGTACTGTAATGGCTCCAGCTGCCATGCTTCAGCTCGAGGACAGCCCCTGTGTTCGCTGTGGACAATGTGCTGCTCACTGCCCCGTCGGTGCCATCTACGAGAAAGATGAGACCGATAGCTTCCGCAGTGCAGTCAAGGACCCGAACAAGCAGGTGGTCGTGCAGATCGCTCCTTCCATCCGTGTTGGTCTTTCCGAGTCTTTCGGTCTTCCTGCTGGAACCGTTACGACGAAGAAAATCTATTCTGCCATCCGCAGACTCGGTGCTGTTGCAGTGCATGACACCAACTTCGGTGCTGACCTTACCATCATGGAAGAGGGCAGCGAATTGGTTGCACGCCTGACAAAGGGTGGAGCTCTTCCACAGATGACCTCGTGTTGTCCTGCCTGGGTAGATTATGTAGAGAAGTACTATCCCGATTTGCTTGATCATGTCTCCAGTGCAAAGAGTCCGATGCAAATGGTTGGTGCCATTGAAAAGACGTATACTGCACAGAAGATGGGTGTTGACCCTGCAAAGCTCTATACCGTAGCCATCATGCCTTGTACTGCAAAGAAATATGAGGCAATTCGCGATGAGCACATGCACTCAAGTGGTTATCAGGATGTTGATCTTGTGTTAACCACCCGCGAGTTTGCTCGTCTGATCAAATCAAGCGGCATCGATTTCCTCCATCTCGAGGAAGAAGAGGCTGACAGCCCCATCGGAGAATACTCCGGAGCTGGTACCATCTTCGGTGCAACCGGCGGCGTAATGGAAGCAGCAGTACGTACTGCCTACCATGTAGTAACCGGCAAAGAACTCGAACATATTGAGGTCGAGTCCGTACGAGGACTTTCCGAGGTAAAGAAAGGGGCCGTAGATTTTGATGGCACCCCGATTCGAGTGGCAGTCATTCATGGCTTAACCCATGTCAAGGAAGTTATGGACGAGATCCGTGCAGCCAAGGCAGAAGGAAAGCAGGCTCCTTACGAGTTCATAGAAGTGATGGCATGCCGCGGTGGTTGTATTGCTGGAGGTGGTCAGCCTTACGGTGCAAATGATGAACTTCGCGTCGAACGTTCTGCAGGTCTCTATGCAGATGATAAGAATAGCAAAGTCCGTTGTTCACACCACAATGAGTCAATTCACAAGTTGTACGAGGAGTTCCTCGAGAAGCCACTGAGTGAGAAGGCTCACCACTTACTTCATACCTCCTATCAGGATCTTCCTGTTTATAAGGCCTGATAGTTGGCCAGTATCCTATTTGTCCGGCCCCCGACAGGCCGGACATTATTTTTTTCAGCAAGTTAATCCCATCCATGAAAAATCTTCCAATATATTTCTCACCCTCGCTCCTGTACCATTGAGGAAGGAGGAGTTATGAATAAAAAACCTCATGTGCTGATTCTTATGAGTGATGAACATCGATCAGATGTTGCAGGGTTTGCAGGGGATAAGGTCGTTCGCACCCCTACCTTGGATTGGATGGCAGAAACTGGTGTGGTGTTTTCCAATGCATATACCCCCAGCCCCATATGTGTTCCAGCAAGGCAATGCATCATGGCAGGACAATATCCGAAAACTTGCAATTGTGAAGGGTGGAAGGGCTTGGATTATAAATATCCCACCTATGCAACACAATTTGGACGCTATGGCTATCGCACCGTCGGATTTGGAAAGATGCATCTGCAAGGATATGACCAGCTGGTAGGCTGGCAAAGCCGTCCTGTAGGGGATGTTTGCTATCACCATATAGAAAACAAGGCACAAGACTTCTATAAAGCAGAGCATGACGATTATGACAGCCTCAACTACGAAGGCACGAAGAAGTGGTCTGACGCAAAAGAGCTGTTAAGAGCAGGAGTCGGAAGAACCAGAGGTCAGGATGTGCTTTCAGTCCAAGGAGCCTCGTTATGGGTGGATGATCATTTCAATGGGACATGGTATGACCGGCATGATCGAGAACATCCTACGCTTATGTATGTTGGTCTGCATGATCCTCATTATCCCTATTTCTGCAGTGAAGAGCGTTTCTCCTATTATGTAAACAGGGTGGAGTCCTTTGCCGTTGAAGAACCGTTTGACCATCCATTCTTGGGAACAAGCCCTTGGCCGAATGTACCGTTGCAAGCCGGCAAGGATATCTCCCAACGAACAGTCAGACGGGCCAGAGCCGCATATTATGGCATGGTTGAGGGAATGGATGCTCACTTTGGACAAGTGCTTGACTCCTTGAAACACGCAGGGGAGGATTTGGATGATTGGATCATTGTCTATCTGTCCGATCATGGAGACCAATTAGGTGAGCATGGCATCTGGGAAAAACAAAAATTCTTTGAAGGTTCTGTAAAGGTTCCATTCATCATAAGAGCTCCCAAGTATTTACCACAGGGCACCGTAGTAACAGAGAATATCAGCAGCATCGACCTCTTTCCCACCCTTTGTGAGTTGGCAGGCTTGGAGATACCACAAGGTCTCGATGGTAGATCACTGGTCAATCTTGCAAAAGGAAATGATCCAAACTGGCCGGATGAAGCCTTCTCGTTCTTTTTGCAACAAGGATTTGAGAATGTGATGATAAAAAAAGGAACATTGAAGTACCAATGGTACTACCATGAGTCAAAGAAAGAGATGCCGGAGGTCTTGTTTGACCTGAACAAGGACCCTCATGAGACCGAGAATGTAATAGATGACAGCAACTATGGTAATCAGGTAGAGGAATTTAGGAAACAGGTAAAAAAAATTGGGTACAACCTCTAAGAATACTATGAAATTACTGCATGAAAGAGACCCGGATTTATCTGGGTCTCTTTCATTAAATACGGCTTATGATTTTCATGAGGCAGGGGAGTCAAAGCGTTTGAACCCTGTTGATGGTTGAAAGAGCATCGACTTGGAAAAAGCAGGACGATTTCAAAAAATGATGTTCCTTATACCTCAAGTTCCTAAAAAATTACCATGGAGAAAAAATATTACGATATACAACTCCTTATATGAAGGTACTATAAAGGTAATTCACAACGAGGTGGTCAATGAAACAGACACTGCTACATACAAAAAAATTACACTATAAAAGCTTAAAAGGGTACGAGCAATTATTGCTCATGCTCGTTCCTGGGATACTGTACTACATCATATTCCACTATGTTCCCATCTATGGAATCATTATTGCTTTTAAGAACTTCAGTTTCAGAAGAGGCTTTTTAGGAAGTCCTTGGGTGGGTCTGGCTCATTTTAGGTTGATGTTTGATAATCCCTCCTTCTATGAAGTATTTGGGAACACTTTGGTACTTGGTCTTCTAAAATTGGTCATAGGATTTCCCATCCCGATTCTGTTTGCCATCCTCATCAATGAAATCCGTTTTACGAAAATCAAAAAGACCGTGCAGACGGTATCGTATCTCCCTCACTTCCTTTCCTGGATTGTATTGGGAGGCATGTTTTTCCAGATTTTCTCAATCTATGGCCCCATCAACGAGATAATCAGGTTTTTTGGTGGAGAGCCTATACGGTTCATGACAGAACCCAAGCCGTTCAGGATTGTGTTGGTTTCGACCTATGTATGGAAATCGATGGGATGGAACTCAATAGTGTATTTGGCTGCTATAACCGGCATCTCTCCTGAACTCTATGAAGCTGCCATGATTGATGGAGCAAACAGATTCCAAAGAATGTGGCGCATCACTCTTCCTTCCTTGACACCCGTCATTACGGTCATGCTGATATTGGCAGCAGGGCAGATCATCAAGGATGACTTTGACCAGATCTTCAATCTCTATAACCCAGCGGTCTATGAGACGGCGGATGTAATCTCCACCTATGTATACAGGCAAGGTTTGGAAATGATGAACTACAGCTATGCAGCAGCAGTCGATCTGTTTAAGAACATCATCGCCCTAGTCTTCGTATTTGGAACCAACCGGGTTGCGAAGAGTATGAATGAGTACGGTATCTGGTAAGGAGTGGCTACAATGCATGTAAGAAAAATCGGTCTATTTGACATAATCAATACAGCCATCATGTTGGGAATCTTGATCATTATGCTCTATCCAATGCTCAATGTGTTGTCTGTATCCTTCAGTGGGGTCACTAAACTTGGACTGGGCCTTTTACCGCAAAGTTTTACGCTGAAAAACTATCAGATTGTATTCAACAATAAAGCCTTGTGGATTGGGTTCAGCAACACCTTGGTCCGAGTAGGTTTGGGAGTTTTCAGTACCCTGATCATCACTTTACTGATGGCCTATCCTTTGTCCAAGAAAGCGCTTCCCTTTAAAAAGGTCATAACCTTCTTTGTGGTGTTTACGATGTTTTTCAACGGAGGCTTGATACCCAATTATATCGTAGTCCGGTCCCTTGGTCTCATCGATAGCCGTCTTGCGCTCATTCTTCCAAGGTTGGTGGACACGTTTGCTCTTATTGTCATGCGTAATTTCTTGATGACGATTCCGGACTCCTTGGAAGAGGCTGCAAAGATTGATGGTGCATCCTATTTCACAATACTGTTCAAAATCATCGTTCCGATTTCCATACCCATCATTGCTACCGTAGTGCTCTGGACTGCTGTCTGGCATTGGAACTCCTGGTTTGATGCAATGATCTACATCCAGAGTCAGAGTAAACAGGTCTTGCAATTGATCTTGCGAAGAATTGTCATCGAAGGAACGGCTTCAGCAATGAGCCTTTCGATGGATGATGCAAATACGGTTGCCAACCCAGATATGATCAAGGCAACAACCATCATAGTATCGACACTTCCCATCGTGTGTTCCTATCCGTTCTTGCAAAAATACTTTGTGAAAGGAATCATCGTAGGGTCTGTGAAAGAATAGTGTATTTTTGGAACCGTTGGTTCCATGAAAAATAGCAGGAGGTAATAAGTATGAAAAAAGTGGTTTCATTATGTATGATAATGATTCTCGTCAGTACGTCATTCGTATTTGGTGCTGGAAGAAGTGAAGTGGCAGCTCCGTCTGTATCTGATGGAATTGTAGAGTTCACCTACTCAATTCTGGCAGATGTTCCACCTAGAGCAGATGCACCGATTATCAAGGATTTGGAAACGTTGTATGGCATCAAGCTCAATTATGTCAATATTGAACGCAGTCAGTACAACCAGATGCTCGGTCTGAAAATATCTTCAGGGGAGACACCCAATGCCTTCATGCTTGATGGCAATATGCTTCAGTACGCGCAGTTTGCTGAACAGGGAGTGCTTCGGTCGATTCCTTTGGACATGATGCAAAAGTATGCTCCGACACTCTATGAAAAGCAGAAGCCTTACTTTAAATATCTGCTCATCGATGGAGAGCTCTATGGGATTACCAAGGAGAAGGCAAGCAATGACTTTCCCTTGAATGCCATTTGGAGAAAGGATTGGCTGGAAAATGTCGGCATCGATAAAGTTCCTGAGACCTTGGCGGAAGCTGAAGAAGCCTTCTATGCCTTTGTAAACAAGGACCCCAACAGAAGCGGAAAGAAAGACACCTACGCACTGGGGAAAAGCGGCCTTGACATGATCTTCGGTGCCTTTGGCGGTATCCCTTGGGGACCATGGCCGCAGTACTCCCTCTGGCTGGAAGACGGTCAAGGAGGATTGCAGCATGCAGCAGTACTGCCTGGCATGAAAGATGCTCTTGCGCTTCTCCAAAAGTGGTACAAAGATGGCCTGATCGATCCTGAGTATGTCATTGGTGAGAACAAAGGTGGCTACTGGGCTATCTCCACGGACTTCTTCAATGAAAGAATCGGTTTCACCGGTCTCGGCCACTACTATCACTGGGCCCCCGATACGCTTTATGAAGGATATCCAGGTGGACAGGTTTTTGCAGAGTTCAAGAAACTGAGACCCAATGCACGAATTGCCTATGGACAGGCAGTCACCGGTCCTAAGGGTGATGCCGGAACCTGGCTCTATCCCGTAGGTGTTGGAGCCGCAGGTCTGACCGTATTCAGCGCAGAGACCACCGATGAGCAGTTGATCAAATTGTTGCAGATTGCTGAAGACCAGATTACCAACTACGACAACTATCTGCTTGCCATGTTTGGTCGAGAGGGCGAACACTGGGTGCGTGATGAGAAGTCACAAGCAGTGACTGCTGTTGGGAAGTTCAATACCAGAACAACCTATCTGGATGAAGGAATCAAGGTGCTGTATCTGGTTGAGGATCTTGCATTTGCACGAAGAGACAACCCGCTTGCCTATGAGTTTGCAGAAAAGTACTACTCGTTCCCAGGCTACCGCAATGAATTGTTGGTATCTGTCCCCTCAGAGAGACTCTATCGTACTGATTTGGAAAAACTCAGAGACCAGTATTACACAGCAATCATCAGCGGAGCACGTCCGGTAAGTGACTTTGATGAGTTTGTTGCAATTTGGAATAGACAAGGTGGAAAGCAGATCAAGGCTGAGGCCGATGCTTGGTACAAGAGCTTGGCTAAATAATAACGGATTTCACTGGAATGCAGAATCAGGCCCCCATCAGGGGGCCTGACTATAAAACGATAATGAGGTTTGTTGCATGTTTACTCACCCCTGTATCCCCGAAAACCTAATATCTGAGCAAGAGACGAAAACAACTGGTGATGCAGAACTTGTATCCATCATGCGCTGCAATACGCAAGCCATACAAGACGCAATACTACAGGCTTCTCAGATGGTCGGGGGTAATTGTGTACTCATTCCCCCCGGTCGGTATCATATTGCTACCTTGGTATTGTACTCATCAGTATCCTTGTATCTCAGCCGAGGGGCGGTGCTTGTGGCGTATCCTGACTATGAGCAGTATCCGCAGGTTGAGCAAAGGCGCCCTTGCAAAAAGGGAACCGACTATAATCATAGAAGCCTGATTTTTGCTCAGGATGCCCACGATATTGCATTGCTGGGGCCGGGGACCATTGATGGCTCTGCCCTTGCGTTCTGGGACAGTTCGCTTCGGGATTTGCGCCTGCAAAACAAGAAAACAAGCCATCTTGCATTGGAAAAGACGAGGGAAGAAGACAGTCCCTTCAAACGTGCAAAAAAGCAGAGGATCTCACCTCTGGTTTTCTTTGACCACTGTTCTCAGATCTCAATTGAAGACATTACCCTTGTGAACTCTGCAGGTTGGACAGTTCACATGAGATGTTGCGAGCAAGCAACCATACGGCATATCCAGATCAAGAATGATTTGTATGGACCCAACACAGATGGGTTGGATATCAACGGCTGCAGGGATGTCATGATATCGCAATGCAATATCAGAGGAGGTGATGATGCGATCATCATTAAAGCCACTGAGGATGCCCAAAGCAGTGAAAACATCATCGTATCGGATTGCATCATCGAGACCCACTGTGCGGCGTTCGGCATAGGCGCGGAGGTGGTACATCCGATAAGAAATATATGTGTGCGTAATCTAGTCGTGAAACGAGCTCTTCGTCTCATCCAGATAGAACTTTGGGATGCCTCTGTTGTAGAAAACGTGACCATCGATGGAATAGTAGGATCGAACATGACAGACATACCTTTGGAGCGTCCCATCTATCTGGATATCCAAAGCCATGGACGGTCCGATGGGAAGCTTGGGAAGATCAGGAATATCCAAATCTCACACATCTCAGCAGTTACAAGAGGTCGATGCCTGCTCACTGCGAAGGACGGCGCTTGTATTGAACAGGTGCAGATCAACAATATCCAGCTGATGTACCTGCAGGTGGAAGATCCAAAAGTAAGCGTACCTTCCAGTAAGAGCAGTCAAATGTCAAACGACAATCCCCATACCCGTTCAGAACGGGCCGTCTTTGTCTGTGACAATGTGAGAAACCTGATTCTTCGGGATGTACAGGTTACTTGGCCGGAATCAATCAAGGAAGATGACTCAGCTTGGTTAAGGGAAGATCTTGATCGAGGACAGCTCTTTCACGATTACAGAAAGCGGGCCTCTCTTGCAAGTGGTAGTGAGCATTGTGCAATGGATGGGGTTCTTTTAAGAAATTGTACTGATTGTATGTTGGATATAACACATCTACAACGCGCAGGCGGTAGAGCGATACATCATATGGAGGAGCAATGAAGCAACATTTGGATCTTGAGGTAGTATTGACAGGCGAGTCCTGGCGTGAAAACACCCCTGTTTTACAAGAAGCACTTACTCGGTGTTCTGAAGCGGGAGGAGGAACGGTCAGAGTCTTGACCTCTTCTGAAGGTGCTGAAATCGGCACCATACATATGCCGTCTTATACAGAGCTGCAAATTCCCACCACCAGCAGGCTCCTTGCCGCTTTGGAGAGGGAAGCGTATAAAGATTCCCGATACGAAGCGTTGATAGATTCATTTGAGACAGAATACTTTTGCATCAGTGGCGGCGGGGTGATCGACGGTCGTTCCACGCAATTCATGCTCAGTGATAAAACCTACATCTACGAGCCGAAACAATTCAGGCCCAGGATGTTCGTTCCAATCGGGTGTTCTGACATCCGCATCGAGGATGTTACATTCAAGGATGGTCCGTATTGGACGGTTCATCCCATCGGGTGCAATCGTATAACCATCTCTAATGTCATCATTGACAACAATCTACGGGTACCGAACTGCGATGGCATCGACCCTGATCGCTGCAGCGATGTTCGGATCATCGGCTGCAGCATCCGTTGTGCAGATGACTGCATCGTACTGAAGACAACCAAGGAGTTCCCCCAATATGGAATATGCAAGTCGATCATTGTCAGTGGTTGCACCTTGGTAAGCACCTCTGCGGCGATCAAGATAGGAACAGAGTCTGTCGCAGACTTTCAGGATATTGTCATCAGTGATTGCATCATCAATGCTTCGAGCAGGGCTATTGCCTTACAGCTTCGTGACCAAGGCAACATCTCTCATGTTTCGATCACGAACTGCATCATTGAAACACGGCTCTTTGAAGATCATTGGTGGGGAAGAGCGGAACCTATCTACATCACGGCCGTAAGAAGGTACTCAATCGAAGGAGAGACACTACCGCAATGGAATCCAGAGGGCGTAGTGGGGACTATCAGCGATGTCAGAATCCATGGAATTGATGCCCGTGGGGAGAACGGGGTGGTTATCCATGGAATAAAAGGCAGTGATAATCGATCAAACGTAAGAAACATACGAATCAGCGATATGAATCTACGAGTTGAAAAAACCTCCAAATGGAAAGCCGGAAAACTCGATTTGCGACCATGTGATGCACTAGGACCTGCATTCAGAAACCCTGAAGAAGATCCTGGATTGTTGGATCAACCCCATGCAGCCCTCTACGTACATGGTACAGATTCCGTTGTTTTCAAGGATGTCCGAATCTTTTGGGATATCGAGCGAGGAACAGAAGGATATGATCAGGTCCTGCAGTTTTCTGCAAATCGAAATCTCCAATGCAAGGATCTGACCATTGAGGAGAAAGAGTATGTCTGAGATACACTATAAAAACATCGATTTGGACCTGCCGCAGTGGGGACCCTATGCTAAACACTATGCAGGAATTTCCTATATCGTAAACACAGAAGAGGAACGCAGAGAAGCGATGATGGACTTCATCCCCTTGATCGGTCGAATGAGGGGAAAAACCATAGTACCTGACATCAACTATGAGTCGGATTATCATCTCTGGGAAGCAACGGATGACCTGAAGCATATCTGCTATCGTTATCAGCTTACCTGGAAAGACCGGGAATATGTGGAGGTTTTCTTCCATGAAGATCCGGATGGGCGATTGTGCCAAATGGTGTTCCATAACAATACTGATTTGAGCAAAGAGTATGTTGCAAGCATTATGTCATTTTTGAGGAGCGAAGGAAAAACAACATTGCGTCTCAAAGATGATGAGCAATGGATCGGAGCAGAGTCGTATCAGAGTCTGCAATACCGTCCTGGTCCATCTCTTTGGGTATCCGGTCAGCACTACGAGGGGCAATGCCATACAGCACAGCTGGGCATGGGCAAGGATGGCTTGCGTAAAGGGGTATGCATCGGGGATTTTCTTGTTGATGGCTTTGGCCTAGGTAATTGTCTTGCAAAAACCTATGGCAGCACTACATCGGATAATGCAACATTCCTGATGCAGAAAGGGACAACCATTACCTATGCCCTTTCGGCAACAGGAGACTGTACGACAGTGTGTCTGAGGTATGCGCTCTATGGGGTCTCTCGATTGGATTTGGTGATTGCCTCCTCTACTCATCAGGTTTCTCTTTCGCTTACTCCCACACAGGCTGAGAAAACAACCACCAGCGATTCTTTTGGATATTGCACCTGCTTCTTGCCGCTGAAAGGAGAGCCAACGCTGAGCATCAGCGTCCAGGATGTGTTGTGCACGGAAGAACGACCTTCTTTCATTTTGGATGGTCTGCTCTTGGGCAATGAGACTGATTGTAATTTGCTGCAGCAACGGTTCTTGTATGAGAGCAAACCCATTGATGTCGAGGTTTTCCGTAGTCCGGAAAAAAAGGGTGTAGGAATAACGTACCCGAAATTCCCCTCTGCCTCTTGTGCAATGCTCTCAGATAGAGAGAGAGCAAGGCCTCCTCATCCCTATAGTGATTGCACCATCACGCATGTCCTGCATGATGAGCTGTCAGGTCAGCGTATCTTGCGTAAACTCTCCAATGACTCTCTTTTCAATTGGTATGATGTGAATTGCAGGATAGAAGGAAACCAGAAAGGCCATTTTGTCGGGTACAACATCGGTCCCATTGTATGTGAACCGAAGCAGACTCAAGAGGTGTATATTGCCTTGGTGTGTGGAAACCTTCCCCAGAAAGAGCAAGAGCGAAAGCTTAATGCAATCTTGGAACGAGCTCCACAGACTGCGAGAGTCGGAATGCAAAGAGAAGAGGAGACTTCAAAGCGGGTATGTGCTTCTCCCTATCAGTTTGGCATGCAGCGGCTGTTGGCCTATATCTTTTCCAATGTCACCTATCCTGTACAAATAGGCAGCAGTGCCGTTCGTACCTATACACCAGGAAAACGATGGGGCGGGCTGTTCACGTGGGATTCTGGCATGCATGGTATTGGCTTGTGTGAGTATGAACCCTATAGGGCGGCTCAAATTGTCAACCAATATATGGTCGACCCTGAGCAAGAGGATGTTGCTCTCGTGATGCATGGATCACCCTTGCCGCTTCATATCTATCTCCTGTTGGAAATATACAAGAAAACCAAAGACAAGGACCTGCTCTCCTATTTCTATCCGAGGGCGATGAACTATTACGCGTACTTTGCAGGACTGCATCCACTTAGCCGTTTCGACGTCTTCTCAAGCGGGCTCTTGAATCCCTATGCAGAAGGGTACAACACCTTGGGAATTGATGACTACCCGGTGCAGCATGAAGAAGGAGTGAATGGCTGGTATGGAAAAGTCAGTACTGTCAGTGCTACAGCCCACGCTATTAGAACCGGACAGATCATGAAACTGCTGGCCCGGGAACTCGGTAAAGATGCTGATATTGCTCATGTGGATGAGCATCTTGGGTATCTTTCAGAAGCCTTGCTTAGATGGGCTTGGGACGATGAAAGCGGCTATTTCAACCATGTATTTGATGATACAAAAGAGCAGGTACGATACAAGGATGGTCGCTCGTACAATATGGGCTTGGACGGAGTCTCTCCGTTGCTCACCACCATCTGCTCAGAAGAGCAAAAAGTGCGTTTGATCGGGCACATCATGACCGAGGGTGAGATGTGGACACCCTTCGGCATTACCTCTGTCTCTCAAGATGCCCCGTACAGCCGAAAAGATGGGTATTGGAATGGTAAGGTGTGGATTCCTCATCAGTGGTTCTTGTTCAAGGCAATGATAGGGCATGCCCAGCTCGAGCATGCAGAGAAGATCGCCCATACAGCACTCTCTGTATGGCAAGAAAATGTAGAGGATACCTACAATTGCTACGAACTCTTTGATGGAACAACAGGTATGGGACAAGGGTGTCACCACTTTGCAGGACTCAGTGCGCCACTTGCCTCCTTTTATAACGCCTATTATCGTCCCTATCAGGTTACTACCGGCTTTGATGTGATGATTGAATCGCAACAGGTGGATGAGCAGAAGCAAGAGACTACTTTTGAACTTGTGTCTCCCTTTTACCAAGGCAAGAGTGGAGTAATCTGTGCTGTACCTTCAAAAGGAACGTACTCTGTTTCTATTGGACGAGAGCAGCAGACACTCTGTGTCTCTGCACCTTATCTGCAATTTGAAGTTGCCGATGCCTCACAGGCTGTTACGGTGAAAATCAGGAGAGTATCTGATGAGTGTTGATGCCTATAAAAAAATATGCAGAGCTTCTGAGAGAGCCTATGCGATGCTTACCCGGTTCCAATGTCTTGACCAAAATTCGCTGGACTATGGAGGTTATATTGATCCAAAAACCGGCTATAGTGAACCTGCAAAATGGGGTTCGGGCATGGGTGTATCACTAGGATGTGCTCTCTATTGCTGCCCGGAAAGTACGTATTTCCAAGATTTTCAAGTCCTGAAGAGGGCGAAACTGTTCTTTGCCCATACCAAGGCAGGACAACATGAAGACGGGACGTGGGATCTGAGAAGTTCGAACTATCATGATGCTACTGCTGCTGCTTTCACGATTGCCCAATTCATGACTACCTATCGGTTGCTGTGCACCCAAAAAGGTCAAGAAGAGTTTGCAAATGATATCTTGGATGTGTGTAAAAAAGCTGGACAAGCCTTGTTGAGCGGAGGGTTCCATACTCCCAATCATAGATGGGTGATTGCCTCGGCCCTCTCTTTGCTCTACCAAGAAACTCGACAAGAAGAGTATAAGCGTGAAGCAGAGCTCTATCTAAAAGAAGGCATAGACTGTCACGCAGATGGCTCTTATACGGAGAAATCGGTTGGAAACTACGATGCAGTAGTGGACCAAGCCCTCATTACTATTGCCCAAACGCTCGATAGACCACATTTTTTGGAATTAGTTCTTCGCAACCTCTCTCTGGTTGCTCATATGGTTCAACCTGACGGTAATTTGTGCACCACCCATTCGTTTCGACAAGATCGGGGAGCACGGATCAAACCGATGAAGTACTATATGGTCTATCGGGACATGGCCAGAAAAACCAAAGATCCTCTGTGTCAGTATATGGCTGCAAAAATTGCAAATGAGTGCTTGGATGAACTCAATACTGAAGGTCCCTCCTATGATTTTCTTACCCCGCTCTTGCTCGATGCCCAGCTCAGAGAGGATTGTCCGAGCCTGAAAAGCCCCCTTGTACAGGGTGTGCACGCATTTTTGGACATGGGAATGATTCGGGTACTGAAGAGTGACGTCGCTGTTACCCTGCTCAGGGACAATGCTCAATTTCTGCACATCCAGAAAGGATCCTTGAGTGCATATTTCAGACTGTACGCTTCCTTCTTCTCAAGAGGACAATTCAAGGCTCAGAGCATCGAAGAGACAGATGAGCTGATTATTCTCCGAATGAGGGTGAACTATGGGTATATCAGGCCCTTTGAACAATCAGTGGATACCTCAGACTGGGCTGATATGCCTCATGGGACCTGGGCGAATATTGAAGCTTTCAATACAAAAGGCTTGTATCCAAGATGGGAAGAAATTGATTTTGGGCGACGCAAGGCAGTAGGGGAGAGATTTCTTGATTTCTCCGTAACCCTTGATCGAAACAGACTGCTTCGCGGCGAAATCAGTATGCACCTACAAGTGCAGGGAACTGACCGAGTCCCCTTGAATCTGGAGTGTGTCTTTGATCTTGGTGGAGATTTGAGCAGTGACTCTTGCATGCTAAAGCATATGAACTCAGGCTCAATCATAGCTCGAAAAGGAGAATGGACCTATACAAAAGGGGGTGCCTGCTTCACTTTAGGACCTTGTTTTGCTAGTCATACGGAAACACAGTTGCGAGGACAAGCAGATGTTGATCGTCAGGGATTTGCAGTATTCTGTACAGCAGAAACCCCGCTTGATAACACAATTTGCTTAGTTTGAAAGGATGCATACCATGCAAAGAATAGAAGAAATACTTGAGAAAGTGGCATATAAAACTATCGAGCAGCACTATGAGAGTGCCGATATGAACTATTTCGTCTGGGACTGGCAGCAGGGTGTGGGGTTGTATGGATTATGGAAGGCCTATGAAAGGTTGCATGACAGGCGCATCTATGACTTTATCAAGGAGTATATTGATTATCATATGCAAAAAGGCTTGGGAGAACGCACCATCAATACCACAGCCCCGTTTTTGACTGTTCTGAAGTTGTATGAGGCAACTGGACAGGACTCGTATCGCGATGCTTGTGAACAGCAAGCCCGATTTTGTATGGCTGAGGCTGATAGAACTATAGGAGGAGCCCTTGCCCATACGGTGATCGGGAAGAAGTTTTCCTCACAAATATGGGCAGATACCTTGTTCATGGGAGCCTTGTTCTTATCCCAATGGGGAGCGCTTACAGACAATACGATGTATTGCAAGGAAGCCTTGCGACAGTTGGACCTCCATTACCGCTATCTTACCGATGAGAAGACGAATCTGTTGTTCCATGGCTATGATGAGAAAAGTCGATCCCATCTTTCAGCGGTTCGTTGGGGCAGAGCCAATGGATGGGCTATCATCAGCACCATCGAGATGCTGCAGAGCATGAAAGAACCTCCTAATGAATATGAAACGATTGTAGAACGTTTTGTAAGACATCTGGATGCCCTGCTTTCCTATATGCAAAAAGATGGAAGCTGGAACACAGTCCTCGATAGTCCTTCATCAGTCAAGGAAACCACCATAGGGTCCTGTATATGCTACGGGTTGAAAAAAGGTCTTGAGCATCATATGCTCCAAGAACCGTATGAAGCTGTTTACAAACAATGTCTTGAGGCCTTGCTTGCTGACATCAAGAGCGATGGGGAGGTTCTGCACACCTCAGGAGGAACTCCAATAATGGAAAGTGAACAGGCGTATAATGAAATACCGTCAGTCATGTCCTACTATGGACAAGGCTTGGCCTTGTTAGCGCTCAGTGCGGGTTGCCAGTGAAAAACAGATTGCATTTCAGACGGCTTATCATCTCCTATGCTGCGATTCTCCTCTTTATCATCATTGTGTTGAACATGGTATTCTATACGATACTCATTCCTCAGTATGAAAAAGAGTTGGAGAAGATGAATGAGCTTTCCTTGGCGAATATTGGAGCGGTATTCGATATGTTTTTGACATCCCGCCTTCGCACGCTCTATATGGATATTATCTTGGACCAGCAGGGGAGGTATCTCAGGCATATAGAAGTCGACCCCCGTAGGGAACTTTGGGAAATCCAGGATGTTCATGAAAGCCTTCGTCTTCTGTATAGTGACCATAAGGACATCCTCTCATCTCTTGCCATTTATTATCCTACCCAGGATTTCATCAATGCTTCCTATGGGTTCAAATTTCTTCGTGAGGATGATATTGCCAATGATTTTAATTTCTTTTGGCTTGAAGATGACACGAAGGAAGGTCGTGACAGGCTGTATACCTCCCGTGAGATTACAGACTACCTGAGACCCCATCAGACAAAGCAAGTCATCGTATGGAAGAAGATGTTTCCTTATGTTAGCAATGCCAGATTTCATGAAGCCGCCATTGTATTCTCTCTCAAAGAAGAGTTCTTCACCACGGTCCTTTCTCGTTTTATAGATGCGGACTCCTTCAATGGCTCCTTCTTTTTAACAAACACTGAAGGGGAAACACTCTTTAGCAGTTCAGGAGAAAAACTTGCCGAGTTGGATTTGAGAACGATTTCCGCAAAAGCCTTGATAAGTGGGCGGAAGATGTACCACTCGGTAGTAGGGCAAAATGTAATCTCCGCAATGCTCAGTGATGATGGACAGTTGCAATACATATTTGTAGTGCCCACGAGTGAATTCTATCTACGATCAAAGCAAATACTGGATCGCATAGTGCTCTTGTCCGTTGTCATGCTTGCCCTGACTCTTCTAATAATATATTTCGTAACCCGTATCAACTATAAGCCTATAACAGATATTGTCCGTTCCGGGCAACAGGTTTTGGATGGCTTGAATTTACCTCCAGTTCGTCAGAGAAGCAGTGATGACTATGAACGCATCGTAGGCACGCTGACCATACTGGGGGATTTTGTCCAACAGAACCTTTCCATCGTTAAGCGAAGCTTCTTTGTGGAATTATTGGAAAATAGATTCGATCCTCGCTACGTTGAGCAAAAATTAGCATATTTGGATATCAACTTTGTAGGGTCCTTTTTCTCGGTGATCACCATAACCTATTTTGATGAACTCGAGGGGAAGCTTCCCTCTGGCTCCGGCTTCAGTGATTGGTTGCTCGGCGTACTGCATGACATGCAAGACTCAGAACTTTTCTTGTATGGCACAAGGAAAGGGCCAAAACGTATTGTTTGCTTGGCAAACTTCCAAGACGAGAGAAAAGTCATGACAGTCTGCGAAAATTTGGTCTCTGGGTGCAATCGTCTCAACGGGTTGGGAGAGCAAATTGGACTTCGTGTTACTGTAGGGTCTGTCTACAAACAGTTGGAAGATATCCACCTCTCCTATCAGGAGTCCAAAGAGCTCGTTCCCTATTATTATCTGCATGAACAATCTGTATTGTATGCAAGTGTTCATCTATCGCAGCAAAGTTCTGTTGATTGGCTCAAAACATCAGTGCAGGAATATCAGAGTCTTCTGCATGAAGGAGACACCCAATCACTGGATTCCCTTCTGGATGGGCTATTGCACGTGATGCGCACAAATAGGATTTCCGCTTCTCAAGCCCATCATACCATCGATGCATTGTCAGAGTGCCTTCAGGTGAACCAGATGCGACTAAGGCTGCCAAAACCAAATACTGATGCTTTTGATACAGAGGAGATTCAAAAAGCAACCACAGCCCGTGCAGCGCTAACACTCTTGAAGAGTCAGACCGAACTGTATTTTGTTCAAAGAAAAGAGATGCAGGAAAACGTATATGACGACACAATTGTCAAAGTACTTGCGTACATCGACGAGCATGTTGAAGAGACGTTCTCATTGCGTGATCTCTCCGATCGGTTCCATATCAGTTATTCCCATCTCAGTTCTTTACTCAAGAAGACGGTAGGAAGTTCCTTCTCTTCCTATGTGACAGAGAAAAAAATGGCCTTTGCCGTGCAGAAACTGTTGCATACTTCAAAGACCGTGGAACAGATTGCTCATGAAGTAGGTTTTTCCGACACTGGATATTTCATCAAGCTATTTAAGAAGCACACTGGGCAGACCCCCAAGATCTATAGAATGCAGAACTCCGATCTGCAGTAAGGGAGCTTTTATGTATTGTCTTTCCAACAAGCATCTTCGTGTAGAATTGCTTGATCCTGTCGGCGATCAGCATCGATTTGGTACACGCTACTGCTGTGGCGGTTACATCTTCCAGGTACATGATGCACAAAGAGGGCCCTTGCTCAGCGGACCCACCTATCCGGAGAGTTTCAATACCTTCGATGGGCAAGGAATACCAGATACCTTCAACCATATCCCCCTCAGGGACAAGAATGGGGGTGATGATTCTGTCTTGATTCTGGGAATCGGCATTTGCAATCTCGTGCGAGATGAGGTGACGCAGTTCATTCCATGGAAGGTGGAAAAACAGGAGAAGGAAATCACCTTTACAGCCCGCCATGTGTATGGCCCTTATGACATCGAGTTGATTCGTACTGTCAAGTTGGAGAACAGGTCGGTACTCTCAAAGACCACCGTCTGTAATCATAGTTCCGCCTTTGTGCCGATTAGTTGGTATCCTCATCCGTTTTTCCCCCAGCCCATTGAAGATGAGTTATGTTGCCTGAACCTGGAAATAAAACCATTTGAACACAAGGCTTACCACCAGGGCTCCAATGGGTTTCTCATGCGTAGGCTGCCACCGAAGACTCCTGGCTATTTTATGGCATTGGACCATGGCTTTGATCGTCAGTTGTATGCTCTGCAAAGACATGATGTCGTTGGTATGGTTGGAATCAGAGGTGATTACATCCCAGCAGGTTTTCCCATTTGGGGAAACGAGAAAACCTTCTCAATCGAGCCCTATGTAGAAAGAACTGTTTTTTCAGAGATGGTAACCTCTTGGCAGATTGCCTACGATTTCTAGCCTAATGGAACAGTTTTTCATACTCGATACCTGTTAAGGTTTCACAAACAGTTTTTGTCTCTGCATCCACTGCTTGTTTCAAACCGCCCTCTTGAAGTCTCTGTATCTCTTTTTGCATGATGGCATGGGTTTTCGGTGTTATCTTGAACTTGAAACTTACAAAAAAGCCCGTAACAGCGAAGAGGGTGGGTACGATGGTGAAGATGAGCCGCAGAGACAGGAGCGTTTGTGTTGATTGCATACCTTGTGCCTGAGGATTGTAGCCGATGAGGGTGAGCAGCAATCCCAGTAAGGGAAGCACGAAGGCCCCTTGAATGAGCTTTCTGACCAACGTCATTGCTCCTGCATAGGTGCCGGCACGCTTTTGTCCTGTGATCAGTTCGTCTACATCTGCAACGAAAGGCAGCAACTGGAAGGGAATTACCACTGCTGCAGACATTCCAAGACCGATGAAGAAGCAATTGATGACCAACAAGAGATTGCTTCCTTGCGGTCGTTGAAAAATCATGCTGAAGATGGCAAGAGCCCAAATGGCCAACCCGATCCTATAGGCTTTTGCGTGACCTTTCTTGTTGCCAATGCGGACGTAGACAGGCAATGCTAGCATTTGGGTGATTAAAAGGGTTCCAAGCCCGATGGTGACAAACCCTGGTTTTTGTAGATAATCGATGACATAAAACTTGAACCAGGCCATCAATACATCCATGGCAGCATACGCGCAGATATACATGAGCATATGCACTTTGAACGACCTGTTTTTTAGCAAGGAAGCAAAGTTTTTAATAACGGAGGGCCTCGTTTCTTTTTCTGAATGAACGAAAGGCAGTTCCCACGTTCCCAGATAGACAAAAAGATACGGGATGGCAAAGAAAAGTCCGAAGACTGCGCCCATCACAAGGTGCCCCTGTGTTTGGGTGGGGAACGCCTGGATCAAAGGTTGTGCCACCAAGCCTCCAAGCAGCGTGGACCCCATGGAAAATATCATCCTTGTTCCGGTGAGCTTGTTGCGCTCAGTGAAGTTCGTGGTCATCTCTGCAGAAAGAGCGGAATAGGGAACCAAGACCATGGTCGAACAACTATAGAAAAAGAGATAAGCAAAGAAGTAGTATAAAAACTGTGCAATTTGGTTGGATGGTCCGATAGGGACCCAGAGCAGAGTGAAACTCAAGGCAATGGGAATGATACCTATGAGAAAGAAAACTCGCCTTCTTCCCCGTTTGGAATTGCTTGTATCTGAGAGGTATCCCATCAAAGGGTCTGAGATGGAATCCCAAATTTTGCCAAGCCCAGGAATCAAGCCGGCCAAGATTGGATTTAATCCAACGATTGATACAAGGAAATACATGCTGAAGGTTGAAATCAGAAAAAATGATCCGCCACCATACAGGTCACCGAGGCCATATGCAACATAGTTGCGTACTTTTAACGTTCGTGCTTCTTTCATAATCGTAATAGTATGTCTGTTTATTACTTTCCGCAAGAAAATAATATAAAAACAAAGGGCCTGCTCCTGCAGGCCCGAAAAACATTTATACAAAGATCAAGGAATGGCAAACAATATCAGTGAGGTACTACTATCGGAAACAAGAGCTATATGATCGGCCTTCGGAGAAATTGCCATTCTTCTTGGCTCGAATGAGTTGATTGCCGTCGAAGAGAGATAGCTCAGTTCCTTGGTTGAAGAAGAGATATTGAAAGTGAGGATGTTTTTGCTTCCTTTGGCAAGAACATATGCATGGTTGGCTGTGTTGTTAAGTAGGATTTGTTTGACACCCTCCATCGCAGGAAGGGAATCATATTCACTGGTGAAAACTGCTCCTTGGGTCCAGTTTCCGCTGTTGAACACAAACTGTCCTACGTCATTGTCTGTAGCATACAGCACATGCTCGTCATCGATGAAGCGCAGGCACTGGATGTTGTCCAGATAGGGATCGTCAGGTGTTTTAAAATCCTTGTCTAGTGCAAAAAGAGCTCCCATGTCGTTTCTGCTGCATAATTTTATCAAGCCTGTGGACGTCTCTGCAATGGCGGCTCTTTTTCCCGATGGTGAGACGGCCAAGGCATCAAAAATCTCATAGGGTTTGAACCACCATGCATATAGATTGGGATTCACATCTGCTTGTTTTGTAGCATAGAAGTAGGTAGCTACTACTCTTGGAGCGTCCGGGATCAAGCCATAGAGCATGCCTGTTGATTTATCCAGCGCCAGCTCATGCAAGTACGAGAATGTCTCAGATTCATAGTAGGCAGAATTGCGGGTAAAGAGCTTAGTCAATGATGAAGAGCTAAGATCGTACTGATAAATCACAAGGCTTGGAGTCGCTGCATCAGCAATGGCTACACGGTAGGTCAAGTAATCGACGTAGATGTCAGTGACCTCAGATGCGTTGAACCCATCGATTAAGCTGTAGGTATGCATGACTTCCAAACTATCGCGGACGATTCTGCAGACTTGTATGGTCTGATGTTGATTACTGGCCAGCACCAACTTCCCATCAGGAAGGAATGCCAGACGAGCATCCATTCCGATGTTGACTCCGTCGGTGTTGTCCTCCACTCTGTTGATGGCCACAGGAACCCCGTTGGTCCCTTCAACAATGGCGGTGAAGGTGATGCTGGCCGATCCAGAACTAGCTAGGAGAGGTCCTTTTGCGATCACGTCCAGGCGATGCTGCCCACTGTTAGGAATAAAGGTGCATTGATTGCTACAACTGATCAACTCTCCGTCGAGGTACCAGCTAATCTCAAGAGAGCCTGCGTCAGGTTCATTGAGCGCCACCAGAGAAGTTGTCACTGGTACCAAGGCCGGTACTGCCTCACTGAGTCCTGTGATGCTGCACTCTACCGGAACCCCTACATTATTCACCAAAGTAAGAGTTGTAGGAATGCTTGCATACTTGTCCAATGAGAGTTCAATCAAGCCTTCAGTGGTTTTGCCCCCAACAATCCGTATGACCTCGGCGCAACCGGCAACAACTACTGAACCGCTGTACAGTTTCGCTTGCAAAAGGTAGGAACCTGATGGATAGAGCGCACTATACTTTGCCTGTCCTGTTGAGATGTTGTTGATCAGCGGGGTCAAGGTTGTTGCATTGTTATCGCTGTCAATGAGCTGCACCACCAATGATGGATTCGCTATCATCTGGTAATCCCATGAAAGAGTAACGTCCATAGTTCCACTTCCTGAGAGGGCGTCAAGGATGATAACCGTTTCAGTAGGTTCTTTTGCCAGCGTTATTGATTTACTGCCATGCACCAAATCGACACCTTTTTCATTCTGTCCTATTGCATCGAGATTCCATTGTCCGATCAATAGGCCTTCAACGGAGATGGAGCTGGTGTTGGACATGACGCTGAAAGTTGAATCTTGAGGTCCCTGGCCCTCAATCACGTAGCGGGACACTTCCAAGGGAGTGTCTTTGGGCAATAGGGAGCGAGATGTGCTCTCCCCCTTTTGCATGCTCAAGTGCAACGTGGAACGGTTAGCACTCTCTTCTTTGCATCCACCCAGACTCAACAATGCCGTGCTGATGAACAGGATGGAAAGCCATAAAAAACAAGATTTTCGTTTTTCCATGATAGCCTCCACCCAAGAAGGCTTCTTGAGTGGCTCTTTGCTTCACGTCTTTTCATTTTTTCTAAAGGCGGATACATTCTAGCTATGCAGATACTCATCAAACTAGTGCTTTTGGCGCTCACTTTTTTTCTTGTATTCGTCAATCCTGCCTATATCGGCAAGGCCTTATATTATTCGTTTTTCCCGGTTCTTTTTCTTCTGGTAGGTTGGCTGTACCGTATCTCTTACCTTGTTGGGGAAAAGGATATACAGCGTGTTACGGATGAGAAGTTTTCTTATTCTCTGTTCTGCGCCATGGTACCTCTTGATGGACAGGAAGATCTCAAGAGAGGTCGCCTGATCGTGACAGAGACGCATTTGAAGCTCTTTCAACGAACCAAGGCAAAGAAAGAGCCTTGCAAGATGACCTGGAGTCTAGCAATCTCGCAGTTGGAAGGAGTGTCAGTAGAAGCAGTGTTGGGTAATCGAAAAGGCTTCACCTTTCACCTTGAATCGCACAATGTATCCTTTGTCTATAGGAAGGCAGAACAAGAAAAGAATCTGCTCATTAAAGCTCTTGGTTGGCAAGAGGAACCGAATATAGGAGAGGACGCTTCTCGAGCTCCCTCATTCAAGGACCTTTAGAAACTGAAGTTGAATCCTACACGCATCGGCTGAAGAGAGAAGGTGATTGTACTCTTATTGAAGTTCCATCTGGTTTGCAAGCCTGCTTGATAGAAGATACTTAGTTGCTCAGTCAGCATATAGGAAACACCTGCCATTGCCTTGGCGGTCAGGGCAATATCCATGGATGACGAGCCATCACTGATCAAGGTAGGCCCGAGAGCCAAGGTGATTGGAAACTGAAGAGCCTTATCCTCGTTGAACGTGTATATTACAGAAGCCAACAAGGAGAACTGGTATTCATCATCATCGAAAGGCTTGGAAAACTCAAAAATAGCTCCATAGCGGAATTGTGAGCTTGTATGGCGGTAGAGTGAGAGCTGAACGTCAAATCCTCGGGTTACCGGCTTTGGCCATTGGAAATCGGTGATGGAGACTGAAGACCCTACTGTCCAGCTAAGCGGTCTTGGATCAACTTCAACCCTGCTGGTAGGAATAACCGGTATGCTGGGAACCTGAGGAACAAGAGTCACTGGTTTTACTTCTTCTACCTGAAGGTCTTCAACAATCGCGGGCTCTTCTTCTTGTGCTCTTTCAAGGGGTTCTTCAACAACCTCTTCGATAACCATAGGCTCGAGCTCTTCTGGTTCCTCAATTGTAATAGGTTCTTCTTGTACCTCAATTCTCGGCGGAGGAGCGAACGGAACGGGTATCGAGGGAACGTGACTTGGAAGATTGAGCAACCCTGCAGCAACCAATGAGAGTGTAGGGTGAGGTTGAGGCATGGTGGGGATTCTGGGCTTTGTAATCTCAACAGGTTCGCTTTCAAGCGCAACCTCGGCTGCCTCTTCGATGAGTGTGTCAACAGGTTCAGGACTGTCTGTCGGTATTATAGCCTCAGGTTCCCTCGGTATTTCCCTTGGAGCTATTACCGGTTCTTCAACAGAAACAATCGTTGTTGGTTCCTGTTTTTCTGCATCTACAACAGGACTTTCTGTTTGAACTTGGACACCCTCATCCCTCAGTTCAAAATACCAGTAGGTACCAGCTCCAAGAGCAAGGAAGGCGACAATAACTAATGAAACAGCCCAAATTCTATTCACAGTAGGTCTCCTTGATTACGTACACCCATCCTATCATGGTTTTGGCACTTTTATCCAGAAGTCTCCTGTGAATAAGGGCTATGAGTTATATAAAGAGAGAGAAACAGGCTGTTTCTACCACAAAATTGGTACTCTCAGAGGAGAATTCTCTCCATCTATCCTCTGTGTTAGGGTTCTGTATCAGAGAGGTGGTGATGCGCAAGCTTGTTTTAATGTTGGTAATTGCCTGGTCCATGGCTCCTATAACTGCCCAACAGCACGTTGTGCGTGTCACCACCGATTTGTCCGCTCTCTCAAGCCTGTTTGGGCAAACTATATCTAGTCGCACTGAATGTACTGTTGAGTTGAATGATGAATTTGGGTTCAGGGTTCCTGTTTCTTTGTTTTTTGAGAGGGGGTTGGGCGATACTGTGTTGCTTCACAGTGGACTGCTGTTGGAGTATCGGCCATTTCGCAATCGGCTGTTTCTGACTGTATCTCTGTTGCAGGCAGGAGTCCTGTTGCGAGATGCCTATCAAGAGGAAGAAACAAAACTGCATTTCCTCAATGAGCTGGCTGTCGGTTGGACGTACAAACACAAAAGTGGCTTTGTCATAGAACCCCAACTCATATTCTCTGATCCAAACGGTATTTACGCTGATGCATATCAACAATTGGGAAATCGATTTTCAAATTTTCCGATGACTCGTGGTTCTTTGTTGGTCGGTTGGTCCTTTCTAGTGAAGGACCTGAAAAAAAAGGAGGCTTGTGATGATTAGAAAAATAGGCACACACGTACTGGTCCTTGTGCTTATTCTCTCTCTTTCTGGATGTTCGATGGGTTGGGATTCTGTACAGAAAAGCAAAATCAGCGATGAGGACCTCTTTCCCTTGGTCGGTCAGATAATTGAGGAGCAGAAGGAAGTGGTGTGGCCGTACCTGCAAGGTGAGGTGGCAAGAACCCTGCAGGAAGAATCCCTCAAGGGTGCGACCATAGTGGAAAACACCTTGTCGGAAGAAAACGGCAGGTCATATCTGGAGTTCTGTTATGCAGTCGCAGACCCACAAGGAAAGGAGGATGTTGAACAGGTTGTGGCCTTTGCCCACTCTTTGCTTGATGAAAAACAGCGTCAGGAACTTGACCAAAGATTGGATCAGACCAGGGATATATTGCTCAAGCAAGGCAGTGCACTGGCAAGAGGGCTTGCCCCATCCCAACGGGCAGCCTTTTGGAAGGATATGCAAAAATTGGTCACCCGCACCTTGGTTCTCTTTACTGCCGGGGTGGTCTATTCCTGTATTCCTACGACGATTTTCTGGGGAAAGATTAGTGCTGCAACGGCAATTGCAGTCGCAGCCGGGGTGGTCTCCAGCACAATCATGTCCATCTGGCGGTATTATCAGTTTGGAGGAAGCATGGAAGAATCCTTCGATGAATGGCTGAAAACCGTCACCACAGAACCGGAGCTTTCCTATGCTCTGGCAGCAAGTGTCATATCGATGGGAAATACGTTGAAACGTGGGCCTGTGATTACAGGGATCATCATCTGTGTCTTTGCCTTATACAATGTCATAGATATGGTTAAACCGATGCTCAATAAGTACAACTTTACTGTTTGAAACAGAGAAGAGCGGTTGCTCCTTGGCATCCTTTATGTGATACTCAGATGTGATAAGGAGCAACAAATGCCTAGTACTTTAGCACGTGATATTCTTCAGAGATTTCTTGAGTATGTCGCTTATGATACCATGAGTGACGAGACTCAACTAGCTTCTCGCCATCCCTCAACAGAAGGCCAGATGCAGTTGCTTTTGCTACTCGCAAAGCAAATACAGCAGATGGGTGTCGAAGATATTCAGATTGATGACAACGGCGTTGTTATCGCTCGACTGCCCTCTAATATAGACTATGAGGTTCCCACTGTAGCATTCATGGCTCATGTTGATACTGCTGACGATGTCCCGGGAAATGGGGTGAAGAGCAGAGTGATCGAGAGCTATGACGGCTCTGATATCCCCCTTAATGAGATGTACACGATCAAAGTTGATGAAAACGAGGAACTGTCCGGCTATATAGGGGAGACCCTGGTAGTGACCGATGGAAATACCTTGCTCGGCGGTGATGACAAGGCAGGTGTTGCCGTAATCGTCAGCGCGTTGAAGTACCTTCTTGAACATCCTGAAATCAAGCATGGTGTTGTAGAGTTCATCTTTACCAGCGATGAGGAAACAGGTGCCGGAATGGACAACTTCCCTTATGAAAAAGTGAGTTGTGAGTACTGTTATACCATCGATGGGGGCAAACGCTATGAAATTGAGAGTGAGTGTTTCAATGCTGCAACAGTACAGGTTGGCTTCAAAGGTGTAAGTTATCATCTTGGCATGGCCCGTGGCCGACTGGTGAATGCTCTTACCATGGCAAGTTTCTTTGTCAATGCTCTGCCTCAGGCAGAGAGCCCTGAGGCCACAGATGGCCGGTATGGATATTACTGTGCACAGACCATCAACGGTACAGCAAATGAGATAGATCTTACCATCTATCTTCGTGATTTCGATCTTGATGAATTGAATCGCAGGATAGAGGCTTTGAAGCAGCTTGCGCTTGCTACAGAAGCCCTCTATCCCAACTCAAAGGTGTCGGTGGACGCTAAGCATGTGTATTACAATATGGCCTTGGTTGCCAAAAATAAACCTTTTGCCATGGATAATCTTTACAAGGCAGGTCAGGAGTTGGGATTTCCACTTGTAGAAAAACTTATTCGAGGTGGGACCGATGGTGCAAGAATGGCTAACGAGAGGAACATTCCTTGCCCGAACATTTTTACAGGAGCCCATAACCTGCACTCACGGTATGAATGGGTGGCTCTCCCTGCCATGGAAGATGCAGCAAAGCTTGTTCTCAAGATTATTGAGGTGGGAGCAAGAGCATAATGAGGCGCTTGGCTCTCTTGCTGTCTGTGTTGTTGTGTTCGGCACAGGTGTATACAGCCTCTCTTGTCGTGGATATCCAAGGCTCTGTACCAATTTCTGTAGAAGAAGCGGTCAGTAGAGCCTTGGAGCGTTCTATGCTTGTGAGAATGAGCGAAGAACAGACTCTTTACGCTACATTGGTGAACTCGATTGAGGATGCACAGTATCATCTAAGCCTGCAACTAGAAGAACGGGAGCTCAGTTTCAGCATTCCACAAGACATTGAGGATCTTGAAGGGGTTCTCCTCTCTGCCTTGGCCTATGATGGGCTTGCGTTGCTTCTAGAACATGAATCTCTTTCCTTGGATTTTTATGCTCCAACAGGGTTTGGTTTCTTTATAGGAGATCAAGACGTACAAGAAAACTCCATATATCGGGTATTGGATGGAAAAGGGGCGGTCCACGGTCGTGCCGTAGTCTCTAAAATTAGTGATGACAAGACGATAGGATTTTTGACTCAATTTGAAGGAAAACAGCCGGGCCTTGGCATGGCCTTGCAGAAAGAGCAATCGGTTCAGGTCGGTCTCTCTCTTTCGTTCGATGCTCTTTATGAACCTTCCTTTTGTGTATCCTATTTTAGAAACCTGCCTGCCCATCCCTTCTACTTCTCCCTAGGTGCCGGCACCCTTGGTTATGATGCTCTTGAGCTCTCTTTCCAACTGGGAGCAAAACTCCCTTTATCTGCATTTTTTGGATCTAGTCGGCATCTTGTTAGAAACGTCAGCCTCGGTTCGTTTGCGAGCCTTGCATTGGGCTACCAGTTCTCAAAGTCACAAGCCTATGGTCGTGGGCAAGGAGCAATATCAGTCACCTACCATATGCAAAACTTCTTGTTTTCTCTCAGTGTGGGCAATCAAGTGGCATTGACCAATGACACAATCCTTGCCAGAGGGTTTTTCATGAGTCTTCTGACAGCGTATACTTATAGCCTATGAAGAAAATACGATTGTTTTTCTTGCTGTTCATTTGTTTCTTTCTTGTCTCCTGCTCCTCGTTCACAGATTTGGTTCGTGCACAGGTGGAAGGCTTGCCTTCATGGATTTATGCACCTCCCCAAAGAAGTGGAGAAATAAGCTATGTTGGAAAAGGAAGTGCCTCATTCGCTTACAATGCCCGTTTGCGTTCGTATGAACACATTCTTGCGCAAATCTCAACGTTTGTAGGAGAGGATGTCAGAGACACCTATTATCGGGAATTAACTACTACCAATGCAATTGAGGATTTGGGTCTGACCATTGCAAGTGAATTCACCTACTCAGACCGAGGGACCGTCGAGGTATATCTGCTTGCACGAATGCGTGAGGATCGCATGATCAGTAAGCGCACCAGTGTCTTCAATGAGACGCTTCAGAGGGGTAGGCAGATTGCATCTCTCATACAACAAGGCGATAGGGCTTACAGGGCAAATGATGACACACAAGCGATCAAGTTGTATCTTGAAGCAGCGTTGATTGCAAGCGAAGGGCCGGTATTGGAAAAAAGGCATGAAGTGGATGCGTTGCTTGATAAAGCCCAGACCTTTATCGAAGCTTTGTATTTCTCACTGCGCAATCCTAACAGCAGCCAAGGTCGAGTAACGGTTTTTGTTCGCAGAAAAAGTAGATTGCTCTCCCCAAAAGTACTCAATGCCCCCGTTCTTGCGTCTACAAAAGCACGCAATTCCTTAGGCAAGGAGTATACGGACTTTTTGCAATTCAATACAGCAAACCAAGGTTTTTTTGAGTTTGTCCCTTATAATATGGGAATCCTGAAAGAAGGGGAGATTTTCTTTTCGCTCGATCTCTCTGATACGGTCAAGCGTTTGGAGCAGAGGATGGGAGAGCAACGTCTCCGTTCTATTCGCGAGGCAGTAGAATCGATCCAAATTGTGTTTCCTTACTCATTTTCCTCGCCGATTAGAAATCAGATCGCTGTGATGAGTATCAAGGAGTTCGCCCTCGATGGTTCTTTGCTCACGAGTTCTGATGCCTCGGTCGCTTTTGAGCATGAGATGGCTGTTGACACAGTACGGGTTACACGAACCAGCCTTAGCTCAGGGGATCTTGAGGATCAGTTGCAGGAGATAACTAGAAACCATAGGGATGCTGAGTATGCTTTCTTAGGTTCCGTGGGGGTTGTTTCCCAAGAACGGATACAGCAAACATGGGTTGTTGTGGCCAACGGCAGTGTAGTGCTGTATGCGTTGCCTTCAAAAAATGTGCTCAATGATACCTTCCCCATAGAGGCAGTAGGATCAGGTTCTACGTTGCAGGAGGCACGAGAGCAGGCTTTCAAGCGTTTTGGATCGGTGGCAAGTTACTTAAGCAGCGCCTATCTGTTCAAAAGGTGAATAAGGGCTTGAGCAATTTAGGGTTGTTGCTGATCAAGCCCCGCACTCCTTGGGTAAGAAGCTGTTCAGCACGCTCGATTGTGTCCACTGTCCATGCAACAACCGGATACTCATAGGTGAGAGCTTTCTCAGCTTGGGCATCCTCAGGCTTAAGATAGCCTGGGCGTACAATATGTCTTGCAAAACCTTTTCTCAATGGTTTTGGAACTGATGGATCAATACTATAAATTACGGCTGTTTTCATGGAATTTTTGCAAACGTGTTTAAACCGGAGCAGGCTTACAGGATTGAAGGAGCTTACGATGCAGTTCTCTGAAAGTCCAAATTTCATGATTGTTTGATAGAGTTTTTGCTCAAGCTGATGATCAGCCATATCCTTTGCCTTGATTTCAATATCATATAGTATTTTTTCATTGCACAAAGAGAAAACCTCATCGAGCAATGGAATCTTCTGCCCGTCTCCTACATCGATTTGTTTCAAGGTCCGGTAATCCAAAGAGGAGATTTTTTCATCGATGTTTGCAATGCGCAAAAGCGTATCATCATGAAAGACGACCAGCTGTCCATCCTTTGTAAGCTGGACATCCAGTTCAATACCGTCAATCGAGGACTCCAGACATGCTGCGAAGCTGGGGAGTGTGTTCTCTGGATATTCTATAGGACATCCTCTATGCCCAAATAAAAGTGGCTTGTTCATGGTTTCTCCCCCTGCCTCAGATGTAAGATTTCTTCTTTCCACAATGAGCTGTCTATGGTTTCCAATACCAAGGGGATATTGGAAAAACGGCTGTCATGAGCAATATGTTCAAAGGTTTGCCATCCGATGGTGCCCCTGCCGAGACTTTCATGACGATCAAGACGACTGCCAAGAGCGCTCTTTGCATCATTGAGATGCATTCCCTTGAGAGAGGAGTACCCCAACAGGGAGTCAAATCTTGCCATGGCTTGCTCAAAAGATTCTCTGCTGCTCATGTCGTATCCATAGACGTGTGCATGGCAGGTATCCAGGCAAAATCCAATCCTGTCCTTATTGGAGCACAGCTCATACAAAGTTGCCAGATCTTCAAAGCATGCTCCAAGGGTATTTTTTTGTCCTGCGGTGTTCTCAATGACTGCGATTGCCTGGTTGGTTTGATTGAGGGCCTCATCGATGCATTGGGCGATAAGCTTCAGTGCGTCCTTGCTTTCGAGCAGCCCTAGGTGTGATCCTGGATGGAAGTTCAAGAATTTCAAGCCAAGCGCCTCTAGTCGTCCCAGTTCATCGATGAATGCATCAAGGCTCTTGCTTCGCTTTATCGGATCAGGATTTGCGAGGTTTATAAGGTAGCTTGCATGTACCAATACTTGTGACTCGGTAAAACCATTTAGCGCCATGGTTCTCTTAAAGAGAGCGATCTCTTCTCTCTGCAGTTCTTTTGCCTTCCACTGCCTTTGATTCTTCGTGAACATGCCAAAAGCATTGGCATCAAGTAATTTTGCGCGCAATACAGCCTGCTCAAGGCCTTTGGCAATACTGACATGGGGTCCTATCATGTGCATGTCCCTACGCTAGAGCTTGTTGCTAGGGTTGTCAATAAGCACAACTCATGCTAGTGTCCACTTTACAGAGGAGCCAAAGTATGAGTGAGCATCGATGGGCGGTGGGAAAAGAGTATTCGGGATTTGAGTTGCTCCAGATCACACCGCTTGCTGAATACAAGGGTATAGGATACCTCTTTCGTCATATAGAGACCAATATGGAAGTCTTTCAGCTGATCAATGACGACAGTGAGCGATTTTTCAGTTATGTATTCAAGACCTTGCCCAACAACGATTGTGGAATTGCCCATATATTGGAGCATAGCGTCCTCGCAGGCTCAGAACGCTATCCGGTCAGGGACCCGTTCATGACATTGCTCAAAGGGAGCACAAACACCTTCATGAACGCCATGACGTACCCTGACAAGACGCTCTATCCCGGAGCAAGTCCCTTGAAACAGGATTTTGAGAATTTGTTTCATGTCTATACCGATGCTGTCTTTTCCCCACTTTTGAGAGAGGAGACCTTCTGGCAGGAAGGGGTGAGGCTGGTCTGTGATGAACAGCAGTGCCATTTTGAAGGTGTGGTATTCAATGAGATGCTCGGAGACAGCTGTGATCATGACTCAATTGTCGGCAAAGGGAGTATAAGAAGCCTTTTTCCCGATAGTCCCTATGCTTTTGAAAGTGGTGGGAACCCTGAGCAGATTGTTAGGCTCGATTATCAACAGTTTCTCTCTTTTTACAGCCAATTCTACCATCCTTCCAATTGCAAGCTGTTTTTCTATGGAAATCTCGAAGTCGGTGAGTACCTCTCTTTTCTGGATAAGGAGTATCTTACCACCAGAGGTTCTCTGAAGGTGAACAGCCTCTGTCCTTGTTCAATTCCTTGGAATCGAGAGCGTTCCATAACGCTGACCTGTCCTATGGAAGAAGGGCAGAGCAAGGATGGTGCTTCAATTGTTCTCGCATGGGCCACCACAATGGTTACCGACCCTCTTGAAGTGTTGACACTCTCCACCTTGGTGGATATTCTCCTGGGAAATCCTGCAGCCCCTCTGTATAAGGCTCTCTTGGATAGCGAACTGGGTTTGGATATCTCCCCCGAAAGTGGCATGAGTGCAGACTTTCGCCAGATGCCTTTCCTTGTTGGGTTCAAAGGAATCGCTCCCAATAAGGCACAGAGTGCTCGCCAATGTATTCTCGATGCGCTCTCAACGATAGTGGAAGAAGGCCTTGATCCTGATCTTATCGCCTCATCGCTCAAACGCTCAAGATTCAAGCAACTAGAAATCCCAGGAGGGATGCCCAACGGACTGAGAGCTCTGAATCGCAGTCTTAGGGGTTGGCTGTTTGAGCTTTCCCCCTGTGCAACAATCGAGACCGCCAAACCTTTGGCTGCTTTGGAACTCAGATTGCAAGAGAATCCTCGATATTTTGAGCAATGGATTGAAAAGAATTTACTTTGCAACAACCACAGATGTTTGGTGACAGTAAAACCTGATCCGGAGCATCAAAAGCGTCAACTCGATTCGATTGCAAAATATGCTCAAGGTATAGCAAACGAGCTCGGCAAGAAGGGGTTGAAGGCCTTGGAGGAACAAAACCAGCGATTCATGGAGTTTGAAAAGCAAGGTGATAATCCACAGGCGCTTGCAACCATTCCCCGGCTGCATCTAGCAGATCTGCCTAGCCAAATCAAACCAAATACGCATGAACATCTTTTGTGCGGAGGTCAGGATTTATATATTCGTTCGCTTTTTTGCAACCAGATTGTGTATGCAGATTTTGCAATCCGTCTTGATGATCTGAATGAGAGAGAACTGCTCTTGCTTCCTTTCTATACCCGACTAGTCCAGATGACAGGCCTCGGGGATATGAGCTATCCGCAGGTTGCAAACAAGCTGAAACATCTAACTGGGGATTTCAACCTATTTGTAGAACTGGGAACCTCAGCAGAAGATGATTCGATAGCCTTGATGCTTTGTCGCTCGAAGATGTTGAGAGAGGATTTTGAAGAGTCCATGCAATTGATTGCAGATCTCTTGCTTCGGGCGAGGGTTGATGACCTCAAGCAAATCAAGCTGGTTCTCAATAACTTTCGAACTGATTTTGCCGACAGCGTCACCTATGCTGCCCATAGTTTTGCATCTCTTGCTGCTTCTCGTGCTTTCAGCTCAATCCAGTATGAGGGCGAACAGCTTTCGGGGCTGCATCAGTGGTTTTTTCTACAGTCTTTAACAGAGTCGGATCTGACCTCTTTTGCAGATGAGTTGGTGCAGTTGCAAAAGAAGCTCTCCAATCGTAGTCGCTTGGTATGCCATCTTACGTGCGACCAAGAACAAAGTGCTTCTTTGGTCAACCTGTATGAGCAGTTCGTATACTCTTGGCCTGATGCAGGACCGATCAAACCAAGAAAGCGTTGCTATGAAGAGGTAAGCAATGGTTCTTTACACGATGTACAGCTGTATCGCTTGCCTTCTACAGTCAGTTATGCTGCTTGGGCTATGAGATCGAGCAAAAGGAAGAGTATTGAGCAAGCTGCACAGGTGATTTTGGCACAGATTCTAACCACCAATGATCTTTGGGAGGTGGTTCGTGGCCAGGGGGGAGCTTACGGAGTCGGGGCGAATGCCGATGTAATGGAACAGATGTTTGTCTTCTTTTCATACCGCGATCCTCGAATTGCAGCAACCTATCGTGATTTCAAGCAGATACTCAGCTCATATAAAGAGAAGACGATTCCCACCGAGCATATTGAGAATGCCTTGATAAGCATCATAGGCTCAGAGCTTAAGCCTCTCTCCCCTATGCAGGATGCAATTCTTGGGTTCAGAAGGCTGTTGTACCATATTACCGATGAATTTCGGGCGACTCGGCGTGAGCAGCTCTTGAGCATCAAGGGGGAGCAAATAAATATGGGAGCTGCCCAATTGCTGGATCTTGCAAAGAAAGAAGATGCATATGTAGTGCTGTGTGGATCGCAATTGCTCAATGTCGAGAAAGAAAAAAACCCCATGCTGGAAAAAGAACCTATTCATCTGCCGCTGTAGGTCTTTCCCCCCAGATTTTTGCAAGGGTGGTGAGTTCTTTTGCATTTCGCAATTTCAAGACTGCGCATTGGCGAATACTTGCTTGCCCTTTTGCGATATCCTCGGCGAGGCTGCGGCAGCTTGGGCTTCCGCACAGGGCACAATCAATGCCGGGAAGTATGGAAAGAATGCTCTCCACTTTCTGAAGCTTTTGCAATGCCTTTGAATGGTCTTCATCCAAACTCAAGACAGACAGCGGTTCGACCGGTTCGAGGTAGAGTTGTTGCATCAGACTTTTTTTATGGTTGAGGATTTTCAGCCTGCCTTGCTGGTCAAGTTCTGTAGCAGCATTTGCAGCCCAGTGTCGCAATTGCTCAGAAGCTAAAAAGCGATTCCGAACAGTGAGGACCCCTCCTACACAACCTTCTGCACAGGCATCAAGCTCCAAGAACTCCAAGGTGGTCTCTTCCTCATCTTCAAGAATTTCGAGAAACTCTATGACATTGTGCATCTCATCGACAGCCAGCGTCCGACCGTTATGATTTGCACTCTGCCCTTTTACCAAGGACCAGAGCAACGCCCTCTGTGTATAACTGTTGAAGGAAAAAGTATATCCTTGGTGAGGTTCTGTGGATTTTGACAACAGGGAGCATACCCTGTTGTACAGAGTGTCAAAATTGATGATGCCGGTAAATAGGTTGTGTTCTTCCGATCCCTCAGTCTTGAACTGGGAAATTTTTGCAGCACAGGCAGTTATGTAAAATATACCCAGCTGCTTGGCATGATTTTGCAATTCTAGCTTTGCAAAGATGGCGACTATCTGGGCAGGAGGGCGTATGATGCTCAAATTACCCACCAATAAAGGGTATTTTATCTGTATCAAGCGTTGTACTGCCGGGCAGAAATTACTGATGACCGGCAGATTTGTCTTTTGGTCTTCAATGGGTAAAACAGAGAGGATGTCTATTCCCGTCTCTGCGAGATAGAGATGGGAGAACCCAATCTCGTACAATGCCCAGAGAACATCCGACAGACTGGTGTCTTCTGAAAACTGGACAAAGAACGAAGCAGGGATGATTGCTGCATTGTATGTGTGTCGGGCAAGCTGGGATAAGGAATCTTGTTCAACCTTGATGGCCTTGTTTGCACAGACCACCATGCATTGGCCACAATCGATGCAAAGTTTTGCATCGATGTTTGCCTTGCCACCATGTATTCTTATGGCCCCTGTAGGGCAGCGCTTCATGCAATGGGTACATCCTTTGCACAGCTGTGTTATGACCGTAAGGGTATGGTGTATGGTCGGTGTATTCATGGTTGCATCCTCAGCTCAAACGTCATGCTCAGATGGGTGTGATCCCCTTCCTTGGTGTAAATGTCCAGATGGTCACAATTTTTCCTTATGTTGGGCAGCCCCATGCCTGCCCCGTACCCTAGCTCACGCACCTCTTCAGTCGCTGTAGACCATCCTTCGGTCATGGCCAGTTCCAGATTTGGAATTCCTGGTCCTGTATCGATGACCTGAATGCATATTTTCTCGTCATCAAGGTCGCAGAGAATCTTCCCTCCATATGAGTGGGCTATGACATTGACTTCAGCCTCAAATACAGCAATCATGATGCGTTTAATCAAAAGAGGGTTCAGATTCAGTTGCTTGAGCATTTTTTTGATGCTGCTCGAGGCAACCCCTGCCTGAGAGAAGTCTTGGGATGGTACAAGGTATTCTTGTCTCATCTCAATAGACCGGTTCCAATCCTTTTTGATAGAGCAAGCCGCTGGCTTTGAAAAGGGAGTAGGGAGTGTAGGATAGTGATATGTTCAGCTCTTTTGCCATTTCAATCATGCTTTGGCTTGGTTTCTTGTTTCTCACCAGAAGGATGTTCTTTATATCACTCATTTCTGCGGTTCTTATCGCCTGATTATTCGATAAGCCGGTGATCAAGAGGATGTCATCTTCAAGAATTGTCAGCACATCACTCATCAAGTCACTGGCGAAGCCCCGTTGCACTTCATCCTCAAGGTGGGACTCTCCCCAGATCAGTTGTCCATCAACACATGCAATAATATCTTTAAGTTTCATAAATGCCAGTATATCATGGACAGATGCTGCAGCGGTAGTGGGAATATCAGAGGTCTTCTCTGTTTTTGCCTTTCAAAAAAACAGGCAAGAAGTTATACTTAATTTCAATCAGGAGGTTTGGCGTGAAATATGTAGGAGCATTGGACCAAGGGACTACCAGTACCCGATTCATCATTTTCAATGAAAAGGGAGAGATTGTCGCTTCCCATCAGTTGGAGCACCAGCAGATTTTTCCACAGCCGGGTTGGGTCGAGCACGACCCATGGGAAATATGGGACAACAGTTGTGATTGTATCAGCGCCGCGCTGAAGAAGGCAAAAATACAGGGGTCCGAAATTTCTTCCATTGGAATAACAAATCAGAGAGAAACAATCATAGCCTGGAATCCTAAAACAGGAAAAGTGTGGCATAACGCGATTGTTTGGCAGGACCTGAGGGGTTCTGAACTGATTGATGCGTTGAAAACAGAGGTCGAGGCATCGTATCTGCAACAAAAAAGCGGCTTGATCTTCAGCCCTTATTTTTCAGCATCCAAAATTTCTTGGTTGCTTGAGCATGTCTCGGGCCTCCGTGATGAAGCAGAAAAAGGGAACGTCGTGTTCGGCACCATAGACACATGGCTCGTATGGAACCTTACCGGGGGGAAAGCCTTGGTCACTGATGTCACCAATGCCAGTCGCTATATGCTCATGAATATTGAGAGTTGTCAGTGGGATGATGATTTACTGAAACTCTTCAAGGTTCCCAAAATTGCTTTACCAAGGATAGTCCCTTCATCAGGGATGATTTATGGGACCACCACACCAAGCGGACCGCTTAGAAGCGAAGTCCCTGTCTGCGGCATTCTCGGTGATCAGCAGGCAGCACTGTTCGGACAAGCTTGCTTTACCAAGGGATTGGGAAAGAGTACCTACGGAACAGGTTGCTTTCTGCTGGTCAATACCGGAGAAAAGCTTGTCAACTCAGAACAAGGTTTGTTGACTACGGTAGCATATCAATTAGGGGGCCAGAGACCTGTCTATGCATTGGAAGGATCTATAGCCGTGGCTGGGTCCTTGGTTCAATGGGCACGCGACAACCTGAAACTCGTAGAGAATCCCCAAGAGCTGGACAAACTGGCTGAGAGTGTGACAGACTGCGGCGGAGTATACGTCGTTCCTGCTTTCAGTGGTCTCTTTGCTCCGTATTGGCGCTCTGATGCGCGAGGTGTTATTGCAGGTCTTACCGGGTATGTGACCCGGGCCCATCTTTGCAGGGCGATCTTGGAATCGACTGCTTTTCAGGCACATGATATTTTCAAGGGAATGGAGAAAGATAGTCATATCACCATTACAGCTTTGAAGGTTGACGGTGGATTGACAAACAGCCGACCCTTGATGGAGTTCCAGGCAGACCTGCTGGGCATTCCCGTAATCAGGCCTTCAGTGGTTGAAACCACTGCATTGGGAGCAGCGTATGCTGCCGGTCTTTCTGTCGGGCTCTGGCAAGATCTTGACGAACTGGCTGCCTATTGGAAAGAGGATTGCCGTTGGGAGCCGAAGATGAGTGAAGAGGTCCGTACAGAGAAAATTCTGTTTTGGAAGAAGGCTGTAAATCGTACTCTTGATTGGGTCAGTACCGATAAAGAATAAATGCCATAGGAGTTGTTGATGGGTCTGGATGCCTTGCAATCTGCACTTTCTTTGTTGCGCCCCGCCTTGCAGGTCGCCTCTCTTGCGTGGGTCTTCTATAGGTTCTATGTCACCATAGCGCAAACGAAGGCCCAGCAAATTGTGAAAGTGCTGGTGGTGTTGTTTAGCACCTATGCAGTAAGTTATATCCTGAAATTGGAAGTATTGCTCTTCTTTTACAGGTATATTTCCATCCCGGCCACAATTTTTATCTGTATTGTCTATCAACCAGAGCTCAGGCGTGCTTTTACACAGTTATGGAGCGGCCGAAGCCGTCTTTTTAGAATCGGGACACAGACCACCAGCAGCGACCAGATAGACTCCATTCTCAATGCATGCAACGTGTTGGTGAACAAGCGTCGCGGCGCTCTCATTGTCTTTCCGAGAAGGTTGGGTATCAAGAACATCATCGATAGTGGAACACGCTTGAATGCTGATCTTTCCACCAGCCTTATTTTAACAGTGTTCGATCATGACACCCCTTTACATGATGGGGCTATGATTATTCAGAGTGGGCGAATTCTTGCTGCCGGCTGTTATCTTCCTCTCAGTGAACAAACTGATATCAAGAAGAGTTTTGGTACCCGGCATAGGGCAGCGCTCGGCATGGCAGAGGAGTCTGATGCGGTAGTCTTGATCGTCAGTGAGGAGACTGGAGCAATCAGCATGACCTACAACGCCAACCTCTATTATGATCTTGATCCTGACACAATCAAGAGGATGTTGTTGGCTCTTTTTAGCTATCATGATATTACTCCAGAGGAATTGGTGCAGGAGGCCAGCAGCGATGAGATTGAATAAAGCAATGCAGAGTCTGCTTTACAACTGGCCTGTAAAAGTGCTCTCCTTGGTTTTTGCCTTGTTGGTCTATAGTTTCATCAACTATGCAACCATTACAGACCGTGTGGTCACAGTTCCGTTGGAAGTACATTTACCTGATTCCTTGATCGCTCAAAGTCTGGTTCCCACCACAGTGAAGGTTCATATCAAGGGAGATGACAGTCTCATCTATTTAGTGGATCCATCGGCGATTCATGCCAGTTTGGATTTCTCTTCTGTCACGCAAGAAGGCATAGCCTCTCGAGCTGTGGTTCTGGTCTATGATCAAGAGGTTTTCAATCGAGCTAGAATTGCCCTGAGTGCAGAACCTCAACAGTTCAGGGTGCTCTTCTCCCGACTAGGAAGTAGTGAATGATGGTTATGGGAATCGGCATTGACGTAGTGAATATACAAAGAATCGAGAGGTTGTCAGATACAGTTCTCCAAAAGATGTTTCATCCGGATGAATTGCGCGAGGCATTGCTTTTGAATCCCTCGTTGCAAGGGCAATTTTTAGCTGGTCGTTTTGCAGTCAAGGAAGCTGTTGGCAAGGCCCTTGGAACCGGCTTGAAACACCTCAGCCTGCAAGATATCTGGGTGGTTCGAGGCAGTGAAGGAGAACCCCTTCTCTGCTTCAGTGGCAGGGCAAAGCAACTGATCGGGAATCGACAAGCGTTGGTATCGATCAGCCACGATCCTCCTGTCGCTGTTGCGATGGTACTGCTACAGGGAGGTTCTGATGGCTCGCTCTGATTGGCGAAGGCCAGCCCTTGAGAGTCTCGACCCTTCTTTGAGAAGAATACGTATGACAGTCTCCTATCATGGGTCGAGGTACAGCGGTTGGCAGAAACAAAACAATGCCATTTCTGTTGCAGAGGTCATAGAGCAATGTGTACAGCAGATGATAGGCGAGAAGGTGGAAATCGTCGGCAGTGGCCGCACCGACAGCGGTGTGCATGCCCTGGCCCAAGTCTGTCATATGGATATAGCAAACCCGAACATTCGAGCTGAAAAGTTTTCCTTGGCACTGAATCGACTGCTCCCCAAGGATATCAGGATACTCGAAAGTGATGAAGTTGACGGTTCTTTTCATGCCCGATTCACCACGATGGCCAGGAAGTACCGGTATTATTTCAAGAGGGAAGCGGATATGACGGCCTTTGACGATCAATTGGTGGCAAAAGTAAAGCAGTTTCCCTCTCTAGAGCTTCTTAATGCATATGCAACCTGTATTCAGGGCACCCACGATTTTACAACCTTTACAGCCAGTGGTGATATATGTCTGAGCAAGTGGCGCGATATATATGAATCCTATTGGAGTTATGAGTATGATCGTTTTTCACATCAGTTGTTGACCTACACCATCTGCGGGAATGCATTTCTCTATAAGATGGTTCGTTCCTTGGTAGGTTCCATGATGGAGTTTGCTGTAAAGAACGTTACAAAAGAAGAGTTTTCTACCATATTGGCTTCAAAAGAACGCGATCGATGTGGTCGCACAGCAGCTGCATGTGGACTGTATCTATACAAGATCAGTTATGATCCACAAGAGTACGCATGGTTTGAGGAGGACGACGTATGAATGACATACAGCTTAAGCGCGATAGATTATCCTCTTGTCTCACCGATTTTGTCCATATCTGCGATGAGGCAGAGGCTTTGCTTACGAAAACCACCCCTGTACAGAGATCTGAAGAAGACTTTTCTGCTGTCTTGGATACCCTTTTGCCTCTTCCTGTAGACAAGCAATCCATCAAAGGTACCAATCTCAAGCAACTTGAACAGTTGGTTGATGCGTGTGACAAGTGCAGACTCTGTGAGACTCGCAATCATACTGTTTTTGGAGAGGGCGTGGTCCCTGCCTCTTTGATGGTCATCGGTGAAGGACCGGGTGCTGATGAAGATGCAACGGCAAGGGCTTTTGTAGGAAAAGCCGGAAAGTATCTCGATAGCTGGTTGAAAGCAATTTCGATGAGCAGAACCGAGAATGTATATATTGCCAACATAGTAAAGTGTCGTCCTCCAGAGAATAGGAATCCTCATGCAGACGAAATTGCGTCGTGTATGCCGTACCTGAAACGGCAGATTCAGTTGGTCAAACCGAACATCATTCTTGTGGTGGGGTCGGTGGCTACAAGATGCCTGCTCAATTGTGAGGACGGAGTTACCAAGATGAGAGGGAGATTTCACCGCTGGGAGGGGATTCCTGTAGTGGTGACGTACCATCCGGCAGGAGTGTTGCGCAATCAGGAGTTGAGACGACCGGTTTGGGATGATTTGAAGAAGGTGGCGGCGTTTCTCAATATCCAGGTAGGGGGTGCTTCTTGATGAGCAGTTTTGTCGAGGTTCTTCTTGACCTGCCGTTGAAGCAATCTTTCACCTACAGCGTTCCTGAGGCATTGCAACCCTCTATGCTTTTCGGCCGACGGGTCGTGGTTCCGTTTGGCAAGCGAGAGATGACAGGATATGTCGTTAAGGATTTGGATGAGTTCACCGCTTCCTATACCGTCAAGAGCATTAAACGAGTAATTGATGACGGTCCTCTTTTTACTCCCATGCTCTTGGATCTGGCTCATTGGATGAGCCGCTTGTACCTCTGCAGCCAAGGAGAAGCTCTTTCGGTCATGATTCCTGGTGGAAGAAGAGATGCCAGTATCCCTGTTTTGGAGATTGAGGAAGATATAAGTTTTGAGCCGGTCCAAACGCTCAGTGAAGAGCAGGCATATGCCATTGATACCATCTGTAAGAGAGAGAAGTCGATGTACTATCTCTATGGTGTTACCGGAAGTGGAAAGAGCGAAGTATTTCTTCGGTGTGCAGAACAGGTCATCGCCCAAGGCAAGAGTGTAATCTATCTCGTGCCGGAAATCACCCTGACCGTCCAGCTTGCAAAACAAGTGACCACGCGGTTTTTCAACAAGGTTGCAATTTTGCACTCTTCCCTTACACCAAGCCAAAGGTTGAAGCAGTACAAACGGATTATCAACAATGAGGTCCAGTTGATTATCGGGGCTAGAAGTGCTGTTTTTGCACCCTGCACGAATCTGGGGATGATCATTGTCGATGAGGAACATGAAAACAGTTACAAAAGCGGCAATACACCAAGGTATCATGCTCGACAGATAGCCCAAAGAAGATGTTCTGTAGAGGGTGCGGTCCTCTTGATGGGAAGTGCGACCCCCTCGCTTGAAGCATATGCATTGATGAAGCAGGAGGATGGGGTTAAAGAGCTGCGTCTGACCAACCGTGTCGGCAAAGGGGTGATGCCTGCAATTGAAGTGGTCAACCTACGGTATGAAAAATCGTTGATCAGCAAGCGCTTGAAGGATGAAATCATCCATACCTTGGCCAAAAACCGTCAAGTAATTCTCTTTCTCAACCGAAGAGGTTTTTCCTATTTCTTTCATTGCCGTAGTTGCGGCTATGAGCTTACTTGTCCTCACTGTTCTGTTGCTCTTACGTATCATAAGGGTCTGAATAAGATGGTATGTCATTACTGTGGATACCGCCGTGATGTGATGCATGTCTGTCCAGAGTGCAGGTCTGTGGATGTTGGGTATAGCGGGTTTGGAACAGAGATGGTAGAACAAGAAATCCGTTCTCTCTTTCCTCAAGCCACCATAGCCCGCCTAGATACCGATAGTGCAAAAAAGAAGGGATATGTTGAAGAGACCCTCAATGCATTCAGGTCGGGCAGCATCGATATCCTGCTTGGAACCCAGATGGTAGCCAAAGGATTGAACTTTCCTTTGGTTGAGTTGGTGGGCATTGTGCTCGCAGACAGTGGGATGAACATACCTGATTTTAGAAGTCAGGAACGTACGTTCAGCTTGCTGGTGCAGGTATCGGGAAGGGCTGGTCGTTACAACGCTGAGGGGAAGGTGATCATTCAGACGTATCATCCTGAAAATCCAGCGATCCAATACGCCTTGCTGCAGGATGTCGATGGGTTTTATGAGCAAGAACTGGAAATTCGCAAGCAAACTGGATTCCCTCCTTTCAGCCGCATGGTTAATCTGGTGTTCCGGGGAAGAAACCAGAAGAGGGTGGAGGATGAAACACTCAAGTTTGAGTCGGTGATCCAAGGCCTTGATGTGCACCACGAACTTGAGATGCTTGCAAGCAATGAATGCCCATTGGAGAAAATTGCTTCCAACTACAGATATCATTTGCTCGTTTCGGGACAGGATGCCGCTAAGGTTCATTATTTGGTTGCAAAAGCCTTGTCCTGCTATACCTCATCCTCTTGTGTATATCTGGAAGTGGATCTTGACCCGTTGCAACTCTTGTAGCAATGGATGGACAAACGTTGACCATTGGATACTGTGTTGGTATAGTTTGCATACTATGTTAGATATTTATACGCTTGGAGAAGAGGTGCTGAAGCAGAAGTGCCAACCAGTTACTACATTTGACAGCGCACTACGGATTCTTGTAGATGCGATGTTCGAGACCATGGATCAGGCCGATGGGGTGGGTCTTGCAGCTCCACAGATAGGGGTGAATAGTCGCTTGTTTGTGATTCACATCAAGAACACGGAAAAACGGGCCTATATCAATCCCCAGATTATCGAGACCTCGGTTGAAACAGAAACAGCAGAAGAAGGATGTCTTTCTATTCCCGGAGTCTGGCATGATGTAGAGAGACCGTTGCGTGTCACCGTGCAGGCTCAGGATCTTGAGGGGAAGGCCTTTACCGTGAAAGCCGAAGGGTTGCTCGCTCGAGCCATACAACATGAGACAGATCATCTCAACGGAGTATTGTTCATAGATCGTCTTGATGATATTGAACGCGAGAAAATGGTGAAGGCATACGAGAAGCGAAACAAGAGGAGACGCCCTTTGTGAGAATACTGTTTGCTGCGACAGCCGACATTGCAGTTCCTACGCTCAGGGCCCTGTCTGAGCACTTCGAAATTGGTGCGGTCTTGACCAATACCGATAAACCTGGTGCACGAGGCAAGGCCCTTATTCCGTCTGCTGTGAAGACTGAAGCACTTAGGCTGGGGCTAGACGTTCTACAGTTCGATCATCTGGGCTCTGAGGCCAGGGCATCTGTCTCTGTATACGGATGTGATACGCTGCTTTGTTTTGCCTATGGAAGGCTTTTTGGGCCTAAGTTTTTATCCTTGTTCTCTAAAGAGGCTCTGAATATCCACCCCTCGTTGTTGCCGCTTTTGCGTGGGCCTAGCCCGATCCAGGGCGCGATTCTTTCCCAGGCCAAAAAAACAGGAATAAGCATTCAGAGGATTGCAAAGGAGATGGATACAGGGGATATCTTGGATTCTCTCTCATTTGAGCTCAAGGGGGATGAGACGACCGGTGAACTTACTGAGAAAGTATCCCTTCTTGCCGCAGACCTTGCTCTAAAAGCGCTTGGCAACCTTGCACAAGGGGAGGCTGTATTCAAGATGCAAACCGGAGAGCCTACCTACACCAGTTTGATTACTGCTCAGATGAGCGTACTCGATTTCTCAAAAACGGCTAAAGAACTCCATGCCCAGATTCGTGCTATGCATCCTTGGCCGAAGGCTCGTACTACCTATGAAGGGCAGACGTTGTTGCTGACCAAAGTGTCAGGTCTGCTGTCTGAGGCTGGTATGGATGCTGTTCCTGAATCTGTTGCTGTAGGTACTGTCGTTGCGAAGGACAAACAGAAAGGACTTGGCATTGCTGTAAAAGACGGACTGCTGTGGGTGGACCGTCTTCAGTTGGAGAAGCGAAAGGAGATGGATTGGCGATCCTTTCTCAATGGTAATCAGGCGTTTATGAAAGCGCAACTTGGATAAGGGTATGAAGCGAGCCCTGGCGTTTTTGCTGATCGCGGTTGTGAGCACTATGCTTTATGCTGACGGACCGAGAATTGCTCTGGTTCTTGGTGGAGGTGGGGCTCGAGGCATTGCCCATATTGCAGTTCTTGAAGCACTCGAAGCAGAGGGCATCCCGATTGACTTGGTAGTCGGAACCAGCATGGGCTCTTTGGTTGGTGGCTTATATAGTGCGGGCTATACTCCACAGGAAATTCGTACTCTTCTGACCACTATCGATCTTGTCGGTCTTTTTTCCAGCCCTCCTCTTGATCGCCATAGAGTTGATGATTGGCCTTTTGTCTACTCCTATGAGCATCTCTTTACCCTGGGGTTTGGAAAATTAGGTATTGGTGATGTTCCCGCCCTCATCTCTGACCAGCGGGTTTTGGAGCTTCTGGGTTTTTTATTCGCAAAGTACCCGAATCCAATTGATTTTGATTCCTTGCCTATCCCTTTTCGCTGTGTCTCAACAGATATACTAACTGCACAGCGTATCGTGCATCAGGAAGGTTCTCTTGTTTCAGCCATTCGAAGCAGTATTTCCATCCCCATTGTGTTTACCCCGTTCCCCCAAGGCGATGGTCGTCTTGCTGTTGACGGCGGGGTGGTGGACAACCTTCCCATAGAGCTGGCTCGGTCGTTGGGATATGATATTGTCATTGCCTGCGATGTCAATGAGATGCAGATTGAAGATCCTCAACAGTTGATGAGCTTGTCGGCAGTTGCCATGCAGACTATCATTTTGGTGACTCAGAAAGCTGCCTCTGCACAACATGAGAGTGCGGATTTGGTGTTTCTTCCCAAGCTGGATGATGTTTTTGCCCTCGATTTTACCAAGTACGATGTAATCTTGGATCGAGGTGTCGCCGCAGTTGAAGAAAAAAGAATCGAACTGCAACATATTGCAAAACAGGTAGCAGAGCAAAGGCAGCTGCTTCAAAGAAATCCAAGGAGAACCGGCTCGTATGCCTTGCTCTCTGACCCGAAGATTCTGCAAATTGAGGTAAAGGATATCTCAGGTCATGAATGTGTACGCAAGGTTTCCGCAAGAAGGTTTTATCCGTTTCTTGGAAGACGGCTTGATACAAAAACAGCACATGAGCTGCATCTGAAACTCAGAGAGATCAAGCGCGAGTTGGATCTTGCTTCCTTGAGCTATGAGATGTCCGATGGTGGTACATTGACGATATATGCACGTGGCTTTGGACAGCAGGATTCCTTTGTCAGTATGGGATTCCAGGCAGATATGGGAATTTCCAACACGTTGCCGGCTTCCTTGTTCTGGTCCCGCGCCGATGCGTTTCTGGATGCTCGGAGCGATTACTTGTTCGATACTGACCTAGCTTTGGAAGTTCATGCAACATTGGGGCAAAAGTCGGGCATGTCTCTGGGTCTTTTTCATCCTTTGGCGGTTTTTGCTCGAGGAGCCTTGGATGTGGGCTTTGAAATGTCCTATTCTGTTGGATCGTTGTCCGTGTACAATGCTGTGGTAAACGCTGATCGGACAGCCCCCTTGGACCGTTCTTTTTCTACTGCGTTACGCCTGTTGTTTTCGTTCCACCAATATGGAAGAAGCGAACTGAAAGCCAGCTATAGCCTGGACTCTCTCAATGACTGTCGATATGACAGACAGTTTGTTGCTCAGCCCCAAATACAACTGACAACTATCTATAATAGCTTGCGAGGCCGGTTTGCGCGTATGGGAAGCAGGCATGAGATACTACTCAGCCTTGGGTATGACCAAGAGCTTACCTATGCCTTTCGTGCTGGAGTGAGAAGAATGTTTGCATTGGGTCCTTCTGACAGCATAGGCTATGATTTACAGATCTCCTTTATGCGTGAGAGTAAAGAACTCATCTCTTCCTATGCTGAGGTTGGTTCTCATGAAGGTGTGCCAGGCTATGGTGCCCTTGTGCTCAGAAGAGATCTTGCCCTCTTGGGGTTGATGTATCAAAAGAGAATTGTTGAGGTGCTCGGCTATCCCAGCTATGGAAAATTCATCCTCAGAGGTGGTTTTTTTGACAGCTATGATCCATATCATGACGCATTTTATGAATCCTGTCGGCCGTTCTCGATGGTGGATTGGGACGTTGGTATGGCCTTTGCATTGGGAATGCAGGCTCCTATCGGAGAGGTTATCGCCCAGATAGGGACAAGTCTGAAGGGCAAGGTTTCCTTCTCGGTTGGAGTGTACTGATGAAAGATGTGTATCGCAGTTATTCTGAGCATCTGAAGGATACTTACCATAAGCGTGTATATAGAATTGGTGTTGATGGTCAATTTTCCTGCCCTAATAGAAATGCCGACGGGTCTGGAGGGTGCGCCTTCTGCGAACAAAGCGGAAGCCTTGCAGCGTACCAAAACCCCCAGGATATGCATGCAAAAACGTGTTCTAGCAACATTGATCAAAGGATAGATCATGTTCTCAAGCAGATAGAGAGTGGAAAAAGGTTTCTTGTCCGACGCTACAAGGCAGAAGCCTTTTCCTTGTATTTCCAATCTTACACCAATACATTTGATACGCTTGAGCATTTGCGGTCCTTGTATGATGCCGCGCTGTCAAGCAAAGACTATGTTGAACTGATTATTTCAACCCGCCCCGACTGCCTCTCTGATGACGTTGTGGCCTTGCTCGGATCCTATACAGACAAAGTGGAAAAAGTGTGGGTGGAGCTCGGTCTGCAAAGTGCGAATCAGGCTGCTTTGGACTTGGTGGGACGCAATCATGATGTTTTTTCCTATTTAAAAGGGGTTGATTCGTTACATTTGCACGGTATCGGTGTTTGTACTCACATAATGCTTGGTCTTCCGTTGGATGGATATGCATCGTACGCTAAGACAGCAGAGATGATTAACAGAGTCAAAAGTGAGGCGGTAAAAATCCATAACCTTCATATATGCCGCAATACTCAAATGGAAGGATGGTATGAACAAGGAGAGATTACAGTAGCTTCAGTCCGTCGACATGTGGAAGAAACGGTTTTCATGCTCAGACATCTTGATCCATCGATAGTAATCGAGAGATTGGTGTGTGAGACTCCACAGAGAAGAAGAATTGCACCAAGAAATTTTGTTGATAAGCATCAGTTTATCAGGCAAGTTGTTAGAATGATGGAAGAAAGAGGGTGGCAACAAGGGGATTTGGTATGAGTGATAGAGTTCCACTGCAGAAGATAGTTCGAGTTGTAGGAATACTACTGACAGTATTCGTAACCATAACCATTTTGGTATTATCGTTTATACCCAAGGAAGCGTATCCAGATACGAGAATTCCTCTTGCCGACAAGGGAGAGCATATGCTTGCATATGCGGCTTTTGGTTTTTCCTTTTTTTTGGCTGTTTTACAGATTCCCGGTTCAGGAAAAAAGAGAACAGTAAAGGCAAAACCCCATTCCACTCTACATCTTGCTTCTTGGTCGGGGCGTGCTGTCATCATTACCTTGGTGGTGGGAACCTTCCTCGGTGGTATGGTGGAATTGCTGCAACCACTATTTGGGCGAAGCAGGGAATGGTTCGATCTTGCTGCTGACTTTATGGGTCTGGTGGTTGGTATCGCCATTGTACAATTGCTTTTGAAGGTGGTGGCAGGGTATTTTGCTACAAGGCCTTGGTTGTATGATCCGAATTGGAAGGATGAGTTAGATGAGTCTTGCAACTGAAATTAGTGAAGCTTTGCAGCAAGCTGTAGTATGCCTTGATGAAGATGTGGTCAGTCGGATTGTCATGGCAAGAAAAAGAGAGACAAACCCCTCGAGTCTTGCCGTACTGGATGCAATTCTAACAAATCTGGATATAGCAAAAGCTCAACGGTTGCCGATGTGTCAGGATACCGGCATGTTCCTTGTTTTTGTCGATGTCGGGCGAGATTGCAAGATTTCTCTTGGCGATATTGAAGCTGCAATCAATGAAGGCTGTATGGACGCGGTCAATAAGGCGTATTTTCGTCGTAGTGTTGTAAAAGATCCTCTCTTTGAGAGAATGAATACACAGACAAATCTACCTTCGGTTCTATGGTGGAATTTAGTAGAGGGCTCTAAGCTTGCCATACATATTCTTCTCAAGGGATTCGGCAGTGAAAACACCAGTTCGGTGAGAATGCTCAACCCCACAGCGTCAAGTGATGATGTCGTTGCCGCAGTAAAGCAGATAGTCGCCCTAGCTGGTGCAAAACCCTGCCCGCCGATTTTTGTTGGTGTGGGCTTGGGTGGAAGTATGGATAGGGCCGCATACCTGAGTAAGAGGGCTTTGTTGCGAGAGGTGGGAGTACCTCACTGCGATATAAGATATGCTGCTTTGGAGAAGCAAATGCTTGATGCCATACAAACGTTGCACATTGGAAGTGGAGGACTTGGGGGTGACATTACTGCACTGAATGTTGCCGTTGAAGTGGAGCCAACTCATATTGCCGGTCTTCCCTTGGCTGTTTCCATAAACTGCTGGGCTGATCGGAAAGCAGTAGTGTATTGGGAGGCCGATCATGCGTGAGCTACAATTGCCTCTGGACAATGAGGATATTGCTTCTCTTCGTGCCTATGACCAGGTTTTCTTGTCTGGGACATTGTATGTGGGGCGAGACCAAGTACACAAACAGCTTTGCAAGCTTATAGAAGAAGAAAAAGCTCTCCCTCTTCCTCTGCAAGGGCAGGCCATATATTATATGGGTCCTTCTCCCGCTCCTGAAGGAGCATTGATTGGTTCCTGTGGTCCGACCACCAGTGCAAGAATGGATGGTTTTACTGTGCCGTTGCTTGAGAAAGGACTTAAAGTCATGATCGGCAAGGGTCCGCGATCAGAAGCGGTGAAACAGGCTATCAAAGAGCATAAAGCAGTCTACCTCCAGGCCTTTGGAGGGTGTGGAGCCCTCTATTCCACCACGGTCAAGGCTGTACGCACTGTTGCCTTCAACGAGCTAGGTCCAGAGGCGCTATTGGCCTTGGAAGTGGATCATTTTCCTGCCATTGTGGCAATTGATAGTAATTTAGGTACAGTTTTTGCTTCATAAGTGGTTTTTACTGGACGTTTTGTCATAGCTGGGTTACAGTTTGCTGTATGCAAACCTCCTTTGCACAGGTACTCGATCATGGGGTGGATGGAGTATCTCATATCTGCGTGTTTGAAAAGCAGTGGATAGGGAGGAATATTCGGTTGTGGAAGGATAAACTGTGAAAAGACTATTTTCCCAATGTTTTGCCCCCTGTCTTGTTCTTTTCGTTTTGATGGGTTGTACGAAGGCTGAGCCGATAATTGTGCAAGCCCCGCCTGTTTCTCCTGTGGTTGAAAGAAATCAGATGCAACCTAGCGTAACAACAACTGATGTAATCAATGACTTGTCCAGGCCAACAGACCTGAAGAGTCGTTTCAGTTATACGTATGGTTACATACTGTACTCAACAATGGTGCAACAGCAAGGGTTTGAAGACCTTGATCCTTCCTATTTTGCCAAGGGTGTCCTTGACAGTGGCAGAGGTTCTGGGTTTTTTACTCAGGACGAAATGGCCAGAACCTTGCAAGAAGTACAAACTCAATTGCTCCGAATCGCCCAAGAGGAGCTCGAGGCCATCGCCCAGAACAATCTGAATAATGCAGAAGAGTTCTTACAGGCCAACAAATCTCGAGAAAACGTACAGGTTACTTCTTCAGGATTGCAATACCAGATTCTCAGAGAGAGTGAAGGTGATAGGCCAAGTGAGAACTCAATGGTCGAGATTGATTATAAAATTATGTTGCTCAACGGTAAGGTTGTCGACAGCAGCCTTGAGCGTGGGCATAGCCCTACATTCCAGCTGCAGGCTATCATGGTGCCCGGTTTCATTGAAGGGGTCAAGTTGATGCATGTAGGAGCAAAATATCGATTTTGGATTCATCCCAACTTAGCCTATGGGAAGGAGGGGACTCAAGCAATTGAACCAAATTCCCTCTTGATTGTGGAAGTGGAACTCAAAGCTATCAATTAGGAAAGACCAGCAGATTCTTTATTGCTTCCAGTGAAGTGACTGTGTAGGTCGGTAGTACTTCAGTATTATTTGTTTTGTTCTGTAGGTTGAGGTAGAGCGTATCGATATTGCTTGCGTTCCCTCCCTTGATATCGCTTGAAAGACTGTCTCCTATCATCAAGCAGAGGTTTTTCTGTTCCTGTAGACCGGCTGTTTTGAGCATGGCGTCAAAGAAACGGGGGTCTGGCTTTTGGAAGCCGATTTCCTCACTGATGAAGATGTGTTCGAAATATCCGGCTATTGCTGCTGCCTCGATTCTTCCATGCTGTACCTCGGCAATTCCGTTTGAGGCAAGATAGAGCACATAGCCACGATCTTTCAGTGTATTCAGTAGATTTATGCTTGGTGGAAAAAGTATTCCTTGCAGGGAAAGATGGTATTGATACAGTCTGCTTGCTTGAGAAGCATCAAGGAGAATGCCACTTTCCTGGGAGAATAGCTTAAAACGTCTGGTTTTCAGCGTTTCTACAGTTAGTGTTCCTTGCTCGAAAGCTTTCCAACAGGAAAGATTGCACATCTTGTAGAGGTTCTCATGTTCCTGTGTAAGCGAAAGACCTAGCGCCTCGGCCATAGCCCAGAACGCATGATGTTCAGCTTGGTCAAAATCAAAGAGGGTTCCGTCAGCGTCAAAGAAAAGATGGCGGTACATACAGGTTCTCCTTTACTTGGTGCATGCTTCTCTGTACCATAAAGAAAAATGCTTTGGTTGCACAAGGAGTAATCTATGTCTGACACCTTTTTCAAACGTCATCTGATCGTTTCCCTGTTTCTGGGATCGTTGCTCATGCTGTTGGGTATTTTTCTGATGTTCCAGCAAGATTCGTTTGTAAGGTTCTTTATCTCTCTTCTGGGCATTTTTCTCGTAGGATCTGGTGTATCTTCCCTGCTTGCACTAAAAAAATACCAATTGGGATCCCGCTCGAAAACGGCTACCCTCATCCAGGCGCTTTTAAGCATCATTATTGGGTTGGTAGCAGTCATCGTCCCACTTTCCACCGCGACTGTCAGTTGGAAAATTCTCTTGTATATCATCGCCGCTGAGCTTGTTTTCTCGGCAGTGATTTCATTTCTGGATGCGATGCTGCTTCGTAAATCATCATTCTCAGTATCCGGGTTGCTTACAGAAGGGGTGTTCTCTCTCTTTGTTGCAGTCCTGCTTTTCGCTTTTCCTGAAGCCATAGGCACAATGCTGCTCAAGCTCATCGGAGTAGTTCTGATAGCCGCCGGACTGGGGATGCTGTTGTGGTCCTTGCGCATACGCCAAATCAACAAGCAGTTGGGCAAATCCACCATTGAGGCACAAGCAGAAATCGTGGATGAAAGCCCCTCAAACTAAGGTACAAGGAAGCGTGCAACTACACCGTAGCGACTGCTTCCTTGGTCTTTTGCTGCCGACTCTCCTCCTATTGTCAGCATTGAGCTGGACAGGGGAAGGAGCTTCCTGCTATAGATGTAGTCAAATCGTTCCTGCAGTTGCTTGGTAAAATAGGTGTTGCCTGCGTTGGTGGCATAAGAAAAATGGGTCATGCGATACACATCAAAGAATTGAGCATCTTCCATAAATGCTGACAAAGGCCATAAGTAGTCAATTTGCCGATAAGAGACCGGACTGAATATGCTCCAGTCTTGGAAAGAGGGTTCATAGAAGCTTGAGCCGATCAACGTCGGCTCTGTCAATGAGCCTTTCTGTAGAATATTTGCAAGGATCTCTTGCCTTTGTGGATGAATCTCTTGCTGGACCTTCTGCCAATCCTCATTCGCCAAAAAGGCTTCAAACACAGCATGTTCTACCAGATTAGCCAGAGAAAGCCTCAATGTTTTTTGTTCGCTGAATTGAATCCTTACCCCATGGATATCCTCTTCAATTACAGGAAAACTGGTAACGATTGCCCCGCCCTCCACCAAAGTGGCGTTCAACCGCATCTCCTTGATCAATGCAATGACATTCTCCATATGTCCTGTGACAAAGATGACGGGGAACGCCAAATCTTGGATACTCTGGTGAACCGTGTTGGCCATGGACTCTTGCTCCCATTTCTTGTCACTGAGTGGCAGCAGCATGACATTCAGCTGATCTGTATCCTTTGCTAGGGATATGGGTGCTTCTGTGCGGTATTTCCTGGGCAACGTGAGCTCTTCAATCGGTGGGATTTGTTTCCATTCGGCTTCCAAGGCCGCTTGCCGTTTCATTTCCTGTTCTCGAGCAAGGTCCAGTTGTTGTTGTAAGGCAAGTTGTGCAAGTCTGCGTTCTTCTTGTTGTAAAAGAGCCTCTTTCTCTCGTTGTTGTTCAAGACTGAGTTTTTCCTGCAAGGTGTCTTGTAATTGTTGGTTTTCTTGCTCTAGCAGAATACTCGATGCCTGCAACGCTTCAAGCTCGAGTGTTTGTTCACTCAGTGTTTGCTGCAGTGTTTGGCTGTCGGCAAACAATTGCTCGTATGACGCTTCTAGCTCTCTATATGCATCGCTGATCTGTTTGTATGTTTTTTCAAGTTCCTTGTATCGATGGTAGGCTTCGGCCTCTGTAGCACTGAGCAGACTTTCTTGCTGCTTTGCCAAACGTTCAATTTCCTGTGTTCGTTGCATGAATACAGATTTTTCATTATCCAGCTCTTGCTGCAACGCTGATATTTTTGCTTGTGCCGTGTCAAATGCCAGCTGTAAGGAATTCCGTTCTTCTTCTGTCGATAAAAGTGCATATCTTGCTTCGCTGAGTAGGGTTTCTTGCTGCTTTGTCAAGCGTTCAATGTGCAAGTACTTTGATGTAACATTCTCAAGCTCCTGTTGCAAAGCGGATATTTTTTCTTGTGCCGTATCAAAAGCCAGTTGCAAGCTGTTTCGCTCTTCTTCTGTTGTTTGAAGTTCGCTACGCAATACTGAGACGGCATCCTTCTCTTGTTGTAATAAAACGGACTGTTCTATAAGTGCTGTCTCTGTTTCAGTTTTCAGCTGCTGGGCTGTTGATAAGTCATCTTGTAGTTGCTCAATGTGAGCGAGTAAGGCATTTTGTTCTGTTGAGAGCTCTTTCTGTGTTGTGCGTAGCTGTGCTTCCAATGCATTGATATGTTCTACAAGCGCTGTTTGCCGCTCATCCAAAGTCATTGAGGTTAGGTTCAGTGCTTGCTGGTAATACTTCAGGTCGGCTCTCACCTCATCAAGCTGTTGGTTCAGCGCGGCTTCTCTTTCTTGGGATTCGCGCTCTCGGATGGCGGCTTTTGTCTCAAGTGAGAGTACGTCTTCTGTGCTCTCTGAAAGTTCTGTTGCCAGCAACAGTATCTGTTCTGAGAGTGTTTGTTCTATATCTGTTGTTTTTTGTGTTTGGTCTGTAAGTTGGGTTTCGAGTTGGGCAACAAGCTCCTTCAGCTCGAGTTTTTCTTGTTGCAATGAGGCAATTTCACCTAAGGCTTGCTTGTAAGCCTCTTCTTGTTTTTGCGCTCTCTCTAGTTCCTGCTGCCTCTTCAGCTCTTCTGATTGTTCCAATGCCAGGGCTTCTTGCTTTTGGCGTTCCTCCTGGGTGGCAGAGAAGCGGGTTTCAAGCGAATCGTGGGTTTCGACAGGTATTTGGAGTTGCTGTTTGCCCTCTCTTGCTGAGAAGTTCTGGCAACTGATCAAGCTTATGCTGATGATGAGAAGGGCCGGCAGTAGGAGTCGTTTGTTCATGCTTAATCCTGATTATTTATAGAGTGAAGAATGCTTCAGCCTTTGCCTTGGCATCTGCTTTTTTCTTTGCTTCATGCTCAGAGTCCTCTTGAAGCATGAAGGCATCACAAAAATTCGCACCTTGTTTGTCTTCGATATATTCTTCAACACCCTCAAGGCAATCGTGATAAGCACCAGGACTGTAAAAACGGCAATTGAAACAACTGTGGAGACTTTTTCCACAGTGAGGACAATGCGTATGAAAGCCGATGCTTGCCAATGGATCAAATGGTGTATGACAGTAATTGCAGCTGCCCATGATTAAAACTCCAAGTTTTTCCCATATTCGGTCATTTCTCCGTCCTGATAAGATTCTTTCGACAGACGGATATTTTTATTATCATCCTTGAATCTAGGAATGATATGCAGGTGAAGATGAGGAACTTCCTGTCCGCTCTCTTTGCCGTTGTTGATGACCAGGTTTGTTGCATCGCAACCCAAGGCTGAGCGCACCTTTGCATCTGCTTTTTTTGCCAGTTTCATTAGATGAGCAAGAATATGGTCCGGACAATCAGTGAGAGTGGGATAACTCTCATTGGTAATCAAGAGAATGTGTCCCTTGTTAACTGGGTTGATGTCGAGAATTGCAAAACAAAATTCATCTCTATGGAGCATTACAGAAGGTATTTTCCCTTCACGGATCTTGGTAAAAATCGTTTCCATGGCACACCTCTGAGCTATTATAACACACAAGTGTCGCATAGGAAAAGGATTGTCTTGTGTAAAGGGATTGCACAAAAAACCGAGATATACTATTATCCACGAGGTACGTTGGGACAAGGTTGTCTCTCTGTCGTCCCTTTCCATCCCTTGTGTTGTTAACCTGATGTGAGCTAGGAAGTAATAGCATTTCATCAGGATAGTTAGGATGTTGCAGGGAATACTGTGGACTCGTTTTTATTCTATACATAGAGGTTATAAAGAATGGCTGACTTGCAAAATTTGAGGAACATCGGAATTAGTGCCCATATCGACTCGGGCAAGACTACGCTCTCCGAACGAATCCTCTACTACTGCAATAAAATCCACGAAATTCATGAAGTTCGTGGTAAGGATGGCGTTGGTGCTACCATGGATAGCATGGAGCTTGAACGTGAAAGAGGCATTACGATCGCTTCTGCCGCAACCAACGTAACTTGGAAGGGAACGGAGATTAACGTCATCGACACTCCGGGTCACGTCGATTTTACCATAGAAGTAGAACGTTCATTACGCGTTCTTGACGGCGCTGTTTTGGTTTTGTGTTCTGTAGGCGGTGTACAGAGTCAGTCTATTACAGTAGATAGACAGATGAAGCGCTATCATGTTCCCAGAATTGCTTTCGTCAATAAGTGTGACCGAACAGGTGCTAATCCATATCGAGTTAAAAATCAGTTGATTGAGAAGCTTGGTCTGAATGCAGTAATGATGCAGATTCCCATCGGGCTTGAAGATAAGCTTGAGGGAGTAGTTGATCTTGTTACCATGAAGGCCCTGTATTTTGATGATGGTCCTAATCAAGACCAGATTCGGGAAGCCGAAATCCCTGAGCATTTGAAGGCTGAGGCACAGCAGAAGCGGGAAGAGCTTCTTGATGGTGTTTCCCTATGTTCCGATGAGCTCATGGAGGCTATGCTTGAAGATAGTGTCACCCCAGAGTTGATCCGCAAGGCTGTTCGTGAGGCAACTATCCGCCTTGAACTTTGTCCGGTTTTCATGGGTTCGGCATATAAGAACAAGGGTATCCAAGCCTTGCTCGATGGTGTCGTCAGCTACTTGCCCAATCCCACCGATGTTGTTAACAAGGCTCTGGACATTGACAAGAACGAAGAGGAAGTAGTCCTGAAGGCTGATGACGACATGCCTCCAGTGATTCTTGCATTCAAGCTTGAGGATGGCCAGTATGGCCAGTTGACCTATATTCGCATCTATCAAGGAAAGGTGAAGAAGGGCGACGAATTATATAACACCCGAAGCAGGAAGAAATTCAGGGTAGGCCGTTTGATCCGCATGCATGCTTCTACCATGGAAGACCTCAATGAAGCAGGTTGTGGAGAGATTGCTGCACTTTTCGGTATTGATTGTGCCAGCGGCGATACCTTCTGTGACCCGAAGCTCAATTATTCTCTCTCTTCCATGTTTGTTCCGAATCCTGTCATTTCATTGGCTATCAAGCCTGTGGACAAGAAAGCTGCAGACAATATGGGTAAGGCTTTGAACCGCTTCACCAAGGAAGACCCCACGTTCAGAAGTTATGTGGATCCTGAATCAAATCAGACCATCATACAGGGTATGGGAGAGTTGCATCTTGAGGTATACGTTGAGCGTATGAAGCGTGAATATAAGGCTGAAGTAGAGATTGGTCAGCCGGAGGTTGCTTATCGTGAAGCGATCACCGGTCGTGCTGATTTCAACTACACCCACAAGAAGCAGACCGGTGGTTCAGGTCAGTATGCACGTGTTGCCGGATATATCGAGGCTCTTCCCGATCCTGTTGAAGGCGAGGAATTCAAGGATTATGAATTCATCGACGAGGTCAAGGGCGGTTCGATCCCTACCGAGTATATTCCTTCCTGTGACAAAGGCTTTCAGTTGGCAATCAAGAAAGGTTCTCAACTTGGCTTCCCTGTCATCGGCGTGAAGGCTGTTGTCAACGATGGTGCTTGGCACCCGGTTGACTCTTCTGACCAAGCATTCCAGACTGCTGCTCTCGGAGCCTTCCGTGAAGCGTTTGAGAAAGCAAAACCGGTTATTCTTGAACCCATCATGAAGGTCGAGGTTGTTGCACCCAATGAGTTCCAAGGAAGTGTCTTTGCATCGGTCAACCAGAGAAGAGGTCTCATTATAAGCTCCACAGAGGACAATGCCATGAGTACAGTCATTGCAGAGGTCCCTCTTTCTGAGATGTTCGGCTATTCCACAGTGCTTCGCTCTCTTACCCAAGGCAAGGGAGAGTTCACCATGGAAATCGGCAAGTACGGAAAAGTTCCTCAGAGCGTTTCTGAAGACTTGAAGAAGAAATATCAGGAAAAACGCGCAAAAGAACAGAAATAATACTTTCTATCCTTGTATTTTCGCCCCTCAAAAGGTTTGCCTTGAGAGGGGCTTTCTATTTGTAGCTGTTTGTTAGGTTTTGCTTGCCATTGCTTCCAATGTATCTGATAGTTGAAGAATCTGAGAACTATAAAACGATGTAATGAGGTATTGTATGGCATTTACGCTTCCTAACTATCATGAGCCGGATTTCTCTCTCGAACATTTTGTTGCAAGTCCTGATGCAGTATTGCAAAAAGCCGAAGCCGATGGAGTTGCTCCCGCCTACTATCACAGCACTTCAATGTTTCCTGAATATTTCAAGATCGATGGTCGCTGGGTTTTGGCCAAGGAAAGCAGGATGGACTGTCTGGTGGTGCTCGATACGCAAGGAGAGCTGCAGGTGGTTGAGGGGCGGAGAGTAAAGAAGGGAGATAGGGTTGTCATCGGGAGAACCGAGCTTGGTCAAGAAGGCATATATGTGCATACTTCAGGATTTTTATCTGTGAATGACAAGCTGAATGATGCCTTTGTTTTTCGTACGGGAAGATCTCGTGAAACGGCATTTTCTCGTGATTATGACAAGCTTTATGAGTTGCTCGAGCACGAGAAGACTTATGGCAATATAGTATTTGTACTCGGTCCTGCCGTCGCCTTTGACAATGATTCAAGAATGGCGATGCAGAACTTGATAGAAAACGGCTATGTGGATGGTCTTCTTGCAGGGAATGCCTTGGCCACCCATGATCTTGAGGCAGGATATTTCAAGACTGCCCTAGGTCAGAATATTTACAGTCAGCAGAGCATGCCCAACGGGCATTACAACCACCTGGATGTCCTAAACCTGGTTCGCACGTATGGGTCGATCGAGGCTTTCATCGAGAAGGAGCATATAACAGAGGGAATTATGTATGCAATGATCAAGCAGAAAAAGCCGTTTGTGTTAGGAGGGTCCATCAGGGATGACGGTCCGCTTCCTGAGGTATATGCAAATGTGTATGAGGCTCAGGATGCCATGAGGAATGTCATTCGCAACGCAACAACAATTATTAGCTTGGCTACACAACTGCACACGATCGCAACCGGAAACATGTCCCCATCTTTCAGGGTGGTTGATAAAAAGGTACGGCCTGTGTACTTTTATAGTGTTGATATTTCAGAGTTTGCTGTAAACAAGCTCAAGGATCGCGGCAGCCTCAGTGCCACAGCAATAGTTACCAATGTGCAGGATTTCATTGTCAATGTAGCGAAGGGTTTGAAATTGCAGAAAGGAAAAACATGAGCGTTTTATGAAGAAACTGTAAAAAATTTCCCTTTTGCGATTTTCCATAGTATAATGGGGATGAACCTAATTACTACTTGGAGGTGAGCATTATGGTAATTCAAGAGTTAAACGAACTAAGTCCTCTCCGTGTTTTTGACGAATCTTTGGATGGTGGACTTGGTCGTGGGAATCTCGGAGTTCTTGTTTCTCGACATGGAGTAGGTAAGACTGCTTGTTTGGTGCACCTTGCTACCGATAAGCTGCTCAGAGGTGAGCATGTTATTCATGTGTCCTTTTCAGGGAATGTGGAGCATGTCATCAATTGGTATAAGGAAGTCTTCCGTGAAGTTTCTGAAGGACGCAGTTTAGATGATGCAGCGACCGTGTACAACAATATTCTATCCAATCGTGTGGTCATGAATTTTAGTCAGGAAAATGTCACCATTGAGAAGGTGCTATCCAGTCTGGAAACTTTGATCAAGCACGGCAGCTTCAAGGCGGATGCGATTTTGTTTGACGGATACAAGCTAACAGTCGCAACAGAAGAGGATGTTAAAAAAATCAAGCAATTTGCACAGGCGATGAATCTGGAGGTTTGGTTCAGCGTTTCTCCGATTCGGGCCGATGTTGTCTATGATAAGTATGGTGTTCCCAACACTATGCAAAAATATGTCGATTTGCTCGACGTTCTCATCGGGCTTGTCTACAATGAGGAGCGTGACAAGGTGGTGATGACCGCCGTAAAGACAAATGCAGGGATGGTGGAAAAGCCTATGAGGGTTTCTCTCGATCCCAAGACCATGCTCATTTCCAAGTAATGTTCACACAAAGGCCGCGAAAGCGGCCTTTGGTGTACCATTGGCCATGTAAGCAAGAGACCGACCCTTCACAGGTCGGTCTCATTGAACACTCAAGCAATTGGGTTGATGTGTCTGTTTTCACCCTTGAGGCCATCGAGCACTCCATCATTGATTAGATGGGTACGGCTTTGATGAGCCAACATATACTTGTTTTTCTTGTAGAGCAGACGTAGTTCGGGATCATCAGAATTGCTCTTTCTTGCAAGGTCTTCTGCATCCAAAGGAAGATTGGTTCCCTGAGGAAGTACAATGAGGGAGATGAACCCATTTTTATGTACAGAACAGGGGGCAAGATGCAGGACGTTGGGTTCAATCAGAGCCACCGATCCCTTTGGGAAGTAAAAGACTTCAGCTTTGCAACTGTTTAGCTGAGCAAAATCATCCAGTTCATCATAAGGGCTGAGAAATTGCAGACAGTCTGTGACGGCAATGAAGAGCTCTGGGCTCTTATGGTATTCTGCGCCGTTGATCCGCTCATTCTTGCCATAGCAACTGCCTATTTCAATATCCATTCCCCCGAAGAAAAGGCTTAGGTTCTTCCCCTGCTCCATCTCTTCCAATTCCTTGATGGAGGGGATGTAGAACGTTTTTTCCTCGTCGCTCAAGGTGATGAGCTCATGTGCCTTTTTTAGCAGTTCATCAACGACCACCGATTCTACGATTCTTCCATACTTTTTGAATCGCGAACTCTTTGCGCTCAAGATCATGGTTGTAGGGTTTTCTGCAACCAATGATTGGGGAACCCGAAAATCTAATTCTTGCATCAAGCATACCTCGCATATAACATAAAGATACCAGTGACTAAAAGCATACCAAATACAATCAGGGAGAAAGTCTTGGCGTTCACTTTATCATGGATGCGCTCCCCTGCAACAATCCCTGCAATTACAAACGGGATGAGGATAAGTGTTGTCTTGGCAATTGGTGCAGTATAGGATCCTTCTATCAAATACGTTGCTATGATAATCGTATTGAGCGTGGTCCACAAGAGGCAGAGTGTTGCTCTGAATGAAGCTTTATCCTTCAATGCCCGGGTGGCATACAATACAACCAGAGGTCCTGCAGAGGAGAATACTCCATGCACTACTCCGGCAGCCACGAGTAAAATGTAATAGGGTAAGGCTTTCTTTCCTTTTGGCAGTGGTTCGAGTTCCTTTCCCTTTGTCAGCCGATAGAGTTGCGAAACTGAGACGAAAATGATGAAGATTGCCAGTATGAGTGAGAGGACGTCGCTTTGCTGGCTTCTGAAGAGATACATGCCAAACGGAAGTCCAAGCAACATACACAAGGTAATGATGAGCCACTGCTTGAAATCAATGCTGCGGAAATTCCGAATTGCCAAATACAGGGCCAGCAACCATGCAAGGACTGTGATGACCATTACCGCTGTCCTTACCCCGAGCAGGGCGCTGACAAACGGCATGGCCAAGACGGCACATCCAAAACCTGTTATTGCCTCGAGGGTGTGGGTCACAAAGACCACAACCCCGCTAAGAAGCAGGGCGCTCAACGTTTTGCCTCAAGCATGGCGTACAAGGACTTTGCATCCAGAGGTGGCTTCTGGTTATGCAACTTAGGGTCGTTGAGAGCTCGACTGAACTCCTGTTCTATTGCATCCTTGTCAATCTCAACAGACAATTCCTTGAATATCCTGGGAATGTTCAGATGATCGAGCAGCAATGCAAGATCCGAGCGAAGCGCTTGTACAAGCTCATCCTCTTGTAGCAGTTCGGGATGGAAATGCTTGCTGATCAAGCTCAACTGATTTCGGTTCTCTTGGTCTTGTAATGCCCAATCATACACTTCCAACAAGGTGAAAGCACAACTCAGTCCATGAGGAATATGCCATGATTCGCTTAGGACGAATGATATGGCGTGGCCGCTGGCAGTCCCGGTAAGATTAAAGGCAATGCCAGCTTCACTAGCTGCCTCCAGCATCGCTCTTTGCAGCGCTCTTCTCTCTTCTTTTGGAGCGTCATAAAGTTTTGGCAACACCTGAAGGATCTTGATGGCGGCACTTCTTGCACAGCTGGCTGTTATGGCGTTGCTGTTCTTGTTCCAAATCGATTCCAGGGCATGGTCTAAGGCGTCCAAGCCTGTTGCTGCACAAAGAGCGGGGGGCATCGTGTCAAGCAAGCTAGCAACCAAGACTGCTGTATGGGCATGCATCAACGGCGATCCAAGCGTATACTTTCGACCGGTATCGTCAGTATATACTCCAACTTTAGTCATCTCCGATCCTGTTCCCGCTGTAGTGGGTATGAGGACCAACGGCAGGGATGCTTTTTGGACGGTCATGCTGGGCTGTGAGCCGAGATACTGATCAAGAGTTCCCTTGTTGGTGGCAAGCATCGCCATGGCTTTTGCTGAATCGAGGACGCTTCCTCCCCCAATTCCGAGCACTACATCACAGGCACCAAAGCGTTCATCCTGGACCATCGACATGATGTCCTTTGTTTGTGGATTCGGTCTTACCTTGTCAAAAACGGAAATTGTGCAGTAGCTTTTCAGCTGCTCGATCAATGTCTCTTTTGCTGCAATAGGTGCGTCGTCCAAGACGACGCACACATTCAGCTTCTCTTCCTTCTTTGCCGCATAGGAAAGAATGGTAAACAGCGAAGAGCCATCAATCTCGTCATAGCTGAGAAGATGGACACTGCTCAGAAGACTGCTAATCATTTGAAATGCTCCTCTTCAAGTGCCAGTACCTGATTGTAAGCGTTTGTCAGGAAGTCTTTCTTGAATTCCATCTTTTCGGTAAAGGAGACAGAAAGATAGGCATCGACGATTTGTTTTCCGACAAAGGGAGCTGTAATCCATCCGCCAAGGGTGATGACATTGGCATTGTTTACAATTTTTGCACGCTCAGCACTGAAAACATCATCAACCACACAAGCATAGACTCCCTTGTGCTTATTGGCCACGATAGCCATGCCTTGTCCGGTTCCACAGATGAGAATACCTTTTTCAGCACGTTTTTCCTGGATTGCCTGAGCTACTTTCGGTGCTTGTATGAAGTAGGGCTGTGGATGCTCTTCGTCCTCGATGCCATAATCAAGGATGGTATAGCCTTGTTCCTTCAAATACTCGGTCAGCTCTTTTTTCAACGGATAGCCGGAGAGGTCACTTGCAATTGCGATTGTCATAATTCTTGCTCCTTTACTTTTGTGCACAAAGTCTTTTTGCTTGGGTTGCTATCTCCTCGGCGGTCAGGCGATAGTGTTGAGCCAGCCAGTCTTGGGTTCCCACCTGGCCAAATGCATCATGGATTCCCACCATGGCCATGGGGGTAGGAAGGGTGGTGCTAAGCAGGTTTGCTACCTCACTGCCAAGGCCTCCTGAGACCTGATGGTTTTCCGCTGTTACAATTGCACCTGTTTTTCTTGCATAGGAGAGAACCAACTCCTCATCCAAGGGTTTGACGGTGTGCATATCGATGACCGCAGCCGTGATGCCTTCGCGTTCAAGTAGTTTTGCCGCTTTCAGGGCTTGGGGAACCATGATGGCTCCGAGGGCGATTAAGGTAACATCAGTGCCATCTTTCAGCACCTTGCCTTTTCCTAATGTGAAGGTTTCGTCCTCGCTGTACAATGGCTCTACGGCTTTTCTATGCAGGCGCATATAACTAGAGCCTTCAGAGGCTGCGCATTCCTTTACAAGTGCCTTTAGGCTGATTGGATCGGATGGCTCAAGAATAGTCAAACCAGGAATCATGCGCATCAAGCCGATATCTTCAAACGGCATGTGCGTCCCCCCATTAAAAGCAGCGCTGATGCCGGGGTCGGTTCCAACCAGTTTTACATTCAACTTAGCATAGTTAACCGAGATGAAGAACTGGTCGAATACCCTGCGTGAAGCAAAGCACCCGAAGGTTGCTGCAAAAGGGATTTTCCCCGCTGCACTGAGGCCTGCACTGACGCCGACCATGTTGGCTTCTGCAACTCCTACATCCACAGCACGCTGGGGATACACATCCTTGAAGGCCATGGTGCCGCTGGCTCTCATCAAATCGGCCTCAACAACCATGATACGATTATCATCTTTTGCAAGCTCAATCAAGGTATCGCAATAGACACTTCTCATTTCTTTATTCTGCATTTCGATCTCCTACAAAAGCTCTTTGATTGCTGCGTTTGCAACTTCAAGGTCATAGGCCATGTTGTGGTTGGTCACTTTGCCCTCACAGAATGAGGCACCTTTGCCCTTGATGGTATCGAGGATAATCATCGAAGGTTTACCTTTCTCTTCTTTTGCCTTCTGGATGGCTTCTTCGATTGCCTTCAGGTCATGGCCGTCGATACGAAGTGTATGCCAGCCAAAACTATTCCATTTTCCTTCTATATCCCCAAGGTCCAATACCTGTTCGGTTGTCCCGTCAATTTGCATCTTGTTGTAATCGGTGAAAGCGATCAGATGGTCGAGTTTTTGATGGGAGGCAAACATTGCAGCTTCCCAGTTCTGGCCTTCCTGGCTCTCCCCATCACCTATGATTGCATAGACATAACAATCATTTTCATCAATCTTTCTTGCATAAGCCAAGCCGCACGCGGCACTGAGCCCTTGTCCAAGAGAACCGGTTGTCATGTCGATGCCCTTTGTCTTGGTACGGTCACAATGGCTGGGGAGGTTTGTCCCGCCCTGATTGAGCGTCGCAAGTTCAGAAAGAGGGAAGTATCCCTTCAACGCCAGTGTTGCATACAATGCAGGTCCGGCATGACCCTTGGATAGTACCAAAAGATCCCTGTCTTCCCAATCTGGGTTGTTCGGATCGATACGCATCGTCTTTGCATACAGTACTGCAAGCAAATCGACAATGGAGAGTGCGCCGCCGATATGGCCGACTCCTAGATTGCCGATCATCCAAATTGTTTGTTTGCGAATTTCTTTTGAGAATTCAGCAAGCTGCTGTTGTGTGAACGAGGAATTCATTCTGTGTCCCCTTTAAAAGTTTCTTTGTGAAAGTAACTATAAAATACTAATGCCTTGTTGTAAAGTTCCTTTGCTGAAATTCTTTCTGTTTCTTTCCAGGAAATGAGGTATGCTCACTCGAGCTTCGAGAGGTACTCATGAAATCCTTACTAATAGCTAGATATGGACTTGTTTTCTCAATAAAGTTGATAAAGACTATCGTGTTGCTCTGTTTTAAGCAAAATTCAATTTATGAAAAAACCAGTTGACAGAATGACCGTCCTCATGTTTACTTATTTTCAGTAAATAACAAAGGAGTAGCGTATGAATCGCTCGAAAGTTGTAATTGTTCTGCTTGTGTGTTTGACCTTGTTTGCAGGGTCTCTCTTCAGTGCCGGAAGTCAAGAGACTAGCTCAAAAAGTTTCTTTGACCAGACTGTTAAAATCATCATTCCATACGGACCTGGTGGAACTCATGATGTTGTCTCACGGAAGTTTGCTGAAGTTGGTTCAAAATATACCAACAGGCCTATTATTTGTGAGAACGTAACAGGTGGAGACGGTATTGTTGCAGCTATTCAGTTTACTCAAAAGAGACCGAATGTTCCTGAATTGCTTTGTACTTCCTATGGAAAGTACTATCAGAAAATCATCCGAGGCGACCAGATCAGATTGGATTTATCCTTGATTGATCCCGTTGGAGTTTTTGATGATCGTAGCTACATTCTTTATGCTAGAAATGATGGACAATTCAAGAATCTGAATGAGGTTATTGCAGAAAGCAAGAAGAGAACCGTGATTCTTTCAGCTGGTGCTGTCGGGGCCGACGCTCATCTCGCTTTTGGAGGCCTTATCAATGCTGCTGGCGGTTCTTCAAAGATTGCATCCTATGAAGGCGGTGCACAGCAGATAACAGCCCTGATCAATGGTGAGGCGGATGTGTTTGTGGGAACTTCCCAGGTTGGCATGCAGTATGTTGAGACAGGAGCAGTTATTCCTATCGCTACATTTACTGATAAAGATTATACAGGTTTCAAGGGCTTCGTAGTTCCTAATGTTGTTGATCTTGGGTACCCCGAAAGCGCAATCATCGGAGGAGGCTTCCTTAGTGTGAGAGCAGGTACAGATCAAAAATATATTGATGAGGTTGAGGCTTTGATGAGAAAAGTCTGGAGCGATCCTGATTTTAGGGATTGGACCGAATCCATTGGTTTGAACATTTTTGAATTGTATGGTGAAGAGCTTGATGCTCATATTGAGTTTGCAGTCAAGAATGCTACTACTGCAGCCAAGTCTCTTGGTTTGATTTAATTCAGTTCTTTCAAGGGCTTGCCAAATTTATACAGGCAAGCCCTTTTCGCACCAATACAGAGAGTAATAGTAATGAAAATCAAGACAAACCTAGTCGGTGGTATTTTTTTTATTGTACTCGGTACAGTACTGTTGTTGCTGATGCCGAACCAGATTATCGTCCAAGATAGCATTCCCTTTTTAGAGAGTGCTAAGGCAGCTCCCTTTATCGCACTCTTGATGCTGATAGTCGGAGGAATAATACTCATAATCCAAAGCCTTGTATTCAAGAAAGAACAAATTGTCACGTTGGATTTTGCTGTTCAAAAGCATGCTTTGACTGTCATGGGGATATTCATCGGGTATGCCTTGAGCATTTATCTCTTTGGTTTTTTGATAGCCAGTTTTCTTTTGATTGCTGCAATGGTCTGGTTTTTTAGGATCAAGAGCAAGATACAGATTGCAGTGATTGTTGCAATATCCGTGGCTGTGTACTTCATATTTATCAATCTATTCCACATCAGTTTGCCTGGAATCGGAGGAGTGTTTCTTTCATGAGTGACATATTTACCTTGGTTTTTGCAGAACTTGTCTCTGTTCCGAACTTTCTTATTGCAGTAGGAAGTGTTTTGCTCGGAATTATTATCGGCTGTATTCCAGGTCTTACTGTTACCCTTGGAATAATCTTATTTGTGCCTTTGACCTATGGAATGGATACCATCACTGCATTTATTGGTTTGCTTGGTATTTATGTGGGAGGTTGTTATGGAGGTTCAATCAGTGCAATCTTGATCAACACCCCGGGGACCAATTCCGCTCTTGCCACCACCTTGGATGGTTATCCCATGGCACAAGCGGGAAGAAAAAACAAAGCATTGAGCATCTCTCTCTTTTCTTCAGTGCTCGGAGGATTCCTTGCAGCTGTTGTGCTGTTGTTCGCCGCGCCTCCTATAGCTAGGGTTGCTTTGCGTTTCCGTTCTCCTGAGTATTTTGCGCTTGCAATTTTTGGTATGACTGTAATTGCAGGGGTGAGCAACGAAAATATCGTGAAAGGATTGATGTCTGCTGCCGTCGGTCTTTTTATCTCTTTCTTGGGGTTGGAAAGTCTTTCTGGTACATTACGCTATACTTTCGACACTATTCTTTTATTTGCTGGAGTTGGGTTGCTTCCTGCTTTGATTGGTTTCATTGCTTTGAATCAGGTTATTATCAAATCAGTGTCCTACAAACTTGAAATCGATAGTCCTGAGGGAAGTGTAGATGATACGATTGCCGATCCTCCTGTGAAGTTCTTTGATTTGCTAAAGCTCGTTCCTACTGTCGTAAAATCGACGATTATTGCAATAATAATCGGGGTAATGCCCGGAGCAGGTGGAGATATTGCATCCTTTGTCGCCTATAATGAAGCACGTCGTTCATCCAAGCATCCCGAGCGTTTTGGAAAAGGAACATCCGAAGGTGTTGCTGCAGCGGAGTCTGCCAACAATGCTGTTGTAGGATCTGCTCTCATTCCTCTTCTGACCCTTGGTATCCCTGGAGATGGAGTAACTGCAGTTTTGCTTGGAGCGTTCATCCTCCATGGTCTGATTCCTGGTCCTAAGTTATTTACTGATCAAGCGGTCATTACCTACTCGATTATCATCGGACTTATCTTCTGTAATGTGATTCTGTATGTTCTGGGCAGACTTTTCACCAAACAAGTGGCGAAGGTTATAAATCTTCCTTATGGAGTTTTAGGCGTCTGTATTATTTTCTTCTGTTTTGCTGGAGCTTTTGCCAATAGCGGAAATATCAACGAGATGTTCTTGATTGTCCCGATTGCAATACTTGCTTATGGTATGCATCTCTTTGGTTTTTCCATAGTTCCTATCATGTTGGGCCTTATTTTGGGACCGATCTTGGAGGAGAATTTTACCAGAAGCATGATTGTCTCTGATGGTAATCTTCTCATTTTCTTCACCGAACCTATCAGTTGTGGAATTCTCATCTTCTCTGTTGTCTTTACATACTTGGTAATGAGGATGAATAAGAAGATGGCTGTTGTCCATCAATGATTGTGTGATAATTAGGTATTAGAGGTATGAATCAGGATAGCGATTTGCAGAACAAGCTTGCTAGGTTGCGTCATTTGCTCGAAGATCAGGATGTTGATTACATCCTGATTGAACGGCAGGAGAATTTTAGTTGGCTTACCTCTGGACGTGGATTTATCGGTTTGGCGTCAACCGGAGCCTGTGCTTCTTTTCTAGTTGGAAAAGATAAGGCTTATATGCTTGCAAACAATATTGAAATGGACAGGTTGCGAAAGGAACAGCGATGTGAGTCAGCATTGTTTTGCTACAGACAATTCCCATGGTATGAGCCATGGAGGAAAAGTGAGATCATTAAAGAGATTGTCAAAAATGCCAGAATAGCTGAAGACTCCTGCCTTGAAGAAAAGTTTATTATGTTACGGTCTGTACTCGATGTAGCGGAGATTGCGTCTTTACGGGAAACAGCCCAAGAAACAGCAAGAATTTGTGAAGATACTTGCTTCTCCATTTCAAAAGGTATAGATGAATATTCGCTTGCAGGGTCGTTGTCTGAGGCTTTTTGGAAGAAGAATTTGGAACCAATTACCCTTTTGATTGGTTTTGATGAGAGGGCTTTGCAGTTTCGGCACCCTGTGCCTACAGGAAAAAGACTCGAAAATTATGCCTTGATAGCTGTATGTACTCGTCGCAATGGTCTGATTTGTAGTGTTACAAGACTGGTAAGCCTAAGAAAAGATTTTGAGTTGGAAAAAAAGCAAAAGAGTGTTGGTTATTTAGATGCTCTCTTGCAGTCAAAAACCTATGCAGGAAACACCCTCGATGCAATTTTTCACACATTGCTAGAAGGATATGCTCACGTTGGTCATCCAGATGAGTGGAAAGCTCATCATCAAGGAGGTCTTTCGGGGTTTCTTGCCAGGGAGATAAAGGCTGATCAAAATGCGAAGCATACGGTAAGAATGCATGAAGTGTACGCATTCAACCCCACGATCAAGGGGAGCAAGGCAGAAAATACCATTTTGGTTACTGCTGATGGAAACGAGAATCTGACCCACACAGGACGATACCCTTATTATGAATATACCTTGGATGGCAAGCGGTATGAATCGGAGAAGATTTTGATCATCAATGAATAGTGGACGTAGTTAAAATAGGGAGAAATTTCATGAAGCAACAAATAACGTTGGGAGTCGTCTGTCTAGCGAGGACCACCTACGATTATCAGGCAGCCGAGCAGTTGTATAAGACTATACAAACCAATTTGCAAAATATTGAATCTGTCACCTGGAAGATGGTGGACGAGCTTGTGATCAGCCAGGAAGACGGCATGAGGGCGGCCGACGAGCTGTCCAAGTGCCAGCTTGACGGGCTGGTATGCATATCGGGTACGTTCCACCTCGGGCACCTGGTGCTGCTGCTGAAGCGGCAGCTGGATGTGCCGATCCTGCTGTGGGGCCTGCCGGAGCTGCCCTACAACGGGGGGAAGATCAGGCTCAACAGCGTGTGCGGAGTGAACCTCAACGCCTCGAACCTGTACAAGAGCGGTTTTGATGATTACACAGTGATTGTACAGTCTTCGATCGACGAGGACTGGGTGGATGCGCTGAGGGTGATCAAGGCCATGAAGATGGCCAAGATCGGGATCATCGGCTACCGGGCGGACGGATTTTTCAATGTCGGGGTGCAGGACAACCTTTTGTATGGACAGACCGGTGCCTTGGTCGATCATTATGAGCTGAGTGACGTGCACAACCATGAGGTGACGGACGAGCAGGTGGAGCAGCGCAAAGAGCAGCTGAAGGCGACCTTCGACGTGTCGACGCTCTCGCAGTACCAGGTAGACAAGGTGGCCCAGCTGTCAGCGAAGCTGGACGGGTTTTATCGGATGCACAGCTTGTCGGCCCTGGCCATCCGCTGTTGGCCTGAGTTTGCACGGGACTTTGGTGTCTCGCCGTGTGCGGCGATGAGCCTGCTGCAGTCAGAAGGCTTGATCTTGGCCTGCGAAGGGGATATAGACGGGGCGCTTTCGATGATAGCGCACAAGGCCCTTGGGGCAGAGACCCCGTTCCTCTTTGATTTCTCGCAGGTTGATTTTGAGCAGGACTTCGCTCTTTTCTGGCACTGCGGGGTGGCGCCGTGCAACCTGTGGGACGGCTCGTGCAACCGCAGCCTTGACACCTATTTTGCCGGGGGCAAGGGGGTTACTGCGGACTTCGTGCTCAAGAGCGGTCAGCTGTCTGTGCTGAGGATGGACTCAGCACGCGGGGCGTACCGCATGTTCCTGCAACAGGCGAAGGCGGTGCCGATGGAGAAGCTTCTGAAGGGCACCTACATGAAGGCGGTCTTCGACAGGCCGGTGAAAGAGGTCCTGGACCTGGTCTTGGACAACGGCCTTGCACACCACTCCTCGGTCGTGTACGGCACGTACATACGCCCGCTTCAGATCGTGGCCAAGCTTAAAGGGTGGAAGGTGATTGAGTAACTGGTCTGTTGGCAAACCGTAAAGTTTTCTATGCTTTGTTTGCATATATTTCCTGTCATGTGGATTTTTTCCTCTGAAGGGATTAGACTGACTTCAGGAGAGGTACAATGCAAGGAAATCCATTGCGTGCTGCAGATTTGCGTGTGCACAACCAAAACATAGTATTGTCAATAATACATGGTTGCCAAGAGAAGGGAACTAGCCAATCAACTATAGTGCAACAGACAGGGTTGAAAGCTCCGACCATTTTTAGAATATTTTCTGCACTTGAGGAAGAAGGCCTGATAGAGCCAGTTTCCAATAGTGCAGAAGATACCATATCAAGAAAGGGTAGGCGCCCTGTCCTTTTTCGCGTCGTCAAGGATGCACGCTTTACCATCGGGCTTGAGTTTTGGACTGCTTTTCTTTCCTTGGGAGTCTTCAACTTCCATGGGGAAAGGATATACTCTGCAATGCATCCTCTTTGTGAGAATGTAGAGGCTTATGAGGTGATAGACTTGATAGTCAGTGAGGTTGAGCGTATCCTGGCCGAGCTTTCCATCACCAAGGACAAGGTTATTGGTCTGGGTGTTGCTGCTCCTGGGCAAGTGGACCTTGCAAACCAAAGAGTACGGTATTATCCCAGAATCAAGGGAATGAAAGACATTGCCTTGGTTGATGAGTTGCAAAATAGGTTAGGTGTTTCTGTTCAGATTCACAACAACTGCAGTGCTCTTGCCCTGAGTGAGTATCGTCATGGTGGCTATGAACATAATGGAAGTTTGTTTACTTTTTTACTTCGTACCGGTGTAAACGGCGCCTTTGTGCACGACGACCAAATCTATGTCAACAGCATGCAGCAAACCATCGAGACCGGTCATATTCCCATTAATACCGATGGTCCTAAATGCACCTGTGGTTCACGAGGATGCCTGCAAGCGTATTTACAGGATCTCGATCCCAACTCCCTTGATTTACGATTAGCCTTGTTTGAGGGGTTGGACACCAAATTGCAAAGCGGGGACAAGGCCGCACTGAGGACTATCGAGCGTGCTGCCGGATATTTGGTGGTTTCCATTAAAATCCTTATGCGTCTGTTTGCTCCCAAGGCTTTTTTGCTTGTCGGCTGTTGTGATGTCATCGCTGATGCATTAAGAGAGCAGGTTGAGCAACAGTTGCTTTGTGAACCCGATGCTTTTACAGCCCAGTGTCCACAGATATTTTCTACAAGCTATGATCCTCTGTATGCACAGAAGGGCGCTTCTGACTTGGTCCTGCAAGAGTATTTTAGATAAATCTCAAACTTTTCATTGACGGATGGCGTTTTCTGTTATTTACTTACTTATAGAAAGTAAAGAAAAGAAAGGATTATTTGTCCTTTTTTTCTCTATAAGGAGTGACGCGTGAAGCAACATATAACGTTGGGAGTCGTCTGTCTAGCGAGGACCACCTACGATTATCAGGCAGCCGAGCAGTTGTATAAGACTATACAAACCAATTTGCAAAATATTGAATCTGTCACCTGGAAGATGGTGGACGAGCTTGTGATCAGCCAGGAAGACGGCATGAGGGCGGCCGACGAGCTGTCCAAGTGCCAGCTTGACGGGCTGGTATGCATATCGGGTACGTTCCACCTCGGGCACCTGGTGCTGCTGCTGAAGCGGCAGCTGGATGTGCCGATCCTGCTGTGGGGCCTGCCGGAGCTGCCCTACAACGGGGGGAAGATCAGGCTCAACAGCGTGTGCGGAGTGAACCTCAACGCCTCGAACCTGTACAAGAGCGGTTTTGATGATTACACAGTGATTGTACAGTCTTCGATCGACGAGGACTGGGTGGATGCGCTGAGGGTGATCAAGGCCATGAAGATGGCCAAGATCGGGATCATCGGCTACCGGGCGGACGGATTTTTCAATGTCGGGGTGCAGGACAACCTTTTGTATGGACAGACCGGTGCCTTGGTCGATCATTATGAGCTGAGTGACGTGCACAACCATGAGGTGACGGACGAGCAGGTGGAGCAGCGCAAAGAGCAGCTGAAGGCGACCTTCGACGTGTCGACGCTCTCGCAGTACCAGGTAGACAAGGTGGCCCAGCTGTCAGCGAAGCTGGACGGGTTTTATCGGATGCACAGCTTGTCGGCCCTGGCCATCCGCTGTTGGCCTGAGTTTGCACGGGACTTTGGTGTCTCGCCGTGTGCGGCGATGAGCCTGCTGCAGTCAGAAGGCTTGATCTTGGCCTGCGAAGGGGATATAGACGGGGCGCTTTCGATGATAGCGCACAAGGCCCTTGGGGCAGAGACCCCGTTCCTCTTTGATTTCTCGCAGGTTGATTTTGAGCAGGACTTCGCTCTTTTCTGGCACTGCGGGGTGGCGCCGTGCAACCTGTGGGACGGCTCGTGCAACCGCAGCCTTGACACCTATTTTGCCGGGGGCAAGGGGGTTACTGCGGACTTCGTGCTCAAGAGCGGTCAGCTGTCTGTGCTGAGGATGGACTCAGCACGCGGGGCGTACCGCATGTTCCTGCAACAGGCGAAGGCGGTGCCGATGGAGAAGCTTCTGAAGGGCACCTACATGAAGGCGGTCTTCGACAGGCCGGTGAAAGAGGTCCTGGACCTGGTCTTGGACAACGGCCTTGCACACCACTCCTCGGTCGTGTACGGCACGTACATACGCCCGCTTCAGATCGTGGCCAAGCTTAAAGGGTGGAAGGTGATTGAGTAAACAGATATTAGTTTGCTGAAAAAGCAATGATATAAAAGGAGAGAATTTATGTTGAAAAAAAGAAATCTTATCGCAACATTGTTGATGGTATGTCTCTTGTTCCCACTCATGGCACAGGGACAGACAGACAGTAGTGCACAGAAGGAAGTGGAGCTTCGTTGGGCAAGTATCTGGGTTGGTGCAGACAGTAAGGCTCCAGCAGTTGAAGCTCTCGTCGAGCAGTTTAATGCAGAAAACGCTGGTAAAATCAAAGTTGTTATTGAACCACAACCGGATTACAACGCCTATGAGCAGAAGGTAAGAACCAGTCTGGCTGCAGGTCAAGCCCCAGCAGATATCTTTACCATCAAGTTCAATCCAACTACGGCAACGTTCTATCAGTCAAATCTCTTGATGGATTTTGCCCAGAAAATGGATGATGGTTGGAAAAATACGTTCGATTCCGGGTCTATCGAACAATCAAAAGTCAATGGCATGCTGAAATCACTGCCCATGGAAACAGCCATTTTGCCGATTTGGTATAACATGGATGCATTCCGAAGAGCTGGTATTTCCACACTTCCTACTACCAAGAACGAAATGTTTGCTGCATTTGATAGGCTGAAAGCAAGCGGTATTGCTCCTACCAGTCAGATGACAGGCGACACCAATGCATGGACCTCCATGATTTGGTTCAGCCATTTTGCAGTTTCCCTTGGTGGCCCCAATGTATGGGATAAGCCCTTCACTGATCCTGCGTTTGTTGAAGCTGCCAACCTGCTTAAGCGCATGATTACAGATTATTCCACCAGCGATGCTGTAGGCCTTGGTGCCGGCGGCAGTGGTGGTCACTTCCTTGCTGGACGAACCGCAGTCTTCTCCAATGGCCCATGGTATGCTGGACGAGCTGACCTTGCTGCAACACCTTTCTTCAATTCAATCAAGATTGGAGGATTCCCTGCAGTTGGCCCGTATCAGGACATCATGATCAGTCGTTTGCAGGCAAATATCTGTGCTGCCGCAACGAGAGACAAGGCTCGTGAAGCCGCTATTCTTGACTTCCTCAAGTTCTTGACCAGTCCTTCCTCAATTGCAAAGATTGCTGAGACAAGTGGCGCTATGTTCGCAATCAAGACTGATTATAGACCAGTCAAGGATTTGCAGAAGCAATTCTATGATGTCAATGCATCTGCAAAGACCACTGCATTTGACCTTGAAGCTGCATTGGGTGCTGAAGTTACTCTTGAGTTTGCCCAACAGCTGGGAGCTCTTGCCCTTGGCCGTATTAGTGCTGAAGAGTTCTGTCGTTTGGTTGACCGAAAGATTGAACGCTAACATCTTACTGTGCCGCTGCCATCGACAGCGGCACAACACCTTGTTTCCAGGAGCCGCAGATGCAAGCAGCAGGTACAAAAGATAGATGGGTTTGGGTGGCAAGGTTCTTGTTTCTGCTTCCCGTATTCCTCTTGTTTTTTTTCTTTTTCATCTATCCATTCTTTTTCACAGTCTTGACCAGTTTTACCAGTTGGCGTGGAATTGGTTCCATGAAATTCAACGGTTTTGCCAATTATACAAAGCTCATCTCAGATCCAACATTCCGTAAGGCAATAGGGAATAATATCATCTGGGCCCTTTGCCAAGGTTTTATCCAAGTTCCCCTTGCCGCTCTTGTGGCGATGATTTTGGTGCGAAAACCTTTTGGTTGGCGTACGTTGCGAACCATATATTATCTTCCCAATGTAATTTCGACTGTTGCTTTGGCCATGGTCTGGATAGCAATTTACAATGTTGAGGGACCTCTCAATGCCATCCTTCGAACTCTTTTTGGTCAAGAAAGCCGGAATTGGCTGGGCAACCCTGATACTGCATTATTTGCCGTAATTTTCCAGACGGTTATCTATATAGGGTATTTCATGATCATTTTACTTGCTGCTGCGATGAACATACCGCAGTCACTTTATGAAGCAGCAAAGATTGATGGGGCAGGGACTCTGAAGCAGGAGATTTATATTACTCTGCCCATGCTTCGAGGTACCTTGATCACCACCATGACTCTGGCAATGGCGTATGGAATGAGGCATTTTGAATCTACATTCCTTATGACAGGGGGTGGCCCTGCCTACGCTACAACCACTATGGGTATCGATCTCTATCTGAGAATGGATGCCTTGCGCTACAGTGAAGCAAGTACAGCCGGAGTTTTTCTCATTATCATGGGAACGCTGGTTATTACAATCTTGAGAAAAGTCTTTGGATCTTCCGACCCAATGAGTGAAATGGCACAATGAGGAAGAAAGAGATGCACAATACACCAACTACTAAAACCATAATTGCGAATTGTTTGAAGTGGATATTGCTTCTCTCTTTGCTTGCCTTGGCAATACTGCCCTTGGTTTGGCTGTTTGTCAGTTCCTTGAGGACGAATCTGGAGTTGCAGACAAGTCCTTTTGGTTGGCCTGAGAAATTGCAATGGGGAAATTATACAAAAGCACTTAGTATGGCCAGCTTGCCAAGATTGTTGTTCAACTCAATTCTTGTAGCAGCTTCAACCGTCTTGCTCAATAGCTTGGTGACTTCCATGGGAGCATTCATCCTTGCACGAGAACAATTCCGGTTCAGAGATGTCCTGTATACGATACTCACTGCGGGCGTGCTGGTGCCTGTAATCTCCTTTATGGTTCCATATTTTTCGATGATCACCAGAAGCGGACTGTATAACACCCTATTTGCCTTGATTCTCGTATATACTGCAGTAAATATTCCTGTTTCAATATTTTTAGTCACTGCATTCATGAAGTCAATTCCCAAGGAGCTTGAGGAAGCTGCCATCATTGATGGTTGTAACTTCTTCAAACGGTTTTCTGCCATCATACTCCCTCTCTCACGTTCAGGGCTCGTCACAGCGGCGACCTTCTGTTTCATTTATAGTTGGAATGAATTTGTAATGGCAATGCTGCTTACCTCATCCATAGAGTCAAGGACCATCCAGCTGGGTATCAAGTTCTTCTCCAGCCAGTTCATCACTGACTATAGCAGCATGTATGCGGCTGTAATCATTACCATTATACCAAGTATTGCAGGTTATGCGTTCCTGCATGATAAAATCATCGGAGGCTTGACTGCCGGCGGAGTAAAGGGGTAACTATGATCAGTTTTTCCAAGCAGAATGGTGAGTTCGCCTTATTCTTCAATAAAGTAAAGATTTTGCAGCACTCAAAAGAGAATCCTTGCGTAGTGTTGGGCAAGGCCTCTGCGTCCATCGATATGTATCGTGGTAATTACTTTATCGATGATACCATGATGGAAGAACTTGCTTTGACCCAGTATACCTTGCAAGAAGCTTATCAAGGCGGGATGGTGGTCACCAATCTGACTTTTTCCTCCGGGGAGTATTCTTTTCGCTGTGAGGTGAGTGAACAACATGGTCGTCTGGTTGTTCGGTTTTCTGAATTACCCTATCCATACAATAGATTGATGCTCCGGTTCTATGCCCAGGAGGACGAGCAAGTCTGGGGCTGTGGTGAACAGTTTTCCTACTTTGGGCTGAGAGGGAAAAAGTACCCACTCTGGACTCAGGAACAGGGCGTTGGCCGCAATAAAAATACTGAAATCACCCAGATAGCGGACAAGCTTGATCGTGCCGGTGGGGATTATCATACCACCTTCTATCCCCAACCGACATTTGTGTCGAGCCGATCCTTCTTTTTGCACGCACAAACCGACGGCTATGCAGTGTTTGATTTCTGCAATACAGACTACCATCAGCTGCTCTTTTGGGATGTCCCCTCGACTATTACAATATCAGTACAGGAAAGCCTTCTTGCTGTTGTCCAGGACATTTCAAGCTATCTTGGCCGGCAACCGGTACTCCCTGACTGGGTCTATGACGGCATAATACTTGGCATCCAGGGCGGTACTGCTACCGTTCTTCAAAAGCTGAGACGGATGCAATCATTCGGTATGCCCGTCAATGGTCTTTGGATACAGGATTGGGAAGGGGAGCGTTATACCAGCTTTGGAAAGAGACTGCGATGGAACTGGCAGTGGGATGCAAAGCTCTATCCAAATCTGGACCAAGTGATTAAGAATTTACGAGAGGAAGGGGTAAAGGTCCTGGGGTATATCAATCCATATGTACTTAAGGATGAAGCACTTTTCAAGGAAGCTCAAAGCTTTGATCTTTTGGCCAAGAATGATCGGGGTGAACCTTATTTTGTAGACTTTGGAGAATTTGATGCTGCAGTTGTAGATTTTACCAATCCAAAAGCATGTCTTTGGTACCAAGAGGTAATCAAACGCGAGATGATTGATCTTGGTCTCGCTGGTTGGATGGCCGACTTTGGTGAGTATCTGCCGACAGATGTACTGCTTCACAACAAAAGAAGTGCGTTGCTTGAGCATAATCCTTGGCCTGGATATTGGGCAAAGGTGAACCACGATGCAATCAAGGCATGCCAAAAAGAGAACGAGATACTCTATTTCATGCGCGCCGGTTCTTCCCTGTCTCTTGCCTACTGCCCCATGATGTGGGCAGGTGATCAGAATGTGGACTGGTCTGAGGATGACGGACTTGCCTCAGCCCTCTGCTCAGCGCTCTCTCTTGCCATGAGCGGTATGGGTTTGCATCATAGCGACATCGGTGGTTATACCACACTGTACGGAATGAAACGAAGCAAGGAACTGTTGCTTCGTTGGACAGAGTTTGCCGCGTTCACCCCTTTAATGCGCACACATGAAGGAAATCGTCCTAAGGATAACTGGCAGTTTGACAGTGATGAAGAGACCATCGAGGTGATTGCAAACCTTACCAAGCTTCACGTAAAACTGAAGAGGTATCTACAGGCAGCCGTAGCAGAGAATGCAGAGCTCGGAATCCCTGTTATGAGGCCGTTGTTCCTTCATTATCAAGAACCACAGTTCTTTACTGTGAAGGATAGCTATCTGCTCGGACGTGATCTCTTAATAGCTCCCGTTCTTGAACAAGGCGCAACACAAAGAAAGGTTTTGCTTCCGGACGATGATTGGGTGCATCTGTGCACCAAGAAACCCTATGGTGGTGGTTCCTATACCATTGAAGCACCGATAGGATCGCCTGTTGTGTTCTATCGTCAAAACAGTGAGTTCGCCGACCTCTTTGCTTCGCTCTTATCCTCTTAATAGAGGAAAGGAGCAACCTCTTTGAGGGTGTTTTTCGGGATGAAAAGCTCGATGAGATTCAGGCTCTGTTGCTTCACTACAAATAGAACCATCCTTAGAGTTCCACTGGCCATGGAATAAAGGTTTGAACCTTTTGTTTTTTGAGCAACGGGGCTTGGATTTGCATTGAACGCTTCTCGATCAGCCCTGCTTGCCTGGAATTTTTGAAAATCCCAAGCATCTATGGACAACGTCGTTTCCAACAGCTCTTCCTGAGGATCAGCAAGTCGATGGAAGAAATCAAGACCGGTTATCTCCTCTACTTCGCGGACGGTAAAGGCAAAGTTGGTAAGATCTTCTTTTGATCCCTCATTTGGGAGTACAAACCCGATTGCTTTTAACTCTGGTTCCTGGTAATCGAGTATTACCTTGTAGTAAGCATTGGGAACCGAGACCTGATTGGCACCAATCCTCTTGAATGGACCGTCGGTAAGAACCGGCCCGGTTACCACATACACACTGCCCTCGGTATCGGCAAAATTACGTACAACAGCCTCCAAATCACTCCAAATCCCTCGATTGAATGCAGGGGCCTGGGGACTCATGTTGCTCATAAAGAAGGAAGCGCTCATTGCCTCCTCTGACCACGTGAGGTCAGCTGCGGGAATCAAATGGCCGCGGTCATATCCGCTTCCTCGATAGTCAGCCAATGAAGCAGATTCTGTGGGGATTGATGGATCGCTGCGGAAATTGTCCTTGCGTTCAAAAAGGCCGTACAGCTCTTCCCGGGTAAGATGATAAGCCACCCAGAGAGCCTGTTCATGTTCCTCGTCATAGAGAAGGGTGAACCCCGGGTGAGAGATGACCATATCGGTTTTCTCGAAGTACGGAAGTTCAAGATCGGCGATACCCGAAGTGGGGATATGCACATACTCTGCTTCGCTTGGAGCAAGGACAAGAGTCACAATCCAAAGAATGAAGAGTACTGCAAGAAGTATAAGAAGCTTCTTTCCTCGTTTTTTTGCCTTGTTCACCCGGTTTGCTATCTTACGCCTTGCCATGAATCTCTCCCCTCTGAGCTGTGAGTATACCCCAAAAGCTGAAAAACGGAAGCTTCCTTTTTCAGCTTATAGAAACGGAACCATTATTATTGTACGAAGTTACTACCTTACGTAGGTAATCGTATTCTCTTTAAGAATCTTTGCAGAAGGCGCGCTCTCATTGGGATAGCCAACAGCCAAGGTGCCTGTGACCCTGTACCCCTCGGGAACACCAAAATCGGTTAGATTTGTATCTATCTCATGATTTGAGTTTATCCGGTTGCACCATACCGATCCCAATCCAAGGGCATGTGCTGCCTGCATCATATTGGTCAATGCACAAGCGGTATCTTCTTTCTCATAGGCATTGCCGATCTCAATAGAGACGAGAATCAAGGTGGGGGCATTGTAGAAAAAAGAATCGTTCGGCCCAACTACCAACTCATCCAATTGCCTCAGCAGTTGAGGATTCTGTAAGGCCGTGAAATGCCAAGGTTGCTGGCCCCTTCCGCTTGGGGCGTTGACAGCCGCCTGTAAAATCAAATCCAATGCTTCGTCGTCGATTTGCTTGTCTGTAAAACTGCGCACGCTTCTTCGCGTAAGAATACTCTGCATAGCTGTGTTCATATGATCCTCCACATACCATGATACCTCTTCACAGAAACCCTTCCAATAGGGTATGGTATCCTCACATGAAATACCTTATGCAACTTGCACTCATCTTTGGAATGTGCCTTGTGGGAGACATCATCTCCTTGGCCCTTCCGTTCTCTTTTCCCGCCAGCGTAATCAGCATGCTGCTGGTTCTTGCTTTGCTCTCTTTAGGGGTCTTGAAAGAACATAATTTAGGAGAGAGTGCGGACTTCATGCTCAAGAACATGACATTCTTTTTCATTCCACCTGGTGTAGGAATTCTACGATATGCGGCTTTGGTGCAAAGCATCTGGTGGCAGTTGATTTTAGTGAACCTGATCAGCTTGGTCCTCTGTTTTGGAGCAAGCAGCTGGACTGTTGTGTTGGTGATGAAGTTGCAACGACGATTGCTCAGGAGGTCCCATGTCTGAGCTGTTTTCCTCCCCGTTGTTCGGCCTGACGCTCTCCATCCTGGCATTCAGGGCAGGGATGTGGATTAACCAAAAACTCAAAACCCCACTAGCAAATCCTTTGATCATTGCCATGATCTTGGTTGTGGCAGTCCTCACTGTTTTTAAGATCCCTTTGGATGCCTATGAACAAGGATCGTCAATCATCCTCCTCTTTTTAGGACCGGTTACCGCCATCCTCGCCTTGACTATATATCGTCAGAGAGCAATCCTGAAACAGTATTTCTTTCCCATAGTGCTCGGAACACTTGCAGGAGCTTTGGCTGCCTTGAGCTCGATACGACTAAGTAGCCAGATGCTTGGCCTTGATCAACAGATGATTGCAAGCCTGCTCTCAAAGTCGGTTACCACCCCGATTGCCATTGCTCTGACTGAGCAGTTTGGAGGTCTTCCTGCCCTGACCATTGCATCTACGGTAATAACAGGTTTGGCAGGCAATCTGCTGGCGCCTTTTTTGGCAAAACTGTTTTGGATCAAGGATCCTGTTGCACACGGGGTGGGTATTGGCTCCTGCAGCCATGCCCTCGGAACCAGCAAGGCTTTGGAACTCGGTGAAGTTCAGGGTGCGATGAGCAGCATCTCCATCAGTTTTTCAGCGATCTGGACTGTTTTGCTTGCGCCGTTTTTCTTCTGACTTCAGGATTCGCTGCATAGGGACGAATCCTTCTCCCAAGGCTTGGAATGTCTCGTGGACAAACATGAAGGCTTTGGGGTCTTCCTCATGGACAATTTGTGTCAAGTGATTGATCTGCTGGTTATGCACTACAGTCAACAGCATTGTTCGTTCTTGTCCTGTAAAAACTCCAACGCCGCTGATCATGGTGCCTCCATGTCTGAGTTCTTTTATGATCCTCTTGCCTATTGATTCGTGCTTATCACTTACGATGTAGGCTGTTTTAGCATATTTGGTACCCAGATTCATCACCATATAGTTGATCATCTGTCCAGCAAGGTACAGGGTGATGATGGCAAATAGAGCTCGTTCAAGACCAAAGACCATTGCCCCGAGTACGATGACCACCCCGTCACAGAAAAAAAGGGCAGTTCCTAAAGGAATGGGTGTGAGACGAGCGATAATCTGTGCAAGTATGTCCGTCCCGCCGGTGTTTGCTCCACTGCGCATGACAAGACCGATGCCGCAACCCAGCAGGGCGCCTCCAAAGAGGGCAGACAAGAGGGTATCCATCCTATCGACGTAGGGCAAAATTCCCTCATATTGCGTCAGTTGCCCAAAGAGGGTGACCCACAAACTGATCAGCGAGGCTCCGATCAGGCTTTTCATCCCATAGGTTTTCCCGAAGATCCCCATGCCAATGAGAAAGAGAGGTATGCTCAATGCAAGCATGACCAGACCGGTGTCCCAGCCGAATTGATGGAACGCTATGGTCGCAAGGCCATTTACACCCCCGCTCGCAATCTTGGCAGGAGTGATGAAGACTGCAATGGCGAAGCCAGATATAGCAGTCCCCCCTACGATATAAAGCGCCTCGCGAACGAGGCGCCATGTCGAAGTGTATTTCATACTCTCTCCGATCTTTTAGGTGCATGTTCAATGCACATACTGTATCAGAGTGTTGCGTACAGCACCAGAGCCTTGGATCATCTCTTCGAAGTAACTGATCACCAAATCAGCCAGGCCAGCTTCATAGAGATCGACTCCGAAAATACTCTTATCGGTGAGCAGTCCTTCAAGATTCTTAAAGGGTGCTTTGCTTCCGATGCTGATGTCTTTCAGATACGTTTGCGCTTCACTGAGCCTTGGGTCTGGGCTCGGTGTAAAGACGTTTAGCTCATCATCAAGGCCCATCAGGTATCGCAACCACCCAGCGTAGACCAAAGGAATGAGTTTCAAATTCTTGACATCGAGTTTTTCATCAGCAAGATACGCTTTGACTGTTTCTCCAAATCGTATAGCCAACTTTTGACTGGTGTCAGTTGCAATTCTTTGCGGTGTGTCAGGCATGAATGGATTGGGGAATCGGACATTCAGCACCTCATCAATGAAATCCTTTGGATTCAGTATCTTGGGATCAACCACCACAGGCATGCCTTCCCGATATCCGATGATTTGAACAAGTTGTTTCAATTGAGGATCTTGCATCTCTTCACTGATCAGCTTATGGCCAAGCAAGCAACCGTAGATTGCAAGAGCTGTATGCAATGGATTCAGGCAAGTGGTTACCTTCATCCTCTCAACCTTGTTCACCGTATTGCGATCGGTGAAATAGACACCGGCCTTTTCAAGAGGAGGCCTGCCGTTGGAGAAAAGATCCTCGACAACCAGGTATTGTGATTGCTCAGCGTTCACAAAGGCTGCTGTATAGGTGTTCTTGTCGGTGATGACCAAAGAGGTGTCTTCAAACCCATCAGATGTAAGCATCTCTTCCACCTTGGCATCAGGACGAGGGGTGATCTTGTCAATCATCGACCAAGGAAAGCTCACCTGCTTTTTCAGATAGTCTACAAAACCACGCTCTACCAAAGAGTTTGCTTCCCACTTTTCGGCAATGGTCAAGACAGCCTCTGAAAGCTTTTCACCATTATGAGAACAGTTGTCCATGCTGACCAAGGTCAGGTTGCCACCGTTGGCAAGAAAACGTTCATAGAGCAGGGCGGTAAGCTTGGAGAGGAACATGGTACAGTGTGCAGGACCTTGTGCAAAATCCTCAATGACTGTGGGGTAGAAATCCCCATTGCCTGTTTTCAGTGAATATCCCTTTTCTGTAATGGTAAAGCTGACCATCTGCAACGAGGGTTTTTTGAATGTGTCACAGAAGAAATTCCACTCTTCTTTGAATTGTTGATCGCATTTATAAGCACAGGCAACAGAAGCAATAACTTCCTTGTCTATGCTGCCGTCGCTTTTGAGGGTCACCATCAAGGTCAAATTGTCATGTTTTGCATAGACCTTGTCTATAATCTGGTAGTCGAAACCTTCGCCTACAATGATGCCTGTCTTGCTCAGCCCTTCGTTGAGCAACTGTTGCTGCAGGGCTGCAGGAAACACCCTGAAGATATTCCCTGCACCAAAGTGAACCCAACTTGGAGTCTCTTTGGTTTGAGCAATCATGGCCTGCCGGTCGTAGTTGAAAAGTTTATACCCTTTCTCCAGCCATGACTCTTTATTCTGTAGTCCAGTATCTGTGAGTTTCATTATCTATACCTCTTTTATTGATTTGCCACCCTCAACTGCAAACTGGAGAATCCATTCTCCTGCTTGAAGTAGTGAGGATAGTGCTCGACCATGATTTCTGTCTCCTGCAGCAGTTTGGAAAGATGCTTGTCTTCCAGCTTGAGAATTGCATCCAGATTGTTGGCCTTGAACGCTTGCAACATGCTCTGATGTTGTTCGATGATATTGGGAAGTACATTTTTCTCGTAAAAGGAAAGCAACCTGATACGGTGATGATTACCCCCTTGTGCATTGATGATCTTCCAGATTCGTTGCATTCCTATGGCTTTGAAGATAATCTCATGGTACTGGTTGTCTGCATCCAAAAAGCTGATGAAATCCTCGCTCTGTGCACAGCGCTGTTGTTCTTCAATTGCTTTGGCCATAGCAATGAAGTGTTCATCGTTGGCTAGATGCATGAATTTTTTAACAGCACTTTCTTCCAGACTCTTTCTCAAAAACCGCTCCTCCTCGACCTGTTTGAGATCGATCAAGGAGACGCGGGTTCCTTTTTGAGGAAAAATATCAACCAGATTGTCAGAACTCAGACGCATCAAGGCATCCCGTACCGGTGAGCGACTGACTTGCAGCTGCACCGAAAGCAACTGCAGATTCAGCTCCTCACCCGGTTTGAAGCGCAGCGAAAGAATTTCAGAGCGCAAGGTCTGGTAGATTTCTTCGGAGGCTGTAACTCGGACAATTGGTGGCATCTTAGTTCCTCTTGGCGCTTTTTTGGATGGCTTCATACAATCCAAGGATATAGGAGGCTCCAAGGGCTCTGTCATACAAGCCATAGCCGGGCATTGCGACTTCGCCCCAGATCATTCGACCATGGTCTGGACGAGCAGGGCCTTCGAAGTTGATGTCATACAGTGCTTTTACAATTTCATACAGGTCGAAGCTGCCATCAGAGGAGAGGTGTGCGGCTTCTTCAAAGACTCCCTCTTCAAAGTGATGGAGATTACGGATATGGGCAAAGTGAATTCTTCCAGGGAGGGCTCGGATTATTCCAGGAAGATCGTTTTTGGGGTTTGTCCCGAATGATCCTGCACAGAAGGTCAACCCGTTGAAGGGCGCATCGACTGCGTTCATGAGCTTGAGGATCTTTTCCTTGCTGGTGATGATGCGGGGAAGACCGAAAACCGGCCAAGCGGGATCATCTGGATGAATGGCCATTTTAATGCCCCACTTCTCACAGGTAGGTTGGATAGCCTTCAAGAAGTAGACGAGATTGTCAAAAAGCTTCTCTTCGCTGACGTCCTTGTAGGCATCGAAAAGTTCCTTGACCTTTGCAAGGCGCTCGGGTTCCCAACCAGGCATCTCAAACCCTTGGCTGCTGGAATTTGTCTTGTCAAAAAAAGCTTCTGGATCGATGCTCTCCACAACCTTCTGGTCATAGGCAAGAACGGTGCTTCCATCACTTCTCATCTTGGCAAGATCAGTCCTTGTCCAGTCAAAGACAGGCATGAAATTGTAACAGACTGTGGTAATGCCTTCCTTGCCCAAGTTTTCCAAGGATTCAATGTAGTTGGCGATATAGGTGTCACGATCAGGATTGCCGATCTTGATGGAGTCGTGGACGTTGACACTTTCAATCCCAAGAATTTTCAACCCGGCGGACTCAACTTCAGCCTTCAATGCCTTGATTCTCTCTTGAGGCCAAACCTGGCCTGCTGGAATATCATAGAGGGTGGTGATGACTCCCTCTACTCCAGGGATTTGCTTGATTTGCTCTAAGGTTACCGTATCGTGTTTGCTGCCGAACCAGCGAAGTGACATATGCATCATGGTGCATGCCTCCCGTTATTATATATTAATACTCTAGCATACTAATATATTAGATAAACAATATCAAGCTCCCCTCTCTTTTTTGTTCTTTTTTCCAGATTACCTTCTATCACCCATGACCAGCATCGATGACGGGCGGTCGAGGAGCAATGTACACTCTTTTTTAGTGCGAAGAACGGAGCAAGGTGCATAGGCAGAAATTTGGTCGTACAGGCACATGGCCACAGCCCGGGCTTTTCGTTGGTCAGGAACAGAGCAAATCAGATTCTTAGACTTGAGAATCTGCCTGACGGACATCGTGATTGCCATTTGAGGAACTTCAGACAGTGTTGAGAACCATCCCTCATTTACTTGCTGTCTTCTGCAACGTTCTTCAAGGTTGACAATGATGTAAGGGTCATTGGTCTCGAAATTTGCTGGAGGGTCATTGAATCCTATGTGGCCGTTTTCCCCTATTCCCAGGAAGGCTACATCGATGGTTTTTCCTCCAAGCAGGGTGTTCAGTCTCTCCAGCTCACTTCCAAGCGGCTCTGTTTTTCCGTTGATCTGATGAAAAGCCTTGAGATTTTGAACCTTTCCGACGAATCTGTTTTTCAGGTAGTAACTGAAACTCGACGGATGGGTGTCAGGGAGATTGACATATTCATTCAGTCCGAACGCTTCAACCTTGCTCCAATCAAGATCTCCTTTGCCCAGATGCTCATATAAGGAGAATTGGCTCAATCCTGTTGCAACAGCAATGACAGCCTCGCCTCTGGCTTCGATTGCTTCCTTGATGAGGCTGATACCAAGCTTGGCAGCTTGATAACCCATGTCATGTTTATCTTCACAAATTGTCACACGCATCGCTAGTAGTACTCCCTGTTTGAGAGAGTCTACTAGAAGAGCAACATTTATACAAATGCTTGTTCACTGCTTGGATGCTCAAGATTCCAGCTCTCTGAGGTGAGCAAAAGTTGCTTGGTAGCGCAATAGACTCCGTAAGGAGAGAAGATTCTTTCAAGCCCCACGGCATCCCCGGCCAGAGTGACAACGATTTTTCTGTAGTGGAAGCGTGCCATCTGCCGGGCAAAAGAGTCGAAGATCATCCTGAAAAGACCCAATCCTCTGAACTCTTTCTTGACTCCGAAGAGGGGAACCTCAACAAGCGAATCGCTCAAGGGAATATAGGAAAGAAAGGCTGCAAGGGTTCCATCTTGTGCTTTTGCAAGCTGAAAGTGTTTTATATCCTCATTCTCGAAATGCCTGGTCAAGAGCAGAGCTGATATTTGCTGTTCTTCAGAACCATTCTCCATCTCTTCAAATAGTTCCTGTACAAGAGCCAGAACCTGCTCAGATGGTGATCCTTCATATGTTTCGAAGGTAAAATCCTCCAGCAAAATATCATCAAGCAGTACTTCTGAATCCTCATCGTTCAACGCTAAGAGATTGAAAGACCCCTCTTGGTCACGATACCAGCTTACCACCGCTCTTTTCAGGTGTTCGTCTTTGAATGCATACCATTTACGTTCTAGTATAGGAATTTCTGCAAGCGCGTCCTTGAATTTCCTGAATACCCCTCTTCCGCTTTGCAATGCAGAGAGCAATCGTTCACGATACAATGGGTTGCGTACTTGCAAGGAAAATTGCTCCATAAGTTGAAAACCATCTGAAGGTTCCCAGTCGGGTATCGGTAAAAAGCGTTCGTCAAATACTTTTGCATCAAGACCCTGTTCGTCTATGATGTAATTCATCTCATCTTCGTTGAGCAATTCACCCTCTTTCAGGTCAATGTAGTAGGTGTTTGCCTGATCTTCCATTGCGAACATGATACAGTCCAAAAGTGCTTGGGTAAGCGGTGGTAACGTAGGTCTTTCGAGTATAGCTTCCATACCTAGTATGATAGCCTCACTTTTTGGGTTTGCATAGAGTTGCCTAAAGTCAGTCGCCTTGACATAAGAGGGAAAAGATACGACAATATTTACTGTTATTTAATTACGAAATTAGGAGTATATTCATGAGCATTATTGAATTTATCGAAGCCAGAGAGATTATTGACTCACGTGGAAATCCCACTGTTGAGGTCGACGTAATTCTTGAGGATGGATCCATGGGCCGCGCTGCAGTTCCCTCCGGAGCCTCCACTGGTGTGCACGAAGCTGTAGAGCTTCGCGACGGAGACAAGAGCCGATATCTGGGCAAGGGCGTGCTGAAGGCTGTCGACAATGTCAACAACATCATCGCTCCTGAACTCGAGGGCATGGATGCTCTGGACCAGGTTGCTATTGACCGTGCCATGATCGCTCTTGATGGAACAGAGAACAAGGCGAAACTTGGTGCAAACGCGATTTTGGGCGTTTCCATGGCTGTTGCCCGCGCTGCTGCCGACTATCTTGGTCTGCCGCTCTACAAGTATCTTGGAGCATACCATGCTTGCACACTTCCCGTTCCGATGGCAAACATCCTCAACGGTGGTGCACACAGTGACAACAAAGTCGACTTTCAGGAGTTCATGGTCATGCCGATCGGCGCTCCTTCCTTGCGCGAGGGTCTGCGATGGACCGCTGAGGTCTTCCACAGTCTCAAGGCAGTTTTGAAGGGCAAGAAGTACAATACCAGCGTCGGTGACGAGGGTGGTTTTGCTCCCGACCTGCAGTCCAATGAAGAGGCTCTTGAAGTCATCATGGAAGCAATCAAGAATGCCGGTTATTCTGCTGGCCGTGATGGCGATTTCATGATTGCTCTCGATCCTGCTGCTTCTGAGCTTTATGACGAGAAGACCAAGACCTATACCCTCAAGTGGACCACCGGTGAGAAGCTTAGCAGCGCTCAGATGGTTGACCTTTGGGAAGATTGGGCGAACCGCTATCCGATCATCAGCATCGAAGACGGCATGGCCGAGGATGACTGGGAAGGTTGGAAGATGCTCACCGATCGTATCGGAGACCGTGTCCAGCTTGTCGGTGACGACCTCTTTGTCACCAACGTAGAGAGATTGAAGATGGGCCTTGAAAAGGGCGTTGCCAACTCAATCCTCATCAAGGTGAACCAGATTGGTACCCTTACCGAGACCTTCGAGGCTATCGACCTTGCAAAGCGCAATGGGTATACCTCCATTGTTTCTCACCGCTCAGGCGAGACCGAGGACAACTTCATCGCTGACCTCGTAGTAGCTCTTGAGACCGGTGAGATCAAGACCGGAAGCATGAGCCGATCCGACCGTCTTGCAAAGTACAATCAGCTTCTGCGCATCGAGGACTACCTTGGTGATACCGCAAAGTATGCTGGTCGTGAAGTATTCCGCGTACTGTAAGACATTTTGAGTTTGTATTGTTCATCAGGCCACCGCAGTGCGGTGGCCTGATGCTTGGAAAGGGTAATGTATGCTGAAAAAGCCGAAAGTGCTGGTACCAGAGGACAAGGTGGCGACGGTCTCTCAGCTCGTTTGACTTGCAAATTCCCCGCTTTTAAGTATGAAAAGGGCTACGACAATGAGACTTACGAGCAATTTGGCTAGATCAGAGAAGGTTCCGATCGGCCCTTTTGAGAGCAATAAGGAATAACTTGGCAAGGATGAGGCCTCGTAATTGCAAATCAGCGCAATGAAAAGATTGTTTGCTGCATGAAGGGCCAATGCCAATTCAAAGCCTCCCGTTTTGAGGCTCAAAAAAGTGACAAAAAAGCCGAACACCGCATAGAAAAGCAGAACATAGAGTTGCTGTTGTGCATGGGCGAATTCCCGATTTGCTAGATGGGCAAAACTGAAGAGCCCCATGGTAAGCAGACTTGCAGCGGCCGCTTTGCTGGTTTTGCGTGGAAGATTTCCTTTGAATAGCAGGCGTATCGGCAACACGCGAAACAGAATTTCCTCACATCCCGTCTGGATGGGTGTGATCAAGAGAGTTGGAAGTAGCATGATGAGCTTCTGGCTGTAGGTGCCAGGCCCTGGTCTGTAGTAGGTTGGGTGCAGAAGCAGATCAATGACCAAGAAAATGGCCAAGACCCCGATATATGCACCAAAGGTTCTAAAAAAAAGAGTAAAACGAAACGCAGGGGTATCTGTCACCAAGGTTTTGATGGAGCATTGCAACAGGAGTTTGCTCGCAACCAATATGCCCAATGCCATCATCAGAAACGATGCATTTGCACTCAGATAGTCATTCCCAAGCGGTTGTATGAACACTGCAAGAAGTGGTCCGAATGACAACCAAAAGAGCACAATCAAGACCATGGAAAGAGCAGTGGCAACACTGCTTGCACAGTAGGTCTTCTCGCTTGCGGATTTTTCTCTCGGTTTTTGCATGGTGTACGTCTATCCTACACACAATCATGGTATACTGCAACGTATGTCACTAACAAAGCGTTCGTATGTACATCAGGCATTTGATGAAGGATATATTTGCGTATTCCCCACCGAAGTAGTCGCAAGGTCCTATCTTCTTGATTATGCGCTCAACAGCAAAAAACAAGCGATTCTCTGTTCCCGGGCAATCTCCTATGATACCTTCAGGGCACAGTTTCTTCCCCGTCATACACACAAGCATCCGGCTAACAACCTCGTCAGGCAGCTGTTCATCCACCAATTCTTGGAAGCTGGAAATACGTTGCAGTATTTTCTCAACCCTGAGTATCCTGAAGCGGATGTACGGTTTTCAACCTATCTCGCACGACTGCTTCCCTCTCTTTCCTTGACGTTGGATGCAGGGTTGCTCTCCCAGCTTGAACGTCCAATGGTGCAGGATATCCTCCTGCTTTATCAAAGCTATGTACAGTTTCTGGATGATCATGAGCTGTTCGAGCCACGATATGAACAGTTTTTAGAGCCTTTCGATCTGGACCGATCAAAAAAATACTGCATCCTCTTTTGCGATACAATCGCAGAAGCTAATGAGTTGTACGTGACGCTTGGGAAGCCCTCCTATATTCGACTTGCTCCTACACCGACAACGGAATCCTGGACTGCCTTGGAAGTATTTCCCAATCATATGCAGGAGATTCACACGACGTTGCGCAGGATAAGATGCTTGCTTGAAAATGGGGTTCCTGCCTATGCCATCGGTATTGGTTGTGCCTCTGCTGACATCATGATTCCTTTGCTTTCCCAGCAAGCCAAGCTCTATAACATCCCTCTTTCTGTCAGAGAAGGGAAGTCTCCATTGAGCTACAGTAGTGGACGGTTTTTTTCGTTGCTCAAGGGTGTCTACGATGACCAGTTCAGTCTCGAGAGCCTGAAATCATTGCTTCTGGATCTTGCTATACCTTTCAAGGATAAAGATTTGCATCATGCATTTCTCAAGGCGGCAGTCAGGGCCTCTGTGATGCAAGGCTCCTTGGGGGCAGAAGACCTGTACACCAGAAGTGTACAGGATGCTTCCTTGGTGCATTGGTATCGTCGATTCAAACACAGTGTCATCGAAATCATCACCTCAAAAGACCTTGAAGAGCTCAGAAGGAAGCTCAACCATTTCCAGGATACGTATTTTACCCAAGAACAGTGGGTCGGTACTGAAGGGGAGGCTGTCTATGCGTTCTGCATGGATGCCTTGGATGATATCAAGGAAGCCTTGCGACTTTGCAACCTTCCAAGGTATTCAGGTCTCTACTCTTTTTATCTCTCACACCTGGAACAAAAGCGGTATGTGAGCCAAGCTGTCGTTGACGGCATAGCCGTCTATCAATGGCCTCAGGTTGCACCTCTTGTGTTTGAACATCTGTTTGTGCTCGCCTTGGACGAGGAAGGTTCCACAGTTGTCGAGACCCCGCTTTCTTTCCTTCCTCAGAAGGTCGACCGCACGCTTTGTAAAGAAGTAGATACCACCTATGCAAACTTCCTTGCACTACAGCTTCCTTTCGGAACACTCACAGCAAGCTGTCACCTGAGAAGTTATGAAGGACAGAAGCTTCCCCCTTCGAGCTTTTTGGAAGCCGACCGTCTTGTGTATCACAACCAAAGTCCCAATATTGACCAAGACCCCTTTCTTGCAGAGCTCTCCCTTTTTACAGAACACAGACTCCCGCAACATAGAGCCACTGCTGCACAGAAACTTTGGTTCGAGCATGCCTTGTCGACAGCGTTGCTTCCCAAATCGGAGGACTATACCCGAGATCGCGTTCCCCTCTCTTTCTGCGATCGGCTCTTCTCTCTGCATCAAGGGGAAACAGTGTTGGCCATTTCTCCGACAAGCCTCGATCTTTTTGTTCGTTGCCCGTATGCCTATCTGGCAAAATATCTGTATGGGGTGGATCAAGCAGAGTATGATGTTCCCTTAGTTGACCATCGAAGTATTGGAATGTTGCTGCATAGAGTCTACCAACAATTTTTCAGTGAGATTCAGTGCTTTGATCCTTCCAAGAGACAAGCCTATACAACACAGCTGCTCTCCCTCTTCGATGCCACCCTTGATGACTTGTATGGTCAGAGGGGACCTACGCCTTCGATCCGCAGGTATCTGATCAGTGAGTATCGCCACAAAATACTTCTGATTCTTGAACAGGAGGCACAACTCTTCGAACAGGGGCTGTCGATTGAGTTTGAACAGGAGTATGCACTCAAACAAGGATCGCTGCTGCTCACCGGTCGAATCGATCGTGTGGTGAGTCTTGACGGTGCTGCTCACAAGCATCTTGCCGTGATCGATTACAAAAAAGGATCTGTTACATTTAAAAATATCAAAAAGGGGATACAGTCATATCAGCTTCTGCTCTATCAGGCTCTGTTGGAAGGAATACGCCAGGCCAAGGTGGAGGTTGCCTGTTATTACTCCATCAAGGATGGGAAATATTACAGCCTCTGGGAAAGCGCTGATTCTCAGGAGGCTCTTGTTTGCAAAGAAGCCTTGCAAGAGCAGCTTGAGACTCTTGTCAAAAAGATAGAAAACGGAGAGCTTGAAGCCACTCCAAGCAAGGACCATTGCATGGAGTGTGCATATCGTGCTCTGTGTAGAAGGAGATATGCTACACAATGATGCAATTTGAAGATATCCTGCAAAAGACGCAGAAAAGGCTCGATAAAGATCAACTGGAGGCTGTATATGCCGATACCAATTGCGTGGTATCGGCAGGAGCCGGATCGGGCAAGACAACAGTACTCAGCTATCGATTCTTGCGTCTTGTGTTGCAGAGAAAGGCGAGGGTTGATGAAATTCTCACCCTTACCTTCACCAGAAAGGCAGCAGCAGAGATGCATCAAAGGATTCATCAACATCTGTTGCTTTGCAAGGACGATCCAGAAATCGCGAAGCAACTTGCCACCTTCAGCGAGGCTCCAATCTCCACCCTCGATAGTTTTTGTACAACCATTGTCCGCAGTGATTCAGTTGCCTTCGGCATTGCCCAGGATTTCGTCATCGATGACGAACAAAATACGAAGAATGCCCGGAAGGTTGCAAAAGCATTGATCGATAGTTGGCCGCAAAGCGAAGGAGCGCGTATCGTCAGTGAGCTCTATGCTCCGGATATATTGCTTGATGAGGTTCTGCTACCTCTTGCAACAAAACACTACTTTCTTCCAAAAAAGGTCGAAGAAGGGCTTGCCGATACAATTTTTGAAGCAGTACGAGCAGAGTATGAATCCTCACTCCAACAATTTCTTACGCTGCTCGATCGATATGCTGCGTTTACCGACAGTACGAAAACCGTACAAGGATATAAGGATGATGCCCTGTTGCTGCAAAACAAGATACAATCTTGTGCAAGCATAACAGAGCTCAAGGAATTGCTTTGTTCAAAGATAGGCCATCGCAGGGCCCCGGGAAAGGGAAAATCAGAGGATTTTCAGTACTTGAAGGAGAGTCTTCCTGAATTTAGACTCGTACGGAAAAAACTTTGTATTGCGTTGAGCATCCTGACAGGACGGGAGCAGCTCGATGCCGTAATTGATTTCTGTACCGATTTTGTAGATGCATACCAGAAAGAGAAACGAATCAGTGGTGTTCTTACCTTCAGCGACGTCTCCTCCCTGGCTGTGGAGATGCTTATCAAGAACAAGTCTTTGCGCGCCTACTACAAGAGCAAGTACCGCTATATCATGATCGATGAGTTTCAGGATAACAACGAACAACAAAAGGCTTTGCTCTATCTTTTGGCAGAGCAACCGGGTCAAGAAGGAGAGGGGGTGCCTTCTGCTTCTTGCCTGCAGAGAGACAAGCTCTTCTTTGTCGGGGATGAAAAGCAGTCGATCTATCGCTTTCGTGGCTCTGATGTGAGTGTCTTCAAGCAATTAAGTGCTGAATTGACCTCTGTCGGTGGAGCTTCTTATGAACTGGCTACAAACTATCGAAGTGAACCAGCTTTGATTCAGTGGTTCAATATGATTTTTCCCTCAATCATGGCTCATGGAAATGAGAGCTATGAGGCTGATTTCAAGGAGCTTTCGTTTAGGAACCCTACACAAGGGATCCATAGCAGCTGTACGTTGCTGATCAAGGACTATGAGCCGGATAAATCAGAGGCAGAAGAAGAGGAGGCCAAGGACAGTGATGCAGAGGCGTATGCTGTTGCTTCAATGCTGAGGAATATGCTCGATGGTGATGAGTACCTCATCCCTTGTGAGCAGGGGAGGAGAAGACCCCAGCCGAATGATATTGCACTGCTGCTTCGATCAACCTCGAACCAGCTTAGTTTTGAGAAGGCTTTCAGACGGCTGGACATCCCCTATACAGTACAAGCTGCACGGTCGTTGATGCTTGAATCAGTTGCAAATGATCTCTATGCCATGCTCCAGCTTGCCCTCTATCCTGATGACAAACTTGCTTATGCCATTGTCCTTCGTTCTCCCTTTTGTAATCTCAGCGATTCTGCAATCGCTATAGCAGTCGATAATCCAATCTTTGCAGAAGATCTTGATTTAAAGGAGCCTGACCGAAGTCGCTTGCTCACCTGTAAAGCCTTTTATGAGAGGTTGCTTTGGGTCATTGCAAACCAAGGCTTGTCCGACGTGGCACAGGCTCTGTGGTATGAGAGTGGCTATTATCTTTCTCTGGCAACAAAACCGGAGAGTCAGGTATATCTGGAGCATTTCACCTTTTTTCACAGACTTGCACAAATGCAGGAGCAACAAGACAAGAGCATCAGCCAGTTTCTTGATTTTTTACGTGAGAACCTTGCCCAGAATGAGAAAATTGATGACTTGCAGGTAATCAAGGAGTTGGAACAAGGGGTGCAGATCATGTCCATCCATAAATCCAAAGGCTTGGAATTCCCGATTGTTGTCCTTGCCAACACTGGATCGAAGGCTAAGAATCGGAGCAAAGCATATTCTGACTATGGACCGTGCGCACTGCCCTTTGCCTTGAAAAGCCCGTATTTCGTCAGTGAGACCAAGCAAGAGTACGCCCAGCATGCAGGGCAGCTCTTTGAAGAAGGCCTTGATCAGGCTCTCGATCGAGCTGAGCTCAAGCGCCTCTTGTATGTTGCTCTGACGCGAGCTGAGACACATCTTGTTATCAGTGGTGTTTTTGGAAAACAGAACCGTGATACCGCTGAGGATGCTCAAGCATCAACACACTTGAAAATGCTGTGTGACAGTCTTGGACTGGCTATAGACCAGATTGACGAGAGAGAGGATGACTTTCTCCGAATCAGGAAGATTCAGAGCGTCGCCGAGACCCTGTTCTATACCGGCAATAGAACAGAAGAGGAACTATTTGTCAAACACATTGCACAAGCTCGCCTTTGGTATGACCGATCAAGTGCTCCCTATTCGGTTCAGAAAATTCGATATGCTACGACTGCGTTGGTTCAACCAAGCCAGCCTGTTGTCAGTGCCATGCTTCCTTCACTGCCTGCTGATGAGATTCTCAGTGCCTATGCAGAGGAGCAGGTCACCGGCTTTGGAACCTTTGTGCACAGGCTCTGTGAGCAATACCTGCGTAATACCTCTTTGGAAGATATAAGAGATCTCTTGCCGAGCGAGCTTTCGAGGGTGCTCAACGCTTCAGAGTTGTCAACAATCATCAAGGACGCCCAACTGCTTTGTGAAAACCTTTTTCGCAGTAGTTGGTATGCCGAAGAAATTGCTCCCTATCCTTGTGAAACGGAAGTGGGGTTTTTTCAAGCGTGGGAGCATGAGGGAAGAAGGATTGTGGTGGAAGGATCGATAGATCTGTTGGTTCATACCTCGCAAGGGCTTTTGGTAGTCGATTTTAAGACAGATCGATACTACTCAGCTGAGGCTCATCGTCAGCAGGTTGAAACATACATGGAGGCTGTCAGAAGAATCTATGGACAGCCGGTGCGTGGCTGTGTCCTCTACCTGCGCAATCTTGATGCGATGGTTACATGGGAGAAAGGCAATGATAAGAATACCGTTTGAGATGATGAAAGAGCAGTTCAAAAGCGTGTTGCTCAAAAGAGGTATGCAGTGCTCTGATGCAGAGCTCTGCTCTACCTTGATAGCCGAAACCTCCTTGGACGGGGTGTACACACACGGGGCAAATCGCTTCTCTGTCCTGGTCAAGGCAATTGATGAGAAGGTGGTGGATGTACAGGCTCATGCAATGCCGTATGAATCATTTGGTTGTTTTGAGCGGTGGGATGGGCAAGGCGGAGTAGGAAACCTGAACGCCTATGCCTGCATGAAGCGCGCCATAGCACTGGCTAAAGAGCATACAATTGGTTGTATCGCCCTGAAGAACACCAACCACTGGATGCGCCCCGGCACCTATGGCCTGATGGCGGCAGAACAAGACTGTATCGGTATTCTCTGGACCAATACGATTCCTTTGATGCCCTCTTGGGGTGGTTTGGATGCTAAAGTTGGCAACAATCCTCTTGTTTTGGCCATCCCTGCACAAGAGGGCCCAATTTTGGTCGATATGGCCATGTCGCTCTTCAGCTATGGAAAACTGGAAACTTATGCGCGAGAGGATCGTCCTCTTCCTGTTGCCGGTGGCTACGACCAAGAGGGTCAACTTACCAAGGATGCGGCTCAGATTCTCTTAAGCAAGCGACCGTTACCCATCGGATTCTGGAAGGGAACCTCCCTGGCTCTTGCCCTTGATCTGATAGCTGCAAGCCTCAGTGGAGGGCGCACGACCCGCTCAGTGGGAATGATGGGATCAGAAAAGAAAGTATCCCAAGTGTTTCTAGCTTTCAATCTTGCCGCTTTCTCCGATCGAAAGAACATCGAAAAGGAGATTCAGGCAACGCTTGATGATCTAAGACAATCAGAACCGGTTGATGGGAATGCAACGGTTCGATTTCCTGGAGAAAACCGGCAGAAGATCCGCTCTGAGAACCTTAGGCTCGGTATTCCTGTCGATACGACCATCTGGCAGGCAATTCTGTCCTTGTAAGTGGCAGACTCTTTTGTTGTTCATCAAAAAAAAGGGTTGGCAAAACCGCCAACCCTGAATATCGCAGAACGTTGAAAAATCAATACTTGCCGTACAAAGGTCCGAAAGTACTGCAAGCTCTGAAATCTGCACCTTCCTTATCCATGCCGAGCATCGACCAGGCACTTGGGCGATAGATGTCATCATCGGCGACGTTGTGCATGCATACCGGGATACGGAGCATGGAGCAGAGGGTGATCAGGTCGGCTCCGAAATGACCGTAGCTTAGGGCACCGTGGTTGGCTCCCCAGTTTGCCATTACCGAGTAGACATCCTTGAAGGGACCGTCCTTGCCGTTGATTCTGGGCACAAACCAAGTTGTCGGCCAGGTTCTGTCAGTTCTCTTGTTGATTGTATCAAAGACGTCCTCAGGAATTTCACAGGTCCAGCCTTCAGCAAGTTGCAAGACAGGTCCGATGCCTTTGACCATGTTCACTCGAACCATGGTAAGAGGCATTCCCCCTTCGCTGAGGAAGGTTGAGCTGAATCCACCACCACGGAAGTATCCACCATTGGCAACGCTGAAGCGGGAGTTTTCCAGAGTCTTCTGCACGTCTTGTTCGGTGATCTCCCAAAAACGCTTCATTTCACTCTCACCTTTCTCGTTCTTCATCTGTCCTGCAGCATCGAGCGTGGTTGCTCCGCTGTTGATCAGGTGGATGAACCCATCCTTTGCAAGGCCCTCGGGTTTCCAGCCGGTTACCCGCTCAACTGCATCAGGACTCCAGTAAGTGCGTACATCACTGAAGATGGCGGCACGGTTGGTCAAGAGTTTGCAAAAGAGCATTGCAATACCATTGAGATGGTCATTTTCGGTCGCCATGATATAGGGTTCTCTGATTCCGTTCCAATCAAAGCTGGTGGTGAGCATGGTTTCCATAAAGTCGCCGTTCGGCCAGTGATCGGTCCACTGTCTCTGTCCTTGGAACCCGGCGAAGATGGCATTATGGCCAAGAGCTTCTTCTTGGTATCCGATTTTTGCAAGGTTCTCGTTTCCGACCATCATGTCGCGAGCAATCATGGTCATCTTGGTGCAATACTCCCAGTCCTTGGCAAGTTGCTCTTCACTTCTTTGGTACTCAGGAGGGTTGACCGTATCTTCTGCCTGAATGCAATTCTCACGTACCCAGGCAATTGCCCTTGCATACTCGTCCTTGTCATAAATTTCTTCATCGATGCGTCGTTCAATCTCGCACATATCCACAACTTCAGTGCGCAAACCAAGATAGCTTTGCAACAGATCCTGGTCGACAAGCGACCCGGCAATACCCATCGACATGCCGCCGATGGACAGGTAGCTCTTTCCTCTCATGGTCGCCACTGCAAGAGCAGCCCTGGCAAAACGAAGGATTTTTTCTTGTACGTCCATTGGTATGGATGTGTCGTCGTTGTCTTGTACATCACGACCATAGATTCCAAAGGCAGGAAGTCCTTTTTGTGTGTGTGCGGCAAGAACGGCGGCAAGATAGACAGCCCCCGGTCGTTCGGTACCGTTGAAACCCCATACCGCCTTGACCGTCATAGGATCCATGTCGAAGGTTTCTGTCCCATAGCACCAGCAAGGAGTTACGGTAAGGGTGATGGCAACCCCTTCCTTGGCGAACTTCTCTGCACATTCGGCGCTCTGACGAACCCCGCCGATGGTAGTATCAGCGATGATGCATTCGACCTTTTCCCCGGTTCCGTGGAAAACATTGTCACTGATGAGTTTTGCGGCGTTCTTGGCCATGTTCATCGTCTGCTCTTCCAGCGATTCCCGTACTCCTTTCTGCCTTCCGTCAATGACCGGCCTGATACCGATTTTGGCAAGTGATCCTGCATAGCGCTTTTCTGCTCCTACAGAACTGATTGAAAATGTATTTGCCATTGGTTCCCCCTTGGTATATGATGAGCTATGTAATCGTTTACATAAGAGAGTATCGCATGTGTTTGGTGCCTTTGCAATCTATAATCGGCAAGGAGTTTGAGAATGTTGAAAACTATTCCGTCCATTTTGAGTCCTGAACTTTTAAAAATCCTCATGGAAATGGGTCATGGAGATGAGCTGGTCATCTCTGATGGGAATTATCCTTCTGCAAGCATGAATGAAAGGGTGGTGCGTCTCGATGGTCATCAGGCTGCGGATGTCTTGAAGGCCGTTCTTACGTTGTTTCCCTTGGATACCTATGCAGAGAATGCTTTCTTGATGGAGAAAGTCAGTGGTGATACGGTACAGACCCCGATCTGGGACCAGTTTGCAGAGGTTGCCGCTGCTATGGATCCTGCGTTCAAAGGATTTGGGAAGCTGGAACGATATGCTTTCTATGAACGAAGCCGAAATGCTTATGCCATCATTGCTACAGGTGAAACAGCACTCTATGCGAATGTGATTCTCAAAAAAGGTGTAGTTGTCTAATCGTTGATTGGTGTGGTCCAGAGTTGCTTGTATTGCCTTGGGCTCATCTGCATATGGTTTCTAAACTGCCGAGCAAAATAATTCCCATCTGAAAAACCGGTTTTTTCACTGATTCGCTCTATACTCAGGTCGGTCGTCAAGAGCAGTTTTGAAGCAAAGGCAATCCTGCGATGGATATGGAAATCTATCGGCGACCAACCTGTTGAAAGCTTGAACTGGCGGTTGAGCGTACTCGCACTCATATTGGAGATCTTCACCAGTTCAGGCAGTGAGATGCTGCGGTCAAGATGTTTTTCCATGTAGGCTATCACCTGTTCAAGGCGAGGGTCGTTCTGATACGCATTGCCCTTACGTGAAGTGTGGTATCGACAGGTAAGAATCAAGATCTGTAGAAGCTTTGAGTAGGTCATTGCCGATGAACCATCGGCATAATCCTGGTTTTCCGACTCTTGTTTCATGACACTGACCAAAGCGGTAATCTCAGCAAGCTGATGACTGTTTAAACGTACGAAGGGTATGGTTCCATTCTCTTGCAGAAATACTTCAGAAAAACCGGCAACTTCTTTGAGATCGTGTAGGTGTCTGTTCATGACGCTTCTGGCAATGAGCACATTGTAGAGAACCAAGTTGTCGATTTTTGCATACCCGTGCATCACCGAAGGCCTAATGAAGAAAACCATCCCTTCTTGTACCGTGCTTTTGCTCTGGCTTAGAAGGTGTTCGCCTCTTCCAGAAACTACCACCACCAACTCATAAAACTCGTGGTTATGCAACGAAAATGGTATTTCAGGGTCGCGAAGCAGTACCTTTACGGCAAGGCGGTTTTCTCTGAAAAACATGCTTTCAGTGAGCGTGCATTTTGACATGGTAAAATCGTGCTAGAATTTGACTATTCTGTCAAGGCAAAAATACGAATCGGTGGCAAACTGATAGCATGAAATAAGTATTAGGAGGATTGCCATGACAAACTATGAGAGAGCCAAACAGATATATGCGAAATACCAAATTGACACAGATGCTGTGATCCAAAAGCTTTTGGAGATTCCCATCTCCATACATTGCTGGCAGACTGACGATGTGGGTGGATTTGAACGCTCCGATGCCCAGCTCAGTGGTGGAGGAATACAGAGTACCGGAAATTACCCGGGAAAGGCTCGTACCATCGCCCAGGTTCGACAAGATCTCGAAAAAGTTCTCGAACTGGTTCCCGGCTCCTATAGGCTGAATCTTCATGCCAGCTACGGTGAGTTTGGAAACAGCTTTGTCGATCGTGATCAAATTGAGGAAAAGCACTTTCAAGGATGGGTCGATTGGGCACTCAAGCACAATCTTCACTTGGACTTCAACGGAACCTTCTTCAGTCATCCGAATGCCGATGATGGATTCACCCTGGCAAGCAAGGATGAAATGATCCGCCGATTCTGGGTTGAGCATGCAAAGCGTTGTAGAAAAATTGCAGCGTGGATAGGAGAGAAACAAGGCAGTCCCTGTATTCTCAATACCTGGATTCCTGATGGATGCAAGAACTACACGGTGGACAAGTTCGGCTATCGGGCCATCCTCAAGGAAAGCTTGGATGAAATATTTAAAACACAATACCCCGCTCAGTATATGCGTGATGCTTTGGAGACAAAGTTGTTCGGCATCGGAAGCGAGTCGTTTGTGGTAGGATCGCATGAGTTTTATATGAATTATGCAGCGAGAAACAATAAGATGCTCTGCATCGACATGGGACACTTCCATACAGAGGAGGATGTCTCTGATAAGCTCTCATCAATACTTCTGTTCGATGATGAAGTACTGATGCATGTCAGCCGTCCGATGCATTGGGATAGCGATCATGTAATCCTGTTCAATGACAAGATCAAGATGGTTGCCCAGGAGTTGGTACGCAGCGGGAAGCTGGAAGGCTGTCATATCGGCCTTGATTTCTTCGATGCATCGATCAATAGGATAGGAGCTTACGTAACAGGCATCAGGGCGATGCGAAAAGCACTGCTGTTTGCACTGCTTCAGCCCATCGATCAGTTGCTCGAGTATGAAGAGAGTGGTAATGGCTATGCTGCAATGGCACTTCTTGAACAGCAGGCGGTTCTTCCTTTGGGCTTCGTCTGGGATGAGGCGTGTGCTCGTGAACAGGTCCCGCATGAGGATGCCTTGATCGGATTGGTTGGCCAGTACGAGGAAGAAGTGCTGAAGGAGCGGTCATGAGTTTTACACAGCTGCTAGAGCATTCAAGACGATATGGAGCAGATTCTTCCTACGTATTGCTTGGAGGAGGAAACACCTCCTGTAAGGAAGAAGGGATTCTCTATGTAAAGGCGAGCGGGCATGCGTTGGCAACTATTGGTGCTGACGGGTTTGTCCGCATGGACCTGAGCAAGATGGAGAAAATCTGGAGCAAGCAATACAGCAGCGATGATGAGAAGAGAAAGGAAGAGGTGCTCTCTTTCATGATGGAGTGTCGTCTTGAGGGAGAGAGTGCACGTCCTTCGGTGGAGGCCCTGCTGCATGCGTTGCTTCCGTTTCGGTATGTAATCCATCTGCATCCAGCATTGGTCAACGGAATAACCTGTGCCCAAGAAGGAAAAGAAGCGGTTGCACGACTATTTGAGAATGCAATCTGGATTGATTTGGTGAAGCCTGGCTTTATTCTTGCCAACGTGGTGAGAAAAGAAATGGAGAAACAGCTCAGCTCGTTGATTTTCTTGCAAAACCATGGGATCTTTGTCGGCGGCGATACGCTTGAGGAGATTGATGAAATCTATCGTCTGGTCATGCAGAGCATAGAACAGAAACTCATAAGAAAACCCGATTTCAGTGAACTTGCAATTTTGGAGCAGGAGAAAGTCGAAAAAACCAAGGCTGAGCTTGCAAGCTATAGTCAATGTGCTGTTCAGGTTGCTTGGAATAAAGAATTTGCTCGCTGTCTTGCCGATGAGAGTTCTTTCTATCCAGTGTCTTCTGCCTTCACTCCCGATCATATTGTCTATGCTGGTTTTAAGCCGCTGTATGTGCACAAAGATGAAAATGTACTTGAAGCGTGCAAGACGTATGCCTCTGAGTATGGAGTCCAACCAAAGATTGTCTGCGTTCAAGAGCTCGGGGTTTTCTCCCTCGGGGAGAAGCCGATGCCGCTATTTCTTGACAGCGTAGCGATCAGCGTTTACACAGAGAGTTTTGGAGGTCCCCGGTTCATGGATGATGCGATGATTGATTTCATCCGAAATTGGGAAGTGGAAAAATACCGAGCTCAGGTGGCAAGTACGTGAGATGACAGTGCTGTTGTCTGAGGAAAATTCTTCTGGAGGGAAGGAAAAGTAAGTGTATTGGTTTCTTTGTACCGTCTGAGAGCTTTCGATTATCCTATGATTGACCCTTTGCTGATAAAATTGTGCTAAAAAATGACTATTCAGTCATTGCGGATTCCTAAAAAGGTGTCAAACTTATAGCTGAGAGTGGAAAGAGATTCTTTGGCTGTTTTTCCTGGCATGGCTAGGTATAAATAGGTTCCGCAAAAGGCGGAATGAGATCACAAAAGGAGTGAGTGTATGAAAAAAGCGTTAATGTTCGTACTTATCGCAAGCTTGGTTTTCAGTAGTGCTTTTGCACAGGGTACCAAAGAACAAGCTACAGGTGAAAAGGAAATTGTAATCTTGGTAAAGAGCATGGGAAATGGCTTCTTTGATGCAGTATTCAGAGGAAGTCAGGAAGCTGCTGCCGAACTTGGCGGTATCAAGACCACCTACATGGGACCCTCACAGGCAACAGCAGAAGGCCAGATCGAGATCATCGAGACCCTGATCGCCCAGCGTGTTGACGGTATTGCCATCAGTGCCAACGATGCAGATGCTCTGATTCCTGTAACCAAGAAGGCAATGGCAGCCGGCATCAAGGTAATCAGCTTTGACAGCGGCATCAATCCTGGTGGACGTATTGTCGATCTGCTTCCCAGTAATGCAGAACTTATCGGCCGCCAGCAGATTCAGCTTGCAGCAGAACTGACCAACTACACCGGTGACGTTGCTGTTCTCTCTGCCTCTGCACAGGCTACAAACCAGAACCTCTGGATCGAGTGGATGAGACAAGAGATCAAGGAACCGAAGTATGCCAATATGAGACTCGTTGAAGTCGTCTATGGCGATGATGCACCGGATAAGAGTTACCGTGAAGCCGTCTCCTTGATGCAGAAGTATCCCAACCTCAAGGCAATCATTTGCCCGACTACCGTCGGTTTGCTCGCTACCGCCCAGGCAGTAAAGGATGCAGGCAAGGTGGGTATCGTAGAAGTTACCGGTCTTGGTCTTCCCTCTGAAATGAAGGGCTACATCCTTGACGGCACTTGCCGCCAGATGGCTTTGTGGAATCCCATCGACCTCGGCTATACCTCCACATACATCCTCGATGCACTGATCAAGGGTACCTCAAAGGGTAGCGTCGGTGAAGTCATTCCTGCAGGTCGCATGAATTCAGTAAAGGTTGAAAAGGATGGTCTCATCTACATGAGCACCCCCTATGTATTCAACAAGGACAACATCGAGCAGTTTGCAGCAATATTCTAAGTTGATATGTATCAGGCTCCCGCATGTATGCGGGAGCCTTTGCTAAGGAGGAACAATGCAGGACGCATTGTTGGAAGTACGCAATCTTACGAAGATATTTCCCGGCATTAGAGCCTTGGATGAAGTGCAACTTACCATACGAAGTGGAGAGGTGCATGCGTTGATCGGTGAAAATGGAGCCGGTAAATCAACCTTGGTAAAAATTCTTACCGGGGTTTATTTCCCCAATGGGGGCACGTTGACGCTTGAAGGCAAAGAGATTTCCTTCAGAAATGCAATTGATGCTCAGAATGCAGGAATCGTAGCGATTCATCAGGAAGCCTCGATGTTTCCTGAACTCAGTGTCACTGAAAATATTTTCATGGGTCATCATCTGCGTCATCCAAAAACCAAGAAACTTGATTGGAAGACGATGGGAGAGCAGACAAAAGCCCTGCTTTCAAAGATGCAGCTTGATATCGATCCAAATACGCTGGTCAAGAATCTCAGCGTGGCAAAGCGCCATATGGTTGAGATCACCAAAGCGTTGAGCCTGGATGCAAAGCTGGTCATCATGGACGAGCCGACCAGTGCACTCACCAAACGCGAAGTGGAGGATTTGTTCCGAATTGTCCGTTCTTTGAAGGAGGAGGGCAAGGCAATTCTATTCATCTCCCATAAGTTTGATGAAATTTTTACAATCTGTGATTATTACACGGTCTTTCGTGATGGAAAATATATAGCCGAAGGAAAGGTGTCCCAAAGCAATGAGGACAGCATCATCAATATGATGATCGGTCGTTCCATAGACCTGCTGTATCCTGAACATACCCCCAATATAGGTGAAGAGATTCTCAAGGTGGAGAACCTCTCGCAACTCGGAGCTTTTAAAAATATCTCGTTCACCCTCCATAAGGGAGAAATCCTTGGACTGTTCGGCCTTGTCGGAGCCGGAAGGAGTGAGGTGGTCAGGACCATTTTTGGGATTGATAAAGCATCGGGTGGCACCATGCTTCTTGAAGGGGAGCCTTTTGCAAGCAAGGATGCACGACAGAGCATGCTCAAGGGAATTGCCCTTGTTCCAGAAGACCGGCAAAAACAGGGCTTAGTGTTAAAAATGAGCTTGACAAACAACATTTCCCTGCCTGTGCTCAAGCAGCTCTCCTTCAAAGGCGTGGTGAATCTGGCCAAGAAGGAACAAGAGTATGTACAGAAGCATGGCAGAAGGATGGAGATAAAAGCTGCAGGGTATCATGTACAGGCCCAGACCCTCTCCGGCGGCAACCAACAGAAAGTGGTACTTGCCAAATGGATAGGGACGGACCCCAAGATTCTCATCCTCGATGAGCCTACAAAAGGCATCGACGTAGCAACGAAGGCAGCTGTGCATCAGTTCATGTGTACCATGGCCGCTAAAGGGGTGGCAATCATACTCATCAGCAGTGAGCTTCCAGAGGTTCTTGGTATGTCCGATCGTATTCTGGTAATGCATGAAGGGTATCAGACAGCCATCCTCGATAGAAGTGAAGCGACGGCAGAGTCAGTCATGCGCGCTGCAATTGCGACGATAGATAAGGAGGCCCTTGATGGCTGAACATATGCTCCCCTCCTTTGTGCGTAAAGCCCTTGCTCGCAGAGAGTCTACCCTGATCATCTTGTTGGCTGTACTTTTGGTTCCCATATCCATCCGCAGTCCACAGTTTCTCTCTGCCAGCAATATAAACAGGATTCTCAATGACATGGCAATCCTGTCAATGGTCGCCATCGGTGAGTTCTTTGTCATTCTTTCCAACGGCATCGATCTCTCAGTCGGTTCCATCATCGCCTTTACCGGGATGGCGACCGGAATGATCAATGAATCTTACCCGGTCGTTCATCCTGTACTGCTTTTGCTTGTTGGTATGAGTATCGGTGCGGTAATGGGTCTTTTCAATGGAGTGCTTGTCGCTTATGGAAAAATTCCTCCGATCATCACTACGCTCGGTACGGTAAATATCTATAGAGGGCTTACCTTCCTCTTGAGCAAGGGAACCTGGGTAACCGCCCATGAGATGAGTGAATCCTATATAGGCTTTCCAAGGACGACCTTTCTCTCAATCTCGCTTCTGCTCTGGATTTCCTTTGTCGTGATTGCTGTTTTTTACTATTTCAGCAAGTTCACCCGTACCGGAAGAGAGGTGTATGCAATCGGGGGTAACCCCACCGCTGCAAAATTTGTAGGCGTGAATGAGAATCGTGTGCGTGTGGTGGTCTTCTTGATCAGTGGAACGCTTTGTGGTCTTGCTGGTGCATTATGGACCGCCCGATATGCTTCAGCGGTCAACGAGATGGCTACAGGTTTTGAGATGCAGGCAGTCGCTGCTTGTGTCTTAGGAGGAGTAAACTTTTCAGGAGGAGCCGGGGGGATCATGGGCGTGGTTCTGGGCACCTTGTTTTTAGGGGTGGTCACCAATGCGCTTCCTGTTGTCTATCTCTCTGTGTTCTGGCAGACCTTTGTCCAAGGATTGATCATACTCATCGCCTTGGCATTGAACACCATAAGCGACCAGAGAAAACAAACGAAACTACTTGCACAGAGGAGAGGCTAGAATATGGCTGAGCAAAAAGATTTTGTGGCAAAAAGTCGTTTGATCGATGAGATGTCACTGAAAAATAGAATGATCGAGTTCTTCACCAAATGGGAAGTGTTGCTCGTAATAATTTTTATCGCGGTATTTGTCTTTTTTACAATCCGAACACCTTTTTTCCTTGATATTTTCAACCTGATGAATGCCACATTCCAATTCTCTGAGCGGTCGTTGATGGCCTTGCCGATGATTTTCATCATCATGTGTGGTGATATTGATATCTCGATCGCATCCATCATTGCCTTGTGTGCCTATGCTGTGGGTAGTGCAGCTCAAGCAGGAGCTTCCATTCCTTCCTTGATGCTTATAGCCTTGTTGGTTGGAACGCTTGCAGGACTCTTCAATGGGCTTATGATCACCAGCTTGAATATGCCGGCGATTGCTGTCACTTTGGCCACCCAATCTATATATCGAGGTATTGCCATCGGTTTGCTTGGGGACCAAGCCAGAACCTCCTTTCCTTCCGGGTATGGGTTTTTCGGCCAGGAGTTCATTGCAGGGACCATCATCCCCTTCGTATTTGTCTTCTATCTGGTCATGGTCGTCATCTTTGCTTTTGTGCTGCACAAGACCACCTATGGAAGAAGGTTGTATGCCATAGGAAATAGTGCTGAAGCAGCACTATTCTCAGGAATCAATGTGAAGAGGACAAGGATTATCAACTTCACTCTCACTGGCTTTTTCTGTGGATTGGCTGCCATTCTTCTCTCTAGCCGCATTCTCTCGGTTCGCTCCAATATAGCCACCGGTTGGGACCTTGAGATCATCACCTTGGTGGTGCTCGGTGGTGTTGCCATCACAGGAGGCCGCGGCTCAGTATATGGGGTGTTTGTTGGATCTTTGCTTGTAGGGTATCTGAAGTTCGGCATGGGTCTGCTTCGATTCAGCGGAACACTGATGACGATCGTCATCGGTTCGTTGTTGATTACTGCTGTCTTGCTTCCTCGCTTGCTGGATCTGTACAAGGCAAACCGGAAACTGAAAATTCAGGCCCAACGGAAGGAGGGATGATGAGAAAAGCCTTTGTCATGCAATTGAAAAAGGGGTGCGAAGCAGAGTACAAGCGCCGTCATGATGAAATATGGCCGCAGCTCAAAACGTTATTGAGTGAACATGGCGTGCATGACTATTCTATTTTTCTTGAACGCGAGAGTGGAAAGCTCTTTGCTTTTCAGCAGGTAACAGGAGAAGGAGGCAGTCAAGACCTCGGTTCAAACCCGATTGTACAACAGTGGTGGGCTTATATGGCCGATCTTATGGAAACTCATCCTGATAATGAGCCGATCTCGATTCCTCTCGAAGAAGTCTTTCATATGGAGTAACACTTTTCTTTCAATTTTGCTTGAAATGGTACATGAAGTAGTATAGAATCGAAAGCGTTACGAAAGTGTATTGAAAGCAGGAGAGAAGATAATGATAGGACTTTCCGCTAGGGAAGAGAAAATACTCAAACTGCTGAAAAGTGGTGAAGAGTACCCTGTGACCCGCCTCAGCCAAGAGTTGGGTGTTTCTGCGGTCACCATTCGGGGCGATTTGAGGGATTTGGATGCAAAAGGCTTGGTTGTCCGTTCTCATGGACGGGTGATTGTAGCCTCTGCTCCACAATCAGCCTTTCGAAATGAGGCAAATACCGCCCAAAAAGAGTTGATAGCTAAATTGGCAGCCACCTTGGTCAAGGACAATGACTTCATCATGATCACCAACGGTTCGACCTGTTCCCTGCTGCCAAGATATCTATTTGGAAAGCGCAATATCCGGGTGGTGACCAACTCAACGCTGATACTTCCCTATGCAAGGGCCAACAGCCAGCTCAATGTTACGTTGGTAGGTGGTGAGTATCGAGCAGAAGCGGAGGCTCTTGTAGGACCGGCTGCCATCAGTCAGATTGAAAATTACCACGTTTCCACCACATTTTTCGGCACTGATGGTTTTACCATGGAGTATGGGCTTACCACCAGTTTGATTGAAAATGCACAAGTGGTGCAACGGATGTGTTCACAGGCAACAAGACGTGTTCTATGCGTCGATTCCTCAAAAGTTGGGAATCGTGGTTTTGTACGGATCATGCCCATTACAGAGATTGATACCATTGTCACCGACAGTGGATTCCCCACGGACCTTGTCGCCGAGCTCGAAGAGCTTGGTGTCGAGGTCCTGATTGCATAGGAGAGAAAGAGGATGGCACAACAGGTAGTGATGCCCAAGCAGGGAAATTCAGTGGAATCCTGCATCATTGTTGAATGGAAAGTACAGGTAGGGGATACCGTCACCACAGGTGATGTACTTTGTTCAGCTGAAACGGATAAATCGACCATTGATGTAGAGTCGAGTGCTGATGGAGTGGTATTGGCCCGGCTTTTTGAAGAAGGGGCGGATGTCCCGGTCATGGTCCCGATTGCTCTCATCGGTGAGGCAGGAGAACAGGTTGAGCTTGTTGAAAATACAGTACAACAGGAAGAAGAAAAGCCTGTTGAGCAAGAATCGCAAGAAGTAAAGCTTGCTGTATCAACACCTGCAACTGCTGAGAAAGCAAGTGGAGCTAGCCCACGGGCTCGAAACCTTGCATCCTCTCTTGGTGTGGTGCTCGATACCGTACAACCATCAGGGCCTAAAGGCAGAATCATTGAACGGGATGTGCTCGCTGTTCAAACAGAGCCCTTGAGTCCAGTTGCCAAAGAGCAGGCGCTCAAACAAGGCATCAGTGCCCCGAAGAGCGGCAGTGGTATCGGGGGAAGAATCCTTTCTTCCGATCTAGGAAAAGAACAGCCATCTGTTGCAGTACCTACTGTAAGCAGTGTCCCGATACAAGAGAGTGTAGTTGAGATTCCTGTCAAGGGAGTGCGCAAAGTTACTGCCCGCAGGATGATGGAGTCGATTCATTCCACCTGCCAGCTTACGCTGCATGCCTATGCCGATGCACGTGCTCTCAAGCGCCTGCGCTCTGGCTTCAAGAATGCCCGACTAGAACTTGGCTTGAACAACATCACCATCGGGGACTTGGTTCTCTTTGCCGTCTCGAGGACGCTTTTGCAGTTTCCAGCCTTCAATGCGCATTTCCTCGGTGACAAAATACTGCAGTTCAATCATGTGCATCTCGGAGTAGCTACAGACACGCCAAGAGGATTGCTTGTGCCGGTAGTGCGAAACAGTGACATGCTCAGCCTCAGGCAACTTTCAGAGGCCTCCAAGGTCTTGATAGGCAAATGCAAGGATGGGACAGCTCAAACCGATGAAATCACCGGTTCAACGTTCACGGTCAGCAATGTAGGAGCCTTTGGGATTGAAGCCTTCACTCCAGTACTCAATGTGCCTGAGGTCGCGATTCTCGGGGTGGGTGGTATCATGCTCAAGCCGATAGCTGATAGCGATGGCGCTGTTCAGTTTATTGAGCACATAGCTCTTTCTCTTACGATGGATCATCAGGCTGTCGATGGTGCTGATGCCGCACGCTTCTTGAAAGCCTTGATGGACAATATCGCCTCGATTGACCTCCTGATGGCCCTGTAGGAGGGTAGGTATGGACTCTTATGATTTGATAGTGGTCGGCAGTGGGCCTGGTGGCTATGTTGCTGCAGAACGAGCTGGTGCGTTGGGGAAAAAGGTATTGCTGATCGAAAAAGCATACTATGGAGGTGTGTGTACCAACTGGGGTTGCATACCGACAAAAAGCTTGCTCAATAGTGCTAAACTCTATACTCATGCATTGCACTCAGAATCTTTTGGAGTTAAGGCTTCCTCGGTCACATTCAGCTTGTCCGATGCGATGGCTTGGAAGGAAGAGACGATCAAGACGCTGCGCTCCGGCATAGAATTCTTGATGAAGTCAAACAAGGTGGATACTGTCTTTGGTGAAGCTCAATTCATCGATGCACACCATGTACAGGTCGAAAACAAGATATATGAAGGATCGTATCTGATTATAGCCACAGGCTCATCAGCCTTTATCCCTCCTATTGAGGGAGCTGCCTTATCTCATGTGCTTACCAGCACGGAGATTCTTTCCCTTGATGAGATTCCTTCTTCGCTTGTAATCATCGGTGGCGGAGTGATCGGTATAGAATTTGCTTCTTTCTTCTCCATGATAGGAACCAAGGTCACCGTCATCGAGATGATGGATGAGATTCTCCCCATGATGGATCCTGAGTTTGCCAAACTGATGAGACGCGAGTTGAAGCAGGTCACCTTCCATTTGGGCTGCAAGGTTGGAAAGATTGATAAAGAGAGCGTGTATTACACAGATGCAAAGGGCGAACAGAAAACAGTGGATGCTTCCTTGGTTCTCATGAGTGTTGGACGTAAGCCCAATACGCAGGGCCTTGAGAACCTGGCGCTTGAAATTGATCGCCGTGGAATAGTGGTCGATGACCGCATGCAGACCAATGTGGCCAACATCTATGCAATCGGCGATGTCAACGGCCGCAGCTTACTCGCTCACAGCGCTTCACGCATGGCTGAGGTTGCTGTAGCCAATATCTTCGGTTCCAAACGCATGCGCATGCGCTATCATGCGATTCCCTGGGCAGTATATGGCAATCCAGAGGCTGCTGGTTGTGGCCTGACCGAAAGAGAAGCCAAGGAGCAAGGCATCGATGTGATGGCACAGACCGTGCAGATGCGTGCCAATGGACGTTTCTTGGCCGAGCATGGAAAAAAGGGTGCAGGTCTTGTGAAGGTGATCTGCTCAAAAGAGACCAAGGCAATCCTCGGCATCCATCTTTTGGGACCTTATAGTAGCGAGATGATCTGGGGTGCTTCAGCCCTGATCGAGGCTGAGCTGAGAGTCCAAGACGTAAAAGAGATCGTATTTCCACATCCAAGTGTATCAGAGTTGATCAAGGATGCGTGTTTCGCACTAGACCATTCCCTTTAGGATTTTAAAGATAAGGAGTTATCATCATGTCCAAAGCATTACCGTTTGATCCAGCTGAGATTCGAAAGAAAGAGACCATCAAGATTCCTTCGATTCCGGTGAACCAATATGAGAGCAATTTCAAGAAAGAGCTCAAGACGTATGGCAAAGAGCGCTTGGTTCGTGTCTATTACGACATGCTCTTGATTCGAAAATTCGAGACCATGCTCGACACCATCAAGAAGGAAGGTGTGTACCAAGGAGTCAGCTACAACCATAAAGGCCCAGCCCACCTTTCAGCAGGGCAGGAGAGTGCCGCGGTAGGGCAGGCGATGGTCCTTGAACCCGAAGACCAGATCTTCGGCAGTCACCGCAGCCATGGAGAGATCCTGGCAAAGAGTCTGAGTGCCATTCAGAAGATGAGCGATGAAGACTTGCTTTCTATCATGCAGTCCTTCATGGATGGACAGACCTATAAAGTAGTCGAAAAACATTTCGCAGGCAAAGATATCAAGGATTTGGCTGAGAATTTTGTACTGTATGGTGCCTTAGCTGAAATTTATGCAAAGAAGACAGGCTTCAATGCAGGCCTTGGCGGTTCGATGCATACCTTCTTCAAACCTTTTGGCAGTATGCCGAACAATGCCATAGTAGGCGGTTCTGCTACCATTGCTGTGGGTGCGGCCTTGTATAAGAAGATCAATCGCAAGAAGGGAATTGTCATTGCCAACATCGGTGACGGTTCGCTTGCCCGTGGTCCAGTCTATGAAGCCCTGGTTCTCTCCTCCATGGACCAGTATAAGACGCTTTGGGATGACAATCCCGGCTACCCTCCCTTCATGCTCAACTGTTTTGACAACCTCTATGCAATGGGTGGACAGCCGATCGGTGAGACGATGGGCTACAAGGTTGCAGCCAGGATGGGTGCAGCGATCAACGAACATGCGATGCACACCGAGCGTGTTGATGGGTTCAATCCCTTGGCTGTTGCTGAGGCGACAGCAAGAAAGAAAGAGCTTCTGATCAAGGGCGAGGGTCCTGCCTTCATGGATACCTTGACCTATAGGTACAGTGGTCACAGTCCGAGTGATGCTATGACCTACCGCAGCAAGGAAGAGCTTGAGGCCTTCAAGAACCAAGACCCCATCGTAGCGTACGGCAACTATCTGATCAGCAATGCGTTGGTGAGCCAAGAAGAGCTTGATCAGTTTGATGTACTCTTGGAAGGGAAGATGAAGAGAACCTTGGAGATTACTGTCGATGAAAAGCTCAGCCCTATGGTTGATGAAGCTTTCATTGAATCTGTGATGTTCTCAAACACAACAGTAGAAAAGTTTGATGATGCAGAGCCTGTTTTGCTGCAGAAGCTTGAGGAGAATCCTCGGGTACAACAGATAGCACGAAGAAGTCGTTATGCCTATGACGAAAACGGTAAGGAACTACCTGCTGCAAGGCAATACCAGTATCGTGATGCAGTCTTTGAAGCCATGGCCCATCGGTTTGCCATCGATCCCACCATGATAGCCTATGGAGAGGATCATCGTGATTGGGGTGGTGCTTTTGCCTGTTACCGTGGCCTCACTGAGTTGCTTCCTCCCTCCCGATTCTTCAACTCTCCCATTGCCGAGTCCTCTATTGTCGGAAGCGGTGTAGGGTATGCTATGGCAGGCGGACGGGCTGTTGTTGAGTTGATGTACTGTGACTTCCTCGGTTGTGCCGGAGATGAGGTTTTCAACCAGATGCCCAAGTGGCAGGCGATGAGCGCAGGCGTACTGAAGATGCCTTTGGTATTGCGTGTGTCGGTTGGAAACAAGTACGGGGCACAACACTCACAGGAGTGGACAAGCATGGTGGCTTCTGTTCCCGGCTTGAAGGCGATGTATCCTGCAACTCCGTATGATGTGAAGGGCCTGCTCAATTATGCACTTCGAGGCACCGATCCGGTAGTGTTCTTTGAGAGTCAGAAGCTCTATGGAATCGGAGAAATGTTTGTCAAAGAAGGCGTTCCTGAGGGGTATTATGAAATACCTGAAGGGGAGCCGGCTATCAGGAAGGAAGGTAAGGATGTTACCCTCATTGCTCTTGGCCCTGCCCTCTATACTGCAATGAATGCTGCAACTGAATTGAGTAAGTACGGCCTTGACGCTGAGGTGATCGACCTCAGATGGATCAATCCTCTTAAATATGAGCTTCTGATCGAGTCAGTGAAGAAAACAGGAAAGGTAGTGTTGGTAACCGATAGTTCTGAACGTGGAAGTTATCTGCACACAGTTGCTTCCAACCTGAGCAGACTTGCCTTCGACTATCTTGATGCTCCTGTTGTTGTCGTGGGTTCCAAGAACTGGATTACTCCTCCGGCAGAGATGGAAGAGTACTACTTTGCCCAGGCATACTCGTTGCTTGATGCAATACATGAACAGATTGTGCCTCTGCCCAATTACGTGGCGAAGCAGAACTTCACCGATGGTGAATTCTTCAGGACCAGTAAAAAAGGTGTATAACTGAAAAAAGGGAGATGTATGGATATTCTACAATTAGAGAAGGCCATCAATGCTGCCGATTTTACAACTCGCCTCGATGCGAGTCGTAAGATCGGCTCCCTGATTAAAACAGGGGAATTTTCACCTGCTGTCTTGGAGGAGGTGAACAATCATGTGCATACCACGTACTCTTTCAGTCCCTATGAACCTGCAGCGGCAGCATACGCCGCCTTGAAAGCAGGCCTTGGGATAGTCGGCAGCATCGATCATGACTCCATCGGCGCTGCAGATGAAATGCTAACAGCCGGTGAACAGTTGGGCATTGCCACTACAGTTGGGTTTGAACTACGCGTGAGTTTTCTTGATACGCCATTGGCCAAAAAGAAAATCAACAATCCCGACAGTGAAGGCATTGTCTATATGTGTGTACATGGTGTTCCCAAACAGCATATTCCGACAGCCAAAGCGTTCCTTGCACCCTTGCAGGCAGTGAGAAACCGTAGAAACAAAGAGCAGGTTGAAGCTTTGCAGTCGCTTGTGGGCGGCTATGGGTTTGAGTTGGATTTTGAACGGGATGTGCTTCCTCTTTCTCACTATGGGCAGGGAGGTTCGGTAACTGAGCGACATATTCTCTACGCCATGGCAAGACAGAGCATACAGATGTTCGGTAAGGGAGAAAGACTGGTAGGGTTCTTGAAGAATGACCTGAAGATATCCTTGGCAAACAAAGTGGAAAGCTGGTTGCTTGATGAACAGAATCCCCATTATGCCTATGATCTTCTAGGCGTGTACAAGAGCAACTTTCTCTCAAGGTTTTTTATTCAACCGAGTAAAGAGGAATGTCTTGATGTTAGGAACGTGGTCGATTTTGCAAATAGCATCGGTGCAATCGCTGCATATGCCTATCTTGGGGATGTTGCAGAGAGTGTGACCGGAGATAAGAAAGCAGAGAAGTTTGAGGACGATTTTCTAGAAGAGCTTTTAGATCTCTTGGTCGACTGTCGCTTTCCTGCTATCACCTACATGCCTCCTCGAAATACGATCGAGCAGATGAGTCGGCTGCAGGCGCTTGCCAAGGAGCGCAATTTGATGGAAATAAGTGGAGTTGATATCAATTCAAGTCGGCAAAGCATGAACTGCCCTGAGTTGCTTGGACCTTCTGCACGGCATCTTGTATCCAATGCCTGGGCGTTGGTAGCTCACGAAAAACTCAGTTCTGTAGATCCTGCTCTGGGCTTGTTCAGCAAAGATAATCCATTATCGCATAAGAATCTTGATGAGCGGCTCTCTGTATATGCGTCATTGGGAAGAAGGATGGATGCTCATAATCCACTTGGTTTGATAGAGATACTGAAGAAGGAGTTGCTATGACCTTTACCGATCGTTTAGCGTATGAGATTCCACCTCTTGTAAGAGGCTTGACCTTTGATGGTCAGAAAGGTCTGTTTGTCCATGCTGTGACAGGTAAAAAAGTTGACCTCATGCTCAACCCTGTCTCCGAATCGATGGAAGAAACAGTGGTTCAGTGGAAAAGACTACTGGATGCCTATACCGAGGAGCGTCGAGTATATCCTGCAGTAATAGGGATTGGGGAAACTGATTTTACCTATGGCTTGGGCACCAATTATGATGAAGCAGTTCGTGCCGAGGGTGTAAGTGCCCTACCGGTTCTGCCTCCTAGCGATAGTCGTAGTGATGTGGTCAGAGACAAGATTGTCTTGGTAACCGGGGGAGCCCAGGGGTTTGGTGAAGGCATGGTTCGTTCACTCGTTGAGCAGGGCTCCTTTGTCTATATTGCCGATATGAATGAGCAAGGAGCAAAGAAACTGGCTGATGAGCTGAATTATGAGGCTTGCATCACCGTAGCTAAGAGCCTCGCTGTCAATGTAACCGACGAAGCAAGTGTAGAGGCGATGATGAATCAGGTGGCTCTGGAAACCGGCTCTCTTGATGTGTTTGTTTCCAATGCCGGGGTTCTTCGAGCCGGGTCGGTCAAAGCGATGAGTCTTGGTGATTTTCAGTTTGTCACCAATGTTGATTATACCGGGTTTTTCATTTGCACCAAATTTGCATCACGTCAACTTGGATTGCAGAATCTGAGCTCAAAGTCTTATTTTACTGATATCATCGCTATTTCCAGCAAGTCAGGCTTGGAGGGGTCGAACAAGAATGGAGCCTACGCAGGGGCAAAATTCGGAACCATCGGTTTGACCCAGAGCTTTGCCTTGGAGCTGATAGAGGACAATATAAAGGTCAATGCAATCTGTCCTGGGAATTTCCTAGATGGTCCACTTTGGTCGGATCCTGAGAAAGGCTTGTTCGTACAGTATTTACAAGCCAAAAAGGTTCCGGGGGCAAAAACCATCGAAGATGTGAGAAGGTTCTATGAATCAAAAGTGCCTATGAACCGTGGATGTCGTACAGAGGATGTCATGAAGGCTCTTTTATACATAGTCGAACAGACCTACGAGACAGGACAAGCGGTTCCTGTCACCGGTGGCCAGGTCATGCTAAATTAGGAGTAAGGAAAGATATGAAAACACGTGCGATCCGCCTTTATGGAGTAAATGATCTCCGCCTCGAAGAGTTTGAACTTCCTCAGATTGCTGAAGATGAGATTTTGGCAAAAGTAATCACCAACAGCATCTGCATGAGTGACCATAAGGCTGCAGAACAGGGGCCTTCCCATAAACGAATACCTTCTGATATTGCTCAGAATCCTATCATACTCGGTCATGAGTTCTGTGGTGAGATTGTCGAGGTCGGCAAAAAGTGGCAGGACCAATTCAAGGTAGGCTCTCGATTCTCAATCCAGCCGGCACTCAACTACCAAGGGACTCTGGACGCCCCGGGGTACTCATTTCAGTATATCGGCGGTGATGCCACGTATGTCATCATTCCTCATCAGGTCATGGAACTCGATTGCTTGCTTCCCTATGATGGGGATGCCTTCTTTCTTGGAAGCCTTGCCGAGCCAGTATCATGTGTAGTGGGTACGTTCCATGCGATGTATCACACAACAAACGGCTCTTACGTCCATCAGATGGGTATAGTTGAGGGAGGCAATCTTGCAATCCTTGCAGGGGTGGGTCCGATGGGGCTGAGCGCCATCGATTATGCCCTGCATAACACACATCGCAAACCTGGACGTTTGGTGGTTACCGATATTGATGATGATCGTCTTGAGCGTGCTGCACAGCTTTATAGCGTGGATGATGCAAAGGCGAACGGCGTTGAGTTGGTGTACCTCAACACCAAAGATTGCGACGATCCTGTTGCAACAATGATGGAGCTGACCCAAGGTCACGGCTATGATGATGTCATGGTCATGGCCCCGGTACGGGCACTGGTTGAACAGGCTGATGCCATCCTTGCAAAAGACGGGTGTCTGAACTTCTTTGCCGGTCCGAACAAGACAGACTTCAGTGCAACTTTGAACTTCTATAATGTACATTACGCTTCCACCCATATTGTTGGAACCAGCGGTGGCAATACCGAAGATATGAGAGAATCACTGATGCTGATGGAGAAAGGCTTGATCAATCCTGCGGCCATGGTAACCCATATCGGTGGTCTTTCTGCTGTCCCTGAGGCTGTGATCAACCTTCCGAATATTCCTGGTGGGAAAAAGATGATGTATACACATCTAGATTTCCCCCTTACCGCTCTGACCGATTTGGCCGAGCTGGGTGCATCAAATCCTGTATTTGCAGAGCTCGCCAAACTTGTGGATAAGCATAATGGACTGTGGTCCGTAGAGGCTGAAGCCTATCTATTGGCCAACTGCACAAAGCGAATCAAGGAGTAAGGATGAAAAAGCATATTGCCATCGACTTGGGAGCCTCCAACGGTCGGGTTCTGGTGGGTGACTTGGGTCAATTTGAAGTTGTGCACAGATTTGTTACCCAAAACGACAAGATATTGGGAGAGTTGTATTGGAATCTCCAGAGCTTGTTTGCCGAGATACTGATCGGTCTGAAGAAAGCTTTTTCCCAGTATGGGGATCAGATCAGCTCCATCGGTATCGATACGTGGGGCGTGGACTATGTATTGGTGGATGAGTCAGGAGCTCTCGTCTCCTTGTGTTATCACTATCGGGACAGCCGTACCGATGGTCTTATTGAGGAAGTTTCAGATCAGCTCGGTGGCAAGATGCGTATTTTTGAAGAGACAGGAATTGCTTTTCAGCCATTCAATACGCTCTTTCAACTTGCAGCAATGAAGCGTGACCGTCCTCAGGCTCTCAAAGCAGCTGCAAGATATCTTTCTGTTCCCGACCTGCTGGCCTACTGGCTTACCGGTGTGATGAAGAATGAGCGTTCGCACGCTTCCACCACACAGTTGTATAACCCAAGAACCGGCTCTTGGGCATGGCCCATCATTGATGAGATGGGTTTTGAACGTTCTTTGTTTGGTGAGATCGTAGATAGTGGCACCATCCTTGGTCCCTTGACCAAAGAGATATGCCACGAGCTTGGAGCCTCTGCCGATGTCCTGGTCATTGCTACGGGAGCCCATGATACAGCAAGTGCTGTAGCGGCAGTTCCTGCCTCAAAGGATGAGACCCCGCTCTATATTTCAAGTGGAACTTGGTCATTGTTGGGCGTTGAGCTCTCTGAACCCCGTACTGATGAGCAGGCTCTCTCTAGTGGATTTACCAATGAGGTGTCGGCAAGTGGTCAGATTCGGTTTCTCAAGAACATCATGGGCATGTGGATCCAGCAGGAGTGTGTACGATATTGGGAAGCACAGGGCGAGGCGATCAGCTGGAAAGAATTGGATGAAGAAACTCTGGTCTGTAGCGCCTATGAAGGGTACATCGATCCTTCAGACACCCGTTTCTTGAAGCCCAACAGGTATGACAATCTTATGATCGATCGAATCAATGCCTGGTGTACGGAGCACAAAATGAAGTGCCCTTCGAGCAAGGGTGAATACATGGTGGCCATCTATAGAGGTCTCGCTAAAGCGTATGCAAAGGCAATACGGGATCTTGAAACGGTGCTGGGTAAAAAGTTCACCTCCTTGTACATCATAGGAGGCGGGTGCAAGAACGAGATTCTCGATCAATGGACAGCTCAAGAGACCTCACTGACCGTCTATGCCGGCCCGGTGGAAGCCACGGCGCTCGGAAATCTCGTTGTGCAGGCGTGGGCAACCGGTGAACTTGAAGATCTTCAGCAGGGTCGCGATCGTATCCGAGAAGAACAGAAGGTAAAAGTCTTTCATCCGTAATCAGGTAAAACCAGCTTTCGTATAGAAAGCTGGTTAGCCTATGTACTCTCTTCTCTCAGACTGATGAGATCTCTGAGTTCATCATCCGATAGTTCGGTCAGCCATGTTTCACCCTTGGTTACTACTTGTTGCACCAACTCCTGTTTTGTAAGCAGCATCTCGTTGATTTTCTCTTCGAAGGTGCCTTTGGTAATCAGTCGATGGACCTGTACATTCTTGTCCTGTCCAATTCTGAAAGCTCTATCGGTTGCCTGATTTTCAACCGCTGGGTTCCACCATAGATCGTAATGGATGACATGGCTCGCTGCTGTAAGGTTCAACCCTGTTCCCCCTGCTTTTATGGAGAGAATCATAAGATACGCAGAGGGATCGGTTTGGAATGCCTCAACCATGCTGTCGCGTTGAGCCCTGCTCGAACCTCCGTAGAGAAACAGTCCTTTTTCTCCCAGCTGGTCTTGAAAGACTTCTTGCAGAAGATGCCCCATCTGTGCATATTGGGTGAAAATAAGAACCTTCTCTCCTCGGTCATGGATGGTCTTGATGAGATCTAGCAGCAGGGTTGTCTTTCCTGATAGTGCAGCCTCCTTCCCGGCCGTCTCACAGTAGAGAGCAGGATGGCAACATACTTGTTTCAAGGCTGTCATCAGAGCAAATACAGCACCTTTTTTACTTATTCCGTCCTTGTCTTGGAGTGTCTTCTCTGTCTGTTCAACAATCTGTTGATAGAGTACTTTCTGCTCGAGTGTAAGATTGGCATACTTGTCAGAGACCAATTTATCAGGAAGGTCTGCGATGACCGTCTTATCGGTCTTAACCCTTCTGAGCATCAAAGGTGCGGTGAGGGTCTTGAAAGCTTGTGATGTACGAGCATCTTGATAGCGTTCAATAGGAATAGAGTACTGCTGCACGAAACTAGCTCTAGATCCCAGATACCCTTTCATCACGCTATCGACGATACTGTAAAAATCGAGCAGACGGTTCTCCACCGGGGTGCCGGTGAGTGCCAAGGCCCAGTCATATTTGATTTTTTGTACTGCTTTGCTTTGGCTTGTTTGGTTGTTCTTTATGTTTTGTGCTTCGTCCAAGATAGCGACGGAGAATTTGGTTTTGCAAAGGAGCTCGGTATCGTTTCGCACCGTCGCATACGTAGTGATGATACAGTGTGCTTTTTCTTGTTCGCTACGCTTTTGCCCATGAAAAGCATAGGTTGAAAGACTTGGAGTAAAGCGATTGATTTCAGCTATCCAGTTTGAGATCAGTGAGGCAGGTACGATGATCAGAGCGGGCTTTTTAAGATGTATCACCTTTCTTTCCTGCAGGTGGGCAAGCAAGGCGATTACCTGAACGGTCTTTCCTAGTCCCATATCATCGGCAAGCAGAGAACCCAGGCCGATGTTGTGGTTGTGTACCAGCCATTGATAACCCCGCTCTTGATACGGCCTGAGTTGTGCAGTAAAGCAAGCAGGTAGTTTTGCCGATTTTTGGGCGAGCAAGGAGTCAAATACATCCTTCACCTGTTTGTCAGCAATAATCGGCTGATCTTCAAAAGTTCCCAGAAGATGGGCTTTGAGTAAGTCAAGCGAAGAAAAACGCAGCTCTTTTTCCATTCGCTTTTTTAACTTCAGGATCTCTTTCTCGTCTAGATGCACAAATTGTCCCTTGAACTGTACGTAGGAACGACCTTTTTCAATCATCTGATCCAAGACGTGTGGATCGATGGAATCATCACCGATTTGCAGCTTCCAAGATACAGAAAGTAGTTCTTTCAGCGAGACGAAGCTTTGTGCTGCCTCATTCGAGGTTTTGCTGATGGCCACCCTAAGGTGGGGTGTGAGCGCTTTTTTCAGGGATTTGGGAATGATCAGAGACACTCCCAAGGCACTGAGTATGTCCATTGCAGCAAACCAGGATTGCAAAAATGCATCGCCTCCAACCAAGGTGGTACCATTGTTTTTCAACGCTTCATGTATCTCAGGAAGATATGTCCCTAACAGGCTTAGGTCTCGCAGTAATGCCGCACAATCATTCTTCTGTGAAAGATGGTTTGAAAGGGGTTGTGTTTGTTGGTTTCCTTCCTGGACCTTAATTTCACAGATAAAGGTATCATCTGCATGTTCCTTGAGGCAAATGACTGGATGAACTTTACTCGAAGATAAAAAGAGTCTTCCAAGCCAAAGTTGCATTGCCAACGGATTGCCCCTCTGTGAGAATGAGGATGGTTGATACAGTTTGCCTTGGAAGAAGAGCGTGTGCTCGTCCGAATCAGCAATTTTTTCCTCAGGGATCAGTATTTGCATATACGCTGAAGCAAAAAGACTCACCAGTTGATTGACTTGCTGTTCTGAATTCAATGCATCAGTATCGAGATACACCAGATTCTTTCCAGCGAGAAGGGAGGCAAGCTGGTCTCTGATATGACGGATTGAGGGATTGAAAGATGCAGCAATCCATCGTATAAGATACGTATCTTTTGATATTGAAAGAATATCAGGGACTACAGCATGGTTTTCAAGCAGTCGAAGGGCAAAGCTATGAGTAAGCAGGAGTATCTGCAGATGAAGAGGGTATGTCTCCCTGTTTTGAAGGGAAAAGGCTTGAAGATAGGTGAGTAATTCCTGAATATTCGATTCTTTGAAGGATTGCTTTTGGCTCCCTCTCGATACAACGATATTCGCTTTGCCTTTTTTATAGGTTACCTTGCATGTATCATACAGAATCCTTGGCTGTTGCTCTGCTGTTTCAATCGAGCTGAGCAACGCTTTGGTTTTTTTGGAAAGATCTTTTACGAACACAAGGTAATCACGTTTGAAATCACGGTCAGGGCAGAATAAGGGTTTTGCAAGAAGAACCTGCTCCAAGGTGGGCAGCATATCGGTGATCGTGGAGAAGTCTATCTCATTTGTATCGTGCACCAACTCAGTGTTTGTCGGTTCTGTCAAAGAAAGGAACGTGGGGATGCTCTCCTTCTTGTGCTCGTTTTCATCGAGCAGGGCTTGTTTCAGGTCCAAGCCATGCAGGCGGAAGATGAGAAACGGGTCCTTGTCAATTTCATTGGCGATCATGTAGATGACTGCTGCAAGGTGCTTGCACGGGACTGCCCAGTCCGGGCAACTGCATTGCATTCCCAAATCTCTCCATGAACGGGGAAAGAGCTGTATTTTTTTCTTCTGACATTCTTCATGAAGTTCAACAGGAAGCAATCCTGCATGCAATTGGCTCAAATAGTAAGGACTTGTCTTAATGACCTCAAGAATTTCCTTGACCTCAAGCGGGCTGAACTGCTTGGCCTTGACCATTACCTTGTAAGGAGTTCTCCTTGTACCTTGGACGGAGGCCTGAATCAGGGTATCATTTAGTACTATCTTCAGAACTGAACCGTTTCTTGCGTAGCGAACCCCTCTAGGCAGACGATTGGAAAAATCAATCTGCTCAAGAGCATCGAGAAATCGCTCTCCCCACCAAGTATTGCCGAATTGGATATTTGCCATGACCAATACTACGATGATTTGTCAGTATAGTGCTAGTGTCGGCATGATTATGTAAACGTTTACACATTTTATTGACAAACTCCTGTCATGGTGGGAAGATACAACAACCTGCAGAACGAGGAAAGGGGAGAGTATGAGCAAACGGGAGAACGCCACGATCAAGGATGTTGCCAATCTAGCTGGTGTCTCGATTGCCACCGTCAGCAGGGTGCTGAATAATCTCGGAGTGGTGAATCCTGAAACCGAGCGAAAGGTGCTCAATGCGGTCAGTATGCTTCACTATCAGCGAAATGCGGTCGCCCGTTCTTTAAAACTGAAGAAAACGAGAACCATCGGGGTCATAGTGCCTGAAATATCCAATACCTTCTTTGCCGAGATCGTAGAGCAGTTAGAAAAAGTATTAGGTCCGCTTGGGTATGCCTTGTTGCTGTGCAGTTCTGAAAACAGCATAGCTGAAGAGAAGCGCAAGCTGCAATTGTTGCTTGAACGCAATGTTGATGCTCTGTTGGTAATCCCAACTAGTGATGTGGGGTCGCACTTCCTGGAGATTAATTTCGATCATGTCCCTTTGGTCATGCTCGACCGAAAGATTGAAGGAATTTCGTGTGATGTGGTGCTGACCGACAACCGAAAGGGTGCTTATGCGGTTACCTCTGCTTTGATCAGGGAAGGGAGGACTCGTATAGGATTTCTTGGAGGTGATGTACATGTCCATACTTCGCAAGAGCGCTTGCATGGTTTTCTTGATGCCATGAAAGAGCACTCCCTTACTGTTGACGCAGGATTTATCTTGCTTGGTGGGATGACTCAAAAGGCTGGATACGCTCTCATGCAAAAGGCTCTTGCAAAGGGTGATTGTCCCACCTCCTTTTTCGTAGTCAATGATATGGTACATATCGGAGCCACCAGTTACTTGATGAGTCAGGCCCCGATAGAGATACGCTCAACGATTGCGTTTGCAACGTTTGACTATCTGTATTATGCTCCTCTGCTGCAGTTTTGCCATTATGCGGTTGTTCAACCTATCGTGCAGATGGGTGAGAGGGCTGCAGACCTGTTGATCAGGCGGTTGGAGGGTGATTTGAGTGGTTTTCCCTCGACAGTGGTCATTCAACCGAGTTTGCATGCTATGCTCGAGCTTGAGGCACTTGAAAAAACGTTGTAAAGGTACTTCATCTATACTCGCCGTTGTGGCATTATAGGCCAAGAGGTTTTTATGGAATTGATGCTAGATACTGCAAATCTTGCAGAGATTGAGAAGGCACTTGAGTATTATCCCATCAGTGGGATTACCAGCAATCCTACCATCATCAAGGCCGAAGGTGGTGTCCCCTTTTTCAGTCATATGAGAGCTGTCCGCACTCTTATCGGGCAAGAGCGTAGTTTGCATGTACAAGTCATTGCCCAAGAAGCCCAAGCAATTATAAGGGAGGCCGAGAAGATTCTTTCTGTCTTAGGCGAGGAAACCTATATAAAGATTCCCGTTACCCAGGAAGGGCTGAAGGCCATCAAGACGCTGTCCTCTAGAGGGGTCAATATCACAGCTACTGCCATTTATACTACGTTCCAAGGTATTTTGGCGATGCTATCCGGTGCTCGGTATCTGGCAGTGTACTACAACCGCATGCTCAATATTGATATAGATGCTGCGAAGGTGATCAAGGAACTCAGCGGGCTTCTTTGGGCAAACACAACCAAGACACAGGTCTTGGCGGCGAGCTTCAAGAACATCAACGAAATTACGACTGCCTATGCATGTGGAGCGAGTTGTTGTACTGTACCCCCGCATCTGCTTACCACCGCCCTGACGATGCCGTCCATCACCAAGGCTGTTGATGATTTTTCGAATGATTGGGAAGCGGTATATCAGAGCCAAACGCTCCTTGACCTCTAGTTTGAGTAGGTTTCTTCTAAAAACTTCACAGCCTGCTCGATGTTCTGCAATGCACGGTTTACATTTGCTTTGGGTGTCCCAAAATTAAACCGAACAAAATAGCGATAATCCTCACCACCAAACCAAGTGCCATCATTTACGGCAATCGATGCCCTTTGTCCGAAGAAGCGTGATAGCAGACCTCCAGAAGGGCTGAGGCTCCGATCATACAGTTCTGGATTGGCCTTTGCGTCAGCTTCTACGAGGCTCAGTATTTCTGAGCAATCAAGCAGGGCGATGAAAGAAGCCTGGGGGCGAATAAAATGTATCGAGGGAATCCTTGTTTCAAGAAATGTTTCTATGCTTGTTGCTGTTTCTTGCAGGTATTGAAGCAAGGCTTGGATGTACGGCAGGCCTTTTTCATACGCTGCAAGGGCTATGGTGGTAGCAAAGTTTGATGTTCCACTGAGAAAAAGTTGCTCGAGGCGAGTTATAAATTGTTCTCTCAGCACTTGGTTGTTGAAGAGTGTTATCGAGTAATGCTCTCCTGCAATATTGAAGGTTTTCGAGGGAGCCATGCACACTATGGCCTCACAACCGGTTTCTTGTGCAACCTCAAGAATGCTGACATGCTCTGTAAATGAGAGATCGGCATGGATTTCATCACTGATGATGAGCACATTCTGTTCTTTGGCAATGTTGCACAGTCGAGTCAATTCTGCTTTGCTGAACACTAGGCCAGATGGATTGTGGGGATTGCAGAAAATCAATATCTTTGCTTTGGTGCAAAGCCTTTCAAAGGCCTCCCAATCAAGGCTGAAGCGATGATTGTTCTTATCGTACAGTAAAGGCCACTCAAGCAGAGTACGTCCTAAGCGATGCACTATGGTTACAAATGGTTGATATGCCGGCATCGGGACGATGATTTGGTCTTTTTCAGAGCTCAGCATTTCTGTCAATAAGGAGATGCTGTTGAGTACTCCCCCGCTGACTACCACCTGATTAGGCTTGACATCCATGCGGTGACGGTTTTTTGCCCATGAGCAGAACACCTGTCGCTGGTTGTTTGCATAGGGATAGCCGAATATGCCATGTTCTGCGAGAGCTATGGCCTCACTGCGGATTTCTGGTGCCACCTGGAAATCCATGTCAGCTACCCAGAAAGCGTCGGCCTCAGCATTGCCGCAGATTTGTTTTATTGCTTCCTTGTTCCACTTAACTGATAAGCTAGCTTTACGATCAATATGCGAGTCAAACATGTAGCTCATTACGTACGATACTCCATTGCATACCCTGAACGTGGGTTTGGATAGCGTCCAGGCTTTACTTTCTTATTCTTGAATATGATTGCTTGCTCAGGACAGCGGTGATAACACCCAAGACATCCTGTGCATGCACGATCAAATACGGGTCTGCCGTTGACCATCTCAATATTTGCTGATGGACACATGCGATAGCAAAGGCCGCAGGAGATGCATGCATCACTTACTGCAAAGTACTGCGGGGTGTCCATGAAGGCTCGATGGATGGGTACCATGAGCATGTTGATCGCTATTCTACTAAGCAGAGGTCTTCTTGGAGGGTCTATGACCTCTTGTTTGATATCAGATGCAATTTGGGCAATCTTCTCTTCTGCCTGATTATACAGCTGTGCAATCTTCTCTTCAGTCGGGGCTGCAAGCAGTGGTACGTAGCCGTCGGGCATGACCACATGATTGACGTAGCTTGGCATCGCCCCGGCTTCCTTGAGTACCACATCCATTGCTTGGAATGAATAGGCTTGGAAGAGATAACGCGTAGCTATCAAAAAAAGATATTTGATAGGAGATACGTCTTGTTTGGCAAAGACTTCCTGGATGAAGTGCACTACAAGATTGGGTGGAAAACCTTTATAGACAGGAAATATAAACCCCACTTGTTCAGTTAGCTCAAAATGCTCTTGTCTCATCAGATGAGGAATCATAAGAATTTGACAATCGCCGAGTTCTTCACTCAAACGCTTTGCAATGTAATAACTGTTGCCGGTTCCTGAAAAACAGATCAACGTTGTTTTCATGAGACCCTCTTTGGTTCGAAGGCGCTGAGAATGGAGCAAACGTGTGCTGTATCCTCGTCATTCAGATCCAAGTTTGTGACCAGGCGAACCTTGTCTCCTTCTGTATTGGCCAAGATTCCATGATCTTTCAGTTGTGCAACCACGTCACAGGCTTGTACAGCCTCAACCCTGAAAAAGAGGATGTTTGTTTGTACACCGTCCAAGTCAACCTCAGCCCATCCTGCCTTATGGATAGCTTGAGCTATCGCTTGTGCTCTCTCATGGTCGTCTTTCAGTCGATCGACATGATGCTCGAGTGCATACAGGCCGGCAGCGGCGAGTATCCCTGTTTGTCGCATTCCTCCGCCGAGCATCTTTCGGATGGTCAGAGCTTTGTTGATGAACTCTTGATCACCACAGAGCATACTTCCAGCAGGAGCACCCAAACCTTTGGAAAGACAAAATGTAATGGTGTCTGCATATTTTGCATAGGTCTTTACCGATACTCCAGTAGCAACCTGGGCATTGAATATTCTAGCTCCATCCAAGTGTACTTTCAAATCATGAGTGGATGCAAAATCCTTGATCCCCTCCAAGTTTTCAAGAGGATAGCAGTATCCTCCGATGGTGTTCTCAACAGAAATGAGGGTTGTTGTAGCCATATCGTAGGAACCCTTCTTAACCTTGCCTACGAAGTTCGAGGCGCTGAGAATACCTCTTTGTACGGTAAACGGAATAGGGAGCACTCCTGCGATAGCAGACAGGGAGCCTATCTCATGTTGCATGATATGACTGTCCATGGCCGTCAGCACTTCATTGCTTCTGCCTCCGTTGATATAGAGGCTGATCAGATTTCCCATGCAACCGGAACTTACAAACAAAGCCTTTTCTTTTCCAGTCAGCTCTGCTGCCATTGCTTCAAGCTTGGTAGTGGTAGGATCTTCCCTATAGACGTCATCTCCAACACAAGCCTCTGCCATTGCCTTTCGCATTTCCTTCGTTGGTTTGGTAATCGTGTCACTTCTTAGGTCATAGTATTGCATCAATCTCTCCTTGGAGCTGCCTAAAACTATAGCCCAAAGGGGCTCTTCCGTCCAGCATAAATAAGGTCCCCGGAAAATCCGGGGACCTGGAATAGACTAGAGAACGACTACTTGAGGTAGATGTCCTTGAGCGGGTGATAATCCATGGTATTTGTGTGCCATCCGCCCCACTTGTTGGTATCGATCATGTTGAGCGTTACGTAGTAGTAGAGTGGCATCAAAGCCTGATACTGATTGATCATGATATCTTCAGCGGTCATCAATACGCCATAGCGATCTTCGCCAGCCGGCATTCTTGCTGCTTCATTGATCAACAGGTCATAAACATCATTGGAGAATCTTCCACCGTTCATACCGGCACCGGTGATGAACATGTCAAGGAAGGTATTCGGATCTTGGTAATCGCCTACCCAACCTGCGCGTGCAATCTCAAAATTGCCTTGGTTTCGGTTGGAGAGGTAGGTCTGCCATTCCTGGTTCTCGAGCACCACGTTGATACCGAGGTTGTTCTTCCATTCCTGCTGGATGAATTCAGCAACCTGTTTATGTCTCTCATTTGTGTTGTAGAGTACGGGAATGGTCGGAAATCCTGCACCATTGGGATAGCCAGCCTGACTGAGCAATCTTCTTGCTTCAGCAACAGCATCTTCCTGGTTGTCAAATGGGAACTCAAGTCCTTCATAGCCGGCCATCGGCGGTACAACGCCCCAAGCAGGAATTTCTCCAGCCTTTGTGACACCTTCAACCAACGCTTCACGGTCGACTGCCAAGGCGAGGGCTTTTCTTACTAAAGGATTGTTCAAAGGAGCAATCTCGGTCTGGAAGACATAGTAATAGGTTGCCAACTGCGGAGCAATCTGGAAATCGTCGCGCATTTGTGCAGCGGTAATCTGATCTGGGGGAACGTTGGTCGCCCAGTCAATCTCACCATTGAGGTACATGTTGTAGTTGGTTGTATCGTTGTCGGAGGAGTAGAAGATAACCTTGTCAACCTGTACAGCATCCTTGTCCCAGTATAGTTCATTCTTCACAGCGGTGATGGAGGTCTGTGCAACACGCTCTGAGAGGACGAACGGGCCGTTTCCTACGAAGTTTGCAGGATCGGTCCAGTCAGAGCCATACTTTTCGATGGCATGCTTGGGAACGATGGCGAAGCTGTAGTGGGTCAGAGCGTCGACTGCGTACGGCAACGGGCCGATGAGGTCCATCTGGAAGGTGTGATCGTCAAGGGCGCGGATACCCACAGCCTCAGGACCAGCTTCTCCAGCATTGTAAGCTTCTGCCCCCTCGAGGAACATGCAGGGGAACCAAGCATAGGGACCTGCTGTCTCGGGAGCGAGGATTCTCAGCCAGCTGTATACGACATCGTGGGCAGTGATGGGCTTTCCATCAGACCAGAGTGCGTTCTCGCGTAGCTTGAAGGTGTATTGGGTACCATCTTCATTTGCTTCCCAACTTTCTGCAACACCGGGGACGGCCAATGCAGTCTCTGGATGATTTGCCACCAAGCCCTCAAAGATTGCCTCGTAAATTCTATGCTCGGGAACACCCTGGATCAAAGCGGGGTCCAAGGACTCGGGCTCTGCACCATTGGTGATGCGGAATACGATTTCATCCTTAACAGGTGCTGGGGCTGGCGTCACAGCAGGAGCCGGTGTCTCAGCTACAGGAGCTGGAGCCGGGGTAGGAGCCGGAGCGGGAGCTGCCGGAGCCGGGGTTGTTACTGTAGGTGCCGGTGCTTCTTTTTTTCCGCAAGAAATAAAGAGGGCACTTACAAGCAGCACAGTAAGCATGATAGCTAGAAATTTCTTCATAGACATATCTCCTTGTAGTTCTTTGTGTACATATTCAATTTAGCTTACGTCACAATGAGCAATGAATCAAGTAAAAACGGTGAGACCTTTCTTTGAAAACTGGTTTAGGATGCATAAAAATTGATATTTCATACAAGTTTTGCATTTTTGTATATCACTGCAAGCTCCATGCATATTCTCCTGAAATGAGGTATAGTGAGAGTTATAGAGAGGTTTCCTATGGTACGTCATGCAACATATCTACAGAAGAATGGTATTAGTTACAAAATATCCCGTACTTTCTCATTTTTGTGTGCAATTTTTCTTCTTTTCTTAGTATGGGGCATGAGTATGAACCTGAGAGAAGGAGTTTCTTTTACAAGTATGATTCATATTTTTGTACTTATGTTGTTCACTCTCTTCGGTGCCTTGTATAAAGATAGCTGGGTTTTTGATACCAAAGAAAAAACGATTACCAACATCTATGGATTTGGTCCTTTTTGTAAGAGATCCCGGTTCGATTTTGCAGAGGTGGAACGTTTGGAGCTTACTCATTTCGTAAAAGGAAAGATCGACAAGGACGCAACAGCAAGCAAGCGCAGGTTTCGGTCAATGCTTGTATTTTCCCTGCGTTTGACTGATGAGCGTGTAAAGGATATTGAAATTATAGCTGAGAAAGTATCGGCAGGGCGAGTTGAAGCAGCCTTCAATCGAATCGGCTTGGTTACAGGGTTGTCTCTCTTCATGGATCGTCCTAGGGATATGGATTTGCTTGTCTCTTATAAGGACTCTCTCTGGCAATAAAAAAGAGAGCCAAAAGGCTCCCTTTTACCATCAAGTTGACGCTTGGGCTTGCTCAAGCGAAATGTTGCTGTAATCCTTCTCGTCGTACAACCAGCAGGCCACCTGATGTTTTGGCCCTTTGGAGAACATTGGAGGAATGTGGCAACTGCACCAAGGCATTTTTTTAGGACAACGGTCATAGAAATAGCACCCTGTCCGCTCCTTGTCGGGAGAAGGTACATCTCCGCTTAGGATGATCCTCTTTCTTTCCCTCTCGACCTTTGGGTCGGGAATCGGGGCTGCACTGAGCAGGGCAGTTGTATAGGGGTGCAATGGATTGTCGTATAGATCAACGGCCTCACTGATTTCTACAATCTTGCCTAGATACATGACTGCTACCCTTGTAGAAATGTGTTGGATGACTGCCAGGTCGTGAGCAATGAACAGGTAGGTAAGTCCGAATTCCTTTTGCAGGTCTCCCAAGAGGTTCAATATCTGCGACTGGATGGATACGTCCAAAGCACTAACAGGTTCGTCAGCAAGAATTATCTTTGGATTCAGTGCCAACGCCCTGGCAATGCCGATCCTTTGTCTTTGGCCGCCACTGAATTCATGAGGGTAGCGGTTCTTGAAAGCCTTGTTCAAGCCAACGCGTTCCATCAACTCTTCAACACGACGTTCGATGTCCAGGGAGCTCATAGGTTTTTCAAGCAGTCTGCGATTGTTATAGATGACCATCGGTTCGGCAATGATGGAACGGACCGTCATTCTAGGGTCAAGCGAGGCGTATGGATCTTGGAATATCATTTGGATGTCGCGTCTTGCCTTGAGCATGGTACGCTTGTCGGCTTTCACCAGATCAACGGAATTGAAAATAACGCTGCCGCTGGTAGGCTTGTACAGTTGGCTGATAGACCGAACAGTGGTGGATTTTCCACAACCCGACTCTCCTACGATTCCGAGAGTTTCGCCCGGATATACATCAAAGGATATGCCGTCTACTGCTCTGATTGCACCCACTTGGCGTTGCAGCAGAGCTCCGCTGGTGATGGGGAAGTGCTGCTTGAGGTCCTTCACTTGCAGCAGTGGTTTTCTGGTTTCGTTCATTGAGCACTCTCCTTTGCTGTATTCAGCGCCTGCGTCTGTTCCTCTTCACTACAATAAAGCCAACAGGCAACTTCATGATTGTTGCCTAGATTCTTGATGGGAGGATAGGCTCCTTTGCATACAGGCAAAGCCTTATGGCAACGAGGATGGAAGGGACAGCAGGGAGGGAGGTCAATTACGTTCGGCGGTTGTCCATCGATGGAAAAGAGGCGATTTCCTTTTTTGGTTGTATCCATACGAGGAACACTTTTTATCAGGCCTTCTGTGTAGGGATGGCTCGGACGGGCATACAATTCCTCGGTTCCCGCCTTTTCCACAATACGCCCGGCATACATGACACACACTTGGTCGCACATTCCTGCAACCACACCAAGGTCGTGAGTGATCAGAATGACCGCTGCACCCATTTTTGTACTAAGCTTGTCGATGAGTTCCAAAATCTGGGCTTGGATGGTGACATCCAAAGCGGTAGTCGGTTCGTCGGCCACCAGAACCTGGGCATTACAAGAAAGCGCCATGGCTATCATGACTCTTTGTCTCATGCCTCCTGAGAATTGGTGAGGATAGTTTTGTATTCGCTTTTCTGCAGAAGGGATGCCTACAAGTTTGAGCATCTCAATCGATCGTTTGAGAGCCTCTTTCTTGGAAACGTCTTTGTTGTGCAAACAGATAGTCTCGACCATTTGTGTCGATATCTTGAGAAACGGGTTGAGGCTGGTCATCGGGTCCTGGAAAATCATAGAGATGTTATTCCCTCTGATACTTCTCATTTCCCGTTCAGAAAGCTTGAGAATATCCTTGCCTTCAAATAGGACTTCTCCTCCTACTATTTTTCCAGGAGGGGAGGGGATGAGCCTCATAAGAGATAGGTTGGTAACGCTTTTCCCGCTTCCGCTTTCTCCTACGATACCAATCGTCTCACCTTCACGGACGGTGAAGGATACGCCATCTACAGCCTTGACTATACCGGCATCAGTTTTGAAATATGTCTTGAGGTCCTTCACTTCGAGGACCACCTTTGCATCGGCCTTAATACTCATGTGTGTCCTCCTAGAGCTGGTTCTTGCTTTGTGGATCAAACGCATCTCGCAGCCCGTCGCCGAAGAAGTTCATGGCAAAGAGGAAGATGGTCATCGCGATAGCCGGGAAGACGAGCTTCCACGGATAGAGTGTCATGCCATTGACGGCATCTCCGACCAAGGATCCCCAAGAAGCATAGGGAGCCTGGACTCCGAGTCCGAGGAAGGAGAGAAAGGATTCCTGCATGATGAAAGCAGGGACCCGAAGTGTAGAATATACAATGATTACAGAGAGGGAGTTGGGTACCATGTGCTTGAAAATGATTCTTGCTGTAGAGGCGCCCATGCTTCTGGCGGCTTCTACATATTCACTGTTTTTCAGACTCATGACCTGCCCTCGAACCATGCGCGCAACAGTAAGCCAGCTTACCATAGCCAAGGCTACAAACAGATTCATGATGTTTCGCCCAAAGATGGCCATGAAAATGATAACCAGGAGCATGTAGGGCAAACCATACATGATATCTACAAAGCGCATAAGGAAGAAGTCTATCTTTCCTCCGGCATATCCGGCAATAGCGCCTAGGACGATACCGATGATCACAGAGGTGATGGTTCCGACCAAGCCGATAGCAATGGATACCTGCCCACCGTAAATAATGCGTGAAAGCATATCTCTTCCACTGTAGTCGGTTCCTAGAATATAAATTCTATCGTGCTTTTTGGTAGCCGTAATCTCTGAGGTGATCACCTCATTGACTGAAACACTTCGATTGATTGGAAACTGTGCCGTCCCTTCCCTGATTTCTGTGCGCAGCCCACGCTCCAGGGATTGGGTGATTGCTGTTTTCATCTTACCCAGAAGGTTTGTTTTTCCAAGGGCTATAATCCCTTTCTCGCCCATGCTCTCCAGTTCCATCTCCAGATTGGCTTCGTACTCTTGTGCAGTAAGGTTGGCCGTTGCAGCCTTTACTGAATTGAGCACCTGGTTTCGAACTTCTTGTTCGATTTGTGCCTCTACCACAGAGGCATCCACTCCAAGATACTCAGAATATACTTTCAGGATATCTTGGTAATCCATCCGTGCAATATTGTGCTTTTTGTCGTTCTCGTCAGTGAAGAACATTTTATCTACATTGATGAGGAATTCTGTGTCAATTTTGGTCTGCAAGCGATCGATGATTCTTTGGTCTGCACTGTTGAAGCTGAAGGTTCCCGCTTCTTTTTGCCGTTCACCTTCTGCATACACAAAATTCCATACCTTGTTTGTCTCGTTGTCGGCAATCCACTTGCGAATCTGGTTGGACTGAGCGTCTGTAACCACCAACGATCCTGCTCTCCAAGCCTTGAAATAAAGGTCCTTGAGCCTGGTTTCCATCATAAGGTCTCCCGCTGTCTTGGACATCGAAGGCCTAAGATGTTGGTGATCAAGGATGATTTGATCATAGGGGTAGATGGGTAGGAACATGGCTGTTGCTGCCAGAAGGGAGTATATGATGACGATGATCATGCCCACCACTGCCATCTTGTTCTTCTTCAGGCGCCTGAATGCATCCTTTCCCAAACTATTGCCTTCAACTACCTGGGCAAATTCATTGAGGGCCTTTTCTTTGTTTGTATTTTTTCTCAAGAACATGGTCCTCTCCTTATTTGTAAGTAATTCGTGGGTCTAGTTGTGCATAGACGATGTCAACAAGGAAGTTCATGACTATGAGAATCAACGAGTAGACAATGACGACTCCCACAATCAGCGTATAGTCACGATTGAAGGAACTCTGAACGAAGAATCTTCCGAGTCCTGGAACCCTGAAGATTTGTTCAACGACAATGGAGCCTGTGATGATTCCAGCAAAGGCAGGCCCGAGATAGCTTACAATGGGAAGCATGGCCCCTTTCATCGCATGTTTGAAGATGATGGTGGAGCTTTTCATGCCTTTCGCCTTGGCAGTACGGATATAATCACTTCTGAGTGTCTCCAACATGGAGGAACGGGTCAGTCGAGCAATATTTGCAAAGTAGGCAAAAGAAAGGGAGACAGCCGGCAGTATGACTGTTTTCCAGCCCTCTCCAGTTGTGTACCAGCCACTGGTGGGAAGCCATTTCAATTTCATCGCAAAGATGAGTTGCAAGACGGGAGCTATGACAAACAGCGGTACCGAAATTCCGATGACGGCCACTCCCATGCTCAGGTAATCAACCCAGGAATTCTGTTTTACAGCTGCAATAATGCCTGCTGATATGCCGAAAACCAGCGCAATGAGCATTGCATAGCTTCCCAATACCACTGACTTGGGAAGGCTGTTTGCAATGTAATAGTTCACATCATAATCCTTGTACTTGAATGATGGACCAAGGTCTCCACGCAGAATGTCAAACATGTATCTTCCATACTGCTGCAATAGCGGCTCATTCAGATGATATTTTGCTTCAATGTTCCTCTTTACAACTTCGGGAAGATTTCGCTCTGTGGCAAAAGGTCCTCCCGGAGCAATGCGAACAATGAAGAAACTAAGGGTGATGATAATTAGGAGTGTAGGAATCATTCCCAATAGACGGTTCACGATATATTTCGTCATTTGTTTCCTCTTGTGAGATGGGTATAGCACGAAAAAAAGCCGCAATGGGCTTTTCCTGCAGTATTTCTGATACTATACCAAGTTTTTCAATTATGCAAGAATAGTAATATTTATACAGAATTGATGCTTTGTTTGGATTGTTAAGCGATTTTGGGGTAATAGTTTACTGTTACTCCAGTTTAAATAGCATTTTAGGTCAGATTTGGGATTTGAGTGAGACTCTACCGGTAGGAAGAATTGTAAAAAATATGCTATGGTACATCGCGTCAACAGTGGAGTAAATAATGATAACATTCTATATGGAAAACCTTGGTTGTTCTAAAAATCAAGTCGATGCAGAGACCATGATAAAGATTCTTGAAGATGAGAATCTGGTGCGTACTCAGGTTATTCAAGAGGCAGATTTGATTGTGGTAAATACCTGTGGGTTCATTGAATCGGCCCGGGAGCAGTCTATCAATACCTTCTTTGATTTGCACCAAGTAAATCCTAAAGCAAAGCTTGTACTCAGCGGCTGCATGGCCCAGCGGTACGCAAAAGAACTGAAAGAGCAACTGCCTGAGGCAGATGCAATCTTCGGAAATCGTGATTTATCCCAAATAACTGATGTTGTTCGCAGAATTTTCAGTGGTGATCGGGTTGTGGCGGTTCCTGCCTATCCTCCTGCAGAAAAAGAAGTGTATGAACGAAATGAATTGCTCAACTTTCCCGGTAGTTCCTACCTGAAGATCAGTGAAGGTTGCAATCACCGCTGTTCCTATTGTGCCATCCCTTTGATCAGAGGGGACCTGAGGAGTAAAAAATCTGAGATAATCCTGAATGAAGCGAGAGCCTTGATACAAAAGGGTGTTCGGGAGATCAACCTAATCGCACAGGATCTTGCCGCATACGGTACTGACCAAGAGGACGGCGAGAGCAAATTCATGCAATTGCTAGAGGACTTGGTTGCTCTTGATGGAGATTTTTGGATTCGTCTCTTATATATCCATCCGGATGCTTTTCCTGCTGAGTTGCCAAGTTTTATGAAGCAAAATCCCAAGGTGTTGCCCTATTTTGATATCCCTTTCCAACATGCCGATACAAGTATTCTCCGAAGCATGGGGAGGACGGGAACAAAAGAGAGCTATTTGCAGTTGATCGAATCCATTAGGAGCACTCTGCCTCATGCTGTAATTCGTTCAACCATATTGCTTGGATATCCTGGTGAGACTGAAAATGCGTTTGAAGAAGTGCTTGATTTTCTTTCTCAGGCAAAAATCGAGTGGGTAGGATCGTTTCTCTACAGCAGGGAGGAAGGCACCAAGGCAGGTGCCCTGATTGGCGAGAAGGATCATAAGAAAGCCTTGAAAACTGCTGCAAAGTACCAGAAGAGACTGGAGGCTTTGCAGTCAACAATAACCAGGGATGCACTTGTAGGGTTTATTAATAAAGAGGTTGACGTATTGATCGAAGAGTTGGTGGAAGGTGAGGATTTGGCAATCGGACGAATGTATGCCCAGGCTCCCGAGGTCGATGGTCTTACTGTGGTGATGGGCAGAAACTTCAAAAGCGGTGAGGTCATTCGATGCGGCATCACCGCTGTAAATGGAATCGATCTAGAGGCTGTAAGAATTGAGGAGAAGGGCAATGGCTGAACAGTGGAGACTGCTTGACCAACTAAATGAACAACAACGGAAAGCAGTATTGGAAAACAGCCATCCTCTTTTGGTGCTCGCCGGGGCAGGTAGTGGGAAGACCAGAGTCATTACCACAAAAATCGCCTATGCTGTAGAGCAGTTGGGTATCGCTCCCTATAGGATTCTTGCTGTCACCTTCACCAACAAAGCCGCAAAAGAGATGAAAGATCGTGTGCATTCAATGGTGCAGGGCAGTTTCGATATTCAGCAGTGCAATATCCGTACATTCCACTCTTTCGGAGCATGGCTTCTTAGAAGATTCGGCAGTGAAATTGGCTTGGGGTCGAATTTTTCCATTTATGATGATAAGGACTCTCTTTCTTTGCTCGCTTCTTGTTTTCCCAACTACAAGAAGAAGGAACTCGACCCGGTGATGCGTAAGATTTCCTACGCCAAGGATCGGGGGCTCGGCCCTTCTGACAACCTTTCTTCCCTTGGTGTTGATGCTACGTTCAAACGGATGTTCGAGACGTACGAAAGAAAGTTGCATCAGGTAGGGAATGTAGACTTTGCTGATCTGATAGTTCGCAGTAATGAACTGCTCGATTCGAGCACTTCTGTCCTGAATTGGGTGCACAATCGGTTTTGTATGATTTTGGTTGACGAATACCAGGATTCCAATTTAGCTCAGTTCAATCTGCTTAGAAAGTTGGTGGGTCCTCATTGTTTCATCTGTGTTGTAGGGGATGACGATCAATCGATTTATCGTTTTCGTGGTGCAGAGATAAAAAACATCCTCAGTTTTGCAGAGCAGTATGCTAATGCCAAGACAGTGAAGCTTGAGCAGAATTACCGCAGTACCCAACATATCCTGGCAGTCGCAAACAGCGTCATCTCGAACAACAAGGCAAGGCATCCGAAGGCACTATGGACAGCTAATACCAAGGGCACAAAGCCGACGCTCCTCTACGTCCAGGATGAACAAGATGAGGCGCTGAGGGTCGCCTCAATTGTCCGGCAGGACCGCAATTACAATGAAAGTGCAGTGTTGTACCGCACAAACGCTCAATCAGTAGCATTTGAAACTGTCTTCAAGCGTCTAGGAATACCTTACAAGGTAGTGGGCGCCTTGCAGTTCTATGAACGGGAAGAGGTCAAGGACGCATTGTCCCTCTTGTTCTTGTTGACCAATGCCAAGGATGAGGTCAACTTCAAGCGCATGATAAACAAGCCGGCACGAGGAATTGGCCCTGGAGCTTTGGAAACCATTTTGTCATATTCCCTCGCCGGTGAGGGGGATTTGCTGAGGATGCTGCAAAAGGCTATAGAAGCAAACGCACTTTCGGCTAAGGCGAAAGCAGGAGCAGTTCATTTTATAAGGATGTATGAGCATGCCCATACGATGCTCCGAGAGGGTGAATTGGTCGATTGCGTGAATTTCTTGATCAGGGAATCCGGTCTTCTTGAGCATTATCTGAATCAGGATCGACTCAACAGCACCTCCAAAGCCGAGAACCTTGAAGCATTGGTAAATGCGCTTTCCTCATATGATTCTTCAGCAGATGGGTTGCAATTGTTTTTGGAGCAGCTCTCACTCGATCCTACAACCTTGGGAACAGAAGACCCTCGTGACAAGGAGGGGGTTACCTTGATAACCATGCACAATACAAAAGGGTTGGAATTCGACCGGGTGTTTGTTTCCGGCCTTGAGGAAGAACTCTTTCCCGGTCGATCATCAGAGAGTGAGGAAGATGTAGAAGAAGAGCGACGTATTTTTTATGTTGCGGTTACCAGAGCTCGCAATGATCTGTACTTGCTCTGTGCACGCTCTAGGAAGATTTGGGGAAAGACTAATTTTCAGACACCCAGCAGGTTCTTGGAGGAAATTCCTTCTGAATTGTGCAAAACCGAGGGGAAAAGAAGTCCCCAGGTTTCGTACCGAGAACCTGTGGTGAAACCACATTGGGGTACCGGTGGAGGTAATCTGATTCAGCAGGGCTTCGGAAAAAAGGCGAAGGTGTTTTCTATGAACACAGAGCATCAGCAGACAAAGGGCTCTGTCTTGTTTCCTGTAGGTCAGCGAGTATACAGTGACAGTTATGGTGAAGGTGAAGTAACTTCGTTGAAGATGAGCGGGGACCGTGAGGTTATCGAAGTCTGTTTTTCTACAGGAAGAAAGGCGACGTTCATCAGTAAGTTTGCCCAACTAGAGAAAATAGGGGGTGAATGATATGCAGAGAAAAGACCAAACTACTAGACAAGAACAGTCAGAAGGTTATACAATGCCTACCGTTGTCCGTGCGCGCAATTTCCATCTATATGATCGATATGGTGTACGGTATACTGATTTTTTTCAGAATTATGGCAGAGCCATCCTAGGCCATCGACCGCAACTGATTCAGAAGGCTGTAAAGTCTACTGTAAGCAGAGGGTTGATAAGTGAATATCCAAGTGTATTCTCAGGAAGGCTCGAAAAGCTGCTGGCAAGACTGTTTCCCAGTTTTCCTGTAATCAGATTGTATTCTGATCAACAGAAAGCTGTGCAGGTGGCGAGGCTGGTGTCGGATGATGCAATCTTCGACCCTGCACTTTCCATCAAGCAGGCAAGCCGTACAGTGTCCTATTGGCGACCGTTCCTAGGTTTTGGCGGGGCAGATTCCGTGATGCTCTTCCCTATCCTACCTTTCCCAGGGAGTTTCGTACCTCAGGTCGTTTGCCTCAAGGAAGAAGCCTGTACTGTTGCTATTCCGCCCTCAGACTGTATTTCACCGTTGTTGCTTGATTTGCTCGTCAAGACAGTAGCGTCACTGATGCAGGTTTTAGAGTCGGAGGAAATGGTAAAAGAGCGCATGAACAACCCTCTTGAGGGGGTGTTTGACACGAGAGGTCCGTACGGATTAACCGGTCTCTCTGATGTGCGCTATGAAGCATTCGCCTTGGAAGCCTTGGCTCTCAAGATTGTGCTTCCTCCCAAAGCGGATATACCGTTTATCATCCCAGGTTCTTATACTGAAGGTGATGTGCGACCGTTTTTGGAGTTATCTCGCCGGTATGCCGCTGTAACATAGATATGGCTGATAAGCCATGCACAAACACCACACGCAAGGCTAAGCCTTGTAGAACAGGATGAATAGATGAAGACTATTTTTGTGAAACCGCTGACGATTCAGAAGAAATGGTATCTGATTGATGCAGAGGGAAAGGAGCTTGGCAAGGTAGCAGTTGCCGCTGCACGCATCCTTCGCGGGAAGAACAAGCCCGAGTATGTTCCCCACCAGGACATGGGCGACTTTGTGATTATCATCAATGCTGAGAAAGCTGCTCTTTCAGGCAACAAGTATCAGGATAAAATGTACTATCGCCACTCGAACTACCCCGGCGGGCTGAGAAAGACCAATTATGCCGATATGATCAAGCGTAATCCGGTCTACCCCATGGAGCGTGCAGTACGCGGCATGCTTCCCCGTGGACCACTGGGTCGCAAGCTGTACACCAACATGAAGGTCTATGCAGGAGCCAACCACCAGCAGCAGGCCCAGCAGCCCATCACGGTTGAAATTTAAGGTAGGAGCGAAAAATGGCAAAGAAAGATGTAAAGAAAGTAGAAAACCTTGGTCAGGGCGTTGGCCGCCGCAAGACTGCTGTCGCTCGTGTCTACCTGCGTGAAGGTGAAGGCAAGATCATCGTCAATGGAAGAGATGTTGATGCATACTTCGGTAACCCGATGCTTACCTTTATCGTAAAGCAGCCTCTTCAGACAACCGAGACTGCTGCCAAATATGACATTTTGATCAATGTTGTTGGAGGTGGACCCTCTGGACAGGCTGGTGCATGCCGCCATGGCATAGCTCGGGCTCTTTGTGCACATGATGAGGCTTTCCGCCCCGCGTTGCACACCGCTGGATTCATGACTCGTGACTCCCGTATGGTTGAACGTAAGAAGTACGGTCAGCCTGGTGCTCGCCGCAAGTTCCAGTTCTCCAAGCGCTAAGTGTCCTTTGCGCGTATCGAAAAGGAACCCTCACAGGGAGGTCTTTGTGCCTCTTGTGTCGAGGGTTCTTCTTTTTCCCTCAGTTCAGATATTGTCGGTTCAATGCATCTCTCAATCGGACAAGAGCTCTGTGAGCAGGAGTATTTCAAGCTCAAGCAGATACAGGAGCGAAGAGACTGCCGACTGAAGGCTCTTGATGCGCTCGCTAGGCGTGAACATGGGCAACATGAGCTGAAACAAAAATTATTGCTCAAGGGCTTCTCGGAAGAGAGTATTGAAGTGGTGCTCGATGATCTTATAGAAAAAAAGCTACTTTGTGATTTTCGCTATGCAACGATGTTTATCGAGAGCAGACAGCGAAAGAATCCTGAGGGTAGGTTTTTGATGTCACAGCGTTTGGCCTCAAAAGGTATTGATCGGCAAACGGCACAGAAAGCCCTCGATCTACTATACAACGAAGAGCAGATCATCGAGTATGTACAAAAAGCGTACCAGCTAGCAAAGCGCAAATCGGATGAACAGAAGGCTCTTATGGTGCTTCAGAAGAAAGGATTCAGCTCATATGAGATTCGCCTTGGGCTTGAGAGACTTGAAGGTTGAGAGTACCCTTTCAAGGGTAAGGGAGGCTATATGCGTGCAAAAAGAGTGCTTAGCATACTGCTTGTAGTATGTTTGGTTTGTGGGAGTCTCAATGCCATATCCTTTGAGTATAATAAAGAGCTCTCCACTATCAGTGATATGACAATGGGTCTGACCTTGGTGCTTCCCGCTGTTTTTGCACTGAGCGCGCCGCCCTCCGATTATCTGAAGATCGGAACAAGCTACACAACCACAATCTTGACTTCCTACTTTGGTGTTCGTTCACCGCTCAAGGCTCTGATCGACAAGCCTCGTCCGTATGTAGGAGAAGTGAATCGTCCCCCTGATACCTCGAAAGACTATGATTCGTTTCCCTCGGGACACAGCTTGATGGCATTCAGTGCCGCAGCCTATACCCATACTGCATATCGGTTTTGGTATCCAGACTCAAAGACCTTGAAAACGGCAAGCATCGTTGGGTGGTCTCTTGCTTGTACGACAGCGGCCCTTCGTGTCGCGAGCGGCAACCACGATCTTGTCGATGTGCTAGCTGGTGCCGCTCTCGGTTCTGCCGTTGGCTTTCTTGGTCCGTATCTGACCAATAAGCTCTTTTACAAGGATGATTCTATTCAAATTCTTGTCGGTCCAACAGTCGGGATGCGGGTGGCGTTATAAAAACAACCAAATATGTATCTAAATCTTGATTATTAACGACCAAAGGCGTACCGTTGCTTGCATGAAACAATCGGATGAGTGTGCCGCCAACCAAGCTCTGGTCTTAGCCTTTCTTACAGTAATACTCTGGTCTTCCGGCTTTGTCTTTACCCGAATAGCAGTTCGTGATATCAGCCCGTTTCCTTTGGGTTTGTTGCGTTATGGCTCGGCTTCTGTGCTTCTTGTGATAATCGGCTTGGTCAAGCGGGTAGGGCTGCCCCGATTGAAGGATGTTCCCCTGTTTCTTTTCTTAGGTGCCTTGGGGTTTTTTCTCTATCAGATATTCTTCAACATTGCGATGATGACCATCACTGCTGCAACCGCCAGTGTCGTGACCGCTACTGTTCCTGTTCTTACTGCCTTCTTTGCCTCTCTCCTGTTTCGAGAGAAGCTGGGAAGAATCGGATGGGTTGCAGTCGGGATTGAGTTTGCAGGAATCGTGGTGCTCACCCTATGGGAGCGAGAAGTCTCTATAGGATCGGGTATGGTTTGGATGATCTTGGCTGCTGTTTGCTTTGCATGCTACAATCTTATTCAACGATTTGTCAAAACCCGCTATTCGTCAGTACAATCAACGATATATACCATTACAGCCTGTGCCTTGATGTTCCTCTTCTTCCTTCCCCAGGGGCTTGAGGAAGTCAGAACAGCTCCCCTTACGTCGCTGTTGGCCGTCCTGTTCATGGGCATTTTTCCCAGCGCAATCGGCTTTTTGTTGTGGACCAAGGCACTCTCGGTAGCCAAGCAAATCGGTGATGTCACCAATTTCATGTTTGTCACTCCTTTGCTCTCCACCTTGCTGGAGATTCTCTTGATCGGGGATTTTCCAGATTTAGGCACTATTGGTGGTGGCTTATTGATACTGATCGGGGTGGCGATGTTCAACAATAGGGAAAAACTACAGCAGCGGCAATTCGTTATGTCGGCAGACGATCAAAAGAGTTTGGACTCTGTATTGGAAAACAGGAAATAGCACAAAAAAGAGGTTGTCGGTTCGCACCTCCAACCCCTGTTTGCTGTAGTCTTATGTTTTACTTCTGCTTGATATGAGCCAGGAATTCTTCAAACCCGTTTACACTGTCCTGTGGTTCATAGTCTACCAGTGGGTAGTGTTCCATGACGAAGTCGATGTCCTTGTCTCCTCGACCGGAAAGGTTTACCAAGAGGTTTACATCCTTGCTCAAGCCTTGTGCCATTTTAATGGCATGGGCTACCGCATGGCTGGATTCAAGGGCGGGGATGATGCCTTCCATCCGGCTCAGCCCATAGAAAGCCTCTACAGCTTCCCGGTCGGTTGCACTTACATAGTTTACCCTGCCGATGGTATGCAGGTAACTGTGCTGAGGTCCGACACCCGGATAATCAAGACCACTGGCAATGGAGTAGACCGGCAAGGGGTTTCCTGAGCCATCCTGAAGGAGCAAACACTTGAACCCATGAAGAATACCGACACTGCCTTTGGTTATGGTTGCCGCATGGTCAGGTGTATTCAAGCCTTTTCCAGCTGGTTCTACACCATACAAAGCTACGTCAGTATCTTCAAGGAAGGCACTGAAAAGACCCATGGCATTAGACCCGCCTCCAACACAAGCTATCAGAGAGTCAGGAAGGCGTCCGGTCATTTCTAGAATTTGCTGTTTTGCCTCTAGACCTACGACACTTTGGAAGTCACGAACCATCATGGGAAAGGGATGTGGGCCAACAACCGACCCTATGCAGTATATTTGGGTGACGGGATCTTGAAGATAGGCTTCAAATGCTGCATCAACGGCATCCTTGAGGGTTTTGGTTCCTCTGTCCACCGCAACTACTGTTGCACCGAGGATTTTCATCCTGCTTACGTTTGGAGCTTCTTTCTTGATGTCGATTTCACCCATATAGATGTCACATTCCAACCCTAGCAAGGCAGCTGCAGTGGCAAGAGCCACTCCATGTTGACCTGCCCCTGTTTCTGCAATTACTTTCTTTTTTCCAAGTTTCTTTGCAAGCAGGACTTCCCCGATACAGTGGTTGATTTTATGGGCTCCTGTGTGATTGAGGTCTTCACGCTTGAGGTAGATTTGAGCTCCCCCGACAGCTTCACTGAGCCTTTTTGCATAGTATACAGGAGAAGGTCTGCCCACATAGTGTTTTTGCAAGCTGCTTAATTCCTGAAGGAATGATGGATCTTGTACGATTTCTTGATAGGCATTGGTGATTTCATCCATCACGCTCTGCAGTTGAGGGGGAATATATGCACCTCCAAATTCTCCAAAATATCCGCTCTGGTCAGGAAGATTGGTGGTGTTGAGGTCCTTGGTCAGCATGTTGATCATGATGTTCTCCTTGTTGGGGAGATGTTACTGTAAGTAGAAACAATATGTCAAGAGGATTTGTTAAAGTTTCTATAAAAAGAATCAAAATGCAGCAGATGACTTAAAAAAACAACCCACAGAACATACATCTGTGGGTTTTGTTCAGCTCAAGTTCTTCTGCTTTAGATACCGAGAGTCTTTTTCAAAGCAGCGGCGTCACGCACGCCAACAGCCTTGTTGATCACCTTTCCGTCCTTGTAGAACAAGAGAGTGGGGATGGACTGTACCCCGAAAGTCATGGCCAATTCGCCTTCTTCGTCAACGTTGACCTTTACAATCTTTGCCTGTTCTTCGGTAATCTCTTTGTCCAATTGCTCAAGAATGGTGCCCTGCATGCGGCAAGGTCCGCACCAAGCTGCCCAAAAGTCGACTACTACAGGAACTTCACTTTTCAAGACTTCTGCTTCATATGTACTCTTCGTAACGTGTTTAATCATTGTTTACTCCTCATTTGCTATACTATACACCGATAATCTCTTATCGTATAGACAACATACTATAATTATTTGCTAATGGCAACTACATAGGAGAAGTTTTTCATGCACCCCCTGATAGACCTACATTGTGATACCTTGTTCAGAATCAACGGCTGTGACGAATCGATTATCAGCAATACAGGAAACACTGATGTGCGATGGATGGAAAAAGCTGGGAATGTCACCACTTGTTTTGCTCTTTTTACGTACCCTGAGAAAGGTAAGAGCCCTTGGCAACAAGCAAGCCTTTTACACGCGCGTTACATACAAGAGATTGCGTCAGCCGATGGCAGGCTTCGTCATGTTAAAAAACCTTCTTTGCACACAAATCAGAGCACGCAAAGTGCAATTTTGAGCATTGAGGATTCTTATATTCTCGAAGGTTGCATTGATCGCATAACAGAACTCGCACAGTGGAACGTACGACTGGCAACTCTTACGTGGAATTTTGAGAACGAGTTAGGGTTCCCTCATCACAAAAGGGGAGGCCTTAAGCCGTTTGGCTTCGCTGCCGTTGAAGCCATGGAGCATCATGACATTCTTGTTGATGTATCACATCTGAACGACGAAGGTCTTTCAGATGTCCTCTCGATAGCGAAAAAGCCGATTATTGCGAGTCATTCGAACTGCCGAACCATCACCAACAACAGCAGGAATCTCAGCGATGATGCAATACGTGCCATCGCCCAAAAGGGAGGGGTCGTAGGGCTTACGTTTTGTCCTTCCTTTCTGAGTACTGATTGGTTGCATAGCAGGGTGGATGATATGGTGCGTCATGCTCTTCATCTCTATAAGATCGGGGGAGCCTCAACTCTGGCCATCGGTACTGATTTTGATGGTATGAGCGGAGAGCTGGAAATTGCGCATTACCCACAATTTATGTTGCTTTGGGACGCACTGCACAAAAAAGGTCTTCCCTCGTCAATCTTGGAGAAGATGTGGTACGACAATGCAAGGCGTGTCCTTACCTGAGCGCCTTGATACGAATTTTCTCTGTTTCATCAACCATGTTCGACTCAATAATCTTTTGGATGGCTTTTTTTCTTACTCGTTCATCAAGCAAGCCTGTTTGTTTTTCCAGATAGGGATACACAAGTGATGGATTCTTGCAATACGCAGTTGCAAAGGCCCATCCTAAGCCCATCATGACGTAATAATGCTCTGAAGGAACTCTTTTCAAACATTGAAGCACCTCTGTTATATGCGGAGGGTCCAGATAGTAGAGCATCAACGTGACGATTCCAAGGCGAACCTCATAGGGCTCTTTCCTGCAGAGCAATGAAGAAAAATAGGAATAATACGCTTCTTTTTCATCGCAAATACAGCTTAATGCTGAAGCGAGTGTATCATTGGTGGCCCAGCTGTGGTTGTATGAAAGAAGCGAATCCAAATAGGCCAACCGCTCTTGTGTTGAAAAATCAAGCAGCCCGAAGAGTCGGTAGAGAATCAGTATTTCCTCATACCCTAGTGACGGATAGTCCAAGATGGATAGAAAGGCCTCTTTGCCCTCATTTTTTGACAATTCTTTGGCTATTGTGTGGATATGCTTTGACCTTACTCCAAAAATTGTACGGTCTGAGGCTTTAAGTTTTTCAAGGAAGGTGTAATAAACAGGCTCAGCTAAGTCGCTGAGCCTGCTGCGTAACGAGTCTTGGGTCATAGACCCATGCGCTTGGCAAAGCGCATCAGGTTGTCGATCGTCTTTTCCATGTCCTGTGGGGCACGAGGTTTTGCTTTCTTGAACTCTACAGCAACACGGTTGATGGAGAAGATTCCTGAAACACCCTCTTCGTAGGCGCCTTCGACATCATCGCCGATGTCGCCCACAATGGCCAGTACTGGAACATCAGCCTTCTTTGCCCGACGGGCAACACCGATGACCACCTTGCCTCTGAGTGACTGACCGTCGATTTTGCCTTCTCCGGTAAGCACCAGATCAGCATCTTGCAACAGGTTGTCAAAGTTTACTGTTTCCAGCACAGTTTCGATTCCCATCTGCAGACGGGAACCAAAGAATGCTGCCATGCCGCCGCCCATGCCACCGGCTGCGCCGCTGCCAGGGATAGCCTGTACATCTATATTGCAATCTTTCTGGATTACTGCTGCAAGGCTCTGGAGGTTTGCGTCAAGAACCTTGACCAACGCTTCATCTGCTCCTTTCTGTGGAGCAAAGATATATGCTGCTCCAGTGGGGCCGTAGAAGGGGTTGTCGATGTCACACATGGTGGTGATATCGATTCCTGCAAGAGCCGGATCAAGTTTTGAGACATCGATGGATGCCACCTTGTGCATGGTGCCTCCGGTGGGTACAAAATTGTTTCCGTCTTTGTCCTTGAACACAACACCACAGGCTGCAGCTGCTCCGCAACCACCGTCGTTTGTAGCGCTTCCTCCTAGGCCAACGATGATGTGCTTACATCCACTTTTAGCGGCATCAAGGATTAATTCTCCAACTCCATAGGTGGTTGTCTTGTCTGGATGAAGGTCATCTCCTACCAAAGGAAGTCCTGCACAGCTTGCCATTTCTATGACTGCAGTATCCTGCTTGATGATGCCGTAAAAACTCTCCATAGGAAACGCAAAAGGACCTTGAACCGTGAGGGTCTTTTTTTCTCCACCCAAAGCTTGGAGAAACGCATCGACACTTCCCTCTCCTCCATCTGCGACAGGAATGCTTGTTACCTTTGCTTGTGGGTAGTGACGTTTAATCGCTCTGTCCATGATGGAACAGATTTGCTCAGAACTCATGGTTCCTTTGAAGGAATCGGGGATAAGCAGGATGTTTTTCATATAAGGCTCCTCATAGTTCTACCAGGAATGGTTCCTAGCGTTCATTTCATACGATAGTGTATGTAAAATTCAAATAATCAAGCTTGGAATGTATGCTCGTTGTATACAAACTCTGATTTTTGCATATATTTGTATTTATGCAAATACCTATCGCTTCCAAAAATACTTTGAGAACAGCACATACACAGTAAAGAGTTCGAGTCTTCCCACAAGCATAAGAAACGAGCAAAACCATTTTAAAGCAGAAGGCATGAAGGCAAAATTTCCACTTGGACCAACCTCTCCAAACCCAATTCCGATATTTCCAAGCAGAAGAAAAGAAGCAGCAAAGCTGGTCACGACATCCGATCCGCTTAAGGAGATGACTACCATTCCTACTACGCCGGTAAGGATGTAAACCCCAAAAAAAGTGGCAATACTTGTCATGAGATCCTGGGAAACTGTGGTAGTTCCCACCCGCACTTGGAACACTCCTCGAGGATGAATCCTGTGTTTGACATGAGCACGACCCATCTTGAACAGGGTAGCTATCCTGATTACCTTGATACCCCCGCCTGCCGATCCGGCACTTCCACCGATGAAGAAGAGCAGCAAGAGCAAGAGTTGTGGGAAAGCCGGCCAGTAGAGGTAATCGGTGGTTGCAAAACCTGTTGTGGTCAAGACTGAGGCTGTCATAAAACCGCTATACCGAAGTGATTGTCCAAATGATGTATAGGTATTGTTTGCAAAAAGATATGCTGCAGAGAGAAAAGCTACTACGGCCCAGATACCCAAATAGACTCGAAGTTCCCCGTCCTTGAAGACAGAAGAAACTTTACCGATAATGATCTTGTAGTACAGCGCAAAGTTCGCCCCTGCTATGAGCATGAAGACGGTAACTACCACATCTACATATGCGCTGGAAAAACTCCCGATTGAACTATTCTTGACACAGAATCCTGCAGCAGCCATGGTGGAGAACGTGACAGTGACGGCATCGTAAAGAGAAAGGCCGCCGAAAAGAAGCAGTACTGTTTCAAGGATGGAGAATCCTACATAAATGGACCAGAGGATCAAGGCGGTATTCTTGATCTTTGGTGTCAGCTTATCTTTTGTAGGTCCAACCGATTCTGCTCCGACCAGCAACGTTCCGCTTACCCCTAGGGCAGGGAGCAACGCAACAAAGAGAACCACAATTCCCATGCCTCCCAACCAGTTGGTCATTGAACGCCAAAAAAGAATCGACTTGGGAAGACTCTCTATTTCTGTCAGGGTGGTTGCTCCGGTAGTGGTAAAACCGCTCATTATCTCGAAAAAGGCGCTGCTGTAATCAACAAATGCTCCGCTGGCTACCAACGGGATTGCACTGAACGCAGTGGCCATGATCCAGGTGATGGAAACGACTAGGTACCCATCTCTTGCAAGCATGGTTTTCTTCTGTGGCTTTCTCACTAAAATAAACACCAAGGAGCAGAAGATTGCAACAAAGAGGTAGGCTATCAGAAAGCCTGTTTGCGCCTCTGTCTCTTGATAATAGAAGGATAATGCAGTAGGGACGCCCATCAGCAGGCTGATGAATAGTTGAATAAACGCCAAGAGGCGCAGGTCAAGCTTCCAGTTGAGCATATGCATTCCTACCCGAAAAGTTTTTGGATGAAATCAATCGAATCCCTGAGGGCTGCCACCAACACAGTATCTCCTGCTTGGAGCAGGGTTGATCCTGTAGGAATGACATTTTGTCCTCCCGTGTGTGTGACTCCGGCAATGATTGCTTTCTTTTTCATATTGATGTCCTTCAGAAGTCTGTTGCACACCTGGCATTCCTCAGTGACCACAAATTCTAAAATTTCCAATTGGTCGTTATAAAGCGTATGGACCGAAGATCGTTAGCTTCCAGAATTTTTGACACTCGAAGTCAAAAACGGCTCAATTCTTGCCCGTTTACAGCTTGATCAGACGGATGATTTCCTCAAAGGTCTTGCCGCTCTTGTCCATGGCATCG